>Ga0208121_100017_pt1 | contig 176699 bp, 169 predicted proteins | sample LakWasMet62_LOW9_2_FD_183894 | JGI IMG/M metagenome (GOLD analysis project Ga0208121, IMG submission 183894) | Freshwater sediment methanotrophic microbial communities from Lake Washington under simulated oxygen tension - Sediment Metagenome... | ecosystem: Environmental > Aquatic > Freshwater... | reverse complement strand
TTTCGTGCCCATGCTGCTGGTGCGCTTCGCCCAGTTGCTGCCGGGTATCGACGTCAAGCTGCGCATCGACAACCGGGAAAACATCCTGGGCATGCTGTCGCGCAGTGAGATCGACCTGGTCATCATGGGCCGCGCGCCCAACACCCTGGATTGCGAGGCCACGCCCTTTGCCACCAACCCACTCGGCATCGTCTGCGCCCCCGACCATCCGCTGGCGCGACGCAAGCGGCTCGCCATTGACACCATCAAGGACTATGAGTTCGTGGTGCGTGAGCAGGGTTCGGGCACGCGCGCCGCCATGGAGCGGCTTTTTGCCCAGCACGACCTGCCGCTCAAGGTGGTGATGGAGATGCCCAGCAACGAAACCATCAAGCAGGCGGTGATGGCCGGCATGGGCCTGAGCTTTCTGTCGCTGCGTACCGTGCGCCACGAACTGGCCGGTGGCCATATTGCGCTGGTGGACATCGGCGGCATGCCCATCATGGGCAAGTGGTATGTCACCCATCTGACGCAGAAAAAGCTCTCGCCGGCAGCCAAATCCTTCAAGGAATTCCTGATCGAGCAAGGCGGCCCTTTGATCGACTCCTGGGCTTGAGCCTCATGCATAAGTAGATTCTGATTTTTGACAGCCCTAAAAATGAATATTACTTATGCCTCCATCTTTCTATAGTCAGCTCCATGACCCGATGAGCTGACCACCATGGCGCCAGCTGGCGGGTAACACACCTGCACAGGAGAACCCGAGATGGACCAGTCCAAGCGCTACGCTGACCTCAGCCTCAAGGAAGCCGAACTCATCCAGGGTGGCCAGCACATTCTTGCGGCCTACAAGATGAAGCCCAAATCGGGCCACGGCTATCTGGAGGCTGCGGCCCACTTCGCGGCCGAGTCGTCGACCGGCACCAACGTCGAAGTCAGTACCACCGACGACTTCACACGTGGGGTTGATGCGCTGGTCTACCTGATTGACGAAGCGCGCGAGGAAATGCGCATTGCCTACCCGCTCGACCTGTTCGACCGCAACATCACCGACGGTCGCATGATGATCGTGTCCTTCCTGACGCTGGCCATCGGCAACAACCAGGGCATGGGCGACATTGAATACGCCAAGATGTACGACTTCTACGTCCCGCGGCGTGCCATCGAGCTGTTCGACGGTCCCGCCAAGGACATCAGCGACCTCTGGCGCCTGCTGGGCCGCCCGGTCAAAGACGGCGGCTACATTGCCGGCACCATCATCAAGCCCAAGCTTGGCCTGCGCCCCGAGCCATTCGCCCAGGCGGCGTATGAATTCTGGCTCGGTGGTGACTTCATCAAGAACGACGAACCGCAAGGCAACCAGGTCTTCGCGCCGATGAAGAAGGTCATGCCCCTGTTGTACGACGCCATGAAGCGTGCCATGGATGAAACCGGTGAGGCCAAGCTCTTCTCCGCCAACATCACCGCCGACGACCATTACGAGATGATCGCGCGTGGCGAGTACATCCTGGAGACCTTCGGACCCGACGCCGACAAGATTGCCTTCCTGGTCGACGGCTACGTTGGCGGCCCCGGCATGGTGACCACCGCGCGCCGCTGCTTTGCCAACCAATACCTGCACTACCACCGCGCCGGGCACGGCGCCGTCACCTCGCCTCAGTCCAAACGCGGCTATACCGCCTATGTGCTGGCCAAGATGAGCCGGCTGCAGGGCGCTTCAGGCATCCACGTCGGCACCATGGGCTACGGCAAGATGGAAGGCGAGAAGGATGACCGTGCCATCGCCTACATCATCGAGCGCGACAGCTACAGCGGCCCAGCCTACCACCAGGAGTGGTACGGCATGAAGCCGACCACACCCATCATCTCGGGCGGCATGAACGCACTGCGCCTGCCGGGCTTCTTTGAAAACCTGGGCCACGGCAATGTGATCAACACCGCCGGCGGCGGCGCCTACGGCCACGTGGACTCCCCCGCGGCCGGCGCCCGGTCACTACGCCAGGCCTATGAATGCTGGAAGAGCGGCGCCGACCCGATTGCCTACGCCCGCGAACACCAGGAATTTTCGCGCGCCTTCGAATCCTTCCCGGATGACGCCGACAAGCTCTACCCCGGCTGGCGCGACAAACTCGGTATCCGCCCGTAAGTTTCAGGCGACGCAATCATTCGCAGCAAGGCCCGCCACCCATGACCACAGGTGGCAAACAGCTCAGGCCGCTTCTTGCAAGCGCTCGGGCTCGCGCAAGTGGTAGATGCGGCCGAGCTTGTCCAGGGGTTCGATCACTTCCTCACGCACGAGACGGCTGACTTCGCGGCTCACGGTCTCAAGCTGGAGGTCGAGCATGGCCCCCATGTCGTCGCGCGCAAACAGCGTGACGGTGCGCCCATCGGCCGGGCTGCGCATCTTCAGAATGAAGTTCGACACCCGCTGGCGTGCGGTGCCGAAATTGAGATCCGCCAACCAGTCGTCCGCATCCTTCAACGCTTGCTGCCACTTCTGCATCAGGCGCAAGTGCAGGCGCGGGCTGCTGGCCCCCAGGGTATGGATCACTTCCAACGGAATGCGACACACTGAGACGTCGGTCAACGCCACGGCTTCGCAGTCGTATTGAGAGCCGCCCAGCGCCTCCAGGCCGGCCACATCACCGGGACGCAGCACACGCACAATGCGCTGGCGACCATCAGCCGTCACGCGCACCAGCTTGATCATGCCAGTGCGCAAGGTGAAGATGCCGGCGGCACGATTGCCTTCGGCATAAAGGGTGGCCCCTTGGCGGAATTCCAGGTCGTCGATCGGCGCGTGAATCATGCCGAAATCCTGCTCGTTGAGATCGGCGAACAGCACCATGTCACGGATGCCGCAATTGCGGCAATCCGAAGTGCCGCGCCAGGCGGAGTCTGTCTTGATCGGGATCATGCTTGCTCGAAACGGAACGCATCTGGCGTCATACCCCCAAGTGTATAGTGCGCCCTTCGACTCAGTGCCGCGCTCGGTCTTTATCGCCCCCGCCATCATCCCGGCAAGCCCTCGCCTCGGTTCATGGCCAGACCGCCTGCCGCGCAAACGCTAATATCGGTGCATGAATCCTCAGCGCAGACTCCTGCTTGCCATCGCCACACAGCTCTCCGCTGCGGCCGCTCTGTTCCAGACCGGCACCGCACTGGCCCAGACTGGTAGCGCATCCCTCCCATCCGGGGCGGCCACGGAAGCCAAGGCACCGCCCTTGCCGGCACCCGGCACTCTGTTGTCGCTGCCCGAGGTACCGCTGCTGGATGGCTCGCTCTTTCGCCCGGCCCAGGCGGAAGGTCAGGTGCTGGTGATCTACTGGTGGGCCAGCACCTGCCCGTTTTGCGCCCTGCAAAGCCCGGAAATACAAAAACTCTGGCTCAGCCAGCGTGACAAAGGGCCCCGTGGTCTGCAATTGCTGACGCTGTCGATCGACCGCACACGCGAGGAGGCGCTAGTCTATTTGCAGAAAAAGGGCTATACCTTCCCGACCGGCTTCGTGACACCCGCCATCCAGCGCGTGCTGCCCAAGCCCAAGGGCCTGCCCATCACCCTGGTGCGCGGCCGCGATGGCAAACTGCTGCAAACGGAAAAAGGTCAGATGTTCCCGGAAGACGTGGAACTGCTGACGCGCTGGGTATAAGAACAAACGCCTGAGAGGAGACTGTATGGGTGCTTCGCTGGACGGCAAGCTTGTCGTCGCCATTTCATCTCGCGCCTTGTTCGACTTCGAGGAAGAGAACAAGGTGTTTGAGCAAGGCAACGGTCCCCACAAGGACCGCGCCTACATGAAACTACAGCTCGACAAACTGGAAGAACCTGCCAAGCCAGGTGTAGCCTTTTCCATGGTGCGCAAGCTGCTGGCCTTCAATGATGCCGCCACGCAGCGCGTGGAGGTGGTTATCCTCTCGCGCAACGACCCGGTCTCGGGCATGCGCGTGTTCCGCTCGGCCCAGCATTACGGCCTGCCCATTGAACGCGGCAGCTTCACGCGCGGCCAGTCGCCGTGGCGCTACCTCAAGCCACTGCATGCCAACCTGTTCCTCTCCACCCATCTGAGCGATGTGCGCGCTGCACTGGATGCCGGCGTACCAGCTGCTCAGGTCTACCCGCAATCCGCACTCGCCAGCGACGCACATCCGCACGAAGTTCGGATTGCCTTCGACGGTGATGCCGTGCTCTTCAGCGATGAAGCCGAGCGCGTGTTCCAAGCCCAGGGCCTGAGCGCCTTCCAGAAGCATGAACGTGACAAGGCGCTGCAGCCGCTGTCGGCCGGGCCCTTCAAGCCCCTCCTGGCCGCGTTGCACCGGCTGCAGCAGGAAGGCACCCCCAACATGCGCGTGCGCACCGCGCTGGTCACGGCGCGCAGCGCACCAGCGCACGAGCGAGCCATCCGCACGCTGATGGAGTGGAACATCGAGATCGATGAAGCCATGTTCCTCGGCGGCCTGCCCAAGGGTGAATTCCTGCGTGAGTTCGAGCCCGATTTCTTCTTTGACGACCAGACCGGTCACATCGAGTCCGCGTCGCAACATGTGCCTTCGGGCCACGTCGCCAGTGGCGTCGCCAACGCCTGAGTAGCCCAAGAGATCACCATGTCACTGACCAGCAAACTGTCCGACTTCAAGGCCTTCATCCGCAACGCCTGGGCTTTGGCCGTGCCCTACTTCCAGTCGGAAGAAAAGTGGAAGGCGCGCGGCCTGCTCGCCGCCATCGTTGCGCTCAACCTCGGTTTCGTCTACACCCTGGTGCTGTTCAACGAATGGAATCGCTTCTTCTACGACGCCCTGCAGGAAAAGAACTACCCGGTCTTTCTCGAGCAGCTGTTGCGCTACTCGGTGCTGGCCCTGATCTACATCGTCATCGCGGTCTACCGCTTCTACCTGACGCAGCAACTGGAAATGCGCTGGCGCGCCTGGATGACGCGCCACTACCTGCAGCGCTGGCTGGACAACCAAGTCTATTACCACCTGGAACTCACGCGCTACGCCGAACTGGCTGCCGACCAATCACCCGACAACCCAGACCAGCGCATCCAGGAAGACCTGAAGCTCTTCACCAGCAGCACGGTGGGCCTGAGCATGGGCCTGCTCAACGCGTTTGTCACTCTGCTGAGCTTCGTCAGCATCCTCTGGTCACTCAGTGGTGCCTTCAGCTTTTCGTTTGGTGATACCGAATTTGTCATTCCCGGCTTCATGCTGTGGGTAGCCATCCTCTACTGCATCGTCGGCAGCGTGATCACCCACTATGTCGGTCGGCCCCTGATTTCGTTGAACTACCAGCAACAGCGACGCGAAGCCGATTTCCGCCACAACCTTGTCCGCGTGCGCGAATACAGCGAGGCCATTGCGCTGGACCGTGGCGAGAAGGTCGAACTGAAACAGCTTGACCTGCGTTTTGGCCACGTGCTGGCCAACTACCTGCAACTGATCGATGCCCAAAAGCGCCTGACCATGTTCACCGCCACCTTTGGCCAAGCCTCGACCGTGTTCCCGTTCATCGTGGCGGCACCACGCTTTTTCAGCGGCGCCATCCAGCTCGGCACCATGATGCAGATTGCCTCTGCTTTTGGCCGCGTGCAGGACTCGCTCTCATGGTTCATCGACAACTACGACAGCCTGGCCAGCTGGCGCGCCACCACCGACCGCCTGACCCATTTCGAAGCAGCCATCCAGGTCGCCAGCCAGAAAGCCGATCTGCAACTCCAGCGCACCGGCGCCACCAGCAGTTCCGGCGTCACGGCCAACGACCTGTCGCTCGACCTGCCCACCGGCAGCCGCCTGCTGGCCCATACGCAACTGAATGCTCAGCCAGGCGACAGCGTGCTGCTCAGCGGCCCCTCCGGCAGCGGCAAATCCACTCTGTTCCGCGCCTTGGCCGGCATCTGGCCGCTGGCCTCGGGTCGGGTTCAACTGCCGGAATCAAGCATGTTCATTCCGCAACGGCCCTACTTTCCGAACGCCAGTCTGCGTGATGCGCTGGCCTACCCGGAACCGGCCGAGAGCTACGATGAAGCAACACTCAAGCAGGCCTTGTGCGATGCACTGCTGCCGCACCTGGTGGACCAGCTCGATGTGGTGGATGCCTGGGGCCAGAAACTCTCAGGCGGCGAGCAGCAACGCCTGGCCCTGGCGCGCGTGTTCCTCAAAAAACCATCCTGGATCTTTGCCGATGAAGCCACCAGCGCACTGGACGAGGAAGCCGAAAAAGCTTTGTACAAACGGCTCCTAGCCCTCGTCAAGGAAGGGAAAGGCGCTCTCATTTCAATAGCACACCGGCACACGGTGGCAACTTATCACAGCCGCACCTGGCAACTCGAGAAGCGCGTCGACGAAGACGTGGCGCTGTTCCAGTTGACACAGACGTAGCGCCCCAAGGCTCCACGGCGTTCCGCGGTCTGAGGCCGTCTATCGCTCGGGCTCGGGCGTTAATTTGGCACTGGGGCTCTGTACCGTTCCCAGCCACGGGCGCGCAACTCACAAGCCGGGCAACTACCGCAGCCGTAGCCCCAGGCATGGCGGTGCTCACGATCACCCAGGTAGCAGGTGTGGGTGTGCTCGATGATCAGGTCCACCAGCGCAGCGCCACCCAGCGATTCCGCCAGGCGCCAGGTGTCGGCCTTGTCGATCCACATCAGCGGCGTTTCGATCAGGAAGCGCTTGTCCATACCCAGCGACAGCGCCAGCTGCATCGCCTTCATGGTGTCGTCGCGGCAGTCGGGGTAGCCGGAGAAATCGGTCTCGCACACGCCGGTCACGATCACCTCCAGCCCGCGGCGGTAGGCCACCGCAGCGGCCAGCGTCAGGAACAGCAGGTTGCGGCCCGGCACGAAGGTATTGGGTAGGCCACTGGCCTCCATCTTGAAAGCGGTTTCGCGCGTCAGCGAGGTTTCGCTCACATGCCCGAGTACTTCAAGGTCGAGCAGATGGTCCTCGCCCAGCTTGCCCGCCCAGTGCGGAAACTGGCGGCGCATCTCGCTCAGCACCTTGATACGTGATTCAAGCTCGATGTGGTGCCGCTGGCGGTAGTCGAAGGCGATGGTCTCGACGCGTTCGTAGGCCTTGAGGGCGTGTGCCAGGCAGGTGGTGGAGTCCTGTCCACCGGAAAATAAAACGAGAGCTGTCTTATGCATACCCAATGTTAGGGCATGTCAGCCCTGCCCTTGCCATCAGCCCTGGCGGCTCACTCTGCTTTTCCGGTCTTGTTGACCTTGTTAGGCGAGTAAGTCAGCACTTCCTTGGCAAGTACACCAGGTATGGCACTCGGATTTTGATTGCGAGTCTGCGCCATGTTCTGCAGATGATTGGCATCCTGGTTCTTGGCCTGCTGGGCGGTATACCAAAGCTCGACCGCCTTCGCACTCATCATCCACAGCGTCTGCACATGCTCGATCAGCATCTTGGAGATCGGCTCCTTGGGCTCTTCCTCGATCGCTTTCGGCTTGGCGGCAGCTTGGGTCCAGTCCTTGCTGCTGCTGTCGGCCTTGGAGCCACCTTGCAACGGATCAGAAGCACTCGGCTGGGTCACCGATTCAGCCGAGGCCTTGGCCAACACTTCCGGATTGATGTCATTGACCACGCTGGCCGTTGCCTGTACCTCGATGGAAGGATTCACCGGCGCAACGGGTATCACCTTGGCTGCGGCAGGCACAGCCATCTCTGCGCCGGCAGGCCGCAGATTTGGAGTTCGCTCAACAGTAGGTAATTGCATTTTGGTCATCGCCTCCACCAAATGGCGAAGGCTTTTATCCGGTTACGTATCAGTATTAACGGCAAATTTAGGGGGTTATTTAGGCCTTTTTTCTGTTCTTTGATAAATATTTGCAGCATCAACAGCCCTATTCAGGACTATTGAACACAAATCCATGAACTTCAGCCAAAATTCAGACTGTTATGAATCCGGCTGACATGACACGGCAACTCCAAACCGATATTGGCTTGCAGATGCGCGCCCTGCGACTGGGCCGCAACCAGTCGCAAAGCGACCTGGCACGCCAAGCCGGCGTGGCCCTGGGTGCACTCAAACGACTGGAGAACGGCAGCGGCGCCACCTTGCGCACCCTGGTCAGCGTGACACAAGCGCTCGGCCGAAGTGAGTGGCTGCATGACCTGCACACAACAACAGACCCGTCAGCGCGCTTGCGCGCCGGCAAGCCCAAACCATCGACGGCACGCACCTAGAATGAAATTCCCCGCCCCCATGGAGAACCGCATGTTGGAACGCTACTTCCAGCTCTCGGCACACGGCACCACCGTCAAGACCGAACTGCTGGCCGGACTGACCACCTTTTTGACGATGGCCTACATCATCTTCGTCAACCCGGACATCCTGTCCGCCGCCGGCATGCCGAAAGACTCCGTGTTCGTGGCCACCTGTCTGGCCGCCGCCATCGGTTCGGCCATCATGGGCCTGTACGCCAACTACCCAATCGCATTGGCCCCTGGTATGGGCCTGAACGCTTACTTCGCGTTCGCGGTGGTCAAGGGCATGGGCTTCACCTGGCAGGCCGCACTCGGCGCCGTGTTCATCTCTGGCCTGCTGTTCATCCTGGTGAGCCTGTTCAAGGTACGCGAGGCGATCGTCAACGCCATTCCGCGTTCGCTCAAGTTCGCCATCTCGGCCGGCATCGGCCTCTTCCTGGCCATCATCGGACTGAAAAATGCCGGCCTGATCGTCGCGCACCCCTCGACCCTCCTCACCCTGGGTAACCTGCACCAGCCAGCCCCGGTGCTGGCGGCGCTCGGCTTTCTGCTGATCGTGGCACTGGAGTGGCGCAAGGTGCCGGGCGCCATCATCATCAGCATCCTGGCCGTGACTGTGGCTTCCATCGCGATGGGGCTGACGCCCTTCAACGGCCTCGTTGCCGCGCCACCCTCGATCGCGCCAACCTTCCTGCAGCTGGACATTGCTGGCGCCCTCAACGCCGGCTTGCTGACCGTCATCATGACCTTCTTTCTGGTCGAATTGTTCGATGCGTCTGGCACGCTCATCGGCGTGGCCCACCGCGCCGGCCTCCTCGACAAGGATGGCAAGCTGCCGAACCTGAAGAAAGCGCTGCTGGCCGACTCCACCGCCATTGCCGCCGGCGCGGCGCTCGGCACCTCGTCCACCACGGCCTACATCGAGTCTGCCGCCGGCACGGCAGCCGGTGGCCGCACCGGGCTGACGGCTGTCACCGTGGCGGTGTTGTTCCTCGTCGCACTGGTGTTCGCCCCACTGGCTGGCACCGTGCCGGCCTTCGCCACCGCACCGGCCTTGTGCTACGTGGCCGTGCTGATGCTGCGTGGCCTGGCCGAAATCGAATGGGACGACCTGACCGAAGCCGCCCCTGCCGCCATCACCGCCATCACCATGCCCTTCACGTTCTCCATTGCCCACGGCATTGCGTTTGGCTTCATCTCCTACGCCGCCATCAAGCTGCTGGCCGGTCGCGTGAAGGAATTGCCGCCGACGGTGGCGGCGATTGCAGTGATGTTCGTGTTGAAGTTTGCATTTCTCTAGGCCGCCTCTAGACGCTGGGACGAGAAGCACCCAGCGTCACGCGCACCAGCACAAACGCCAGCAGTGCAGAGAGGGCGATGCCCGTCACCATCGGCAACGCGCTGCCGTCAACAAACAGACCGACGAGTGCCATCACCACGGCCCCGGTGAGGAACTGCAATGTGCCCATCAAAGCCGAGGCCGTGCCGGCAATAGGGCCGTGCTCCTCCAGCGCCAATACGGCCGTGGTGGGGATCACCAGGCCAAGGAACCCATAGCCGCCAAACAGCAAGACCAGCAAGAGTTCCAGCCGGTCAACACCCAGCCAGTAGCACGCCAGCAGCAGCAACATCAAGAGCGCATAGCCCGTTGCGGCCACCTTGACCACGGGCAACAAGCCGAAGCGTCGCCCCAGCCGACCAGTCAGTTGTGACATGCCGATGAATGAGGCCGCATTGGCCGCAAAAGCGATGCTGTATTGACGCGGCGACAGGCCGTAATGGTCGATCAGCACAAAAGATGAGTTCGCGAGATAGACGAAGAAACTGGAAATACCGAAAGCGCCAATGAACACCAGCCTCATGAAATGGCGATCACGCAACAGCGTGGCGTAACCGGCCAGCGCCTGCCGCCAATTGCTGTGGATGCGCTGTTCGCGAGGACGTGTTTCCGTCATGCCCCACGCCACCAGGGCCAAACCCATGAGGGCCGATGCGGTCATCACCCAGAAGGCGCTGCGCCAGCCGCTCCACTCGATCAGCAAGCTGCCAGCCAACGGAGCCAGGATAGGTGACACGCTGAACACCAGCATGAGCAACGACATCAGGCGTACCGCGTCATGCCCAGTATGCAGATCGCGCACCACCGCGCGCGGCACCACCGAGCAGGCGCAGGCGCCCAAACCTTGCACAAAACGCATCGCCACCAACGCGTGCACCTCTGGCGCCAGGGCACAACCAACGCTGCCGATCGCGAACAACACCAGACCGACATACAGCGGCGGTTTGCGGCCGACCATGTCAGACAGCGGGCCATAGATGATCTGTCCGACCCCCAGCGCGATGAAAAAAGCCATCAGACTGGCCTGCACTGCGCCGATGGATGCCCCCAGACTTTGCCCAATCGAAGGCAACGCCGGCAGGTACATGTCGATGGCGAATGGGCCGATGGCCGAGAGCAGGCCGAGGATGAGCGCGCCTCGAAGGAAACTGTTTTTCATCCGAGGATTGTGCCCCGGTCTTAGCGAACAAACCTCTCGTTGGCCTCTGTCCACTCACCAGCAAGAGGTGACGCTCAGCGGTATTTCCTCAGGTACACGCCTTCAAACCAGCGCTTGGCCCAGTGGAACAGCCGACTGGGCGGCAGAATGAAGTTGCGCGCCGGCGTACGCCACACCAGCGTACCTTGGCTAATGGCGTCGATGATGCAGATGAGCTCCACCTTGAAGGTGGCATCCGGCATCTGGCCATGCAACCCCGCCAGCACATTCTGCGCAGCGGCAGCGGCCTGCAGGTCGGCCATGTGCGCTTGCTTGGGCATCCAGTCAGGACCAGGGAAGCTGCCGGAGTCACCCACCACATACACGTGCTGCGTGCCCTCGACGCGACAGAACGCATCCGCCTTGAGCAGGCCGCCGGGCGAGCGCGCCAGCTCGGTCTGGTCAAACCACAGGTTGCCAGTCATGCCAGGCATGAAGAGGATCAGGTTGGCGGGAAACTCGCCGCCTTCGGTGACCACCTTGTCCGACTCGAAACGCACCATCTTGTGGCCCAAGTGAGTGCGAATGTTGCGTCGGGCCATCTCGTCCAGCAGGTGCTGCACGGCCTTGGGGCCGAGGCGGTTGCCCGGCTCCTTCGAGGGATTGAAGAACACCAGCTCGAACTTGTCACGGCGTCCCTCGCGTTTGAGTTGTTCGTCAATGCCAAAGAGAAATTCGAACATCGGTCCGCCGCGCACTGCGCTTTGCTCGTTCGGATTGCCTGCAAAGCCCACCGCAATGGTGCCGCCCTGCATGGACTGCAAACGATCGCGAATCTGCTCCGCCGCCGCAATGCCCTCGCACGGCGTGATGGCGTGTTCGATGCCCGGCAGCTTCTTGATGAAACGTCCACCGCTGGCAATCACCAGCGCGTCGTTTTGCACTTCACCTGCCGTGGTAGTCACCACGCGGCCGCCTTCACGCAGACCGGTTACCTCGGCCGCGAGATGGCGCACCTTCATGCGCGTGAAGAAATTGGCGAGTGGCACCACCAGTTGCTCGCGCGTGCGCAGACCGCACGGAATCCAGATGATGCCCGGCAGGTAGTGCAATTCAGAACGGGGCGCGATCACGGTGATGTCAACCGCCTTGTCGCGCTGTCGGATCTCTCGTACGGTGGACAAGGCGGCGAAGCCGGCACCAATGATGGTGATGCGTTTGGGGGTGCTCATGCTTCCATTCCTTATGAAAATGATCTCTCCGGCGCTTTGTAAACCAGTACCTTGAGCGAACGCTCAGCGGACACATCAGCAAATACAGTGGGATTAGACACGCGCTGCACAAACGACAGCTGGGGGGCCAACGCCTGCATCTGGTCTTGCAGGAAGGCGAGCCCCAATTCCGGCGCGTTCAGACACAGCAACACGTGGCCGCCCGGGGCCAGCAGATCCGGCAGGCGGCTCATGAGACGCGCGTAATCCTTGCTGGCAACAAAGCTGCCTTTCTGATAACTGGGCGGGTCGAGAATGACCAGGTCATAGGGGCCGCCACGCGTGACCTTGCCCCAGGACTTGAAAATGTCATGCGCCAGAAAGCTGGCCCCGGCGGCAAGGCCATTGAGCTGGTGGTTCTGCTGCCCGATGGCAAGGGCGCCGTGACTCATGTCCACATTGACCACATGCGCAGCCCCGGCCTGTCGCGCCACCACGGAAAAGGCGCAGGTGTAGGCAAACAGGTTGAGCACCTTGAGCCCCGGGTGGGATGCCACATGCTCGCGCACCCAACGCCGCCCCTGGGCCATATCGAGAAACAGACCATGGTTCTGTCCCTTGAGAACATGCACCCGAAAGCGCGCACCGTCTTCAGTCACCACATGCGGCTCGGGCACGCTGCCGGCCATCAGCCGTGTATCGGTTCGGCCTTCGTACCGGCATTGGAAGACCCAGTTGAGCGGCTGCTCGGGGGCCAATTGCTGCCAGCGCGCCGCCAAAGCGGCATGGACGGTGGCCAGTTCATCATCGGTGACCGGCTGGAAACTGGTCAACACCAAGACTGGCGGAAAGGCATCCAGCACCCAGTGTTCGCAACCGGGGTACAGCCCGCCCCGGCCATGGAATACGCGCTGGGCATCCAGTGGCATGTCCATCGTGGCAATGGCGTTCAACAGGGCTTGCATGGAGGCGTTCTCTTCTACAGGGGATCAGATTGTGCCGTCTTGAGGCGGCGACTCCGCGCGACTCTTCCACTCACGCGGAGATACACCTGTGTGCGACTTGAATGCGCGAGACAAGACCGCCTCGTCCGCATAGCCCACCCGGTCTGCAATCTGTCGCATTGAAGTGCCGAGCAGGAGCAGCTTCTGGGCCAAGCCCATCCGCCACGCCAGCAAGTACTGGCCAGGCGTGGTGCCAACGACATCTCGAAACGAGTTGGCGAAGCTGGTCCGGGACATCCCTGCAGCATCCGCCAAACTCTCCAGCGGCCAAGAGTGCTCCGGTTGATCATGCATCGCCACCAGCGCTCGCCGTAGCTTGGGATGCGACAAGCCGGCGAGCATTCCGGAACTCATCGCTCGCCGCTCCATCAACTCGCGAAGAACCTGCACGAGCAAAACCTCGAACAGGCTGTCAAGCATCTTTTGCCGACCGCACTTGTCCAGCTCAGCCTCGCTGAAAAGAAGCGCAAGCACAGAAGCGCTCTCGGCAAGGCTGGCCAGCGGCATGCAGACGACGTCGGGCAGTGCTGCCTGGATCGGGTTCGTCGCCCCGCCTTCAAAGCACAGGTCTGCGCACACAAGCTCGGCGCCCTCAGCAGGGTCTGTCTGGAACCTTCGCGGAAGTGGCCTGGGAAAGAGAAGCAGGCTCGGCTCCTCAATCCGAATGGGGGGGGATGCCCCGACGAACACATTCACCCACCCGCTGCGCACCAAGTGAAGTTGCCCCAACCCGTCCCGGTCGCCAATGGTGTTGATTCCACACATGGCACCGGCATGGAAGGTTCGTACGGTGACACCGAAATGCGTAAAGAGCGCTGACAGCCTGTCATTCATTTTGTACTTAAAGCAAATATTAATGAACCATTTGCAACAAATAATACAACAATGATCTTCAGAATTCGTTCTGCCGATTGGCACAGAACCCACTGAACAAGGAATCACCATGAACATCTGGAAAAAACCGCTCGTTGCCTCCGCCATGGCCGTTGCCGCCGCGACTGCAATTGCTGCGTCAAATGTCCCCCAGGCCGCTTCTGCCGCCCAACATGCCGACTCCCCGTACATTGCTGCCAATGACGGCACCCCGCTTTATTACAAGGACTGGGGTCCGAAGACGGGTCAGGTGGTGGTATTCAGCCACGGCTGGCCCCTGAGCTCAGACAGCTGGGAAGCGCAAATGCTGTTCCTGGCGGACAAGGGCTTCCGCGTGATCGCGCACGATCGGCGCGGCCACGGACGCTCGGGTCAAACATGGGCGAACCACCACATGGACCAGTACAGCGACGACCTAGCCTCTGTCCTCAACGCGTTGGATGTCCGCGACGTGACGCTAGTCGGCTTCTCGACCGGTGGTGGTGAAGTGACGCGCTACGTGGGTCGTCATGGCACCGCGCGCGTCAAGAAGCTAGTGCTCGTCAGTGCCGTGACGCCCATCATGGTCAAGACGGCTGACAACCCCAACGGGGTGGAAATCGACGTGTTCGATGGTCTGCGCAAGGCTTCCATCGACAACCGTGCGCAGCTTTACAAAGACCTCGCCAGCGGTCCGTTCTTCGGCTTCAACCGCCCGGGCGCCAAAGCGTCCACGGGCCTGATTGACACCTTCTGGATGCAGGGCATGCAAGCGAGCCACAAGGCAACGTTCGACTCCATCAAGGCGTTCTCCGAGACCAACTTCGTCGGCGATTTGAAACGCGTGAATGTGCCGACGCTGGTCATCCATGGCACCGACGACCAGATCGTCCCGATTGAAACGTCGGCTCGCGCCACGGCGAAGCTCGTCAAGGGCGCCAAGCTCATCGAATACGCCGGTGGCCCTCATGGCATCACAGACACCCACAAGGACCGCCTGAACCAGGATCTGCTCGAATTCATCTCGAAATGAGCCTCAAGCGGCACTTTCAGCATGAATGACCTGTCTCCGACTCCATGTGCATGGAAAAGAGACACCGGGAGCGTGGCCGTCATTCGACGGTCACGCTCTTGGCAAGATTGCGTGGTTTGTCCACATCCGTCCCTCGCGCGCAAGCCGTGTGATACGCCAGCAGCTGCAGCGGCACCACGTGCAGCAGCGGCGACAAAGCGCCGTAATGCTCCGGCATGCGGATGACATGCAGGCCTTCGCTGCTTTCGATGTGCGTGTCGCTGTCGGCTAGCACGTAGAGCACACCGCCACGGGCGCGCACCTCGTGCAGGTTGCTCTTGAGCTTTTCCAGCAGCGCATCATTGGGTGCCACCGTCACGACCGGCATCTCGCTGGTGACCAGCGCCAGCGGGCCGTGCTTGAGCTCGCCGGCCGGGTAAGCCTCGGCGTGGATGTAGCTGATTTCTTTCAGCTTGAGTGCACCTTCCAGCGCAATCGGGTAGTGCAGACCGCGGCCGAGGAAGAGCGCATTTTCCATGCGGGCGAAGTCCTCGGCCCAGCTGATGATCTGAGGCTCCAGCGCCAGCACTGCCTGCAAAGCAACGGGCAGATGGCGCATGGCCTTCAGGTGTTGCGCTTCCTCTTCCTCGCTCAAGTGGCCGCGCACCTGGGCCAGCGCCAGCGTGAGCAGGAACAGGCCAGCCAGCTGCGTGGTGAAAGCCTTGGTGGAAGCCACGCCAATCTCGACGCCGGCACGCGTGATGTAGGCCAGCTTGCATTCGCGCACCATGGCGGAAGTCGCCACATTGCAGATAGTCAACGTCTGCTGCATGCCCAACGATTGCGCATGGCGCAGCGCGGCCAGCGTATCGGCGGTCTCACCCGACTGGCTGATGGTGACCACCAGCGTGCGCGGGTTGGGCACGGAGTCGCGGTAACGGTATTCGCTGGCCACCTCCACCTGGGTCGGAATCTTGGCCATGCTTTCCAGCCAGTACTTGGCGGCACAGCCGCTGTAGTAGCTGGTGCCGCAGGCCAGGATGAGCACGTTGTCGATGTCCTTGAACACACGGTAGGCGCCGTCACCGAACAGCTCCGGCACGATGCCTTCCACGCCTTCGAGCGTGTCGGCAATGGCGCGCGGCTGCTCGAAGATTTCCTTCTGCATGTAGTGGCGGTAGGGCCCGAGTTCGGCGGCACCGCTGTGCGCCTGCACGGTCTTGACCTCGCGCTGCACCGGCTTGTGGTTGCGGTCCACCACCCAGTACTTGCCGAGCTGGACATCAACCACGTCCCCCTCTTCCAGGTAGACGATCTGGTCGGTGACACCCGCCAACGCCATGGCATCACTCGCCAGGTAGTTGCTGACCCCGTCCTGGCCCACGCCCAGGATCAACGGCGAGCCGGCGCGCGCGCCGATCACGCGCTGCGGTTCATCCTTGTGAAAAACAGCAATCGCATAGGCACCGTGCAACTGTTTCACGACGGCCTTCACGGTCTCAAACAGATCGCCGTCGTACAGTGAATCGACCAGGTGGGCGATGACCTCGGTATCGGTCTGGCTATCGAACACGTAGCCGCGCTTCTGGAGTGCCGCACGCAGTTCGTCGTGATTTTCAATGATGCCGTTGTGCACCAGTGCCACGCGGCCCGGGCGCTGCGCCGCGTCGGCACCAGGGCCATGGCTGAAGTGCGGGTGCGCGTTATGCACCGCCGGTGCGCCGTGTGTGGCCCAGCGTGTGTGCGCAATGCCGATGAAACCTTCCAGCGTGCCGTGCGCCACCTGCTCCGCCAGTTCAGCCACGCGTGAGGTGCTGCGCGCGCGCTTCAAGCCACCATCGGCATGCACAGCCACGCCGCAGGAGTCATAACCGCGGTACTCCAGCCGTTGCAGGCCCTGCACCAGCACGGGAACGATGTTGCGGTTGGAAACGGCGCCGACGATGCCACACATGCTTGATATCTCCTCAAATGGATGGCCGATGGTAGAGCGCTTGAGTCAAAATTAATGATTGATTTTTGTTAATTTTTGAATTTAAATTTCAGAAATTGAATTTCCATTGAAAATATTCCAAAAAATAGATATTTATGGAACAAATCACTATCGACGGAACCGACCTGTTGTTGCTGGACGCCCTGCAGCGCGACGCCGGCCAGAGCAACCAGGCCCTGGCGGCACGGGTGCACATTTCGCCGCCCACCTGCCTGCGCCGCGTCAAGCGCCTGGCTGATGCCGGTCTGATCGAAAAACAGGTGGCGGTGCTAAGCACTGATAAGCTGGCACCGCTGCTCGGCCACGGCTTGCAGGCCATCGTGGAGATCACGCTCGACCGCCAGGGCGCAGAAGCGCTCGAGGCCTTCGAGCAGCGCGTAGCGGCGGACGATGCCGTGCAGCAGTGCTACCGCGTCTCGCCCGGGCCGGACTTCGTGCTGGTGGTGCACGCGCGCGACATGCCGGACTACCTGGCCCTGGCGCAGCGCCTGTTCACCAGTGATGCCAATGTGCGCAATGTCAAAGCTTTCTTCAGCGTGAAACGCAGCAAGTTCGGCACGCAGGTGCCGCTGCCGAAGAACATGCCCTGAACGGGCCGTTCACGCCGCCAGCGGCAGCGTGAAGCGGATACAGCAACCGGCATCCGGCGCGCCCTCGGCTCGGATGCTGCCGCCATGGCGCTCGACGATCTTGCGCGCCAGCGCTAGCCCCAGGCCCTGGCCTTCGAATTCGCTGGCGCTGTGCAGGCGCTGAAAGACGTGGAACAGCTTGCCCTGCTGCTGCGGGTTGAAACCCACGCCGTTGTCGCGCACGAACAGCAGGCACAGGCCGTCTTCGGCCGCTGGTTGCCACCCGATGCTGATCACCGCCGGTGTGCGCGGGCGTGTGAATTTGAGTGCATTGGACAGCAGGTGTGCAAAGAGCTGGCGCAGCAGTACCGCATCGCCTCGCAGCGGCGGCAGATCCGCCGCCACCTGCCAGTCAATCTGGCGGCCAGCCGCCTCAGCCGCGAGTGCATGACGCGCCTCAGCGACCAGCGCCTGCACATCCAGCGTCGCAGCGTCCAGCTCGGCCCGATCCAACTGAGACCAAGCCATGAGCCCGTCAATCTGTCGCCCCATCAGCTTGGCGGCGTTGGTCACGGTATCGAGGTAGCTCACAACGTCGGCCGGCGTCGAGTCACCCAGCTCCTCCCGCACCAGGCCGGCATAGGCGCTGATGTGGCGCAGGTTGGCGCGCAGATCGTGCGACACCACATAAGCGAAGTCGCCCAATGCATCACGCGCCGCCTGCAGCTCGGCGCGCAGCCGGTTCAGCTCTTGCTCCTGTGGAGAGGGTTGCGCACTCATGCTGGGGACTCACTTTTTCTTTTTCACCGGCCGCGTCCAGTTGGCCACGCTCACCTGCTTGGCGCGCGCCACGGTCAACGCACCGGGCGCCGTGTCCTTGGTGATGGTGGAGCCGCCACCCACCGTGCCGCCGGCACCGATGGTGACCGGCGCCACCAGCACGCAGTTGCTGCCGATATGCACGTCAGCCTCGATCACGGTCTGGTGCTTGTTGGCGCCGTCATAGTTTGCGGTGATGCTGCCCGCGCCGTAGTTGACGCGCTCGCCCAGGCTGGCATCGCCCACATAAGCCAGGTGGTTGGCCTTGGCACCGGCGGCCATGGAGGCATTCTTGACCTCGACGAAGTTGCCGATGTGCACCTCCTGGCCCAGCTTGGCACCAGGACGCAGGCGGGCAAAGGGGCCCACCAGCGCACCGGCGCCGACATCGACCACCTCCTTGTCGCTTTGACCACCCTCGATATGGGTGTAGGGGTGGATCACAGCACCGGCACCGATGCGAGCGTTGCTGATGACGCAGTTGGCGCCGATGCGCACGCCTTCGCCCAACTGGACGCGGCCGGAGAAGATGCAGTTGACGTCAATCTCCACGTCCTGCGCGCACTGCAGTTCGCCGCGCACGTCAAAGCGCGCCGGATCAGCCAGCCGCACGCCCTGCTCCATGAAGGCCTTGGCCTGGCGCAATTGATGGGCGCGCTCCAGCTCGGCCAGCTGCACCGGGCTGTTGATGCCAGCCACCTGCAGCGCATCACTGATCTTGTGCGCCACCACCGGCACGCCGGCTGCCACGGCGAACTTCACGACGTCGGTCAGGTAGTACTCGCCTTGCGCATTCTTGTTGTCCAGTTTGGCCAACCAGGGCTTGAGCAGCCTGGCTGGCACAGCCATGATGCCGCTGTAGATTTCCTTGATCTGGCGCTGCGTGTCACTGGCGTCCTTGTGCTCGACGATGGCCTGCACGGCCCCCGAACCGGCGCGCTCGATGCGGCCATACCCGGTGGGGTCGGCAAACTCGATGGTCAGCAGCGCCAGCTTGTTCCCGTCACACGCATGGATCAGCGCTTGCAGTGTGTCGACCTGCGTCAACGGCACGTCGCCAGACAAAATCACCACCACGCCGTCGTCCGGCAGCGCGGGTACTGCCTGCTGCACCGCATGGCCGGTGCCGAGCTGCGGCTCCTGCCGCACGAATTCCATGCCAAATCCGGCTCCAGCCCTTGCTGGCTGTGCGAGACCTGCTTCAACTTCCATAGCGCCGTGACCGGTGATCACCACCACGCGGCGCGCATTCAGGCCGGCCGCGGTGTCCACCACATGCTGCAGCAGTGCACGCCCGGCCAAACGGTGCAACACTTTGGGCAATTTGCTTTTCATGCGGGTGCCCTTGCCGGCGGCCATGATGACCACATCCACTGCCTGTTGGGACTGAACCATGTTTTTCTCGTTTGCTTCCATCATGTTGAATTCCAGACGCCTGCCGGCGCTCCTGCCCCGCATTATCGGCGCGCTGCTGCTGGTTTTTCTGGGTGGCTGCAGCGCCGTCCGAATTGGCTACAACAACGCCCCTTCGCTGGTCTACTGGTGGCTGGACAGCTACATCGACTTCAACGATGCCCAGGCGGTGCAGGTACGCGACAGCCTGAGCGCGCTGCAGGCCTGGCACCGCAAGACCGAGCTGCCGGCCTACGCCGACCTGTTGCGCCAGATACAGCGCGTGGCCAGTGGGCCGGTCACACCGCAACAGGTGTGCGAGTTCAGCGACCAGATACGCACGCGCGTTCAAAGCCTGGGCGAGCAGGCTGCCGAGGGCATGAGCCGCGTGGTGCCCACGCTCACGCCGGAGCAACTGCGCCACTTGTCACTGCAATTCGACAAGCACAACCGGACCTGGCGCGAAGAGTGGCTGGACGGCACATCAGCCGAACTTTCAGCACGGCGGTTGAAGAAAGCCGTGGAACGGGCGCAGAGCTTTTATGGCCGGCTGGAAGAAACGCAACTGGCCATCCTTCGCCAGAGCGTAGCCAGCCCCACCTTCGACGTACGGCTCGCCTGGCGCGAACGGCTGCGTCGCCAGCAAGACATGCTGCAGGTCTTGCGGGAACACGGCAACAGTGACCGCCCGGCACATGTCAAAGCTGAAATCTTGGCGCTGCTGCAACGCAACCTGAATTCGCCCGATGCGGCCTACCAAACCCAGTTTGAACGCCTGGTCGTCGAGAGCTGCGCCAACATTGCCGCGCTGCACAACAGCACCAGTGCAGCGCAGCGACGCCAGCTGCAGGAAACACTGCAGGACTACGAGGCCGATGTGCGGGCCCTGATCAACGTCAAATAAAAAAGGGCCTGCATTGCAGGCCCCGGCAGATCGGCAACAGGCGCTCAGCCCTGCAGTGCCGCCCACATGGCCTTGTCGCGCTCGGCGGTCCAGATGCGCGGGTTCTTGATGCCGCTGGCCTCGTCATAGGCGCGGGTCACGTCGAACGGCAGGCAGTGCTCATAGATGAAGACCTGGCCGAAGAGCGGGTCCATGCTCTTGCGCGTGTGCGCCATGGCGGCTTTCAGGTCCATGCCCTGCGCCACGGCTTCCTTGCCCGCCGTGTACAGGGTCTCGACCCAGCGCTTGGTGTAGTCGAGCGCCTTGTTGACGTTGGCGTTGCCTTTCATGGCTTCGCCGCGGCCGGGCACCAGGGCCTCGGCCTTCAGGGCGCGCAGCGCCTCCAGCGTGGCCGGCCACTCTTCGAGCTGGGCGTCGCCGGTGTAGACGCCGGCGTCAAACTCCACCAGATCGCCCGAATACAGCACCTTCTCTTCTTCCACCCAGGCAATGGTGTCGCCGCGCGTGTGGCCGGGGCCGGGGCTCCAGATCTGGACCACCACGCCGCCCAGGTTGATGCTGAGCTTGCCCGGCACTTCGCCCTTGACCGGGTTGCCGCCGCCGATCACCATGCTCGGCCAAGTCAGGCCGGGCACGGTTTCGGCATTGCGGAACAGGCGCGGGAAGCGCTCCATCTCGCTCTTCATGTCCTGCGCGCCGCGCTCACGGATCAGCTCCAGCGTGCCCTGGCTGGCGATGATTTCGGTGGCGCCCTCGGCGACGTAGGCGCTGGCACCCAGCACGCGCACCGCGTGGTAGTGCGTCAGCAGCACGTACTTGATGGGCAGGTCGCTGACGGTACGGATCTTCTTGATGAGGTCGCGCGCCATGGCCGGCGTGGCGGTGGCATCGCTGACCAGAATGCAGTTGTCGCCGATGATGACACCCGAGTTCGGGTCACCCTCGGTGGTGTAGGCCCAGCAGTGTTTGCTGAGTTGCTCGAAGGTGATTTTCTTGTCGGTCAGGTCGGCTTGCGAGGCAAAGGCTTTGCTCATGGTGTCTCCGGTAGGGTCTGGATCAGGGTACATCGGGGTACGGCCCCGATTTTATTTAAGCGTAACGCATTACGGATGGTGAAACCGAAAAACCCCGGTTGCCGGGCACACCCTCACTTGGTCAGACCACGCTCCAGCATGGCCACCACCTCGTCGGCAAAGGCGGCGTAGCTCAGGGGGCCACCCGGGCGCAGCCAGGTGAAGGTCCAGTTGATCATGCCGAACAGCATCATGGTGATGGCGGTCTGGTTGCGCGCGTTCAGCCGCCCCGGGTAGGCGCGCTTGAGCATGTGCGTGACGGCGGCTACCACATCGCGCTGGCGGTTGAAGATCTGCTCCCGCTGCACCTCACCCAGAAACTTGGTGTCATGCAGCAATGCCACATGGCGTGTGGCCGAGGTTTCGTACTCTTGCAAGAAGCAGCGCACCAGCTCATGCAGCGCGGCGCGGTCATCCAGGTTGCGCCGCTGCGCCGTGGCCTGCACCTGGCCGACGAGGGCCAGCAGCTGCTGGGTATAACGGTCCAGCAGGTCGAACAGGATGGACTCCTTGCTGTCGTAGTAGTGGTACAGCCGCGCCTTGGAGGTGCCGCAGGCCGTGGCGATGTCGTTCATGCTGGCGGCGGGGTAGCTCTTGTCGGCAAAGCACTGCGCCGCGATGTCGAGGATTTCGTCGCGCTTGAGTTCGTGGGAAGCGGATTTAGGTCGAGCCATGACAGGAATAAAGATGCAGCAGCTAGACCGGCCAGACCACGCCGTTGTCGTTCAGGATGGCGTCCAGCGGCACATCGTGCGGCTCAGGCTCGAAGTCCGACAGGAAGCCCTGGGTGAAGCCCAGCCCCACGGTAAAGGGCTTGGGCTGCAACGCCGCCAGCGTGCGGTCATAGAAACCGCCGCCGTAGCCCAGGCGATAGCCGCCGGGGCCATAGCCGACGCAGGGCACGAACAGCAGGGTGGGCACAATCAGCTCAGTGTCCTTCGGTTTCGGAATGCCGTAGGCGTCTTCCTCCATCGGGCAGCCGGGGTACCAGGCATGGAAGGTCAGGGTTTTGTGCACCTTGTCGATCACGGGCAGGCCGATGCGCCGCGGCTGCGGCTGGTCGATCAACTCGCCGTCCTCCTTCCATCGGTGCAGGGCCGGCAAGGGGTCGAACTCACCCTTGATCGGCCAGTAGGCACCGATCACTGCATCCGGGCGCCCCACCAGCCAGATGCGCATGACTTGCTGCAACAGGGTCGCGCGTTGTAGGCGATCGGGCAGGTTCAGGCGTTGAGAGATGAGTTGCTGGCGCAGCGCCTTCTTTTCCTGCGCCCTTTTTTCCTCAGATGTGTCCATAATTCCCACATGCAGTTTCAAGCCATTCTGACATCGATCGCCCTGGTGGCGGGTCTGATGTTGCCACACGCCAGCGCCGTTGCCGCCTCCAAGGTCAAACCCCGTCCGCAAACCGCAGACGATGTCGTCATCCTGGACATGAACCAGGCCTTCAAGAAGGGCGACCGCAAACGCCTCTCTGCGCTGCTGCCGCAGGTGCAAGGCCATGTGCTCGAACCCTGGGGCGCTTATTGGGAGTTGGCCGCACGGCTCGACGAGGCCGGCCCGACGGAAATCCGGACCTTCCTGAGCCGTTACGCCGGCACCTACCAGGAAGACCGCCTGCGCAACGACTGGCTGCTGCTGCTGGGCAAACGGCGCGACTGGGCCACCTTCGCCGCCGAATACCCCAAGTTCCGCATGAACGACGATCGCTCCGTGCGCTGTTATGCCTTGCTCAATGAGGCCCAGACCAGCGGTGCCGACGTGGCGGCCCAGGTGCAGGACCTGTGGCTGGCGCAGAAGGAAGCCGACGAAGGCTGCGCTGCCGCCGCCGACCAGCAACTCGAAGCTGGCAAGCTGAAAGCCCACACAGCTTGGCTGCGCGCCCGCCTGGGCTTCGAAAACGAGCGTCCCCGTATCGCCGCACAGGCGGTGGGCCTGCTGAACCCGGACTGGGTGGACAGCGTCAACGCTGTCTACGCCAACCCGGTGCGCTTCCTGGATGACAAGATCACCGCCCTGCGCCCGCGCACCAAGGAGCTGGTGACGCTGGCGCTGGTGCGGCTGGCCAGCACCGACACCACCGCGGCCATGGACGAGATGAACAAGGTGCGCTGGCGTACCCAGCTCACGCAGGAAGAGCGCAGCTGGGTCTGGGGCGTGATCGGCAAACGCGCCGCACGTCGCCTGACCGAGGGCGCCATCAACTATTTCTCCCACGCACAGGATCAGCACCTCAACGGCGACCACCTGACCTGGAAGGTACGCGCCGCCTTGCGCGCCGGTGCCTGGCAGGAAGTGCTGAATGCCACGGCGGCCATGCCGGAGGCACAACGCCAGGACCCGGCCTGGGTCTACTGGCGCGGGCGCGCCCTGCTAGCGCTGGCCGGCAAACCGGACGCACCGGCCCAGGCGCGCGCGCTGTTCGAGTCGATCGCCTCGCCGCGCGGCTTCTACGAACAGTTGGCACAAGAGGAACTGGGACGCCCGATCACCGTGCCACCCAAGCCGGAACCGCTGACCGCGGCAGAAAAAGAGGCCGCGCAGGCCAACCCCGGCCTGCGCCGCGCGCTGTATGCCATTCAGGCCGGACTGCGCGCCGAGGGCGTGCGCGAGTGGAACTACAGCGTTGGCGCGCACCAGCGCGGCGGCCTGTCCGATCGCGAACTGCTGGCTGCCGCCCAACTGGCCTGTGACAACCAGGTATGGGACCGCTGCATCAACACCAGCGAGCGCACCAAGACCGTCATCGACTTCGAGCAGCGCTTCCCGATGCCGTTCAAGAACGCCGTGGTGCAGCGCGCCGGGCAGATCGACCTTGACCCGGCCTACGTCTACGGCCTGATCCGGCAGGAGAGCCGCTTCATCATGGACGCGCAGTCCAGCGTCGGTGCCTCCGGCCTGATGCAGGTCATGCCAGCCACGGCACGCTGGACCGCCAAGCGCATCGGTCTGACCGACTTCAAGCCGCAGCACATCACCGACCGCGACACCAACATCGCGATCGGCACCGGCTACCTCAAGCTGGTGCTGGACAGCTTTGACGGCTCCATGCCGCTGGCTGCCGCCGCCTACAACGCCGGCCCGAGCCGCTCGCGCGCCTGGCGCGGCCAGGACGGCGACCCGATGCTGGAAGCCGCCATTTGGGCCGAGAACGTGCCGTTCAACGAAACGCGCGACTATGTGAAGAAAGTGCTGTCCAACACCACCAACTACGCCGCGCTCATCACCGGCCGGCCGCAGTCCCTCAAAGCCCGGCTCGGCCAGGTCGGCCCGCAGCGCCCGGGCAAGAGCGACACCTACGAAGACTTGCCATGAAGAAGGTGCTGCTGCTCGGCGGCACTGGTTTCGTCGGCCGCCATGTCTGCGAAAAGCTGGCACGGCTGGACTGGCGCATCACCGTGCCGACGCGGCGTACCAACCAGGCACAACACCTGCAGCATCTGCCGCGGCTGGAGGTGGTCGCGGCCGACGTACATGACGAGGCAACACTGGCGCAGTTGGTCAGCGGCCACGACGCCGTGGTCAATCTGGTGGCCATTCTGCACGGCACGGCAGCGGCGTTCGAGCGCACGCATGTCGAACTACCGGCCAAGCTGGCGCGGGCCTGCCTGGCGAATGGCGTGCCGCGGCTGCTGCATGTCAGCGCCCTGGGGGCCGAGTCCAGCGCCGCCGAGACAACACCGTCGCTTTACCTGCGCAGTAAAAGCCGCGGCGAAGCGGTACTGCAGGCGGCTGTCCATGACGGCCTGCAGCTCACGGTGCTGCGTCCCAGTGTCATCTTCGGTGCCGACGACCAGTTCCTCAACCTGTTCGCCCGCCTGCAGCGCGTGTTTCCCGTCATGCCGCTGGCCGGCGCGCAGGCGCGTTTCCAGCCGGTCTGGGTGGAAGACGTGGCGCAGGCCATCGTGCACTGCCTGCAAAACCCGGCCAGCATCGGCCAGACCTATGAGGCTTGCGGGCCGGACATCTTCACACTCAAGCAACTGGTCCAGCTGGCGGGCCGCTACAGCGGCCTGCGCCACGCCCGCCCGGTCATCCCGCTGCCCATGACGCTGGGGCGGCTGCAGGCCGGCTTGATGGAATTGCTGCCGGGCCAGCCGCTGATGAGCCGCGACAACCTCGACTCCATGCGCATCGACAACGTCGCCAGCGGCCGGCTGCCCGGCCTGGCAGCGCTGGGCATCACGCCCACGGCCCTGGGTGCCATCGCACCCGGCTATCTGGGCCAGAACGACCGCTACGTAACACTGCGAGGCCAGTACTGGCGCCACTGACGTGACAGGCAGGGTTGCCCGCCACCCCGCCGTTCAGGCCAGGTGGAGCGTGCGGCGCAACCCCACATATTCCAGTTCCGCCAGGCCTAGAACGGCCAGCGCCTGCACGACGAGAAAAATCTGGCCCAGGGTGGTGGGCGTGAACCAGACGAAGGCCACCAGCAGGCTCGCCAGCACCCACGCCACATTGCCGAGCACGACGACCCAGACCAGCAGCGTGGCGGGCCTGGCCGAGTGCCCCGTCAGCCACATCAAGGCAGCGCAGGGAAACAACAACAGGCCAGCGATCAGCAACAGGGTGGACGGCAAGCCCAGCAACGGCTCAAGCGCCGCTTTGGCCAGGACCAGCAGCAACCCCATGGCCAAACAGGTCAGGGCATCGAGTTGCAGAACTCGCGAGAGCAAAGAGGTTGGGTTCGCGGCCAGAGGGGACTGAACAGCAGACATGGTGAACTCCTGAAAAATTGGACAAGGGAGGCCAGTCTCTCGAAGTTCCTACCGTGGGTCGATTACCTGCCAGGTCATGGACGCCACGCACCCCCTCGGGCATGGTGCCTATGCCGGCGCCCTGAAAATGTGGTGCTGCGCCCATCTGAAACACACCGCGGAGGCAATATGACGGTCACGAGCAAGCCAATCCCGACAGACAACCGGTCCGGTGTCGGCTCCCTGGTCAAGGCATGGCGACTGGGCCGGCGCATCAGCCAGATGGATCTGGCGCTGGATGCTGGGATCTCCCCCAGACACCTGAGTTTTGTGGAGACGGGGCGCGCCAGGCCAAGCGCCGACGTGCTGCTGGCCCTGGCCGCCCAGTTGGAGGTGCCTTTGCGCACCCGAAACACCTGGCTGCTTGCCGCCGGCTATGCGCCGCGTTTCTCGGAACAGGCGCTGACATCGGCCAAGATGGCGCAAATCCATGCAGCGCTCAGCAAGCTGCTGAGCGCGCACGACCCCTACCCCGGCGTGGTGCTGGACGGACGCTGGAACGTGGTCCTGGCCAATGACGCAGCCCAGCGCCTGATCGCACTGCTCCCGGAGTTCCTCCGGCAACCGCACGTCAACATGTTTCGCGCCAGCCTGCACCCGCAAGGATTTGCCGCCCTGACCCGGAATTTCCCGGAATGGGGCAGCTATCTGATGCACGAACTGCAGAAACTGGTGCTGCAGTCCCGCGACGAGGACATGGCGGCATTGCTCCAAGAACTGGCCAGCTATCCGAATGTCGTCACGATCCAGAGCCCTCCGGCCGAGGCGCCCAACAGTGCCCCCCGCCTGCTGATCCCTTGCCTGCTCGAGCTCAATGGCCAATGCTTCTCGCTTTTCACGACCATGTCATCGTTTGGCACCCCGCGCGATATCACGCTGGCCGAACTGAGCGTGGAACTGTTTTACCCGTCCGACCCCGAAACCGATGCGCTGCTACACCAGCTCGCCGCTGCGTCATGATGGTGCCGAGCGGATCCACATTTCTGAATGACAAGGAGCGACCATGCTGAAACTCTTCATCGGGAACAAGAACTACTCGTCCTGGTCCATGCGGCCCTGGGTACTGATGCGCCAGGCCGGCATCCCGTTCGAGGAAGTGTTGGTGCGCTTCGACGCCTTCGATGCCGGCTCGCAGTTCAAACAGACACTCAGCGGTCTCACACCGACGGGCAAGGTACCGCTGTTGATCGATGGTGAGCTGGCCATCTGGGACACGCTGGCCATTGCCGAGTACCTGGCCGAGCGCTTCCCCGAATCGCACCTGTGGCCGCAGGACGCAGCGGCTCGTGCACGGGCCCGCAGCATCTGCGCCGAGATGCACGCCGGCTTCACCGCGCTGCGCAGCCACTGCCCACAGAACATCGAAGCCTCACTGCCCGACATCGGCGCCCTGATCTGGCGCGACCAGCCCGCCGTGCGCGCCGATGTGGCGCGACTGGTAGCCATGTGGGAAGAACTGCTGGCACAGCACGACGGGCCGCTGCTGTTCGGCAACTTCACAATTGCCGACGCCTACTTCGCACCAGTCTGCATGCGCCTGCAGACCTATGCCCTGCCCGTGCCGCCGGCCGTGGCCGCCTACGTCGATCGCGTGGCGGCATTGCCCGGCGTGGCAGCCTGGCTTGCGCAGGCGCGGGCCGAACATGACTTCCGCGCCTTCGAGGAACCTTATCGTCTGCAGCGCTGAGTCCCGGCCGGACGCACTCTGCGCCCCGTCGCTTTTCTTCATAATGGGGGTTCACGTTGCGCCCTCATAGATGAAAAAGAAAAACAAGCACTTGCTGGCTCGGGTCGCCCTGGCCATGGCATTCGCCCATCCGGCCGCTTCGCAGGCTCAGCCCTTGAGCTTCGAATCAGCGTGGCAACGCCTGCTCAGTGGCTCGGACAAGTTGGCCGCCGCGCAATCGGCCGTCGACAGCAAACGCCTGCAAGGCGAGGGGCTCAAGGGCCTGGGCGGTCCGGTGGTCAGCGTCACCGGCGCCAGCTACGTCTACAACGCCAACCTGAACATCAACCTCGACCCGGTAAACCAAGGCATTGCGCAGGCAACGCAGTCGCTGCCGGCACCGTTGAAAAACGTGCCGATCAGCGTCTCACCTCTGCCGTCGCAATACATCTACAACCGGCACGAATCAGCCACCAACGCCTCGGTATCCGCCATCTGGCCAATCTATGCTGGCGGCGCGGCCGGCAGCATGCGCGGCTTCGTCAAGGCCCAAGGCGACGAAGCCCAGGCCGACGCAGCGCGCACCAGCCACGAGCTCGCGACGCTGCTGGCGCAGCGCTACTTCGGCGCCCAACTCGCAGTCCGCGCGGCCCGCCTGCGCGCGGCGGCACGCGACAACGTGGCGCGGCACGACAGCACCGCAGAACGGCTGCTGGCGGCGGGCCTGATCTCGCGCATCGAGCGGCTGCAGGCCCAGAGCGCCTATGAGGAGGCCAAGCGCAATGCCTTGAAGGCACAGGACGATGCCGACATGGCCATGCTCGCACTGGCACGCACCATCAAGGTGGCCGGCCCGGTCGAGGCGCTGTCGCCCTTGTTTGTCATCTCGCAGCCGCTGGAGCCGCTGCCGCATTTCACTGATGCCGCACTGCGGCTCCACCCCGGTCTCGACAAGGTGGCGGCCAAGAAGGCACAGGCCGAGCAATTGCACGAAGGCGAGGAAGCCATGCGGCGCCCGCAAGTTTTTGCCTTCGGCCAGCACCAGATCAAGAGTGACAACCCGGACTGGGTCGCCGGCATCGGTGTGCGCTGGACACTGTGGGATGCCGTGAACCGCGACACCCTGGCCGCGGCCTCGCTCAAGCAGGTCGAGCAGGCCGAACGCACCGACGCCCAGGCACGCAATGACATCGCGCTGCTGGTCGAGAAGAATTGGCGCGCCCTGGAGAACGCGCGGCGCCAGTTCCTGGGTCAGCAGACATCGGCCGAGCTGGCCGCCGAGGTGCTGCGCCTGCGCACGGCCGCCTTGCGCGAAGGCACGGGCACGGCGCTTGAGCTGATCGATGCAGAAACTAATATGGCCAAGGTGCAGACCGAGCGTGCCCAAGCCGCTTACGAGTACGTCATGGCCCTGGCCAATCTGCTGGAAAGCTGCGGCCTGTCCGAAGAATTCAGCGCCTACATGGCACGCGCCGACGTGCGGGTGGAATGAAGATGAACAAAAAAACTGTCACCATGATTGCCGCCGGCACCGCCGTGCTGGGCTTCCTGGTCTATGGCGTCTGGCGTGCTGCGCAGCCGGCACCCGACGTCTTCCAGGGCCAGATGGAAGCACGCGAGACCGATATCGCGCCCAAGGTGCCAGGACGTATCGCACAGGTGCTGGTGAAAGAAGGCGATGTGGTGCAGCCTGGCACCCCGCTCATCCGCATGGACAGCCCCGAAGTCAATGCCAAGCTGGCCCAGGCCAGTGCCGCGCAGGAAGCGGCCAAGGCCATTGCCGCCAAGGCGGAACACGGCGCCCGCCCCCAGGAAATCGAGATGGCACGCCTGCAATGGCAGCGTGCCGAGGCCGCGGCCGAACTGGCCGCCACCTCGTTCAAGCGTGTGGACGGACTGGCCCGCGACGGCCTGATCGCCGCCCAGAAACGCGACGAGGCCGAGGCCAACAACAAGGCTTCGCGCGATGCCGCCGCTGCCGCCAAGGCCCAGTACGACATGGCGCGCATCGGCGCACGCCCCGAGGACAAGGCCGCGGCCAACGCGCAGGCGCGCCAGGTTGCCGGCGTAGTGGCCGAAGTCGAGGCGGCCAAGGCCGAGACCGAGCTCAAGAGCCCGGTGGCCGGCGAAGTGGCCAAGGTGCTGGCCAAGACCGGTGAACTCTCGCCGCAGGGCGTGGCTGTGGTCAGCGTGGTAGACCTGAAGGACCAGTGGGTGGTGCTCAATGTGCGCGAGGACCGGCTGCAGCGCTTTGCCATCGGTGCCGAGTTCGATGCCGTGCTGCCGGCCCTGTCAACGCCGAGCGCCAGCAAGGTGGTGCGTTTCAAGGTGTTCCACAGCGCCGCATTGCCCGACTTCGCCACCTGGCGCGCCACGCGCAGCGGCCAGGGTTTCGACGCCCGGACCTTTGAAGTGCGGGCCCGGCCACTGGCGCCGATCGAAGGTGCGCGCCCCGGCATGAGCGTGCTGGTGCAATAACCACATCGCCCGTCCTCCTGCCGCCCAACGATTGCATGCTGTGGGTTCAATAACATCCAGCATCCGACGCGAAGCCGCCCTGCTGCGCCAGCGTCCCTGGGACCTGGCCATGATCAGCTGGGTGCCGCTGCTGGCAGCCGCGCTGCTGTGGTGGATCTTTTCGGCTGGCCTGCCGACCCGGCTACCCATCGGCGTGCTCGATGACGACCATTCCGCCCTTTCGCGCCAGCTGGTCCGCTTCCTCGACGCCACACCCGGCCTGGCGGTGGCCCGGCGCTATGACAATCCGGCCGAGGCCGAGCATGCGTTGCGCCGCATCGATGTTTATGCCGTGGTCAGCATTCCGCGCGATTTCTCACGCGATGTGAAGCAGGGCCGCAGCACCCAGATCACGCTGCTGCACAACGCGCAACTGGGCACACACTCCGGGCTGATCCAGCGTGACGTGCGCACCGCCGTCGGCACACTCTCGGCCGGTGTGGAAATGACGGCGCGCAACAAGCGCGGTGAAGCGGCTCAAGGCGTGCGCACCAGCATGGAGCCGGTGCGTGCCGGCATGGTGACGCTGTTCAACACCTCGCTCGACTACGAGCAGTTCCTGGCTGCGGCGCTGATCCCTGCACTCCTGCACATCCTGGCCATGACCGCCGGCGCCTGGGCCGTGGGGCGCGAGCTGCGCGACCGCACCCTCGGCGACTGGCTCGGCCCGACGCCGGCCCTGGGCCAGACGGCCGGCGCCCTGCTCGGCAAGCTGCTGTGGTCCTGGCTCGGCCTGGGCGGGGTGGCCACACTCGCCCTGCTCTGGATCACCTGGGGCCGCGGCTGGCACCCAGCGGGCTCGGTGCCATGGACGCTGGTGGCGCTGTGGGTGTTTCTGGCACTGTCCATCGCCTTGGGGGCACTGGCGTCTGCCGCCACGCGCTCCTTGCGCACCGCCTTGTCCGCCACCGGCTTCATCACGGCGCCGGCATTTGCCTTCAGTGGCGTCGGCTTCCCGCTGCTGGCCATGCCCTGGGCAGCCCAGCTCTGGGCCCTGGCGCTGCCCTACACGCACTACATCCGGCTGCAGATGGAGCAGTTGCAAATGGGCGCGCCGCTCAGCGTTTCCATCGCCACCCCGCTGTGGATGGCGCTGGCCACCGCCGTGCTACTGGCCGCCTGCGTACCGCTCCTGCGTGCTGCAGCGGCGCAGCCCGCCAGCTGGGGGAAACGCTAGATGCTGCGCGCCATCCTCCAGTCCTGGCGGGCCACATTAGCGGCAGTGATGCGCGATACCGGTGTGCTGTTGCTGCTCGTCGGCGCACCGGTTCTTTATGGCTTCTTCTACCCCTGGCCCTACTCGCAGCAGGCCGTCACGCGCGTGCCAGTGGCGGTGGTGGACCTGGACCACAGCAGCCTGTCGCGCCAGATCACGCGCTTTGCCGCGGCCAATCCGCGCATCGATGTGCGCTGGGTCACCGGTGACGTCCAGCAGGCGCAACAAGCGCTGTGGCGCGGCGAAATCGAAGGCTTTGCCGTTCTGCCGGCCGACCTGAAACGCCAGGTGGTGCGCGGCAGCCCCGCCACCGTGACGGTGGAGGGCGACGGCGCCTACGCCCTGCTCAACAAGGCGGTGCTGTACGGTTTTGCCGAAGCGGTGGGCACAGTGTCCGCCGGGGTCGAAATCAAGAAGCTGCAAGCCGCCGGCCAAGGCGCACGCCAGGCCACGGCCAACCGCAGCCCCATCAACACCCAGATGGTGCCGCTCTTCAACCCGACCGAAGGCTACGGCAGCTACGTGGTGCCGGCCGTGGCCCTGCTCATCATCCAGCAGACGCTGATCATGGGTGCGGCCCTGCTGGCCGGTACCTGGGCCGAGACCGGTGCCCACCGCGCCAACGCACGCACCTGGCTGGGCCGCATCCTCGGCCTCTCGACGCTGGGCATGCTGTCAGGCCTGTTCTATGTCGGCTGGGTGTTTGAATGGCAGGACTTCCCGCGCGGCGGCAACCCGTGGGGTGCGTTGGCGCTACTGGCGCTTTACGCGCCGGCCATCAGTGCCCTGGGCCTGCTGCTGGGCGTCTGGTTCCGCGACCGCGAGCGCGCCATGCAAGTGCTGCTGCTCACGGCCCTGCCGATGGCCTTTCTCTCCGGCTTTTCCTGGCCGGCCGAGACGCTGCCGGCGCCCCTGCAGGCGCTGCGCTGGCTGATCCCCAGCACCTCGGGCATTCAGGCTTCGTTGCGGCTGAACCAGATGGGCGCCTCGCTGGCCGACGTGCTGCCGCAGTTGCTGACGCTGGGCGCATTGGCGCTGGTGGCAACGGGGTGGTTGATATGGCTGGGGCGCTCCCGCGCTGACCTGACAACTTCCCGCCAGTGAGCGCGGCCATGGTCAGCCGGCGCGAAAAGAACGCTGGCTGATGGTCAGTGTCAGAGCGGCAGCAGGATACCCCGGAGTTGGCAAGGTAAATCCATGATGCTCATGGCTGTCAAAATGTCAGCCATGAGTGCCCAGAACACACCAAGAATCAATCCCTCTTTCCCCATCGATTTTGTGCCGCTGGCCGGCACACCTCGTGATTGCGAGGATTGCGGCAAGGCCGAGCGCGTGGGCTTCCAGTTTGATTACGCCTACCAACCCATTGTCGATGTCGATCACAGAACGGTCTTTGCGCATGAGGCCTTGGTTCGCGGCCCCAACGGCGAAGGTGCGATGTCCGTGCTGTCGCAAGTCAACGAACAGAACCGCTATCGCTTCGATCAGGCTTGCCGGGTCAAGGCCATCAAAGGCGCCAGCCAACTGCAGATCCAGGAGCACATCTCCATCAATTTCCTGCCGAACGCGATCTACAAACCGGAGATGTGCATCCGCACCACGCTGGAGGCCGCCAGGGCACACGATTTTCCGCTGGAACGCATCATCTTCGAGGTGACCGAAGGGGAGCGGATCGAGGACGGCCCCTGGTTTGCCGAGATTCTGCGGGAGTACAAACGTTGCGGTTTCAAGACCGCCATCGACGACTTTGGTGCCGGTTATGCCGGAATGAAGCTGCTGGCGGACTTTCAGCCCGACATCATCAAGATCGACATGGAGCTGATTCGGAACGTGGATACCAACCCTGCGCGTCAAGCCATCGTGCGAAGCCTGGTTCGCCTATGCGACGAGATGAAAATCCAGGTGGTTGCCGAGGGCATCGAAACCCTGGCGGAGCGGGATTTCCTCTACGACGCAGGCATCCACCTGATGCAAGGCTACCTGTTTGCAAAACCGGCTTTTCGCGCCATTGCAGCCGTCAATCCTTCGGTATTTCCAGTTTCGTCACGCTGACCCTTGCTTCTGCAGGGGCATATGGATAGATGGCGAGCAGCCATCGCCCGCGTAGCAGGCCTCCCAAGCCAGTGGTCATGCGCTGCATAAGCGCGGATGCATATACCCACACTTCCTACAGGCTCATTTTCTATTTTGTCCTAGACAAAATAGAAAATGAGTACGATCCGTGTACTGAATGATGCGTTCTTCTCATCACTGCATCACAAACCATCCAGCGAAGCGATATCAGGACCCCACCCATGAAAACTCTCACTGTTCGTGCCAAGCTGTCTCTGGCATTTGGAGGCCTCATATTGATGGTTCTGGCCATTGCCGGTTTTTCTGTCACCGGTCTTGCGGATGCCAATGCGCGTTTTGAAAATTACGTCAACGGCATCAATGCACAAGCAAGTGCCGCTGCACGCGTTCGCGCCGCGATTGATCTGCGCGCGATTGCGGCACGCAATCTGGTGCTGGTCACCAAAGCCGAAGATCTGGCGCTTGAAAAACAGATTGTGCTGAAGGCTCATGCGGATGCCACACAGAACCTGGCCCAACTGAAACAGCTCGCTGACACCGGCAAGGCCCCGGCGGATGTCCGCAAGATGATCGATGAGATTTCCCGAATCGAGCAGGCTTATGCGCCGGTGGCACTCAACATTGTTGACCTCGCATTGAACAGCAAGCATGAGGTCGCGATCGAAAAGATGAACAACGAATGCCGCCCCTTGCTGGCGGCACTCATCAAAGCAACCGACAACTATGCCGAATTCACTGACGCTCGGGCAGGAGAGCAAATCAAGAAGGCCATGGAGGAATACGCGTCCCAGCGCAATCTCCTGATTGCGGTCAGCTTGCTGGCCGTAGTCTTGGCCGTCGTCGCGGGCATGCTGATCACACGGAATCTGTCGCATGACTTGGGCGCCGAACCCTCAGAGTTGCGCCGCGTCGTCAATCAAGTGGCCGATGGCGACCTGACGACGGCGGTGCAGGTTCGCGCTGGCGATGAAGCAAGCGTGCTGGCCGCCGTCGGCCGCATGCAGACATCGCTCATGCAAATTGTGTCGTCGGTCCGTCAGGGCGCAGAAGAAGTCTCCAGCGCCTCGGAACAGATTTCCAGCGGCAACGCCGAGTTGTCGGCGCGTACCGAGAGCCAGGCAAGTTCTTTGGAACAGACCGCTGCGTCCATGGAGCAGTTCAGCTCGACCGTCAAGCAGAACGCCGACAACGCGCGTCAGGCGAATGAACTGGCACAAAGTGCCAGCGCCGTTGCGGCGCATGGGGGTGAGGTTGTGGGCAAGGTCGTTGACACGATGCGGGGCATCAATGACAGTTCACGCAAGATTGCCGACATCATCAGTGTCATTGACGGCATTGCCTTTCAGACCAACATCCTTGCACTGAACGCAGCGGTGGAAGCCGCGCGCGCCGGTGAACAAGGTCGAGGTTTCGCGGTTGTCGCCAGTGAGGTGCGCAGCTTGGCGGGTCGCAGTTCCGAAGCGGCGCGGGAGATCAAGGCGCTGATCACTGATAGTGTGGCGCGCGTGGAACAGGGTGCGGTTCTGGTCGATGATGCAGGCAAAACCATGGCCGATATCGTTTCGGGTATCCGGAACGTCGCGGAAATCATCGGCGAAATCTCAGTCGCCAGCCGCGAGCAGAGCCAAGGCGTCGCCCAGGTCGGAGAGGCGGTCAGCCACATGGATCAGTCCACCCAGCAGAATGCCGCCATGGTGGAAGAGATGGCCGCCTCTGCCGCCAACATGTACGCCAAGGCTCACGAGCTGGTGAAAGCCGTGGCCATTTTCAGGCTGACAGACAGCCGGGGTTCTGCCAACCTCGGATACGCCGCACCAGCGTTGCTCAGCCGTTGACCAAGGCCAGCGAAGCCTGGCGTCAACATGGCCCTAGGGCATGAACCAGCCCCATCACGCCATCCCAAGGCAACAGCCAGACACCCTCACGCCCGAGCAAAGCTAAACTGCCACCCATGCAGATATACATGGTGGGTGGTGCGGTCCGCGATGCCTTGCTGGGCTTGCCCGTGAAGGACCACGACTGGGTGGTGGTGGGTGCCACGCCGGAAGAGATGACGGCGCGCGGTTTTGTGCCGGTGGGCAAGGACTTCCCGGTGTTTTTGCACCCCGAGACCAAGCAGGAGTACGCGCTGGCGCGCACCGAGCGCAAGACGGCGCGCGGCTACAAAGGTTTTGCCATCCACACCTCGCCCGAAGTCACGCTGGAAGAAGACCTGGCGCGGCGCGACCTTACTATCAATTCGATAGCTATTCGCGCAGACAATACAAGGCCAGATGGCACTTTTGACCTTGAACACCTGACCGACCCCTTCAACGGCCGGAAAGACGTGGCCGACAAGGTATTCCGTCACGTCACCCCCGCTTTCCGCGAGGACCCGGTGCGCATCCTGCGCGTGGCGCGCTTGTCGGCGCGCTTCACCGACTTCACCGTGGCGCCCGAGACCATGACGCTGATGCAGCACATGGTGGAGGACGGCGAGGCCGACCACCTGGTGGCCGAGCGCGTCTGGCAGGAGCTCAGCCGCGGCCTGATGGAAGCCAAGCCGTCGCGCATGTTCGAGGTGCTGCGTGCGTGCGGCGCCCTCAAACGCCTGCTGCCGGAGGTGGACCGCCTGTGGGGCGTGCCGCAGCCGGAGCAGCATCACCCCGAGATCGACACCGGCGTGCATCTGATGATGGTGCTGGACTCGGCCGCGCAATTGGGCACGTCGCTGGCCGTGCGCTTCGCCTGCCTGGGGCACGACCTCGGCAAGGGCACCACCGACCCCGAGGTGCTGCCACGCCACATCGGCCACGAGGAACGCAGTGCGCGTTTGCTCAAAGGTTTGTGCGAACGCCTGCGCGTGCCGGTGGACTGCCGCGAACTGGCCGACGTGGTGGCGCGGGAGCACGGCAACATCCACCGCAGTGGCGACCTCGGTGCGGCAGCACTGGTGCGCTTGCTGGAACGCTGCGACGCCATCCGCAAGCCACAGCGCTTCGCCGAGATCCTGCAAGCCTGCGCCTGCGATGCGCGCGGTCGCCTGGGGCGCGCAGACGAAGACTACCCGCAAGCCTTGCGGCTGCAAGCAGTGCTCGACGTGGTGCTGAGCGTGGCCACCCACACCATCGCCGAGCACGCCATGGCGCAAGGGCACAACGGCAAGAAGATCGGCGAGATGATCCATGCCGCGCGCACCGACGCCGTTGCCTGCCATCTAGCCGCTCTCGAACCCTGAACCCGAACACCCGCCATGCCTGACGCACCCACCACTTCCACCCTGGTGCGCGGCGCCTGCCCGCACGACTGCCCCGACACGTGCGCCCTGCTGACGCAGGTGGAAAACGGCGTTGCCATCAAGGTGGCCGGCAACCCCGCGCACGCGCACACCGACGGCGTGCTGTGCGCCAAGGTCTCGAAGTACACCGAGCGCACCTACCATCCGGAACGCGTGCTGCACCCGCTGCGCCGCACCGGGCCCAAGGGCAGCGGCCAGTTCGAACGCATCACGTGGGACGAGGCCTTGCACGAGATCGCCTCCCGGCTGGGCAGCATTGCGCAACGCAACCCCGAGGCCATCCTGCCCTACAGCTATGCCGGCACCATGGGGCTGGTGCAGGGCGAAGCGATGGCGGCGCGCTTCTTCCATCAGTTGGGTGCCTCGTTGCTGGACCGCACCATCTGCGCCTCGGCCGGCGGTACCGGCCTGACGCACACACTGGGCGGCAAGCTCGGCATGCGGGTGCAGTTCTTCGCCGAGGCGAAGCTGATCCTGATCTGGGGCAGCAACTCGATCGGCAGCAACCTGCACTTCTGGCGCCTGGCGCAGGAGGCCAAACGACGCGGCGCCAAGCTGGTCTGCATCGACCCGCGCCGCAGCGAAACCGCCGAGAAGTGCCATGTGCACCTGGCGCTGCGCCCCGGCACCGACGCCGCGCTGGCGCTGGCCCTCATGCATGAACTGATCCGGCACGACTGGCTGGACCACGACTACATCGAACGCCACACCCTGGGCTGGCCGGCGCTGCGCGAGCGCGCGCTGCAATGGAGCCCGGAACGCGCGGCCGAGGTCTGCGGCCTGGAGGCACAGCAGATCCGCGACCTGGCACACGACTACGGCCAGTGCCTCGTGCGCGGCGAGCCGGCCGCCATCCGCCTGAACTACGGCATGCAGCGTGTGCATGGCGGCGGCAATGCGGCGCGCGCCGTGGCCTGCCTGCCCGCGCTCATCGGCGCCTGGCGCCACCGGGCCGGCGGCGTGCTGCTGAGCAGCTCGGGCGCTTACCCGACACGGCGCGAAGCGCTGCAGCGCCCCGACCTGCTGGGAGAACAACGCCCGCGTGTGCTCAACATGAGCACCATCGGTGACATCCTGCTGCACCCGGGCGATGCCTCCTGGGGGCCGAAGGTGGAGGCATTGGTGGTCTACAACAGCAACCCGGTGGCGGTGGCGCCCGAATCCGGTGCGGTGGTGCGCGGTTTTGCGCGTGAGGACCTGTTCACCGTAGTGCTGGAGCATTTCCTGACCGACACCGCCGACCATGCCGACATCGTGCTGCCCGCCACCACGCAGCTGGAGCACTGGGACGTCCACACGTCCTACGGCCACACCGACGTGCTGCTGAACCGGCCGGCCATCCAACCCCTGGGCGAGGCGCGCAGCAACACGCAGATCTTCCGCGACCTGGCGCGGGCCATGGGCTTCGACAACCCCTGCTTCGCCGACAGCGACGAGACGCTGTGCCGTACCGCCTTCGACGGCACGATCGATTTCGATGTGCTGCTGCGCGACGGTTTTGCCAGCCTGTCGCTGGCGGAGGCGCCCTTCGCCCAGGGCGGCTTTGCCACGCCGTCCGGCCGCTGCGAGTTCTTCAGCGAAGCGCTGCAGCGCAGCTGGGGCGACGGCCTACCCGACCATGTACCCAACCACGAGCCGGCCGGCAGCGATGCGCGCTACCCGCTGGCCATGATCTCGCCGCCGGCGCGCAACTTCCTCAACTCGACCTTCGTCAACGTGAAGAGCCTGCGCGACATCGAGGCCGAACCGGTGCTGGAGATGCATCCGGCCGATGCCGCCGCGCGCGGCCTGCGCGACGGGCAGGCGGTGCGCGTGGTCAACGACCGCGGCAGCTACCACTGCGTGCTGCGCCTCAACGGCCGCGCCCGAACAGGCGTGGTCAACGGCCTGGGCATCTGGTGGCGCAAGCTGTGCCTGAACGGCACCAACGTCAACGAACTGACCAGCCAGAAGCTGACCGACCTCGGCGGCGGCCCAGTGTTCTACGACTGTCTGGTTGAGGTGAGCGAAGTAAGCGCCGCCTGACTTCACCCGCCGTCAGTCTTCCGGGCACACCAGGAAGGCTTGACGCATGACAGCCTGAGATCGTGCGTAGTCCGGCTTTCCTTGATTCAAATCAGGTTTTAAGAGGACGGCCTTCGGCAGAATTCCCCCACTCTAAGTCATCCTGTTGGGAGAGCCGTGTGCGGTCAAGTGTGAAACTGAAAATTTGGACCCAGTTGCTGGCCACCATCGGCGTGGCCTTGCTGGTTGTCTGGTCGGGTGTGATCGTCTGGCAAAGTTATGTGTCGCGCCAGGCCGCCCTGGCCCAAGCCCAGGACTTCTCCCTCAGCATGCACGACGCCACCATGGCCGGCCTGACCGGCATGATGGTCACCGGCACGGTGGCGCAACGCAACATCCTGCTCGACCAGATCAAGCAGCTGGGCACCATTCGTGACGTGCGCGTGTTGCGCGCCGAGGCAGTGAGCAAGATCTTCGGCCCCGGCAGCGGCAAGGACGATGCCCAGCCCGATGCGCGCGAAAACCAGGTGCTGCAAAACGGCAAGGAACAGATCTGGACCGAAAGCGACGACAAGGGCGAGTACATGCGCGCCATCCGCCCGGCCATCGCCAGCAAGAACTACCTCGGCAAGGACTGCACGGTGTGCCACCAGGTACCCGAAGGCACGGTGCTGGGCGCAGTGAGCATGAAGGTCTCGCTCGACCACGTGAACCAGGGCCTGGTGGAACAGCGCTACAAGTCCATCCTGGCGGCCATTCTCACCAGCATTCCGGTGCTGCTGCTGATCTACCCCTTCATCCGCCGCGTCGTCACGGCCCCGCTGGCCGGCGGCGTGACGGCCGCACGCGCCATTGCCACCGGCGACCTGACGCAGAAGATCGAGGTCACCTCCGGCAACGAGGTGGGCGACCTGCAGCAGTCGCTGTGCGACATGAACGACAGCCTGATCCGCATCGTCGGCCAGGTGCGCTCGGTTACCGACGAGATCTACACCGCCTCGAATGAAATCTCGCAACGCAATGCCGACCTGGCCGGCCGCACCGAGGAGCAGGTGGGCACGCTGGAGCGCACCGCCCAGTCCATGCACCAGTTCACCGCCATGGTGAACCGCAATGCCGAAGACGCGCAGCGCGCCAACCGGCTGGTGCTCGACGCCTCCGAGGTGGCCACCCGCGGCGGCGGTGTGGTGTCACAGGTGGTGAAGACCATGGAGTCGATCGACAGTTCCTCCAAGCGCATCGTGGACATCATTGGTGTCATCGACGGCATCGCCTTCCAGACCAACATCCTGGCGCTCAACGCAGCGGTGGAAGCGGCGCGCGCCGGTGAGCAGGGCCGCGGTTTTGCCGTCGTGGCAGCCGAGGTGCGCAGCCTGGCCCAGCGCTCGGCCGAAGCGGCCAAGGAAATCAAGACGCTGATCGACGATTCGGCCGCGCGCGTGCAGACCGGCAGCGCCCTGGTGCACCAGGCCGGCGCCACGATGAAGGAAATCGTGGAGAGCATCCAGCACGTGACGCAGATCATGAGCGGCATTGCCACCGCCAGCGCCGAGCAGATCTCGGGTATCGCGCGCGTCAACCAGGACATCGACGGCATGAACAGCGCCACGCAGCAGAACGCCACCATGGTGGAACAAGCGGCCTTCAATGCCCGTTCGCTGCAGGAGCAGGCTGGCCACCTGGAACAGGTGGTGCGCACCTTCAAGCTCGAGGTGGCGGCCGCGACTGCGGTCGCCGACGAGACCCTGCCGACCGGCAGCGCACCGCAGCTGCCCTACGACACCCGCCGCTGAACCGCCCGGCTCAGCGCAGCTGGCTGCGCACCCAGGCGGCGATCTGCGCCGGTGAGGTCATGGCGCCCGGCTGGCGCGCCACCTCGCGTCCGCCGACAAACAGCACCAGCGTCGGGATGCTACGGATGTTGAAGCGCGCCGCCAGGTTCTGTGCCGCTTCGGTATTCACCTTGGCCACGCGCACCTGGGGTTCAAGCTGGCCAGCCGCCTGCTCGTAGGCCGGCGCCATCATGCGGCAGGGCCCGCACCAGGGGGCCCAGAAGTCCACCAACACGGGAATCTCGTTACGACTGATGTGGCGCTCAAACGAGGCTTCATCCAGCTCCAGCGGATGCGCCGTGAACAACGGCTGGTGGCACTTGCCGCAATCGGGCGCATGCCCCAAGTCGGCCACCTGGACCCGGTTGGTGGTGTGGCAGTGCGGACAGACGATGTGGCGCGTATCGCTCATGAGGAACCCCTTCTTCTCCTTCCCAGAATGGGGGCAGGGGTAGGCAGTTCAAGAGGCGCTTCAGAGCACCTTGGCCACACCGGCCGCCACCAGGCTCAGGATGATGGTGGTGGTCAGCGGCAGGTTGAACTCGCGGCCGAAGAGCGTGAAGTTCAGGTCGCCCGGCAGGCGGCCGAAGCCGATCTTCTTGAACCAGGGTGTGAAGGCGTTGATGATCAGCAACGCGATGAAGATGACGATGAGCCAGCGAAACATGGTTCAGAGTGTATGGGTACGGTCGCCCGCGGAGAAACCCAGCGCGGCCCAGGGCTCGCCGGCCGTTAAACCGATGACCTTGAACAGCTCGCCCATTTCGTGCTCCATGATGAGCTTGCTGGCCTGGGCGCGTGCGGCCAGGTCGCTCTGCTCCATCAGCTGCGCCAGGCCGCAGTTCAGCAGGAAGCGCGCCTGCGAGCTGTAGCCCAGCACTTCCAGCCCCGCTTCCTGCGCCGCCAGCGCCACGCCAGTGAAGTTGACATGGGCGGTGATGTCCTTCAGCCCCACGTCGCACAAGGGGTCGGCATCGGCCTGGTGGGCGCGGTGGCACATCACGGTGCCCATGTGGCGCTGCGGGTGGTAGTACTCGCGCTCGGGAAAACCGTAGTCGAGAAAGAAGGCCGCGCCTTGCTTCAGCTTGTCGGCCAGCGTGCGCACGAAGGCCTCGGCCTGCGGGTGGATCTCAGTCAGGTAGTCGTGCGCGCCCTCCACCTCGATCGGTGGACGCAGCGCAGTGGCGCGGTCCTGCCAGACGAAAGCCTGCGTTGCGGCATCGACCGTCACGCCACGCTCATGCCAGACACCGCCCAAGCGGGCCAGCAGCTTGACCGGCATGGCGTCCAGCACCTCGTTGCCGACCACCACGCCCTGCATGGCCGCCGGCAGCTCGCTGGCCCAGCGCACCTTGTCGCCGAATTTCTGCAAGGTCTGCTGCTGGCGCGCGCGCAGGGCGCCCGAGAGGTCGACGATGGTGTAGCGCGTCACCTGCTCACCCAGAGTGTCGAGCAGTTGCAGCGCCAACGCGCCGGAGCCGGCACCAAACTCCCACACTTCATGGGTCTGCGTCTGCTGCAGCGCCTGCCCGACCTGGGCCGCCAGGGCGCGGCCGAACAGCGGCGACAGCTCGGGTGCGGTCACAAAGTCGCTGCCGGAGCCGGGCATGAGGCCCAATTTGCGCAAATCGTTGGCGTAATAACCCAGGCCCGGGGTGTACAGGGCCTGAGCCATGAAGTCGTCAAACCCGAGCCAGCCGCCGGCCACCTGGATGGCTTGCACGATGCGGGATGTCAGGGCGGTCGTTAAACTGTCGGGTGTTGTCATTACCCGCCAATTCTCCCTCAATGCCTGCCTCTTCCCCCGCGCGTACGGTCCTCGTCACCGGCTCAGCCAAACGGCTGGGGCGCGAGATCGCGCTCGCCTTGGCCCGCGCCGGCTGGCAGGTGGCGGTGCATTACCGTGGCTCGGCGGATGATGCTATGAAAACCGTAGCTGGTTGCGCCGCATTCACGGCGCCTGCAGCCGCTTTTGATGCCGATCTGGCGGATGAGGCGGCCGTGCGTGCGCTGCTGCCGCGGGTGATTGCGCACTTTGGCCAGGTCGATGCCGTGGTCAACAGCGCGGCGATTTTCGAGCACGACAGCGCGAAAAGTTTCAGCTACGCCGCCATGGAACGGCACCTGCGCTGCAACACCGGCGCGGCCATCATCCTGGCGCAGGCACTGCATGCCCACGTGCGCGAGCGTGCCGGACGTGGTGACAACGGGAACGACGCCGGCCGGGGCGTCGTGGTCAACCTGCTGGACCAGAAACTGTGGAACCAGAACCCGGACTTCATCAGCTACACCCTGTCCAAGGCCGCGCTGGAAGCCGCCAACACCATGCTGGCCCAGGCGCTGGCGCCCAGGGTGCGGGTGGTGGGCGTGGCGCCGGGCCTGACGCTGACCAGCGAATTCCTGACGCCAGAGAAGTTCGAGGCACTGCACAAGCTGTCGCCCCTGGGCCGCTCGTCCACCGCGGACGACGTGGCGGCAACGGTGAAGTTCGCGTTGGAGAATTCGTCCATCACCGGCACCACGCTGCTGGTGGATGGCGGCCAGCACCTGATGCGCTTCGAGCGTGATTTTTCGATGATGTGAGGGCGCGATGTCCAACAACAAAAGTACCCAGATCCTCACGCTCACCGGCTTGCGCTTCGATGCCAACCTGGGCATCCTTGATCATGAGAAAACTGCGCCGCAGCCGATCCAGGTCGATGCCGAGCTCAACCTCGGCCCGCAGGCGCTGCTGCCGCACGACGACGACATCAACCACGTGCTGGACTACCGCAAGGTGCGCCAGATCATCATCAACGAATGCACGGCCGAGCACGTGAACCTGCTGGAAAGCATGATCGGCAAACTGGCCAACCGCCTGCTGCAGCTGCCCGGCGTGGTGGGCGTGCGCGTGAAGATCGTCAAGCTGGAAATCTTCGACGACTGTGAAGTGGCGATCCGCGCCGAGACGGGAACCTGGTAACCGGGGCTGGACCCCGATTCAGGGTGACCTCCGCTGCAGCGGGAACCCTGCCGTGAAATTGGGCTCTGACCCTCACTGATTGAGATGAATTGAGAAAACCATGAGTGCAGTTTGGATTGAAAACGAACCGTCGGTCAGCGACACCAAGTCGCTGAAGATCGAGCGCGAGACACACAAGCTCGAGAAGCGCCTGTGCCGCCAGGTCGGTCAGGCCATCGTCGACTACAACATGATCGAAGAGGGCGACCGCGTCATGGTCTGCCTGTCGGGCGGCAAGGACAGCTACGGCATGCTCGACATCCTGATGAAGCTGAAGGCACGTGCGCCGATCGACTTCACGCTGGTGGCCGTCAACCTCGACCAGAAGCAGCCCGGTTTCCCCGACCACATCCTGCCCGAGTACCTGGCCAAGCTCGGCCTCCCCTTCCACATCGAGACGCAGGACACCTACTCCATCGTCAAGGACAAGATCGCCGAAGGCAAGACCATGTGCAGCCTGTGCAGCCGGCTGCGCCGCGGCATCCTGTACCGCGTGGCACGCGAGCTCAAGTGCAACAAGCTGGCACTGGGCCACCACCGCGACGACATGCTGCAGACCTTCTTTCTCAACATGTTCTTCGGCGGCAAGTTGAAGGGCATGCCGCCCAAGCTCACCAGCGACAACGGCGAATTCATCGTCATCCGCCCGCTGGCCAATGTGGCCGAGAAGGACCTGATCCGCTGGGCCGAGCACCGCCAGTTCCCCATCATCCCCTGCACCCTGTGCGGCAGCCAGGAAAACCTGCAGCGCAAACAGATCGGCAACCTGCTGCGCGAGTGGGACAAGAAATTCCCTGGCCGGCTGGAGACCATGTTCACCGCGCTGCAGAACGTCGTGCCCTCGCACCTGATGGACGCGAAACTGCACGACTTCAAGAACCTCAAGGCCACCGGTGTGCCGGATGAAAACGGCGACATCGTGTTCGATGAAGAGGAATTCCCCACCACGCCGGCCCTGCCGGGTGTGCAGGTGGTGTCGCTGTAGGTCCCACGCCCATGAAACGCCTGCTCGCCCTGTTCGCCCTGGCCCTGCTGCTGTCCGGCTGCGGCGGCATGCGGCTGGTGGACGCCCAGGTGCAGGCCACCGCCACCAACGCCACGATCGACAAAGGCGGGCGTTACCGCTTCGAACGCCTGCCCTCGCAGGCCGACCAACCCCTGACCGCGCAGGTCGAGGCCATCACCCAGGTGGCACTGGCGCAGGTGGGCCTGGTACGCAACGACAGCGCCGCACGCTACAGCGTGCTGCCCGGTGCACGCGTCCAGGCCTATACCGCCGACTACTGGGGCGACCCGTGGGGCCGCTCTCCGGGAGCTGGGCCCTACGGCCAGGTCATCATCGGCACCGGCAGCGCTGGCAGCATGGTCGGCTGGGGCATGCGCTTCCCGCCGCCCACCCACTACCGCTACGAGATCAGCCTGTTGCTGCGCGACCTGCAAAGCGGCCAGGTGGTCTATGAGACACGCGCCACGCACAACGGCCCCTGGGCCGACAACGCCAACATCCTGCCCGCCCTGTTCGAGGCGGCGTTGAAAGACTTCCCCCACCCTCCGGCCGGCGTACGCCAGGTCAATATCGAAATTCCGCGCTGAGTCGCGGCAAAGCATTGATGGACGCCACCCGCATTCTGGCCATTCGGCACGGTGAAACCGCCTGGAACGTCGACACCCGCATCCAGGGCCACCTCGACATCCCCCTCAACGAACGCGGCCGCTGGCAGGCCCAGCGGCTGGCGCGCGCGCTGGCAACACGCGACAGCCTGCAGGCCATCTACAGCAGCGACCTGTCGCGCGCCCATGAGACCGCGCGCGCCATTGCCGAGGCCACCGGCGCACCGCTGGCCACGCACGCCGGCCTGCGCGAACGCGGCTTCGGCCTCTTTGAAGGCAAGACCTACGTCGAGATCGAGCAGACCTGGCCAGAAGAATCCGAACGCTGGCGCAAACGCGATCCACACTGGACACCGCTGGGCGGCGGCGAATCGCTGGTGCAAGTGCGCGAGCGCATCACGCGCACGCTGCACGAACTGGCCTCGCGCCATCCCGGTGAACAGATCGTGCTGGTGGCCCACGGCGGCGTGATGGACCAGCTCTACCGCGCCGCCACCGGGCAGGACCTGCAGGCGCCGCGCACTTGGCAGCTGACCAACACCGCCGTCAACCGCCTGCTGTGGACGCCGCAAGGCCTGTCCCTCGTCGGCTGGGCCGACACCACCCACCTCGACGACGAATCGCTCGACGAAATCACCAGCTGAGACGGCGCCCGAGCCGCCGAGGGCCACTCACATCGGCATGCGCCGCACATGCGGGTTAGTGCGAAGAGCGCACCCGGCCGCCCCTGACGACAATGCGCGCATGACCTTCCACTCGACCAGCGCGCCTTCCAACCCGCTTTTTCTGCTGCTGATCACGGTTGCCGCCGTGTCCACCGGCACGGCAAGCGCCGGGCTGATCGAGCTGCACCGCATCACCAAGCCGTTGGCCATGCTGATCGCTATTCTTTTTATAGCTACTCGCGCATACCAATCAAGACCCAGAGGCCGATTTGAATCGCGATTCAAAGCATGGCTGTTGATCGCCCTCGCCTGCTCGCTGGTTGGCGACGTGGCCTTGATGGTCCCGGGCTACTTCATCCCCGGCCTGGTGGCTTTCCTGCTGACCCACCTAAGTTACATCGCCCTGCTGAAGCAGGGCCAGGTCTGGTTTGCGAGCCGGCGCGCGCTCATCGCCACGCTGGGCTTTGGCGCCGCCATGTATGCCGTGCTCTGGATTGGTGGCTTGCCGCCCGCCCTGCGCGCACCGGTGGCCGCCTATGTGGTGGTGATAGCGCTGATGGCGGCACAGGCCATCGGCCGCGCCACCGTGCTGCGCGACCCGGCGGCCTGGGGTGTGGCCATCGGCGCCGGCTTCTTCATGCTCAGTGACACGTTGCTGGCGCTCAACAGGTTCGTCGTCCCGCTGCCGCTGGCACCGCTGTGGGTGCTCAGTACCTATTACGTGGCACAGATCCTGATCGTGCGCCACGCACGACCAAGCTGACGACAGGTCACGCCGGCACTGAATGCGCCTGCGCTTCGTCGCGCGCGATGCGGCCGTCCACCAGCTCCACGATGCGGTCGCAGCGCGCCGCCAGGCGCGGGTCGTGCGTCACAACCATGAAGGAAATACCGCGCTCGGCATGCATATGCCGCAGCAGCGCAAACACCTCGTCGGACGAGGCGGTGTCCAGGTTGCCGGTGGGTTCGTCCGCCAGTACCAGCGCCGGCGACATGACCAGCGCGCGCGCAATCGCCACCCGCTGCTGCATGCCGCCCGACAACTCGGAGGGCCGCTTGTCCATGGCATGGCTCAGGCCGACCGCCGCCAGCAGTTCACGCGCGTGCTGTTCATGTTGGCGGCTCACGCGGCCTTCGGCCATCAGCACCGGCAAGGTCACGTTCTCCACCGCACTGAAAGCCGGCAGCAGGTGGTGGAACTGGAACACAAAACCCAGCGTGCTGCGCCGGCGCAGCGTCAGTTCGCCATCGTCCAGTGCCTGCACCTCCTCGCCCTGCAGCAGGTAGCGCCCCAGGGTCATGCGCTCCAGCAGGCCGATGATGTTGAGCAGCGTGCTCTTGCCCGAACCGGAGGGCCCGATCAGCGCCATGAAGTCGCCGCGCACCACGTTCAGATCCACGCCGTGCAGCACCTCGGCCTCGTTGGGCTGGCCGATGTTGTAACTCTTGCGCACGCAATCGAGTTCGATGAGATGACTCGTCGCCGATGTCATATCAGCCACTCCAGTCCGCTACTTGCGATTCGCCACGCAAGCAATGATCCAACCGGGAAACGCCGCGGAACCGGCTTCGCCGGGCCGCTGGCGTTGCCCCCTTGAGGGGGGTGGCGTAACGAACGCAGTGAGTGAAGCCTGGGGGTGTTCATATCCTGATGGCCTGGGCTGGGTCCATGGCAGCAGCGCGGCGCGCTGGCGCAATGGCAGCCAGAACGCCACAGACGGTGGCAATGCCGGCCACCTGCAAGGCGGTTGCCAGCGGCAGCGTGATGGCGAACAAGGGCAGGCCGTCCGAGCCGCGCACGAAATGGGTGAAAGCCCAAATCAGCAGCACCGCCAGCACGATGCCCAGCGCTGACCCCAGCGCGCCCACCACCGCACCCTGCAGCAGAAACACGCGCAGCACCTGACCGCGTGTGGTCCCCATGGCACGCAGGATGCCGATCTCGCGGCGCTTTTGCACCACCGACACCACCAGCACGCTGGCGATGCCCAGCACCACCACGATCATCACCACGCCGCGGATCAGCGCGGTGCTAACCGACTGGGCATTGAGGGCCGAGACCAGTTGCGCATTGTTCTCCTGCCAGCTCTCCACCTTGTAGGGGTAGCGCTGCCGTAGCTCTTGCGCCAGTTCGTTGGCGGTCCACACATCCTTGAGCGTCATGTCCAGCACGGTGGCGCCGCCGGGCAGGCCAAGCAGGCTTTGCGCGGCACGCAGCGGCACGATGACGGTGCGGCGGTTCAGGTCGCGCACGCCCAGGTCCACCAGCGCGGTCACGCGCACCGCGTCGCTCACGCTGCGGCTGCCCACCGTGGTCTGCAGGGTCACGCGGTCGCCCACGCGCACACCCAGGTCTGCCGCCAGGTCGCGGCCCAGGATGGCTTCGCCCGGGTCCAGCCGTGCGCTGCCGCTGACCACCTTGCTGCGCAGACCGACGATGCGGTCATAACGGTCCAGCTCCACGCCCATGAGCGCAATGGCCTGCGTGGCCTCGCCGCGCAGTGCCAGGCCCGAGCCCGAGACCATGGGTGACACGGCCGCAATCGGCCCCATCTGTTCCAGCAGCGGTAGCAAGGCCTGCCAGTTGGCGACCGAACGCAGGCGCTGCACGCGTGGCTGGGTTTCGGTCAGGGTCAGCACGTCGTCGGCAGCGCGCGCCGGCGTCACCGCGTCGTCCAGCGCGCGCAATGTGATGTGGGCCTGGGCGCCCAGAGTCTTGGTCAGGGTGCTGCCCTGCAGGCCGGAAATGAGTGCGGAGATATAGGCCACCACCGCCACGCCGGCTGCCACGCCCACGATGATGAGCAGGGTCTGCATGCGGCCTTCGCGCAGGAAGCGCAGCGCCACACGGAGTTCGAAGCCGAGCCAGCCGCGCATGGCGATTCCGCTCAGCGCCCCATGGCGTTGCTCAGCGCCGAGCCGGCACTGCCAGCGCTATCGGCACGCTGCGCAGACGTCCCCGTGGCAGCACCCGGCTGCCAAGCCACGGGCGTAACGCTGACGCGTTGGCCGACCTTCAGCGCCGTGCTGGTCAGCACGGCGTCACCCGCACGCAGGCCGTCAAGCACTTCCACCGCCGCCAAAGTACGCAGACCCAACCGCAGCCGGCGCTCCTGCGCAATGCCATCGACAGCAACCAATACGCTGGCCGTGTCACCCTGGACCTGCCGCAGCGCGGCCAAGGGCAGGGCCAAGGCCTGCTCACGGCGTCCGGTTTCAACCTCGACCGACAGCGTCATGTCTTCACGCAGAAAAGCGGGCGGCTCCTGCAGCAGGGTGAACTTGACCTCGATGGCGCCACGCTGCGCGTCCACCACCGGCGCGATGGACAGGATCTTCGCCGCGAAGCGCTGGCCGGCAAAGGCATCGGCCACCACCGCGGCCTGCTGACCCGCCTGCAACTGGTCAAGGAAGCGCTCGTCCACCTGTGCCACCAACTGTGTCGGGCCGGTCAGTGCCAGGCTCAAAAGGGCCTTGCCCGGCTGCACGATCTGGCCCGGCTCGACCTGGCGCGACAGCACGCGCGCATCGGCCGGCGCGACCAGCACCGCCTGCGTCAGGCGCGCGCGCGATGCCGCCACGGCGGCGCGAGCCGAGCCGCGCTGCGCCACGGCGACATCAACCGCACGTTGGGCCTCGTCAAGTTGCGCCGCACTGTAAAAACCCTGCGCCACCAATTGCTGGCCGCGCTTCAGCGTGGCTTGCGCTGCCTGCAACGTGGCATCGGCCTGGCGCTCGGCGGCCACGGCCTGCGCCAGCGCGGCATTCAATTCATCGGTTTCGAGCCGGATCAGCACCTCGTCGGCCCGCACCTGCGCGCCTTCGCGCACCAGCACCTGCGCCACGCGGCCGGTCAGGGTGCTGCCGACATCGACGCGCGACAGCGTGGCCACGCGAGCGGAAAACTGCAGGGTACGCACCAAGGGCCCGGGCTGCATCAGCAGCGCCTCGGCACGCGGTGCACGCAAGGTGAAGGCCGCCAGCACGGCGAGTGCCAGCGCAAGCAACACGGCGAAAACGACCCAACGGGTTTTGCCAGCGAACTTGATCATCCCAGTTGCTCCACCACGCACCCAGCGACGCATGGAGCGGAACTAACCGGGAAACGCCGTGGAACTGGCTTCGCCGGGCCACTGGCGTTGCCCCCTGCAAGGGGGGTAGCGGAGCGACACGCAGTGCGCGCAGCTTGGGGGTGTTCCATGTTCAGCCCTCGAACAGGCCGCCCTCGGTCTTGGGCGGCGTCACACCCAGGTGGCGGTAGGCCGCCAACGTGGCAATGCGCCCGCGTGGCGTGCGCTGCAGGAAGCCCTGCTGGATCAGGTAGGGCTCGATCACGTCCTCGATGGTGTCGCGCTCTTCGCCGATGCTGGCGGCGATGTTGTCAAGCCCGACCGGGCCACCATCGAAGCGATGGATCACCGCTTCAAGCAGCTTGCGGTCCATCAGGTCGAAGCCCTGCGGATCGACGTCGAGCATGGCCAGCGCCTTGTGCGCAATGTCCTGCGTGATGCGGCCAGTGCCCTTGACTTCGGCGTAGTCGCGCACGCGGCGCAGCAGGCGGTTGGCAATGCGCGGCGTGCCGCGCGAACGGCGCGCGATCTCGAAGCCACCCTCGGCATCCATCGGCGCATTGAGCAGACCGGCGCTGCGCGTGACGATGCGGCCCAGTTCTTCGGCCGAATAGAACTCCAGCCGCGCCACGATGCCAAAGCGGTCGCGCAACGGGTTGGTCAGCATGCCGGCGCGCGTGGTGGCGCCCACCAGGGTGAAGGGCTGCAGGTCGAGCTTGATGGAGCGCGCTGCCGGCCCTTCGCCGATCATGATGTCGATCTGGTAGTCCTCCAGCGCCGGGTAGAGGATTTCCTCCACCACCGGCGACAGGCGGTGGATCTCGTCGATGAAGAGCACGTCGTTCTTCTCGAGGTTGGTCAAGAGCGCCGCCAGGTCCTTGGGTTTTTCCAGCACCGGGCCGCTGGTCTGGCGCAGGTTCACGCCCAGCTCGTGCGCAATGATGTGGGAGAGCGTGGTCTTGCCCAGGCCGGGCGGGCCGAACAGCAGCACGTGGTCCAGCGCTTCCTCGCGCTTGCGCGCGGCGCCGATGAAGATCTCCAGCTGCTCGCGCACCTTGGCCTGGCCCACGTACTCGTCCAGCAGCTTGGGCCGCAATGCGCGCTCGATCGCCTCCTCGCCGGGCGAAGTCGGCGCGGCCGAGACCACGCGGTTGGCGGAAGAGGGGGCAAAGTCGTCGGTCTGGATGCTCACGGCAGAATCAGGGGGAGATGTCACACAAAACGCTGGCGTTTTACGCCATGATGCACGACTATACCCCCTGGACCTTGTTGCCTGACCGGCCTCTTTTTATATCTTCTCAAGCCGGGTGCCACCCGTGCCGATACCCTAGAAACCATGTCTGATCGTCTGCTGCCCACTCCCTGGATGTTCCGCTCACGCTATGTCGCCATGACGGGACTTGGCCTGGCCTGCCTGCTGGCACTGCCGCCCTTGCGCGCGGCCGAGCCCAACGCCAAGCCAACACCTGGCACCGCCGTCGGCCAGGACATTGCCGAGCAACTGCGCGAGGCAGCCAAAGGCAACCTGTCGCAGAAACAGCTCACCGTGATCGTCAACGGCTCGGAAGCCAAGAGCACCGGCATCACGGCCATCCCCAAACCGGCCAAACCGGCGGCCCCGACCAAACCGGCCGGGGCAAGCGCCAAGGCCGCGGAGCCTGAACCATCCGAGCCACCCACACCGGCGGTGCAGGGCCACAAGCCGGCACCCGTCTCGTCGCAATACCAGCGCGCCCGCACCGCCGCCCTGGTCGGCCACGCGGCACCGACCGCATCACCCAAGAAAGAGAGCCACGGCCACGACGTGCACTGGGCCTACGAAGGCGAAGGCGGCCCCGATGCCTGGGGCCAGCTGAAATCGGAATTCAAGACCTGTGCCATCGGCAAGCGCCAGTCGCCCATCCACATCCAGGAATCGAACACGCTGCAAGGCCCGGCCGAGGCCATCCAGTTCAGCTACCAACCCAGCCAGGGCACGGTGGTGAACAACGGCCACACGATTCAGGTGGATGTGATTGGCAACAACAGCATCACGGTACGTGGATCCAACTACAGGCTGCTGCAGTTCCACTTCCACCACCCGTCGGAAGAGCGCATCAACCACAAGGTGTATTCCATGGTGGCGCACCTGGTGCACCGCAATGCCGAGGGCCAGCTCGCCGTAGTGGCCGTGCTGCTCGACCCGGGTGCAGCCAACGGCCTGATCAACAAGGTCTGGACCTACATGCCGCTCGACAATGGTGACGCCGTGCGCATGCCAGACGGTCTGCTGGACCTGAACGAGCTACTGCCGAAAGACCAGCGTTATTACCAGTTCCTCGGCTCGCTCACCACACCGCCCTGCACCGAAGGCGTGTTGTGGCTGGTGCTGAAGCAGCCCACCACCGTCAGCGCGGAGCAACTCAAGCTGTTCAGCCAGCTCTACCCGCACAACGCGCGCCCGGTGCAGCCGATCAACGACCGCCCGATCCGCGACGCGCAGTAAACCGAAGGGCGCCGGTCTAGCCGGCGAAGACCCGCCAGCCCCAGGCCACGCCTAAAGCGGCAATCCCCAGCCAGATCAGCACAATGATGGCCGCCGCCACGCGGCTGGTCGGCTTGCCCGCTTGCCTGGCTGCTTGCACCTTGGCGTGGCACTCATCCAGCACCGCCTGCGGCACCAGCTTGATGGCCAGCGCGATGCCCAGCGGAATCAGCACCAGGTCGTCCAGATAACCCAGCACCGGCACGAAGTCCGGAATCAGGTCGATCGGGCTGAAGGCATAGGCCACGATGACGGCCACCAGCAGCTTGGCGTACCAGGGCGTGGCCGGATGGCGCGCCGCCAGGTACAGCACATAGGTCTCGCCCTTGAGCGCCTTGGCACGCCGCTTGAGCCGAGCCAGCCAAGCCATAGGGCCCGCCTTTACCTGGCCAGTGCCTTGAGCGCGAGCTTGATGCCCTCGCTCACACCCACGTCGCCCGGCAGCGCCTTGAGCGCGGCGGCGGCTTCCTTGTCGCTGTAGCCCAGGGCCAGCAGCGCCTGCAGAATGTCGGCCTGCGCATCGTTCACCGGGCCACCCACGGCGCCGATGTCGGCCCCCAGCTTGCCCTTGAGCTCCAGCAGCAGGCGCTCGGCGGTCTTCTTGCCGATGCCCGGCACCTTGACCAAGCGGCCGGCTTCCTGCAAGCTCACCGCCTGCGCCAGTTCGGCCACGCTCATGCCCGAGAGCACGGCCAGCGCGGTGCGCGGGCCGACACCGCTGATCTTGATCAATTGGCGGAACGCTTCACGTTCAGTGGGTGTGCCGAAGCCATAGAGCAGTTGCGCGTCCTCGCGCACGATGAAATGCGTCAGCAGGCTGACCTTCTCGCCCAGGTTGGGCAGGTTGTAGAAGGTGCTCATGGAGACCTGGACTTCGTAGCCCACGCCATGGCAGTCCACCAGCACCTCGGGTGGATTTTTTTCGAGAAGAATGCCTGTGAGCCGGCCGATCATGGGGTGTCCGTTTTGTTGTCAGTGACTATGATTGCAGTTTGGGCCCGTTGTCATGCCGGCCCGCTTACAGGAATTATCAGCTTGATTCTCCGCCACCTCTTCTCTCCGCCGAATAACGCCCGCCTGGCCCACCTGTGCGGCCCCATGGACGAGCACCTGCGCACCATCGAGACCGCGTTGCAGGTGAAGATCGCCCACCGCCATGAGCAGTTCAAGGTCGACGGCCCCAAGGTCAAGGCCAAACGTGGCATGGAAGTGCTGCAGGCGCTGTATGAAATGGCAGCGCGCCCGATCGACACCGCCACCGTGCAACTGATGCTGGCCGGCGACGCCGCCATGGCCACGGAAGAAGGCGAAACCCTGCAGACCCGGCGCAGCAACCTGCGCGCCCGCACCCCCAACCAGGCGCACTACCTGGACAGCATTGCCAACCAGGACATCACCTTCGGCATCGGCCCGGCCGGCACCGGCAAGACCTACCTGGCGGTGGCCTGCGCGGTGGACGCGCTGGAGCGCAGCGTGGTGCAGCGCATCGTGCTCACGCGCCCGGCGGTGGAAGCCGGCGAGCGCCTGGGCTTCCTGCCCGGCGACCTGACGCAGAAGATCGACCCCTACCTGCGCCCGCTGTACGACGCGCTGTACGACCTGATGGGCTTCGAGAAAGTGCAAAAAGCCTTCGAGCGCAACGCGCTGGAGATCGCGCCGCTGGCCTTCATGCGCGGGCGCACGCTCAACAACGCCTTCGTCATCCTGGACGAGGCGCAGAACACCACGCCCGAGCAGATGAAGATGTTCCTCACCCGCATCGGCTTCGGCTCGCGTGCGGTGGTGACGGGCGACGTCAGCCAGATCGACCTGCCCAAGACGCAGCTCAGTGGCCTGATCGACGCCGAGCGCGTGCTCAAGCGCGTCAACGGTATCGCCATCTGCCGCTTCACCAGCGCCGACGTGGTGCGCCACCCGCTGGTGGCCCGCATCGTCGACGCCTATGACAAGCCCCGCGCCAGAACGCTATCAAAAGAATAGCTGCTTGCGCATATTTGACAAGGTCCAGAGGCCAAAATGACCATGAATTCACTCTCACTCTCGCTGCAGTTCGGCAGCGACAAAGGCATGACCCGCCACCGCGCCGTGCTGACGCGCGCCAAGGTGGCGCGCTGGATCCGCCACGCCCTGCTGCGCGATGCCGAGCTCACCGTGCGCATCGTCGACGCCAAGGAAGGCCAAGCGCTCAACCGCAGCTACCGCCACAAGGACTACGCCACCAATGTGCTGACTTTCGACTACGCGCAAGAGCCGGTGGTACTGGCCGACCTGGTGCTGTGCGCCCCGGTGGTGGAACGTGAGGCGAAAGAGCAGGGCAAGACGCTGGAAGAACACTACGCCCACCTGCTAGTGCACGGCACCCTGCACGCGCAGGGCTATGAGCACGAGACCAACGAACGCGATGCGCTGGAGATGGAGGCGCTGGAAGTGCTGCTGATGGAATCGCTGGGGTACGGGAATCCATATGAGTAGTCTGCGGCCTCTACGCTATCTCTGGCACATCACCTGAACGATGAAACTGCAAACCAAGCACCGCACGCGAACGCGCCGAGGCTAAGTGCCATAGCCACTATCGCAATAACCAAGCGCCAATCACGCTGGATTTGTTCGCCCCTTGCGACCAGATTGAGGCGATTCAGCTGGGTTATGTAGGCAAACAGCATTCCAACCCCACAGAAAACCAAACCAGCGAGAAATGCGGCCATTGCCCCTCGCATATCTGGCGTGTTCCCTGCCTTTCCAGCGATGTTTCCCAAGTAGGCAAGGATTGCAACCGCGGCACCGCCATTCGCGAGTGCACAGAATTTAAACGCCTCCGTCGAGATAGTGATGAGCGATTTATAGGTCTCTACCCAGTCGCTAAACACGGGATCCGAACTCATGGCCAACCTCCCTCATCGTCAAACAATCCGCACCGGTATCGTCACTAGCCCATAGTTGACCAGATGCACCTGCATGTCAACGCATCAGGTGTGCTGTTTCAGCCGCTTCACGATCAACTGTCGCAGCGCCTGCGCCGCCACCGACAGGCTCTCCCCCTCACGCTGTACCACGTAGATGCGTCGCTTCAGGCCCGCCAGCTTGAGCGCACGCGTCACCAGTGCCGGGCGCTGAAAGTGGAACAGCGTGAGCGCCGGCACCACGCTGATGCCCAGCCCAACTTCCACCATGCCGGCCACGGTGGCCAGGTGCTCGACCTCCAACACCGTGTTCAGTTGCATCGGGTGCAGCGCAGCGTCGAGCCGCTGGCGAACGCTGCTGTTGCGTGCCAGGTGTACGAAGGGGTAAGGCGCCAGGTCCTTCAGCTTGAGCTCCGTCGCCTTGCGCTTGGCAAGCGGGTGGTCCTTGCGGCACACCAGGTGAAAACCATCCGAGCACAGCACCTCGGTCTGCAGGCCGACACTTTGGGCCCCGGTAGAGGCCAGCGCGAACTCGACCACGCCGCCGCGCAGCAGGTCGAGGCAGTCGTCCGACAGGCTGTCGTGCAGGCTTAGCTCCACCCCCGGCCACTGCGCCTTGTACTCGGCCAGGATGGCCGGCAGCCAGCCGGCGGCGAGCGATGGCAATGCCGCCAAACTAACGCGGCCGGTGCGCAACTGCAAGTGGTCGCGCAGGTGGCCGACGGCGGCACCAAAATCACCCAGCAACTGGCGCGCCGAGGTCTCGAACAGCCGGCCCTCGGCGGTGAGCTCCACGCTGCGCGTGCTGCGGTCGAACAGGCGCGCGTCGAGCGACGCCTCCAGCGCCCGGATCAGCGCGCTAAAGGCTGGCTGCGACAGGTGCACCTGCTGCGCCGCGCGCGTGAAGCTGCGCTGCTCGGCCAGCGCCAGAAAGGCGCGCAATTGGCGGGTGGAGAGGTCGGGGTGGCTCATGGGAATGAATTCGAGCAATTGATTTGTTTTTCAGATCAATTGATTCTAATTTTCAATTTCACAAATCAAAAGCCATGGCCTACAGTGCAAGCCAGAAACACCTGAACGCATGACAACGCCCACCCCTGCCCCGCTCTTCATCGGCTGTGCCGCCGGCTTCTCTGGCGACCGCGTGGACGCCGCCGGCCCGGTGGTGGACACACTCATCGCCCGTCTGGCCGAACGCGGCGGCAGCGCCTGCCTAATCTTCGAAACGTTGGCCGAGCGCACGCTGGCACTGGCCCAGCTGCGCCGCCGCGCCGACCCGCAGGCCGGCTACGAGCCGCTGCTGGAGCTGATGCTGCGCCCGGTACTGGCGCGCTGCCTGCAGCACGGCATCCGCATCGTCAGCAACTTCGGCGCCGCCAACCCCCGGGCCGCCGCGCAGTTGATCCAGCGCATGGCGCGCGAACTCGGCCTGCCCACGCCTCGGATCGCCGTGATCCACGGCGACGACCTGTCGGCCCCGACCCAGCGTGCCCTGCTGCGCACCCACCTGGGCGAGCAGGTGGATGCCATCCGGATCGCCAGCGCCAACGCCTACATCGGCGCCGAGCCGATTGCCGCCGCGCTACGCGCCGGTGCACAGATCGTGGTGGCCGGGCGCGTGGCCGACCCATCGTTGGCCCTAGGCCCGGCACTGGCGCACTACGGCTGGCGCAGTGACGACTGGGATGCGCTGGCTGGTGCCACCATGGCCGGCCATCTGCTGGAGTGCGGCGCCCAGGTCTGCGGCGGCTACTTTGCCGACCCCGGCTACAAGGATGTGCTGGACCTGGCCCAGGTGGGTTTTCCGGTCGCGGAGATCGACGCGCACGGCGGTTGCATCATCAGCAAGGCCGAGGGCACCGGCGGCCTGGTGAACCTGGCCAGCGTGAAGGAGCAGCTGCTGTACGAGGTGCACGACCCAGCGGCCTACCTGACACCCGACGTGGTGGCCGACATCAGCGCCGCCGAACTTGAACCACTCGGTCCCAACCGTGTGGCCTTGCGCGGTGTGCGCGGCCACGCGCGCACCGGCACGCTCAAGGTCAACGTCTGCCATGAAGGTGGCTGGCTGGCCGAGGGCGAGATTTCCTACGCCGGCCCGCGCGCCGAAGCGCGCGCCCGGCTGGCCGCCGAGGTGCTGCGCCAGCGCTTGCCAGCACACACCTTGCGCGTGGACCTGATCGGCGCACTCAGCGTGATGGGCGACGACAGCGGCGCCCTGCTGCAAGCAACCCCTGCCAGCACGGCACGCGACGTGCGCCTGCGCGTGGCCACCGCCTGCGCCGAACGCGCGCAGGCCGAGCAGCTGACGCGCGAGGTAACAGCGCTCTACACCTGCGGCCCGGCCGGCGGTGGCGGCGTGCGTACGGCGCTGACGCCGCGCCTGAACACCCTGTCTGGCCTGGTGCCGCGCGAGGCGGTGCCCGTGGGCTTCGAGCTACTGGAGGCCGCATGACCAACAACGCCATCACCGTGCCGCTGTACCGCGCCGCCCACGGCCGCACAGGTGACAAGGGCAACCGATCGAACATCAGCGTGATCGCCTGGCACCCGGCGCTGTATGCCGTACTGTTGGAGCAGGTCACCGAAGAGGCGGTGACACGCCACTTTGCGCACCGCCGCCCCAGCGCCGTGCGGCGTTACCTGCTGCCGCAACTGGGCGCCATGAACTTCGTGCTGGACGACGTTCTCGATGGCGGTGTCAACGATGCGCTGAACCTCGACACGCACGGCAAAGCCCTGTCCTACTGGCTGCTGGATTTGCCAGTGCGCATTCCCACGGCCTTGCAACCCTTGCTGGCCGGCGACGACCACGATGTATTAATAACCACTTGAGGAGACACCCATGAACCGCACGACTTCCCCCCGCATCCGTCCGCTCGCGTTGGCGATGCTGGCTGCCGCGCTGCTGGCCCCCACGCTGGGCAGCGCCCAGGGCTTCCCGGAGAAACCGATCACCTTCATCGTGCCCTTTGCCGCCGGCAGTGCCACCGACCAGCTGGCGCGTGCCATTGCCCAGGGCGTGACGCTGGAGAGCAAGCAGTCGGTGGTGATCGACAACAAGCCGGGCGCCAATGCCTTCATCGGCGCGCAGGCCGCCAAGGCGGCCAAGGCCGACGGCTACACGGTGTTCATCACCACCAACACCACGCATGCTGCCAACGAACACCTGTTCAAGCGGCTACCCTATGACCCGGTGAAGGATTACGAACCGGTGACGGCACTGGGCCGCGGCGGCCAGATCATGGTGGTCAACCCCAGCCTGCCGGTGAACAGCGTGGCGGACTTCATCAAGCTGGCCAAGGCGCAGCCGGGCAAGCTGTCCTTCGGTAGTGGCAGTTCGTCCAGCCGCACGGCAAGTGAGTTGTTCAAGCAGATGACGGGCACCTACATCGTCAACATCCCCTACCGCAGCAACCCGCCGGCGGTGACCGACCTGATCGGCGGCCAGATCGACATGATGATCACCGACATGGCCACCGGCCTGCCGCAGGTGAAGGCCGGCAAGCTCAAGGCGCTGGGTGTGTCGACCAAGAAGCGCAGTCCGCTGGCGCCCGAGGTGCCGACCATCGACGAAGCCGGCGTGAAGGGCTACGAGATGACCTACTGGTTTGCCGCCTACGTGCCGGCCGGCACGCCGGCACCGGTGATCGCGCGCCTGAACAAGCTGCTGGTGGGTGCCGCGCACAGCAGCACGGCGGCCAATTTCTACCAGTCCACCGGCACCGAGATCTTCACCAGCACCGCAGAAGAACTGCGCAAGTTCCAGGCCGCCGAGTCGCTGAAGTGGGGCCGCATCATCAAGTCGGCCGGCATCGAGGCGGAATAAGGTTCAGCGCACGGTCAGCGGGATGGTGACCGGTCCGTCATTGACCAGGTGCACCTGCATGTCAGCGCCGAATTGGCCGGTCTGCACCACCGGGTGGGCGGCGCGCGCCCGGGCCACGAAGTCGTCGTAGAGCCGCCTCCCCTCATCGGGCGGTGCGGCATTGCCGAAGCTGGGGCGGTTGCCGCCCGAGGTGTCGGCCGCCAGCGTGAACTGACTGACGATCAACAAGCCGCCGTTGACGTCTTGCACGCTGCGGTTCATCTTGCCGGCGTCATTGCTGAAGATGCGCAGCTTGAGTATCTTGGCCAGCAGGCGCTCGGCCTGGATCTCGGTGTCGCCGCGCTCGGCGCACACCAGAATGAGCAAACCCGCGTCGATCTGGCCGACGGTGTGACCGTCGATCTCGACGCGGGCTTCCTTGACGCGTTGAAGTAAAGCCAGCATGCGGCGTTTATACCGCGTCCCGCCGGCGCTTCGGCTGGCGGTTTACTTGCCGCGGGCCACCGACTCCATGGCACGCTTTTCCATCGTCCACTGGTGCATGGAGCCGTCGTACAGCTTGGCCTGCTTGTTGCCCAGCAGTTCGTGCAGCACGAACCAGGTACCCGAAGCCTGGTGGCCGGTGTTGCAGTAGGCAATGGTGGCGACTTGCGGGTCGACGCCGCTCATCTTGAAGATGTCGCGGTAGGTGTCGGCGCCCATCAGGCGGGCAGCGTCGCCGCCCTGGCTGGACATCAGTGTGGTCGGCACGTTCTTGGCGCCCGGCACATGACCGAAGGTGCTGACCGAACTCGGCTTGCTCAGCCCCAGGAAGGTAGCGGTGTCGCGCGCATCGACCAATTGCGACTTGGTGCTCATGGCCTTTTCGACATCGTCCGAGCTGGCCGTCAATTCGGCCGAGCGGTCCGCCTGGGCAACCCAGTTGCCTTCCGCGGGCTTGACCGCTGCGCTGCTGACCTCACGGCCTTCGGCAATCCAACCGGCGGTACCACCGCTGAGCACGGCGATGTTGTCTTCACCGTAGACCTTGAACTGCCAGTACAGGCGCGCAGCCTCGTTGAAGTCGATCGGCTCCATGCCGGCCGAGACCAGCACGATGGGACGGCCCGCCTTCACGCCCCAGCCACGGGCCAGCTTTTCGAAGTCGGCGCGCTCCGGAATCATGCCGCTGAGCTTGAGGCCGTTGATGACACGCTCGACACGCACCTTCTTGTTGTCCACCGGCACGGCATCGGCAATGTGGCCGCCGAGCTCGACCAGGAATTTCTTGCCGGTCTTCTTGTCGGTCTCGAACTCCGGCGTTGCGGTGAACGACTTCTGGTTCGGGCGCACATCGAGCACCGTGACATCGGCCCGGTTCTTGGCCAGCCACTCGCCGTCGACCACCGGGCCGGGCACATTCAGGGCCAGCGCCCACTGGGCTAGGCCCAGCAGGGCCGCACCGGCAACGAAACGGATGTGAGTTTTCATGAAGGTCTCCTTTTATGAACGGGAACGGGATGGCTGGCCTGCAACATGCAAGGCATCTTGCGGCCAGTGAACGGGAACGGAACGCCAGACCGCAATGCGGCGATCAGACCAAGCCTGCTGCATATCGATGCGGTGACGCGCGCAATGGCGCGCCAATGCGTCGTCACGCTGCAGCAGCATCTGGCGCAGCGGCGCGGCATAAAAACGGACCATGTCGGCCAACCAGAGGGCGGCGCCGGCCAATGGGCCGCGCAGGCGCAGCTCGATACCGGGCAGGCCACGCACCAACGACTCGGCGGCCATCCAACGCTCCCCCGTCACCCACTGGTTGGTGGCAAACCAGATCAGCGGCAGGCCGCGTGCGTCGAGTGAGAGGCCGGCTAGGTGCGACAAGCGCCCTTGCGGGCTGCGGCGAAACAGATGGATGTGGCCGTGCTCTTGCGGATGACGCGCACCGTCTTGTTCAGTGCGGTCATGGGCATGGAAATAGAACTGCCAGCGGCCGGTGTCGTCCACGGCGTCATGGCGAGGATAGTGCTGCCAAACCTCGAAACACTGGCTGCGGCCGATGAAGGGGTAGAGCATGGAGCGGCCCTGCTCGGCCAGCCGCAGTTGCCGGGTCAACGCAGCATGTGCAGCGTCGGCAACGTCGTGGCGAACCCCAGTGGCAGCCACCTCAACTCCGCTTAGCGGCCCTTGCCCGCGCAGGGGTTGTCACTACCGCTGCGGCGGCGGGACTTGCCCGCACAGGGGTTGGCGGCACACGGGTTCTCGGCACCGCGCCGGCTTTTGCCGGCACAGGGGTTGCCAGCGCACGGGTTGTCCGCACGGCTGCGGCGACGGCTGCCGGCACACGGGTTACCACCAGCGCACGGTGCAGCGGCCTTGGCCGGTGCATCGGCTGCCTGGGCCACGTTGGCGGCCGGCACCGTCAGCAAGGTCATGGCCAGCGCCGAGACCAGCGGGGCCAGGTTGTTGCGGGTACGTTTCATGAAAAAGCTCCTGCCAAAAAACAGAACAGCATCAGACTTGGCCAGCCGCGCGCGCACGGCGCTCGAACCAACCACCGAGAAAGAACACACCAACTGCGGCGGCCACCAACACGACCAGCACCAGCCATTCGGGCACGCCCAGCAGCTCGGGCAAGCGGTCGCCCCGGGTCAACTCACCCGCGGTGGTGAGCGCATCGAGTTGCGGGAAGAAGCCGGCGAAGAGGTAGGTGCCGATCAGCAGGCCGGCAAAGAACACCAGCGCATCAATGCGCCCGGTCATCAAGCCCACCGCCGAGGTGCCCGGGCAATAGCCCCCCACGGCAAAGCCGGCACCGATCAGCGCGCCGCCGACCGCAATGGCCCACAGGTAGGGAATGGGCACGTAGAGCGCTTGCGCATTCACCAGGCCAATCTGCTCCAGTACGTACAGGCCGACCGCGGCAAAGACGATGGCACTGAACATGACCTTGAACACCGACCAGTCGGTCAGGCGGAATTGCGCCGTGAGCTTGCAGCCGCTGCCGAAGCCGGCTCGCTCCAGCACGAAACCAAAGCCGAAGCCCAGCAGCACAGCCACCAGCGGGCCACCAGAAGCAAACAGACCGTTCATTTGACACCTCCACCGCTCAGACGCGCCGCCACCAGGCCGGCGGCGAAGAAGGCACCGAGAAAAACAAAACCCGCCACGCTGAGGACCGCCGCGCCCGACAGGCCGACGCCACTGGTGCAACCGGCGGCAATGCGCGCGCCGAAGCCGGCCAGAATGCCGCCGGCCAGGGCCTTGAGCAGGCGACCGATGCGGCCAGCACTCGCCTCACCTTCGATGCGCCATGCCATGCGGCCGGCGAAATAAGCCGACACCAGAGCACCGAGAAAAACACCCAGCACCTGCCAGGTGATCCAGGACGACAGCACCGAGCCGTCTTCGATCATCGGGCCCAAGTAGTCGTTGGCCAACGTCCATTGCGGCGCGGCCAAGTCGCCCAGCCACGCGCTCAGGCGGGTGGTGAACCCGGTGGCACCGAGACCATGGCCGGTCAAGATGAACGTCAGCAACAGCACCACGCCCAAGGCCAGGCCGGCGCGCCACGCCGGCCAATAGGGCCGCTGCGGCAGCCCACATGCATTTGAGTTTTCCACTTCGTCTCCTGTAACGAGATGACCCTGGGAATATACCCCCAGGGGCTTACCAACAAGAGTCGAAGTATAGGGTCAATTCAGGTACATCACAGCCCCCGCCTGACGCCGGCGGCGGCTTCAAATGCCGGCAAAGGTGTCAACGCAGCGCCGCGCGGGCCTGCTGGAGCCGATCGTCGAGGTAAGCGCCGTAGAAGTCAGGGATGTAGCCCCCGACCAGCCGCTCGGCCACCTCCACACCATCGCGGCCCAGGAACAGCACCGTGGGGGCGATACGGATGCGCCACTGGCGGATCATGTCGTCATGGGTGGTGCTGTCGCCGCGAAAGTTCTTCAGCGCGCGCTTGCTGCGCATATCGACCTGCACCACCGGCAAACCTTGTTGCTGACGCAACGGGCCAAGGTAGTTCTCGCGCACCACCTTGCAGAAAGGGCAGCCTTCCAGGCTGACCATCACCACCAGAGGCTGCCCCTTCTTCAGGGCCAGCGCCAGTTCGTCCTGCAGCGATTCAGCCGGCGGCAAAACGGCTGGCGCTGCCCATGCCGCGCCCGTGGCACACAGAGCAGCACCCGCTAACAGCAAGTCACGGCGCGACAGGCCGCGGCCCGCCATAGGGGCAGAGGTGAAAGCCGGCTTCATCATCGCGCTTCCTGCTCAAGCAGCAGATAGGTGTTGTAGGCGTTCATGCGGTTGGCGACACGAAACAGCGGCAGGTGCTCGAACTGACTCCAGTCGGTGTTCTTGTAGGCATCCTCGAAGGGTTCCAGATTCTGCGCCGCTTTGCCCATGCTCTCGCGCAGGTAGACCAGGTAATCGCGCGTCAGCTGCATGTCCTTGCGCGCCTCGTGCGAGAGCGGGCCATGACCGGGCACGATGACGGCAGCGTCGAACGCCAGCAACCGTTCCAGCGCCGCGATCCAATGCCGGCTGTCTGCTTGCCCCACATAGGGAATGCGGCTGCGGAACACCAGATCGCCGGCAAACAGCACCTTCTCGCTCGGCAGATAGACCGCCAGGTCTTCCGGCGTGTGCGAGGGGCCCACCGGCTTGATCTGGAACTGCACGCCACCGACCGTCAGGTTCTGTTCGCCATCAATCCACTCGTCAGCCTCGACCAGGTGCGTGTCATCGTTGACCCAAGGCGCCAGTTCCTGGCGCGACACTTCCAGCCGCAGGCGGGCGGTGTCGGAGTTCAGATACACCTTGGCGGCCTGGTGCGCGATGATGTGCGCGCCCAGTGCCTTGAAGGCCTGCAGGCCATAGATGTGGTCGGCGTGGTAATGGGTAACGATCACATGGGTGATGGGCTTGGGTGTGTGCTTGCGGATTTCCGCCACCAGCCGCGTGGCCAGCGCCGGCGAGCCCAGTGCGTCAATCACGACCACGCCAGCCGGCGTCACCACAAAACCCGCATTGGAGATGAAATTCTGGTTGGCCGGTGAGCCGAGTGCCGAAACACCCTCAACAAACCAGGCCGAAGGCGACACCTGTTGCGCCACCATTGGCGGCGCCTCGTCGGCGTTGGCCAGCACCATGGTCAGTGCCAGCCCCAGGCCCGCCAGCGCCCGGGCCAGGAAAGTTATCTTTGTCTTCGTCATACCCATTCGCTCTTCGACCCCGCCATCTTGTATTTCATGCCACCGGTACTTGAGGAAGATCAAGTTTGACAGGGACAATTAAATTACCATCCAATATAAGCAAATACTAAATTATGGGATGGCCCCATGGATCTGGCAACCCTTCTTGAACAGCATGGCGAAAGCGTCCTCCTCGCAACAGGGGGACTTTGCATTGGCGCCTTGTTCGGTTTTTTTGCTCAGCGCTCCAGGTTCTGTCTGCGTGCGGCCGTCATCGAGTTTTGGCACCACAAGTTTGGCGAAAAGCTTTCAGTCTGGCTGCTGGCCTTTTCCACCGCCGTGGTGGTGGTGCAGGCACTCATCCTCTTGCATTCACTGGATGTCAGCACGTCCCGGCAGATTGCGTCGCGCGGCAGCCTCTCGGGAGCGTTGGTCGGTGGCCTGCTGTTCGGTGCCGGCATGATCATGACGCGCGGCTGCGCCAGCCGTCTGCTTGTCCTCTCCGCCAATGGCAATCTGCGCGCCCTGCTCTCGGGCCTGATCTTTGCCGTGACGGCACAGGCGGCGCTGTCGGGCTCGCTCGCGCCCTTGCGCAACACCATCAGCGCCTGGTGGACCGTCGAGGGAGGTCCAACGCGCGACCTGCTCGCCATCACGGGGGCCGGCCACTGGGGCGGCCTGCTTTTCGGTCTGGTGTGGCTGGTGGCCGCACTCTACTTTTCGGTGCGCAGCGGTTGGGGCTTCTGGAAATGGGTCGGCGGCATCGGCACCGGCCTGATGGTGGCAGCGGGCTGGTATTACACCTACCTGATCTCATCCAACTCCTTCAACGTGGTACAGGTGCAGGGTCTGACCTTCAGCGGCCCGTCCGCCGAATGGCTGATGCGGGTGTTGTCGTCCCCCGGACCGGCCATCGGCTTTGACTTCGGCCTCCTGCCTGGCGTGTTTGCCGGCTCGTTCATCGGCGCCTGGATCGGAAACGACTTCCAGCTGGAGGGCTTCAAGGACGGCTACAGCATGCGCCGCTACATTGTTGGCGCCATGTTCATGGGCTTCGGCTCGATGCTGGCCGGCGGTTGCGCCGTGGGTGCCGGCATGACCGGGGGGTCAATCTTCGCGCTGACGGCCTGGATGGCACTCATTGGCATGTGGGCTGGCGCCGGCATCACTGACCGCCTGCTGGACAACAAGACCGCCGCCCCTCAACCCAGCGATCGCGTGACCAACACCCAGGCCCAGATGCAGGCGCCTTGAAAGCTACCCGCAAGTAGTACCCGTTAATATTTTGAGGGTAAACACTCGGGACAATCGGCTGCCGGCTGATTACATTAGTCCCGAGTGATATTTCGTGAACCCCAAGAAGGAGACCCTCATGCGCCTCAAGAGCCCATTTGTGGCGATGCTTTTGTCAGGCATCGCTGCCACCGCCGCCAGCGCGGCGACGCCCAAGGACACAATCAATCTGCACCAGCGCGCGCTGGCTGCCATGTGTGCCAATTGCCATGGCACGGAAGGCCGCACCACCGATGGCTCAGCCATCCCCTCGCTGGCGGGCATGCCGCGCGAATACATGGTGGCGCAGATGAAGGCCTTCCGTGAAGGAACCCGTCCGGCAACCGTGATGCACCAGCTGAGCAAGGGGCTGACAGAAGAGCAGGTCCAGTCGGTTTCCACCTATTTCTCGAACATCAAACGCTGAACAGGAGACAAGCCAACATGAAACGACGCAGCTTTGTACAGGCATCCCTGGCACTCGGCACCCTCGGTGGCACGCTTTCCATGGTGGGTTGTGCCAGCACCGGCACCCTTCCCGCCAAGGCCAAGGTGGTGGTGATCGGCGGCGGCTACGGCGGCGCCACTGCCGCCAAATACGTGCGCATGCTCTCCAACTACCAGATCGATGTGGTGCTGGTGGAGCCGAACGACAGCTTCATCTCCTGCCCGATCTCCAACCTGGTGATCGGCGGCTCCAAGACTATGGGCGACATCACGACGCCCTATGACAACCTCAAGGGCAAGCATGGCGTGATCCATGCGCGCGACCGCGTGACCAGCATCGACGCCGCAAAAAAAACCGTCACGCTCGGCGGTGGTGCCACCATCGGCTACGACAAGCTGATCGTCTCGCCCGGTATCGACATGCTGTGGAACAGCATCGAAGGTCTGCAAGCGGCCAGCGCGTCCGGCCAGATTCTGCAGGCCTGGAAGGCCGGCCCTGAGACCCTGGCGTTGCGCCGCCAGCTTGAAGCCATGCCCGACGGTGGCGTCTATGCCATCACCGTGCCGCTGGCCCCCTACCGCTGCCCACCCGGCCCCTACGAGCGCGCCAGCCAGGTGGCCAGCTACTTCAAGAAGGCCAAGCCCAAGTCCAAGGTGCTGATTCTGGATGCCAATCCGGATGTCACCTCCAAGGGGCCGCTGTTCAAGAAGTTCTGGGCCGACAACTACAAGGACATCCTGGAGTTCCGCCCCAACCACAAGGCGATCGCCGTCGATGCCAAGAGCAAAGCCGTCAAGTTCGAGACCGAAAGCGATGTCAAGGCCGACGTGCTCAACGTGCTGCCCGACATGAGCGCCGGCAGCATCGCCATGACGTCCGATCTGGCCAACGTCAACAAGCGTTGGTGCAACGTCAACTACCTCACCTTCGAGTCGACCGCCGCCAAGGATGTGCATGTGATCGGCGACTCGGTGCTGGCCGCGCCGCTGATGCCCAAGTCCGGCCACATGGCCAACTCACACGGCAAGGTGGTGGCCGCGGCCGTGGTGGCCCAACTCTCCGGCATGGATGTCAACCCGCACCCCCTGCTGACCAACACCTGCTACAGCTTCGTCAACGACAAGCTGGTGGTGCATGTGGCCTCGGTCCACCAGTATGTGGCGGCAGAAAAGACCTTCAAGACCGTGCCGGGCTCGGGTGGCGTCTCTGCTGCCCCCAACGAGCTCGAGGGTATCTACGCTTGGAACTGGGCGCAAAACATCTGGGCAGATACACTGCTGTGATGTACGCAGGCTCGGCAATGCGTCCGGGCCTGCACTCCATGCCGGCAACTGCCGGCATTTTTGTTGGACCTCATTCAGGAAATGCCCATGTACAAATTCATCGGAATGCTGGCCATTGCGTCGCTGGCCACGTTTGCCCATGCCCAGGACGCCAAGCCTGCCCAGTCGACCGCGGTGGTGAAAGCCAGCGCCGCCAAGAAAACGTCAACGACGAAAGTGGCCGAGAAAACGGTCAAGGTGGTGTATCACGTCAATACCGATGTCAACACGGTACCGGCCATCCTCAACAACGTCCGCAACCACTTGAACGCCGATCCCAAAGCCAAGATCGTGGTGGTGACCCATGGCCCCGGCATCAATTTCCTGATCCAGGATGCCAAGGACAGCCAGGGCCGGGAATTCAGTGGTTCTGTGAGCGAACTGGCAGGCAGAGGGGTTGAGTTCAGGGTCTGCAACAACACCCTGACCAGCCGCAACATCGACCCCGGCACCTTGCTGATGGAGGCCAAGATTGTCCCGTCCGGCGTAGCCGAGGTCGCCCGCCTGCAAGCCCTTGAAGGTTACGTCTACCTCAAGCCCTGAGTCAGGGCTCAGCGCCGGGACAGTGCAGTCCTGGCGCTGTCAGGCCTGTTCGAAATTGGCCTCGGTGGCAATCTGCGTGCACACTGCACGGCACAGGGAAGCCACCCGGTCATCGATGATACGGTAATAGATCTGCACGCCATCGCGACGCTTGCCCAGCACACCCGCCTGGTAGAGCGTGGTGAGATGCTGCGACATGTTGGGCTGGGTGGTGTCGATCTTGCTGAGCAGGTAGCTCACATTGCGCTCGCCATCGCACAGATGGCTGATGATCTTCAGTCGCATCGGCGCCGACATGACGCGAAATACCTCGGCAGCCAGCTCGAAGACTTGATCCGGCTCAGTCACGCTGCCCGGGGTCGCTTGAATGGTTCGCTTGGTCATGGCAGATAGGGTTGGTCTGGCGTCATCCGCAATATAAGTCCATGCTCATTTTATACACAGCCTTCAGGCGCTGCGCTCGCGCAGCGTGCGGCTCAAGAGCACCACAGGAATGAGCCCCACCAGCACCAGGGCCAGCGAAGGCAGGGCCGCCTCGCCCAGTCGCTCGTCGCGCGCCAGCTGGTAGGCCACCACCGCCAAGGTATCGCTGTTGAAAGGCCGCAGCACCAGGGTGGCCGGCAGTTCCTTCATCACATCGACAAAGACCAACAGGGTGGCGGCAATGGTCGAGCGACGCAGCAAAGGCCAATGCACCCGGCGCAACAGCCCCAGATCGCCGGTGCCCAGCATGCGCGCCGAATCGTCCAGGCTGGCCGGGATGCGTGCATAGCCACTTTGCACCGATTGCAGGGCCACGGCGCAAAAGCGGACCAGGTAAGCCCAAACCAAGCCGAGCGAAGTCGCTGTCAGGTAATAAGCCAGGCTGCTTTGCGGCCAGACGGTCTGCGCCCAGCCCACCGGCAGCAACAAGCCCACGACGATCACGGCGCCAGGCACGGCATAACCCAGACCGGCCAGATAGACAACGGCACGTGTCACGAGATCAGGGGTGCGCCGCAAGCTGAAAGCCAGCAGCACGGCCAACGCCACCGCCAGCACGGCGCTGACCAGCCCCAGGCGCACACTGTTGAGCGCCCAGACCGGGAAACGGTCCCAGGGCAGGACCGCCCACTCCGCGAACAGCGGCCGGAACATGAACAGCACGGGCGCGACAAAGCCCATCAGCAATGGCACGCCACAGATCACCCAGGCCAGCCACTTGCGGCCGCCCGTCAACTGCGTGGGGCGCGCTTCGGCGCCACTGGCGCGTGTACCCCGCGTGGCAAACCGCATGCGCCGTTGAGCCCGCTGCTCCAGTTGCAGCAACAGCACGACCAGCACCAGCAGCATGGTGGCCAGCTGCGCGGCGGCGATGCGGTTGTCCATGGCCAGCCAGGCCTTGTAGATGCCGGCGGTGAAGGTCTGGATGCCGAAATAGCTGGCGACGCCAAAATCGGCCAGCGTCTCCATCAAGGCCAGGGCCACGCCAGCGGCCACCGCCGGCCGGGCCAGCGGCAGGGCAATTTCACGGATGCGGCGCGACAGGGGTGCGCCCAGCAGGCGCGCTGCCTCCATCAGGTGCGTGGCACGTTCACCCAGCGCCGTGCGTGCCAGCAGGTAGACATAGGGATAGAGCGAAAAGGTCAGCACCCAGGCCGCACCGGCCGTGTTGCGGATCTCTGGAAAAACCCGACCTTGCAGCCCCGTCATCTCACGCAACAGGGTTTGGAATGGCCCGCTGAATTGCAGGAAATCGGTGTAGGCGTAAGCCACCACATAGGCCGGCATGGCCAGCGGCAGCAGCAAGGCCCACTCGAAAATGCGCCGCCCCGGAAAGTCAAACAGGGTCACGGCGGCGGCGGCCGACAGCCCGACCGCCACCACCCCTGTCGCCACCATCAGGCACAGCCAGAATGTGGTGGCCACGTAATCCGGTAAGACCGTGCGCGTCATCTCACCCAGAATCTGGGCCGTCTGGACGCCATGCTCGCCCCACGGCACCCACGAAGCCAACACGGCCAACACCGGCACCATCAAAAAGACGGTGAACAGCAGCAGGAAGAAGTGGCGAAGCCGGTGTGACGGCATGAAGGGAAAAGGTGGAAAGAGCAGGGAATGGAGGCGGGCAAATGAGAATTGTAAGCATCTACAATGGGACACCATGTTTCTTGAGGTCTCCCAGCTCCAGGTCCACTATCCCGGGCGCACCCAACCTGCCGTCAATGGCGTATCTTTGGGGCTGCACGCGGGTGAGATCGGTGTACTGATTGGCCCGTCCGGTTGCGGCAAGACCACCTTGCTGCGTGCGGTGGCGGGCCTGGAGCCCGTCACGGGCGGCGACATCCGGCTCTCGGGCCAAGTGGTAAGCAGCCCCACCAACCAGTTGCCACCGGAAGCCCGGCGCATTGGCATGGTGTTCCAGGACTACGCGCTGTTCCCCCATCTTGACGTCGGCCGCAACGTGGCTTTCGGCATCCACCAGTTGCCGGCAGCCGAACGCGCGGCACGCGTCAAGGAGGTTCTGACACTGGTTGGGCTGGAAGGCAGCGAGAGCCGCTTCCCCCATGAGCTGTCCGGTGGGCAGCAGCAGCGTGTTGCGCTGGCGCGCGCACTGGCGCCGCGCCCGCAGTTGCTGCTGCTGGACGAGCCTTTCTCCAACCTGGATGTCGATCTGCGCGAGCGCCTGGCGCATGAAGTGCGCAGCATTCTGAAGGCCGCCCAGGCCACGGCTCTGTTCGTCACACACGACCAATTGGAGGCCTTTGCCATCGGCGACACCATTGGCGTCATGCACGAAGGGCAGCTGCACCAGTGGGATGACGCCTACACGCTGTACCACCGGCCGGCCACGCGCTTTGTGGCCGACTTCATCGGCCATGGCGTATTTGCCCCGGCCACCATCCGTGAAGTCAACAATCAAATCGTGGTGCAGACCCCGCTCGGGGACCTGACCGATGTGGCTGAGTGCCCACTGCCTTGCGCCTTTGCCGCCGGTGAATGCGACGTGCTGCTGCGTGCCGACGACATCGTGCACGACGACTCGGCACCGGTAAAAGCCGAGATCATCCGCAAGGCCTTTCGCGGCTCCGAATTCCTCTACACGTTGCGGCTGGAGAGCGGCCAGACCGTGCTGGCCCATGTACCAAGCCACCACGACCACAAGCTCGGGGAATGGATCGGCATCCGCCCGGAAGTCGACCACGTGGTGACCTTCAACCGCGCCTGCCCGATCCGCCACAGCGAGCTGTGCCAGATGCCTTGTGCCAGCGCAGGTGGACAGGCAAGCTGCACCGCCACGATCTCGCCAGCTCCAGAAGGCTGAAGGTCAGACGGCCGGTGACAACTGGCGTAACTGGTCGATGGTGGTGCGCACGTCCTCTGCCCAGGCGCGACGATCACGTTCCCCGGCTGTTTGCGGCTCCCCAAACACAATCTGCACCGTGATGCCTTTCGAGCGAACCGTGCGCCAGACCGAGCCGAGCAGGGTGTCGTCACCGACGTAGCAAGGTGCCAGGCTGCGCTGCCCGGTGTGCGTGTTCAGAAACTGCAGGGCGACGGGCTGCACCGGCGCCTGCGCGGTGATCGCCGCTTGCAACAGATTGGCATGAAAAGGCAGCAGGTGCTCGCCATCGCTGGTGGTCCCTTCCGGGAACACCGCCAGCACATCGCCAGCGCGCAGACTGTCGGCCATGTGATGCACCACGCGCATGGCGTCTCGGCGCGACTCGCGCTCGATGAACAGGGTGCCGACGCCAGAGGCCAGTGCACCGATGAGCGGCCATTTCTTGACATCGGCCTTGGACACAAAGCGGCAGTAGCGCGCCGCATGCAAGGAGGTGATGTCCAGCCAGGAAATGTGATTGGCAACCAGCAGCACCGGCCCCTGCTCGGCCGGCGTGCCCTTCAGCACCAGCCGGATGCCGAGACGCGCCAGCATCTCGCGCGACCAGACCTGGACCCGGATTTCCTTCTGCTCCTGCGACAGGCGCGGAAAACGGAACAGGATGGTCAGCAGCCCGACCAGGATGTGAAGCAAGGCACGCCACAAGCGCCAGACGGCGCGCCATCGTGAGGCCGGCTGCTCAGTCCTGGAACGCAATCTGCCCACCTACGATGGTGCAGCGCACCCGCCCTGGCAGCTCGTAGCCGGAGAACGGGGTGTGCTTGCCCTGGCTGCGCAGCATGTCAGGCTGCACCACCCATTCGGTCTGCGGATCGAAGACACAGACGTCAGCCACCCCACCTGTCACCAGTTGGCCGGCACTCACTTGCAGCGTCCCCAAGGCATTGCCGAGCACGCGCGCCGGTTCACTGGTCAGCACCGCCAGGGCACGCGTCAGGCCCACGCCGCTTTCCTGTCCCCACTTGAGGGCCAGGCTCAGCAGCAGCTCGACGCCGGTAGCACCCGGCTCGCTTTCGGCAAACGGCAGCGCCTTGGCATCCTCGTCCACCGGCGTGTGGTCGGACACCAGCGCATCGATGGTGCCGTCGGCCAGTCCTTCGCGCAGGGCTTCGCGATCGGCCTGCTGGCGCAGCGGCGGGTTCAGCCGCATGCGGCTGTCAAAGTAGCCGATGTCAGTGTCCGTCAGGTGCAGCGAATTGATGCTGACATCGCAGGTCAGGGGCAATCCTTCGTCCTTGGCCTGACGCACCAGCGCCACGCCGGCAGCACTGCTGATACGGCACAGGTGCACCCGTGCACCGGTGGAGCGCATGAGCTCAAAAATGGTCTGCATGGCAATGACTTCGGCCGCCACCGGCACACCGGACAAGCCCATGCGCGTGGCCAGCGCGCCGCTGGCCGCCACGCCCTGCCCCAGGTAGTAATCCTGTGGGCGCAGCCAGACCGCGTAGTCAAAAGTGCTGGCGTACTGCATGGCCCGCTGCAGCACCTGGGTGTTGACGAGTGGTACATCGGCCTGACCGAAGGCCACGCAACCGGACTCGGTCAGTTCCACCATCTCGGTCAGCACTTCACCCTGCAGGTTGCGCGTCAGCGCCCCTTGCGGGAAGACGCGCGCCTGATGCAGCTTCTCGGCACGGAACTTGAGCATCTCCACCAGACCCGGCTCGTCCAGCACCGGATCGGTGTCGGGCGGGCAGACCAGGCTGGTCACACCACCGGCAACGGTGGCCGCCATCTCGGATTCCAGCATGCCTTCGTGCTCGTGGCCCGGCTCGCGCAGGCGCAGTGCCAGATCCATCAGACCGGGGGCGACGATGCAACCCGAAGCGTCGACCGTGCGGTTGGGCGCAAAGTCGACCGGCGCGCTGCCAATGGCGATGATGCGGCCGGCCGCGATGGCCACGTCGGCGATTTCATCGCGGTTGCTGGCAGGGTCGATCACCCGGCCGTTCTTGATCAGTAATTTCATCTTCTTAGCTCCACAGCCCGGCGCACAACGCTTGGCGCACCACAAGACCAAATCGGGAAGCGTCGTGGAACCGGCTCTGCCGGGCCACTGACGCTGCCCCCTTGAGGGGGGTGGCGCAGCGACACACCGTGTCGCGCAGCCTGGGGGTGTTCATGCCTCATTCCCGGCAACGATGCTCATCACCGCCATGCGCACCGCAATACCGAAGGTCACCTGCGGCAGGATCACGCTCTGCTTGCCATCCACCACGGCCGAGTCGATCTCGACACCGCGGTTGATCGGGCCCGGATGCATCACGATGGCATCGGGCTTGGCCAGTTGCAGCTTCTCAGGCGTCAGGCCGTAACTCTTGAAAAACTCCTGCGACGAGGGCAGCAGCGCGCCGCTCATGCGCTCGTTCTGTAGCCGCAGCATGATGATGACGTCGCAGCCCTTGATGCCTTCTTCCAGCGTGTGGCACACGCGCACACCCATCGGCGCCATGTTGGCTGGCACCAGCGTCTTGGGCCCCACCACGCGCACCTCGGCGCAGCCCAGGGTGGTCAGCGCATGGATGTCGGAGCGCGCCACGCGTGAGTGCAGCACGTCGCCGACGATGGCCACCGTCAGGTTGGAAAAGTCCTTCTTGTAGTGCCGGATGGTGTACATGTCCAGCAGCCCCTGCGTCGGGTGCGCATGGCGGCCGTCGCCAGCATTGATGACGTGCACATGCGGCGCCACATGCTGGGCGATCAGGTAGGGGGCGCCGGATTCGCTGTGGCGTACGACAAAGAGGTCGGCCGCCATGGCGCTCAGGTTGGCGATGGTGTCCAGCAGCGACTCACCCTTGGAGGCGGAAGAACGTGCAATGTCGAGGTTGATCACGTCGGCCGAGAGGCGCTTGGCGGCGATCTCGAAAGTGGTGCGGGTGCGTGTGGAGTTCTCGAAGAACAGGTTGAATACGCTCTTGCCGCGCAGCAGCGGCACCTTCTTGACCTCGCGGTCGCTGACGCTGACGAAATTGGCCGCCGTGTCGAGAATGTGCGTCAGGATGTCCTTTGACAGCCCTTCGGTCGACAACAGGTGGATCAGCTCGCCGTTCTTGTTGAGTTGGGGATTACGTTTGTAAAGCATGGTCGTGTCTTGGGCTGGGCTTGTCAGTGCGGGCTGTTCCTGTCGTGTGCCAACGGTGGCCTCACGCGGCCTCCACTTTGAAGCTGAAGTTACCTTGATCGTTGCGTGCCAAGGCCAGTGACTGATCTGTCGGCAACGTCACCCGCGCCGCGGCAAAGTCCGGCTGGATCGGCAACTGGCGCCCCCCGCGGTCCACCATCACCGCCAGCTGGATGCTGGCCGGACGTCCGTAGTCGAACAGTTCGTTGATCACAGCGCGGATGGTGCGACCGGTGTAGAGCACATCGTCAAGCAGCAGAATCTGTGCCTCGTTGACGTCGAAAGGTAACACCGTCTGACCGCCGGCAGCCAGCCCCCGGCGCGCAAAGTCATCGCGGTGCATGGCCGAGGAGATGAGGCCTGGTTCACCCGGCAGGCCCAGGTCGCGCTGCAACCGCTCCACCAGCCAGGCGCCGCCCGAGGTCACGCCCACCAGCCGGGTCTTGGCATTGCAAAGTCCCCGGACACCGCGCAGCAGTTCGCGGTACAGCGCTTCTGCATCCAATACCAGTGTGCTCATGCCATCGTCCTCAAAAACTGTTCCAGAATGATGCAGGCCGCGCCGGCATCGGCATCCTTGGCGCCATCGGCCAGGGCTTCGGTCGTACTGTAGCGCTCGTCGACCTCATAGACCGGCAGGCCGAAACGGCCACGCAACTGGCGCGCAAACTTTTGCGCCCGAACCGTATTCTCGTGCGGCGCGCCATCAGGATGGAAAGGGACACCGACCACCAGGGCGTCGGGCTGCCACTCCTTGAGCAGGGCGGCGACCTTGTCGAAGCGTGCGTCGCCTTCGGCCCGTATCGTCGGACGTGGCTGGGCTTGGCGCAGCATCCGGTTGCCCACGGCCACGCCGGTGCGCTTGAGACCGAAATCCAGAGCGAGAAAGGTTTGCTGGTTGTCAGGAACGGCCGTCATAGTCGCTGCCGTGTTCATGCCCACACCATCTCCACACAGCAGACGAAAGCCGCGAAACGCCGTGGATCCGGCTTCGCCGGTCCACTGGCGTTGCCCCCTTGAGGGGGGTGGCGGAGCGACACAGCGTGTCGCGTAGCCTGGGGGCGTTTCATGATCATGCATGCCCCGCTTCAGGCGACAGCATCCAAGCCTGCAGGCCGAGCAAGGACAGCGCCTTGTCGTAGCGCTGGGCCACCGGAGTCTCGAAGATCACAGCCAGATCGGCATCGACCGTCAGCCAGCTGTTCTCGCCGATTTCTGACTCCAGCTGGCCTTCACCCCAAGCAGAATAGCCGAGCGACACCAGCACACGGCGCGGTCCGCCGCCGGTCGACAGCGCTTCCAGCACATCGCGCGAAGTGGTCATCTCCAGCCCGCCCGGGATGACCATGGTGGAGGAATAAACCGGGTCGTCGGACTCGGCCTTCTGCGGCAGGATGGCCTCGTGCAGCACAAAACCGCGCTCGGTCTGCACCGGGCCGCCTTGGAAAACCGGCTCGTCCTTCAGGTCGGTGCGCCCCAGCGGCAGATCGACCTTGTCGAACAGACTTTGCAGTTTGATATCGCTGGGTTTGTTGATCACCAGTCCGAGCGCCCCGCGTTCGCTGTGCTCACAGAGGTAGACCACGCTTTTGGAAAAAGTCGCATCTGCCAGTCCGGGCATTGCAATCAAGAAATGATTCGTGAGGTTGATAGGTGCAGAATCATCGGACATTGTTTGATTTTAGCGGCGATCATGCCAAAACCCTTTGATTCCGGCCTAGTGTGGTTCCGGCGCGATCTGCGCACCGACGACAACAGCGCCTTGTGCCTGGCCTTGCAGCAATGCCAGAAGGTTTACTGCGCCTTCATCTTCGATCGCGACATTCTCGATCCGCTGCCCAGAGCGGACCGCCGCGTCGAGTTCATTCAGGCCTCCCTGGTCGAGCTGGATGCGAGTCTGCGCTCACTGGCGGCCAAACCGGAAGCTGGCCTGATCGTGCGCCACGGTGTGGCCAGCGAGCTGATCCCGGCACTGGCGCAGGAGTTGCAGGTACAGGCCGTGTTTGCCGCCCATGACTACGAACCCCAGGCCATGGCACGCGATGCCCGGGTCCGCGGCAAACTGGCCAGCCTGGGTATTGCCTTGCACACCTGCAAGGACCACGTCATCTTCGAAGGACGCGAGGTCCTGACCAAAACCGGCACGCCTTATGGCGTCTTCACCCCCTACCTGCGCAGTTGGCTCGACAAGCTTCAGCACCACCCGGTGCGCATCCAAGACCCGGCACCACTGGCCTCGGCCCTGGCTGCGCGCCCAGCCGGGCTTCATCAGGCTGTACCGACACTGCATGAACTCGGCTTCGAGAGGACCAACCTGGCGGAGCTGCGCATCCCGACCGGCGCCAGTGGTGCCCGCCAGCTGTTCGAGGGCTTCTTCGAGCGCATGGATCAGTACCATGAGACCCGCGACTTTCCAGCCGTCAAGGGGCCGAGCTACCTGGGCGTCCATCTGCGGTTCGGCACCGTCTCGATTCGCAAGCTGGTCGCCACGGCACTGCAAAGCAGCATCGCCGGCAGCCGCGGTGCCACGGTCTGGTTGAACGAACTGGTTTGGCGCGAGTTCTACTTCCAGATTCTGGCCAACTTCCCGCACGTCTGCAGCGGCGCCTTCAAGCCCGAGTACGACGCCATTGCCTGGGAGCGCGGGCCGCATGCCAAGTCGCTCTTCCAGGCCTGGTGCGAAGGGCGCACCGGCTATCCCCTGGTGGATGCGGCCATGGCCCAGCTCAATCAGACCGGCTACATGCACAACCGCTTGCGCATGGTGGCCGGCAGTTTTCTGGTGAAGGACCTCGGCATCGACTGGCGGTGGGGGGAAAGCTATTTTGCGGAAAAACTGAACGATTTCGACCTGGCCGCCAACAACGGCGGCTGGCAATGGGTTGCCTCCAGCGGCTGCGATTCACAGCCCTGGTTCCGCATCTTCAACCCGGTGAGTCAGAGCGAAAAATTCGATCCGGAGGGCAAGTTCATCCGCCGCTATCTGCCGCAACTGGCAGCCCTGCCCACGACGGCGCTGCATGCACCATGGAAAGCCCGCCCGCTGGAGTTGAGCAGTGCTGGCGTCGAACTGGGGGGCAACTACCCGCAGCCCCTGGTGATGCACGACGAAGCGCGCGCCCGGACCCTGCAGCGTTACGCCGTGGTCAAGAAATCGCCCTGATTGCTATTATTTTGATAGCTTATGGCGCCGTATTTACGGGGCCAAATGACAAAATCATGCCTCGATCGGCTGCACACTGTAGTGCCGCACCAGATTGAGCAACTCATCTTCCGAATAGGGTTTGCCCAAGTAATGGTTGACCCCGAGTTCGCGCGCGTGATCACGATGCTTCTGCGCAATGCGCGAAGTAATCATGATGATGGGCAGATCGCGCAGGCGCTCATCCATGCGGATGTTGCGCACCAGATCGAAACCGTCCATGCGCGGCATCTCGATGTCGGTCAGCACCACCATCGGCATCTCTTCCTGCAAGCGCTCCAGCGCCTGCAGGCCATCCGCCGCCACAGCTACGCGGTAACCTTCCCGCTTGAGCAAGCGCTGTGTCACTCGGCGCACCGTGATGGAATCGTCCACTACCAGCACCAGGGGCAGCTCGCTGGCCGTCAGTCGCGCCGCAGGCAGAAGGTCAGCGGCACCGGCCTGGTGTGATGCCGCATCGCCCGTTTGAGCTGCCTGCTGCAATTCGCGCGCCCGCTCGCCATAAACCGCGCCCAATGCCACCGGGTTGTAGATCAGAACCACCGCGCCCGAGGCCAGCACCGACATGCCCGCCAGGCCCGGCAGGCGCGAGAGCTGTGCACCGAGGTTCTTCACCACCACCTCCTGGTTGCCCAGGATTTCGTCCACGTGGATGGCCAGGCGCTGACCCGCGCTTCGGCAAATCACCACCGGGATGGTCTTGCTCTGAGCTTCATGGCTGCGTCCGGAGGACTGCAGCAGCGCCCCCGCCCAGAAGAACGGCATCGTCTCGCCGGCGTAGTCCAGGCTGCCGCTTTGGTAGACCTGTTCCAGTTCGTGCGCCGAGACACGGCGGACCATCTCGACCAGATTGGCCGGCACCCCGACCGTCAGATGCCCCATGCGCAACATGACCACCTGCGTCACCGCCGTCGTCAAGGGCAACACCAGCTTGAAGCGCGTGCCCTGCCCGGCCTCGGTAGCGGTCTCGATCCGGCCGCCCAAGGCATAAACTTCTGAGCGCACCACGTCCATGCCGATACCGCGTCCGGCCAGCTCCGTCACCTGCGCGGCTGTGGAAAAGCCCGGCATGAAAATCAGGTTGGCAGCCTCTGCGTCCGACAAGGTTCCGTCAGGCGCCACCAGGCCACTGGCCAGTGCTTTCTCGCGGATGTGCCGCAGATTGAGCCCTGCGCCGTCATCGCTGAAGATGATCGACACGTCGTTGCCTTCCTGGTGCAGGCTGATCGCAATCGTGCCGGCCGATGGTTTTCCGGCCGCTTCGCGTTGCTCGGCAGACTCGATGCCGTGTGCCACCGCATTGCGCAGCATGTGTTCGAAGGCCGGCGCCATCCGCTCCAGCACGCCGCGATCCATTTCGAGCGAACCGCCGCTGATATCAAGCTTGACCTGCTTGCCGGCTTCCTTGGCGGCTTGTCGCACCACGCCGTAGAGGCGTTCGGAAATGCTCTCGAATTCCACCATACGCGTGCGCAACAGATCGCGCTGCAGCTCACGCGCCTGGCGTGCCTGCGCCACCGAGTCGTCCTCGGTGCCTTCCACCGTGCGCAGCAGGTTGCGCTGCACGGTGGCTACGTCATTGACCGACTCCGCCATCATGCGCGTGAGTTCCTGCACGCGCGTGAAACGGTCGAACTCCAGCGGGTCGAAACCTTGCGCCGTATCCTTGGCCATGCGTGACTGCATCTGGCTTTCTGCCTGCAGCTCGATGTCACGCAAGTGCTGGCGCAGCCGGTCCAGATTGCCGGTCAACTCTTCCAGTGAGCTGCGCAGCTGGCCCACGCGCACATCCAGGCGGGAGCGCGTGATCATCACCTCGCCGGCTTGATTCAGCAATCGGTCGAGCAGCTGCGAGCGAACGCGGACCGACTGACCCGTGCCTTGCCGGGCCGGCGCCAAGGTGGCCATCGAGGGCATCGGCATCGTAAAGGGGGTCGAGGCCAGCTGCGGTACGGGTGGCGAAGCCGGTGCGGCGGCCGGAGCCACCTCCGGTGACAGTGCCGCATCCGCCCCCGCACGCAAGGCATCAAAGTTCTGTTGCAACGCATCAAAGCGCGTCAACAGAGGTTCGATCTGCGAGGCCTGCACGAACTCGGAGCCCATCTGCTCGATGGCCGACTCCATGCGATGCGCCATTTCACCCAGGCGCATGGCACCCGCCAGACGCGCGCTGCCCTTGAGGGTGTGCAATACCCGCAACACGTCCATGCGAGCGCTGGTGTTCTCCGGGTGGTTGGACCACTCACGCAAGGCCGCACTGAGTTGCGGCAACAGCTCGACCGCCTCCTCCTCGAAGATCGGGAAGAGATCGGGGTCGATGGCATCAACCGCATCGATATCATCGACGCGGTCTTCCACCACGATCTGTGCCGCGCCGACATGCGCGTGGACTGGTGCAGGAGCCTGCACCACTGCGGGCGGCGGCTCAGGCACAAAAGGCGTGGAGACGAAATCGAGTGAAAAATCCTCTTCGGCATTCACCGTCTCTGCCGCCCCAGCGTCGGGAGATTCGCTTGGCGCATCAAAAGCGTCCACAGGTGAACTCACCAGCGCACCCGCTCCTGTGCGAGCGAAATCGGCTGTCAGGATGGCGTGCAAGGCCTCGATCAACTGCGGATCCGGCTCCTTGAGGAAACCCGCTGCGAATTGATGCAGCAAGTGACGGATATCGTCGGCCGCGGCAAGGAACACCTTGACCTGTTCTGCTTGCCCTCTACTTTGCAATTGCACGTGCTGCAGGGCGTGCTCCAAGGCACGGGCGATCTCGGACAAGGCGCGGAAACCAACCGTCGCCGAACTGCCGGCCAGGGAGTGGGCCAGCCCCACCGTGGAATCGGCGACCGGCCGATGTAATTCGAGCGCCCACTCACTGAGTTCCGTCTGCAAGCGACGGGACCACTCATCCGCCTCATTGAGGTAGACGTTGTAAAGAGGAATGCCGATACGCAAGGTCCCGATGACCTTGACCTGTTCATCATCGCCCGCATCGGTCGCTGTCAAGAGTTGCGCATCCGGCTCCAACTCGACCGGCTCCAGCGGCGGCAACTCCAGCTCCGGCAAAGGAAAGTCCTGCTGGTCTGCCGACACCTCTTCCGCCGTTTCAAGCATCGAAGGCTCGGCAGATGCAGGCTCAAGCCCGGTGTCCGGCAACGCTGCCGAGATCACCTCAAGCACACCAGGCCTCGTAATATCCTCGTCGGCTTCGCTGGGCACAGATTCCAACGCCGGCTCATTGCTAGGCATCGGCAGAGACACGGCTGCCAGACTGCCAAAATCGATCCCGTCCAGCTCCAGCGGCTGCTCAGCCATGTCGGCCACGGCCACCTCAGCCGCCCCCCCGGTCATGCCGGCATCAAACTCGGCCGGGATCTCAAGTTCGAATTCAGGCGTCAGCTCAAGCTCGGGCAATGACTCTACAGGCTGCGGTACAGAGACCGCCAATTCGGGTTCGGGTTCAGGCTTGGATTCGACTGAAACCGATGTCGGCAAGACCGGTGCTTGTTCAGCCCCGGGTATGCCGAGCGGAAGCAAGCGGCCGTCTAGCCGCAGGGCATCCGCCGCCTGACGAAACGGAGCAGCACTCCAGGCGTCATCACGGTGCTGCGCAATGTCTTCCACCCAACGGCTGAAGCCTTGCATAGCCTCAACCGCAAGTTGCAACAACTCAGCACTGGCCGGCTTCTGCTCAGCCAGCCAGCTGTTGAGCAATTGCTCCATGGCCCAGGCGGCTTCGCCGAATTCGTCCAAGCCCACCATGCGGGAGCTGCCCTTGAGGGTATGGAAAGCGCGGCGCACCGTGGTTTGCTGCCCCAGGTCCGACGGATCACCCTTCAAGACAGCCAAGGCCTCCTGGCCGTTGCGCACCACCTCGCGCGCTTCATCCAAGAAGATGTCGCGCAAATCAGCGTCATCATCTTCATCGACGGCCCCCTGCGCTTGCAGCGCGGCGGGAGGCGTCAGCGGCGCGGACACCAGCGCCGCCACCTCCTGCAGTCTCTCGGCTGCCTCGGGCACCTCGTCAGCAGGCGGCACAACCACCACCGGAACAGGTGACGGCGTCACCTCGGGAACTGGCGCCGGTATGGTTTCCTTTTCGCGTCCCATCAGGGGCTTGAATTCACCCTGCTCTTCATCGTAGACGAACAGCTTCTTCGCCAGCGCCCGCTGGTAGCTCAACATGTCAATCAGAAAACCGAGCGCGCCCAGGCTGTTGCCCAACTTTTCGAACACGCCCGTCCGTGCGGATGCTTCGTCGACTTCGTCCACGAGCAGACGCTCGACGCTGTCGCGCAAGCGCAGCGTGGCCAACGCCGCCTGATCAAGGCCCAGCACGGAGAACACGCCGCGCATCTGCCCCAACTGGCTCGGTACCTCGGCCAGCGGGTGCTTGTCTTGCGGCTTGCGGAAGAACTGGTCCAGCGCGTTCTCCACCTCGGCCAACGTGCTACGCAATTCATCAACCACACCGCCCATGGTCTGTCGGTCACTGACACGGCGGTACAGGTCTTCCATCCAGCCTTCCAGCGGTTCCGGCTGACCACCGGCCATCACATGCTCAAGACGGAGTGCCAGACGTCGGCTGCGCTCGGCCATGCTGGTGTCGGCGGGGTCCATGTCCTCATAGGCTGCATCGAGATACAGGATTGCCGTCGCCACCTCCATCGCCACAGGCGTGAGGGGCGGCTCGCCGGAACGTACCGTGCTCTCCACCGCCCGCGTCAGGGCACGTGCCAGCTCACCGCTTTCCGGGTGCAGCTTCAGGATGGAATCGCACACCAGATTGAACTGATCAGACACCACCTTAAGCCGATTGGTATCCCCGCCAGAGAGCGTCGACCAGGTCTCGGTCGCCGTGGCGATGCGCTTGCGCGTCTGAACCAGCAGTGCCGGATCAAAGCGCCCGAACAAGACCGTCTCGTAATCGACAGCACGCTCGGCCGTCAGCCCATAGGCTTGACGAACCGCTGCCAAGACCGGCGCGTCCGCCTCAGCCGCGGCAACGGATTGGGCGCAGAAAAACAGCAAATCCTGCGCCAGCCGATCTGACACATTGTGATCGCCACGTGCCAAGTTGGCGTATTGCAACAGGACGCGGGAGGCGGCCCGTTTGACATACACATCGGCCGGGCACAGCTTCTGGGACAGCGCCTCAAAGTAGGCCGCGCAAATCTTCCAGAACACGCGGGGCTCAAGCACCTGCTCACCGGCAGCCAGGCCCAGGCAGATATCGCGCAGGATCTTGGCCGATGACACATTGCCGGTCTTGACCATGTTCAACACGGCCGGGTCCATCTTGGCCCGAACGGCTGGCGCATACGGCAACGGCTCCACCGCCCCAGGCAAGGTCACATCGATCCAGCGCCATTCGTGCGCCCACAAATCCGCCGGATGGATTCGATCCTCCCCGACCAGCTGCAGCACATCGCGGTATTGCGGAAACAGCGCTACCGCCGAGACCGTCTTGCCACGCAGCACGCCCTCCAGGTATTCCATCAGGGCAAAGCTGGCACGCTCCACCTTGGTGGCAGCCTCTTCGCTGCAGAACTCGGGGCGCTGCACAAATTTCTGTGCCAGGGCCTCCATGGCGCGCAGCACCTTGGCAGGCGCCCCCAACCCCACCATTTCCAACGCGCCGACGGCTTGATGCAACTGCTGGCGTGCAATGCGCAGCTGGCTGGCATCCAGCGACTCCAGCTCGGAGCCGCGCGCCAGCTCAGCATCGCGCACAAAGCGGCGAATGGCCTTGGTCGCGCCATCCAGCGATTTGCGAAGTTCGTCCAGCACCCAGGCCAAGGGCCCGAGATCGTTGACCGCCACGTCGGGGTCGCTGCTGATGGCTGCGTGCGCTTGCATGGGTGGACTCGCTCCTGCGGATGACGTTTAGCGGACCACGCGGTCAGACGATCTTGAAACGCGCCACCGATTGGCGCAGTTCTTCGGCCATGCGCGACAACTCGCGCACCTGGGTTGCCGTGGAGCGTGTACCTTCACCGGTCTGCTCCGTCACGGCAAAGATGTGCTGAATGTTGTCGGCCACCACATTGGCCAGACCGGCCTCCTTGGAAGCAGCACCGGAAATCTCTTCAATCAGTTCGGCCAGTCGACGCGACACGCGGTCGATCTCGGTCAGCGCCGTGCCGGCGTTGTCGGACAGCTTGGCCCCTTCGACCACACCCTGGGTGGAGCGCTCCATGGCGGCCACCGCGTCCTGGGTATCGGTCTGAATCGCCTTCACCAGCGCCGCAATCTGTCGCGTCGCATCGGCCGAACGCTCGGCCAGACGCTGCACTTCCTCGGCCACCACCGAGAAACCGCGACCCGCTTCACCCGCCGAGGCGGCCTGGATGGCGGCGTTGAGCGCCAGCACGTTGGTCTGTTCGGTAATGTCGGAAATCAGTTCGGTGATTTCACCGATCTCCTGCGACGATTCACCCAGGCGCTTGATGCGCTTCGAGGTTTCCTGGATCTGGTCGCGGATCGAGTTCATACCGCCGATGGCATCCTGCACGGCCTGCAGACCGGACTCGGCCGCTTGCAGCGATTGACGGGCCACTGCAGCCGACTCCTGCGCCTGCACCGACACCTCGTTGATTCGGGTCGCCATGTCCACCACCGAACGGCCGGTTTCGCGAATTTCGTGCAGTTGCTCGTTGGACGCCGCCAGCAGTTCGGTCGAGGTCTGGTCCACTTCTGCCGTCGTCTGCGCCACCTTGGTCGCCGTGTTCTGCACGTTGCCCACCAGCAAGCGCAACTCCTCCACCGTGTAGTTCACGGAGTCGGCAATGGCGCCCGTGATGTCTTCCGTCACGGTGGCTTCCTGCGTCAGGTCGCCCTCGGCCACCGTCTGCAACTCGTTCATCAATCGCAGAATGGCAGCCTGGTTGGCGTCATTCACGCGCTTGGCTTCCTGCTCCTGGCGCTCGGCTTCCTGACGCTGCGCCTCGGCAACCACCTGGCGCTTGCGGCTATCCTGCAACTGAACATAAGCCAGCCCGCCCGCGCACAGCAGCGAGAACAAGGCCGCGCCACCCAATGACAGCAGCGCCACCGGTCCCAGACCGGTATTGGCTGCCAGGCGAGCCTGCAACTCTTCCAGATCGCGCCGGATCGGTTCGCTGTCCGCAATGATGGTGACCTGCGCCTCACGCGCCGACACCAAGCCTTGCAGATTGCCCAGAATGGCACCGGCCTGGGTGCGCGTCTGTTCATACAGCTTGATCAGGGCGCCGAGCTGTTCGCGGGTCTGCGCGTCCTTGGTGGCACTCAGGCGCAACTCGGGGCTGCCGTCCAGCAAGCCTTGCGCAATTTCCTTGAAGGAATTCAAGTCCTTGCCCAGCAGGAACACCGCTTCCGGGCTCACGCCTTCCGCGGTCAGGAATTCGTTGGACGACTTGCCGATACGCTGCGTCAACATCACCAACTGACCCGCTGCCGAGATTTCGGTCGCCGGGGCGTTTTGCTGCAGTTTCAGCGAAGACACTGTTTCAGCGATTTCCAGCAGGTCCGAGGACTGGCGGTTGATCAGCCGCAATGCCGAGCCGACCTGCGTCAGGATTTTTTGTTGCGCCATGATGACGCCCGCACTCTTTTCCGCCTTGAACATCAAGGGCAGGATCTTCTCGAGCTGCGGCTGCAACTCGTTGTCCAGCGCTTGCAAGCGGAGTTCGTCGTCACCGTCCTTGAGACCTTTGAGGGTTTTCGCCAGAATGCTCGAACTTTCCGCCACTTCCGGGAATGCCTGAGGCACACCCACCAAGGCCTGCGACACCGACTTCGCCAGACGCTGCGACTGCATCAGGGACTGACCGGTAGCGCTCACCTGCTGAGCCACCTTGTCGGCGCCGTTCAAGCCCACGAACGCCACCGAAGCCAAGGCCACCAGCGAAACACCCAGCAGCAGAGCCAGCAAGCGCTGATGCTGCACCACAGTGCGCCGCCCCAGCACGGGCACCGAAATGAGGTCGCTCAGGTCTGCCTCCGGCGCGGTGTCCGCCGCCCCGCGCACCACCGCTTCGGCCGCCTGGGCCTGCGTGTGGGGCGTCATCGGTTCGGTATGAACCACACCGGCAATGGTCTCATCAGGCGTAGCCAGACTCAGGTTCGAAGCCTGCTCGGAATCAGGCGCCTTCTTCCGGGCGAACAGGTTTTTTAGTTGATCGACAACAGACATGGTGAAACCCCAAGTTTTAACTTAAGCGCTGATGCTCAAGAATTCAGGCAACTGCGACAACAGCTGGAGATTGATCTCCTGCCAGTACTCCCCACTGGCATCCACATACCGATTTCCAAAATAAGGCGGCGCCGACGCAGCGGGTGGCTCGGACCCCGTGAATGTCTCCACGTGACGCAGACCAGCCAGCGCGTCCACCAGCAAAGCGCTGTTGACCTCCAGCGCCGCATTGAAGGTGACAACACTGGCCTCACCCGGCTGCGACTCAGGGCGCCTGACGGCACTGCCTACCCCGGTGAAGGCGGCCAGATCGACCACCCCGTACAGGCCACCGCGCAAATTCACCACCCCCAGAAACCAGGGACGCACATAGGGCACCACCTGGATGTCGGCCAACGGAAAGATCTCGCCCGACTGCGCCAGCGGAAACAGGTAGTTGCTCCCGCCCGCCCGAACAGCCAGCCACGAGATGGACAGACCTTCCATCTTGGCCGTTTGCAGGCGGCTGGCTAGACGTGTCTGGAGCTCCCTGAGCGCTTCGCGATTGGCCATGGGTCAGTGTTCAGCCCAAGGACTTGATTTTGCCCAGCAGCTCAGCCGCATCGACCGGTTTGGTCACATAGTCACGTGCGCCCTGACGCAGGCCCCAGACCCGGTCGGTCTCGAGGTTCTTGCTGGAGCAGATGATGATCGGAATGTCGGTGTACTCGGGCGTGCGATTGATGGCGCGCGTGAGCTGGAAACCATTTTGGCCCGGCATGACCACATCCATCAGGATCAGGTCTGGCTTTTCTTCGGTCAGCCGGCGGAACGCCTCATCGGCATCCTGGGCGGTTTTCACCGTCATGCCGTTCTTCTGCAGCAGATCCGTCAGAAACATCAGCTCGGTTTTGGAATCGTCGACGATCAGAACTTTTTTTACCGGCATCAATTTACTCCTTGCGTGACTATGCCAAACTGCTGCACAGCCTGCAACAACTGGTCTTTGGTGAACGGCTTGGTCAGGTAATCCTGTGCACCGACCATGCGGCCGCGCGCCTTGTCGAACACGCCGTCCTTCGATGACAGCATGACCACCGGCACGGCAGCGAACTTGGGGTTGCGCTTGATGATGGCACAGGTTTGGTAGCCATCGAGACGCGGCATCAGGATGTCGCAGAAGATCAGATGCGGTTCGTAGTCGTTCACTTTGGCCAAGGCATCGAAGCCATCTTCAGCCAGCAGCACTTCGTGCCCACCTTGCTTGAGGAAGATCTCGGCACTGCGCCGGATGGTGTTGCTGTCATCGACAACGAGGACCTTGAGGACAGGTTCTTGGGTGCTCACAGACAGTGCTCCTGATCAGGAATGGGCGGGGTCAAGTGCAAACATCTTGATACAGATATTTCAGATCTGAACCATCTCAAAGTCTTCTTTGCGGGCCCCGCACTCAGGACAAGTCCAGTTCATGGGCACATCAGCCCATTTTGTACCGGGGGCAATACCGTGCTCCGGATCGCCGGCTGCCTCGTCATAAATCCAGCCACAAATCAGGCACATCCACGTCTTGGTATCACTCACAGCTTACGGCGCCTTCGAATAGAATGAAAACATTGTATAGAGGCGACATAGCCCATTTGGGTCTATGCGCCAGACATGCGATATTCTGCCTGATGAAAAACGCAGGCCGGCCCATGCAAAACCCACCCCAAACCGAAACAGAACACGAGGAAACCCGGCCCGCGTGCGTGCTGGTTTTCAACGCCAACGACCCCTGCGGTGCTGGCGGCCTGTCCAGCGACGTGACGACCATCGCCTCGGTGGGCGCCCATGCGCTGCCGGTCGTCACCGGCACCTACGCCCGCGACACGGCCGAGATCTTCGAGCATTTCGCCTTTGACGAAGAGGTGGTGGCCGAGCAGGCCCGCACCCTGCTGGAAGACGTGACGGTGCAGGTGATCAAGGTCGGCTTCGCCGGCACGCCGGAAAACCTGACGGCCATCGCCGAAGCGGCCTCGGACTACCCGGACATTCCGCTGATCGCCTACATGCCCAACCTGTCGTGGTGGAGCGAAGTCCAGATCGACCTCTACCTGGACGCTTTCCAGGAACTGGTGCTGCCGCAGACCGCCGTGCTGGTGGGCAACCACAGCACCCTGTCGCGCTGGCTGCTGCCGGACTGGAACGCCGAGCGCGCCCCCAGCGCACGCGACATCGCCCGCGCGGCGGCCGAATTCGGCGTGTCTTACACCTTGGTCACCGGCATCCCGGCGCCTGACCAGTTCATCGACAACGTGCTGGCTTCGCCGCAGACCGTGCTCGGCAACGTCAAGTTCGAACGCTTCGAGGCCGTGTTCTCGGGTGCCGGCGACACGCTGTCGGCCGCGCTGGCGGCCTTGATTGCCAGCGGCTGCGACCTGAGCGAAGCCTTCACCGAAGCCTTGGGCTACCTCGACCAGTGCCTGGACAGCGGCTTTCGCCCCGGCATGGGGCACGTGATCCCCGACCGGCTGTTCTGGGCCTTGCCCGCAGATGACGCAGACGAAACCGACGATGGCTCGTCCGGTCCCGCCTCCAGTTTTGAATTTCCTCCCCATGACACACAGCACTGACCTCAACGACTCCCTGTTCGAGCGCGCCAAGCGCGTCATTCCCGGCGGCGTGAACTCGCCCGTGCGCGCCTTCCGCGCTGTGGGCGGCACGCCGCGCTTCGTCAAGCGCGCCCAAGGCGCCTACTTCTGGGACGCCAACGACCAGCGCTACATCGACTACATCGGCTCCTGGGGCCCGATGATCCTGGGCCACGGCCACCCGGCCGTGGTTGAAGCGGTGCAAAAGGCCGTGCTGGAAGGCTTCTCCTTCGGCGCCCCCACCGAACGCGAGATCGAGCTGGCCGAGGAAATCCTGAAGAAAGTGCCATCGATGGAGATGGTGCGTCTGGTCAGCTCCGGCACCGAAGCCGGCATGAGCGCCATCCGCCTGGCGCGCGGCGCCACCGGGCGCAGCAAGATCATCAAGTTCGAGGGCTGCTACCACGGCCATGCCGACGCGCTGCTGGTGAAAGCCGGCTCGGGCCTCGCCACCTTCGGCAACCCCACCAGCGCCGGCGTGCCGGCCGAGGTGGTGCAGCACACGCTGGTGCTCGAATACAACAACGTGCAGCAGTTGGAAGAAGCCTTTGCCCTGCACGGCAAGGACGTGGCCTGCCTGATGATCGAGCCGATCGCCGGCAACATGAACTTCGTGCGCGCCTCGGTGCCCTTCATGCAGCGCTGCCGCGAACTGTGCAGCCAGCACGGCGCACTGCTGGTGTTCGACGAGGTGATGACGGGTTTCCGCGTCGCCCTCGGTAGCGCGCAAAGCGTTTACGCCAAAGCCATCCCGGGTTTCAAGCCGGATATCACGGTGCTGGGCAAGGTCATTGGTGGCGGCATGCCGCTGGCGGCCTTCGGCGGCCCGCGCGCCCTCATGGAGCAGATGGCGCCGCTGGGCCCGGTCTACCAGGCCGGCACGCTGTCAGGCAACCCGGTGGCCACCGCCTGCGGCCTGGCCACGCTGCGCGAGATCCGCAAACCCGGCTTCTTCGACGCGCTGGCCGGCAAGACCCGTTCGCTGGTCGACGGCCTCAAGGCAGCCGCTGCGGCCGAAGGCGTGCCGTTTGCCGCCGACTGCGAAGGTGGCATGTTCGGTTTCTTCCTGCTACCTGCGCTGCCGCAAAACTACGGCCAGGTCATGAAGACCGAAGGCGCCAAGTTCAACACCCTGTTCCACGGTCTGCTGGAGCGCGGCGTCTACATCGCCCCGGCGCTGTACGAGGCCGGTTTCGTCAGCGCGGCGCACAGCGCGGACGACATTGCGCAGACGGTGGCAGCAGCGCGCGACGCCTTCAAGTTGCTACAAAAATAGTAGCTACTCGCGCTTCAACAGCATGGGCTGGATGCTAATTTCTTTCGAAATCTTCAGCCCGGATCGTTCCCGCACCTAGCGCAAGGCAGGCGGCCCCCTCAAGCCAGGGGTGTGGCGGCACAATCCGGACATTCACCATGCCCAGGAGTGCCGCTGTCATGTCCCCCACCGAACCGCTGATCCTCTCCACCCGCGATGCGCGGGGCGTCGTCACCCTGACGCTGAACCGCCCGCAGGCCTTCAACGCCCTGTCCGAGGACATGCTGGCCGCCCTGCAGCAAACCCTTGAAGCCATTGCGCAGGACGACCGTGCACGCGCGCTGGTGATCGCCGCGGCGGGCCGGGCCTTTTGCGCCGGCCATGACCTGAAGGAAATGCGCGCCGCGCCGTCGCAGGCCTATTACCAGACCCTGTTCAAGCACTGCAGCCAGGTGATGCTGGCCCTGCAGCGCTTGCGCGTGCCGGTGATCGCCCGCGTGCACGGCATCGCCACCGCCGCCGGCTGCCAGCTGGTGGCCATGTGCGACCTGGCGGTGGCGGCCAGCGATGCGCGCTTTGCGGTCAGCGGCGTCAACCTGGGTCTGTTCTGCGCCACCCCCAGCGTGGCGCTGTCGCGCAACCTGGGCCGCAAGGCGGCTTTCGAGATGCTGGTCACCGGCGAGTTCATCAGCGCCGAACAGGCGCGCGAGAAAGGGCTGGTGAACCGGGTGGCCGCGCCGGAGCAGCTCGACGCCGAAGTGGAGCGGCTGGTGGCCAGCATCGTCAGCAAGCCACGCGTGGCGCTGGCCATGGGCAAGGAACTGTTCTACCGCCAGCTGGAGTGCGGCATCGAAGCCGCTTACCAGGCCGCCAGTCAGACCATGGCCTGCAACATGATGGACGACTGCGCACTCGACGGCGTGCAGGCCTTCATCGACAAGCGGCCTGCGCCAGCCGGCCGGAATGTCTCACCCAAGGACTGAGCACTCCAGATTTGCTACTGAATCAATAGCTACTCCCACCCATTTCACAAGGGCGGGAGGACAATTTAGCTTGTAAGACTCAGTGGCGGAAGTGGCGCACGCCGCTGAACACCATGGCCACACCGCGCTCGTTGGCGGCGTCGATCACTTCCTGGTCGCGCATCGAGCCGCCGGGATGGATGACGCAGGTCGCGCCCGCGTCCACCACCACGTCCAGGCCGTCGCGGAACGGGAAGAAGGCGTCGCTCGCCACCGCCGTGCCCTGCAGCGACAGGTTGGCGTGCTGGGCCTTGATGCTGGCGATGCGCGCCGAATCGAGGCGGCTCATCTGACCGGCACCGACGCCCATGGTCATGCCGTCCTTGCAAAAAACGATGGCATTGCTCTTGACGAACTTGGCGACCTTCCAGGCGAACAGCAGGTCGTCGAGTTGCTGCGGCGTCGGCGCCAGCTTGGTGACGACCTTGAGCTCGCTGCGCTGCAGCTCGTAGTTGTCGGCGGTCTGGATCAGCAGGCCGGAACCGACACGCTTGACGTCGTGCGAGTTCAGGCCGCGCTCCCAGGCGGTCTTGCCATGGCGCTGGATGCCGTCGAGCGAGATCTCGAGCACACGGACATTGGCCTTGGCCTTGAAGATTTCTAGCGCTTCCGGCGTGTAGGACGGCGCCATCAGCACCTCGACGAACTGCTTGCTCACCGCCTGGGCGGCAGCGGCATCGACCGGACGGTTGAAGGCGATGATGCCGCCGAAAGCGGAGGTCGGGTCGGTCTGGAACGCCTTGCTGTAGGCCTCCAGCGCGTCCTTGCCCACGGCGACACCGCAGGGGTTGGCGTGCTTGACGATGACGCAGGCCGGCACGTCAAAGCTCTTGACGCATTCCCAGGCGGCATCGGCATCGGCGATGTTGTTGTAGGAGAGCTCCTTGCCTTGCAGCTGCTTGGCCGTCACCAGCGAACCAGGTGCCGGATACAGGTCGCGGTAGAAGGCGGCCTGCTGGTGCGGGTTTTCGCCGTAGCGCAGATCCTGCAGCTTGACCAGGTTGCTGTTGGCCTGGGCCGAGAACGGCAGGCTCACCGGTGCGCCGGCTTGGGCAGTTGCCTCGAAGTCGATGGCGGACAGGTAGTTGCTGATGGCGGCGTCGTAGTTGGCGATGCGGTTGAACGCCGCCACCGACAGCGCAAAGCGCAGCTTGTCGGACAGCTTGCCAGCGGCTTTCAGTTCGGCCAGCACGGCCGGGTACTGGGAGGCGTCGGTCAGCACACCAACGTCCTGCCAGTTCTTGGCGGCGCTGCGCACCATGGCCGGGCCGCCGATGTCGATGTTCTCGATCGCGTCTTCCAGTGTGCAGCTAGGCTTGGCCACCGTGGCTTCAAACGGGTAGAGGTTGACCACCAACAGGTCGATGGTGTCGATGCCATGCGCCTTCAAGGCGGCCATGTGCTCGGGCACGTCGCGGCGCGCCAGCAGGCCGCCGTGCACCTTGGGGTGCAGGGTCTTGACGCGGCCGTCCAGCATTTCGGGGAAGGCGGTGACTTCGGCCACCTCGGTCACCGGCAGGCCTTGTTCAGCCAGCAGCTTGGCAGTGCCCCCGGTGGAGATGAGCTTGACGCCCAGCGCGTGCAGCGCTTTGGCAAAGTCGACGATGCCGGTCTTGTCGGATACGGAAATGAGTGCGTTCATGGTTGCTTACTTACTTGATTAATTTGTGTTCGACGAGTTTCTTACGCAGGGTGTTGCGGTTCAAGCCCAGCCACTGCGCGGCACGCGACTGGTTGTGCTCAGCCTGCTGCATCACGACTTCCAGCATCGGTTTTTCGACGATGCGGACCATCATGTCGTACATCCCGTCCGGCTCGGTACCGCGCAAATCCTTGAAATAACCTTCCAGGCTTGTGCGCACGCATTCTTCGATATGTTTTTTGCTCATGCGGCCAACTCCATTTTTTGTTCTTCGTCCCTGTCCTTGCGGGCATCCGCTACAGCCGCAGGCATGCGGTCCATGTAAACACCCAGTTCATCAAAATAATCCGACACCGCCTGCACCTGTGCCCGGCAGTCCTCCAGTGCGTTCATGCGGGCGCGGAAGGCTTCGCCGCCGGGCAGCGTCTTGACGTACCAGCCGATGTGTTTGCGCGCACTGCGCACGCCGGTGTATTCACCGTACAGCGCGTAATGATCCTGCAGGTGCTCCAGCAGCAGACGTTTGACCTCGGCCACCAACGGCGGGGCCAGATGCGTGCCGGTCGCCAGGAAGTGGCCGATCTCGCGGAAGATCCACGGCCGACCCTGAGCGGCGCGGCCGATCATCAGCGCATCGGCACCGGTCAGGCGCAACACCTCGCGCGCTTTTTCGGGCGAAGTGATGTCGCCATTGGCCACCACCGGCACCCGCAGCGCGGCCTTCACGGCGGCAATGGTGTCGTACTCGGCTGAACCACCATAACCCTGCTCGCGCGTGCGGCCATGCACCGTGACCATCTGCACGCCGGCGCTCTCGGCCGCGCGGGCCAGCACCACCGCATTCTTGTGGGACTGGCACCAGCCAGTGCGCATCTTGAGCGTGACCGGCACGTTGTGCGGCGCACAGGCAGCCACCACGGCCTCGATGATCTGCAGCGCCAGCGTCTCGTCCTGCATCAGGGCCGAGCCGGCCCACTTGTTGCAGACTTTTTTGGCCGGACAGCCCATGTTGATGTCGATGATCTGCGCGCCGCGGTCGATGTTGTAGGCCGCGGCCTCGGCCATCATGGGGGCCTCCGTGCCGGCAATCTGCACCGCGATCGGGCCGACCTCGCCCTCATGGTTGGCGCGGCGCGAGGTCTTGAGGCTGTTCCACAAATCCTTGCGTGACGTCACCATCTCGCTCACCGCATAACCGGCCCCCAGCGCCTTGCACAGCTGGCGGAACGGCCGGTCCGTCACCCCGGCCATCGGGGCCGCAAACAGGGCATTCGGCAATTCGAAGGAACCGATGTTCATGCGAAGGGAGGGGTGGGCGTTGACTGGAATAAAAAAACGCTGCCGAAAAATGAGGCAGCAGTCGGGTCGCGTATTCTAGCTGCTCAAAATTTCAGCAATTGAAATGCGCGGCCATGGCGTGCGACGTCGTGCCTATACTCGTACCGCCCATGGACGCCTGGATCAATCACCTGCTCGCACTACTGGCCCTGCCGCAATACGGCTTGAGCACCTTGTTCGTGGTGGCTTTTGTCTCCGCCACGCTGCTGCCCATGGCCTCGGAGCCGGCGCTGTTCGGCCTGCTCAAGCTCAACCCGGAACTGTTCTGGCTGGCCATGCTGGTGGCCACGGCCGGCAACACCCTGGGCGGCGCCCTGAACTGGGCACTCGGCCTGGGTTCGCACCGCATTCTGGACAAGTACCAGCATTCCGCGACCCATTTGCGCGCGCTCGACTGGCTGGAACGCATCGGCCCCAAAGCCTGCCTGCTGAGCTGGCTGCCCCTCATCGGCGACCCCTTGTGTGCGGTGGCCGGCTGGCTCAAGCTGCCGTTCTGGCCTTGCCTGCTCTACATGGCCATCGGCAAGTTCGGGCGCTACCTCGTGATGACGGGCGCACTGCTGTGGGTTTTCCCGTCCTGACCACCTAGTTCAAGGTTCCCGCCGCACGCGCGGCAGCCTCGTACACCGCCGGCAAGTGATAGCCGCGCCGCGCCAGTCGCTCGGCGTGCATCAAGACGACAAAAGCCTGCCCCTGCACCACCAGAAGTTCAGACGGAGAACGTCCCTGCAGCAGTGCCGCCGTCAGACGGCCTGCCGTCTGTCCCTGCTCATGGGCCGAGGAAGCAATGGCCAGACTACCGCCGTCAGGCACAAAACCGTTTTTGGCCGCCAGCGGCAGGGCCTTGCTGTGGGCTTCTGTCCAAGCCATCACCTCGGCCGGTGGCACCGACTTGTAACCACCGACCTCACGATGCAGGCCCTGGTAGCCGGTGATGAACAAAACATCGGCCTTCTGCCCCAACGCGGCCACCCGATCCTGCCAGGCGGGATAGTTGTCAGTCTGTTCGCACGGCAACAGCTTGTGGGGAGACCAGTCGTACGCTGCCAGTTGTGGTGCCTCCAACAAGGCCTGAGCGCGAGCGTCCCCCAGGCAAGCCATGGTCAGCGGCCGGCCGTGACCGAGCTGCGTCAACGCTTCGCGCAAGGCTGCCACTGGAATACGCTCAAAGATACCGGTGGTGTTGCTGGCCGTGTCGAAGCCATAGGCTGCCGGTTCAGCATCGATGCCGGCAAACACGATACGCAGCTCCGGCCGATTCAGCCAAGCCGGCGTCACCAGCTTGGCTGCAATGTCGTCAAACACCACAAGAACATCCGGCTCGAAAGCTTCCACGGCGCGTTGTGCCGAGGCGGCGGCGGTCTCCATATGCTGCTCACTGGGCGCGCCTCCCAGGCGCATGTAGTGCCAACGCGTCAGCACGGAGCGAGGATAGGCTTTGAGCTCCTTGCGGTAGCTGCGGTCCAGCGCCTGCGTCCAACCGAAATCCTCGTCGTAGGTGTGAATGACCAGCACCCGTGGACTGGCGACATTGAAGTAAAGCACCAACAACAATGACAACAGCAGAAAGACGCTGACGAGCAGGGCGGCAAGGCTTTTTTTCATACCAGATCCAGCGCATCCCAATAGGGAATGGACAGCCCGACCGCCAGCACACGCAAGGCGCATGACGCAAGATTGAACCGAAGGAACAGCGGCTCATTGAACATGCGGCCTTTGCCATCCACCACCCGCAGCTGTGTGTAGGTACTGCTCTGGTAGGGGAAGAACCAGAGATCGGAGAACATCGCGGCCAGGAAACCAATGAGCCAGGGGTTGATGCCGGTTGCCGCGGCCAGCGGCATGAGCAGGATGGCCGACACCACCATGCCGGCCGTGATGGGCAAGGCTAGGCGAACCACCAGCACCACCACCAGCTCGAGCAAGACCAGCCGGATGATGTCGTGCTGCAGCAGGTCGGCCATGCCGTCGATCCAGGGCTTGATCTGGTCCACCAAGTGCAGATGCTCCATCACACCCGTCAAACCCTGCAGCGACAGCAGGAAAAACACCATCGGCCAATCCACATAGTTCTGGAAATTCTTCTTGCTGACCAGGCCATACAGCAGCAAGGCCACCAGAATGAAGCCCCCCACCCAGGGCAGCGGAATGTGGTGCCAGGACACGCCTGCGGCCCCCAGCACCAGCAGGGCCAGCCCCATGAGGGTGAAGCGCTCCTCCGCCCCCAACGGCCCCAACAAGGCCAGTTGCTGCCGTACCTGGTCCTTGGAAGCCGGCAAGGCCTGGCCGGGGCCGAAGAACAGGCGATCCAGCACAAAGTGCCCGCCCGTGACCACCAGCGCGCACACCAAGGCGGCCACGAACCAGAACAGCCCCTGGAACTCGTCCTGCAGCTGTGTCGGCAACATGGCAAACACGATCAGGTTGGAGCTCTTGCTGGTCAGGAACATGGGCGACATGTTCATCGAACCCGCATAGGTGGCAGCCGCCAGCCGGGTGTGCGCCCGGCTGCCCGGCTGGACTCCGCCAGCGCTGCAGAAATCACGGTACAGCGGCAGCACCAGCGCCATGCGCGAATTGCTGGACGGCATGATGGGCGACAAGGCATAACCGGATGCCACCAAAGCAAAGCCGTGCCAGAACGGCGTGTCCGGCAACAACACGCGCATCCACAGGATCAGGCGGTACGACAGCCCGGAAGCCACCAGCACCCCGCCCAGCACATACACCGCAACGAACAGAATCAGCCCACTGGAGGCAAAGCCGGACAACACCACATGGGCCGGCGCCAAGTCCACCAGCAGCATGGCCGCCATGGCGAACAGGGGGGGTACGAATTCATCCACCAGTGAAAACATCCACATGGCGACCGTTGCCGACAAAATAGCCAGGAACAGCATGTTCGGCAATGCCCATCCCTGGTGGATGCCCAAACCCAACTGAAGCAGAGGCAGAAACAGCGCACAGCTCCAGCCCCACACTTCGCGCCGCGACGTGCGGGCCGGCTGGCCAGAGGCAATAGCGGTCGGCTCCGGCACGGGGGTGCCGCTGAGGTTGGCCAGCAGCACTCTCTGAGCCGCCTGGGCCAGTGCCGGCATGTCGGCCAGCACCTCAAGCAAGGCACGCTTCGGCAACACGATCAGCAAGGTGCCAGCGGCCGCACTGGCGTCGCGTACGTACGTCGGTGCCCCAGCCAGCACTTCCTCACCCGCCAGGGCGACCGAAGACGGCACGTCCCCGGACGGTGTCTGCACCACCAGCCCCCCCTGCAACACCAGCAGCAATTCGGCTGCCGGTGCGCCGGCCTGCACAACACGCTGACCTGCTGCCACGTGCCGGAGCTCAGCCGCCCCCAGCAGCCGCGCCAGGGTTCGGCCAGACAGGCGCGCAAACAGGGGCTCGGCCTGAATTCGGGCGGCAACCGTGGCAACAGGGGTCTCTGGCAACTCAGATGGCAGATTCATGGTCTGGGCAAAAGGCAGATGGAAAATTCTAAGCGCGGCACCGGCACCAGAAACGACAACGGCCAGCATGGCTGGCCGTTGCGGCAACTACGTCCAGGGCAAAAGGCGCTGAAGCAGGTGGGACATCAGGCGCTGGAACGCAAAACCCACCCTCTAGGCAAAACTACACTCTGAGCCGCTGGGAGCGCTATCAGGCACTGAGAAAACATACCCGACTTCATACCCGAGGAAAAATGGCCTAAGTGGCTGTCGCGTAACAACTTTTTTAGACTGGTGAGCGCTGGCACCCTGATTTTGACAGACCATTAAAAAAAAACGCGCGCGCGTTCTAGATATACGTCGAGCCCAGATTCGGGCCATGAGTCTGCATACCCCCCTGACCGGCAGAGATACCATGCCACAAGACCCTGTGACGGAACCAGCCCACGATCACCCGCGACGTGACGACAATGACCACCGCGTCCAGATCCAGCGGCCCAGCTCACCAACGCCGCTGGAAGCCTGGACCAACCGGTAAGCGTCGGCATGCGTCGTACCAGACGGCCCAATGCCGGCCGCGCTGAACGGCATCGCCTTCACGTCCTGGCATGGCGTGCTGACAGATGAAGAGTGGGAAGCCTTGACAGCCCAGAACCAGATCGTGGAGCCGCCGCTGGAAGCCCCGGCCGGTTATAAGAAAGCGGCAGGCGTGGTGCTGCGCGAACCTGACGGACGCATCTGGATCGTGGCGCCAAACAATGCCTTTGGCGGCTACCGGGCGACATTCCCCAAAGGAACGATGGACGGCAAGTCGGCACAGGCAACCGCTCTGGCGGAGGCCTTTGAGGAATCCGGCCTGCAGGTACGTCTGGTACGTCATCTGGTGGACGTCAAACGCAGCCAGAGCTATACGCGCTACTACCTGGCCGAACGCATCGGCGGCAATCCGTCCGACATGGGCTGGGAAAGCCAGGCGGTGATGTTGGTGCCGCAGGCCGAACTGGCGAAATTGCTCAATAGCCCGCATGACCAGCTCATCGTCGACAAGCTGGGAACCGATCAGGAACCGGGGTGGAACCAGAACACATAGATGCTTCCCCCTGGTTCCAGCGGTAGGCGGCCCTCCATCCGCTTGTGCCTGCCCAGGTGGGGAAAGCCGCCACTGCCTAGGACAGGCTTGTTTCGCCCGACCACGGCGGCCATCTTGGCTAGGATTCAGAGCGCGCAGTTGTTGGCGCAACGCCTCCTCCTGGATGACTTCGACAAAGCTGGCTCCATCCACTTCCGCCCCCGTTTTCCTATCCGCTTGAACACCCAGCGCCTTCGAACTAGAGCCAAGCCGCGTCCGTCATCCGTTTCAGTAAGTCCACGAACCGGCTCTTGACTCCGGTGGCTCAGCCTCATGAACGATGCAGGAACCAGGGTGGAACCAGAAAGTCCAGGTGGTTCCACCCACTGGTTCCCGGGCCGGTTACTGCTCCGGTTCCACTAGCTGTTGCGTGGCGAGCTGAATGCAGCAGCAATACGGGAACCTGGCAATCATTTGACCTCGCCATATAGGTCAAATGGGCATGCTGTCGAATTCCGCTGGCGACGCGTTGCCGTCTTTCGCACCATTGCTGCCGATGACTGCAATGCAGCAGTTGCTGAAGTTGGCCTAGGTTCGTCGTACGCACGCTTACTGGCACGACACCGTCGTTGGGCCCGGCGACCGGCGTCGGTCGTATGGTCGCTTTACGGAACTATGTGGTCATAGGGATCCGCTGCTCGAACCTGCTCCGCGGGCAGCGCCGACCGGCATGTTCTATCCGTTGTTGGACGGAGCCTCAGTGGTTCTGTGCTGCTCTGCAGCAAGGAACGAGTTCAGCCTCTGGGTCAGCGCGATCAGGTTGGAAACCTCGCACTCCCACACGATCAGAACCTCCCAGCCAAGGGCATCGAGCGCCTTCACGGCCAGGGCGTCGCGCCATGTGTTGGCCGCCAGTTTGTCGAGCCAAAATTGAGTATTTGATTTTGGTGTGTAGGCAAGTCTGCATCCGGGATGCCGGTGCCAGAAGCAGCCATGCACAAATATTACTCTTCTCAGTCGCGGGAACACAAGATCTGGAGAACCAGGCAGATCCGTCCTATGAATGCGGAAACGAAATCCCATTCCATGCACCAGCTTCCGGACTACCATTTCCGGCTTGGTATTCTTCCCCCTAATGCCAGCCATCATCCGGGAACGCTTTTCGGGAGAGACGATATCCATCAAATCACCCTCCGGATATACGGATTCATGGCAGGCGCGACGCACCTCCGGGGTACGCTGGAAATCCTGAACTCAATCGACGCCGTCATCCGTTCCCTCCTCCATAAATCGATTCGATCTGCCCACCGAGCCCGAAAGCTGCACAATTGATATACCCGGGTAATATCGAATATATGCATCCCGGGGGCAAAACCCGCGTCTCACCAGCAGCAGATTTCTGGCCAGCCTGTGGCTTCATTACACTCTGTGACGAAGCAGCCCAATGCGCCTAATTGGCGCATTGTCAATCCAGCCTGCCGCGCGTGGTACGAACAGGTCTGAGACGCACTGCAAGAGTCGATGATTGCAGGCAGTCGTGACACATGTTCCTTATGAGAGATACCGGATGTCCATCCAACAAGTTCTGCAGAAATCGCAGTCAAACAAAACGTACGAAAAGTCCCGTGCAACGCGTACCGACCTGCCGCTTTCCTCCGGTAAAGCTTCGCCTGCCTCGAACTCTGACGACGAGCTGATCCGCAGCAAGTTGCAGCGCATCCAAGGGGGGGGTGAGATTCGCTACATGGACATGTTTGCCGGATGCGGAGGCATTTCACTCGGCTTCCTTACGGCAGGCTTCACGCCGGTCGCATCCATCGAAAGCGACCCCTGGGCTGCACGCTCCCATGGCGCCAACTTCGGCTCGCGCTCCACAGGTGGCAACCGAGCAGCCCACCATGCTCCGCGCGATGCGGTCACAGAGACCGCAGATACTGTGTTTGCCGATCTTGAGCTCGGAGGAAAAACAGACAACCAAATCGATGTACTTGTTGGAGGCCCCCCTTGTCAGGCCTTCGCTCGTGTCGGGCGGGCCAAGCTCCGCGAGCAGGCCAGGCTACGTGAAGAGGTAACAGCAGATCAAGCGTTTCTTGTTGATGGGCGGGTGAACCTTTGGGAACGGTATGTTGCATTCATCCGGGCGACGAAACCGGTTGCGCTCCTCATGGAGAACGTGCCGGACATCCTCAATCATGGAGGGACCAATGTGGCCGAACTTGTCTCAAAGAGCCTCGCCAAAGAGGGATATGACGTTGCGTACACACTGCTGAACTCCGTGTGGTACGGCGTTCCGCAAATGCGGGAGCGGATGATTCTCATCGGCTTTCACCGGTCAACCGGCATCACGCCACGTTTCCCTCTTCCAACCCATCATCTGGTTCTTCCGTCCGGCTACACGAGTTCCAAAAACGCTGCGAGACGCGTGCTGAAAGCGGAAGGTTCAGAACATCATCGCTGGATCCCGGAGCCGGCGCCCAATGCCCCGCCGGCCACTTCGGCCTCAGAAGCTCTGGCAGACCTGCCACCGCTGTACGCACAAGAAATGCTACGCATGGGCACTATCCGTCGTGGAGCAAAGGACCCGTCAGAACCTGTTGACTACACGACAAAGAAACCCTCCACAGCGTACTCGCGGTTGATGCGGGAGTGGCAGGGTTTTGCGACCAAGGCCACAACCGGTCATGTCTTTCGATACCTGCCGCGCGATTACAAGATCTTTGCCGAGATCAATCCGGGTTGGGAATATCCGCAAGTGCATGCATATGTCGAGCAGAAAATTGCAACTTGGCTTGCAGGCCGGAAACAACGCGGTCTGCCCACCAGTCCCCGCGATCCGGATGTCAGCGCCTTCATTACGTCCTGGCGAATCCCGTACGACCCGACCAAATTCCCCAACAAATGGTGGAAGCTTCGGCCCGACGCTCCTGTGCGCACGCTGATGGCGCACCTTGGTAAGGATTCGTACTCTCACATCCACTTTGACTCGGATCAGGCACGCCCCATCACCGTTCGCGAGGCTGCCCGCCTGCAATCTTTCCCGGACGGCTTCGTATTCAAAGGATCGATGAATCCTGCTTTCAAGCAGATCGGCAACGCGGTGCCTCCGCTCTTCGCCTATGCCATCGCGCGCGGCATCCGAGAGTCCCTCGGTGCTCCTGCAGCGCCGGACATGCGTGTGGCGCTATTCGACCTGAAGCCATCGCAGATCAAAACCACCGAGGGAATAAAGTGAAGTTCACACTCCTCCGACTGCTGACTCATTCCGAACTCGGTATGTTTCATGAATACCGCCGTCAGGGGAAAGAACGTGCAAAGCAGCGCGCAATCAACTTCGACTGGGACGTGGTCGACAAGGTTTTTCCGTCGGCGAAAGACTCGGACATCATCGCCATCGACTGCCGACGCCTGGAAGACGAGGCCACAGTCGTCGAGGTTGCATCATGGCTCAAGCGGCAGCACAAAAACTGGAGATTCGAAGGTGATTGCCCTACGACCTCCTACTTCGGTTTTGTCGATCCCGGCGTCCTGTTCGCTATGATCGTCGACGCGTCGACTACCCCGGCAAAGGCATCATGGACCGTCATTCCTGCTGATCACCCGGCCCGCACCCTGATCCTCGGCCACGGGGAGAGCGCACGGCTCAGCAAGTCTGCAATGATCGCGTTGTATGGTGATGAAGGCAAGCACTGCGAAGCAGTGCTTGCAGAGCACTTCCCGCAGCTATTCAAGGAGGCAGAAACAGTGTCCGCAACGCCACAACCTCAAGCCGACAGCAACAACGACGATGACGTCCCACCTGATCCGCTCGGACTGTTCAAGATCCTAGCGCGTGCCGGCCACAGCCTCCCGAGTGCTGTTGCCGACTTGGTAGACAACAGCCTTTCGCATGGCGCACGAGAAATTTATATCACCTTCCCAAGTCCGAACGAGGGCGGGAGGTGGATGTGTATCCGCGATGACGGTACGGGAATGACTCCCGCTGGTCTGCGCAATGCGATGAAGATCGGGCATCAACGTGACTACGACGATGCCGATCTGGGAAAATTCGGCTACGGACTGAAGGGTGCCGCATGGTCCCAGGCAGATCGCCTGACAGTGGTGTCGAAGGCAACCGGAGACAAGATCAGCACGCTTACATGGGATAAAGACCACCTTGCGAAGACGCGACGCTGGGAGCTTCTGGGTGATCCGGTCGCACCTGAGCATGCCACCGCAGCACAGATCGGAGAATCAGGCACTGCAGTGTTGCTAACGCAAATGCGCCCGGCGATGGAACCAACCAGAGGCCGAGGTGAGTCGCCATATGCGCAGGAGCTGGCAGCGATCAAGGCCCACCTCGAGCTGGTTTTTCACCGCTATCTTGAAGGCAAGGTGCAGGGGCGTGAAAAGGTCATCATTCAGTTGAACAACGACACGTTGCGACCCAACAATCCGATGGGGCATCCGCTGACCAAGGAGTTTGATGAGCGCCGCATCGAACTCCCGGCACTGACTTCGGACAAGGTGCCGGTTCTTTACGTTCGTGCGTACGTCACTCCTAACGAGGCCGAGTTCGAGGAATACATTAAGCCGCTGCCACCACTGGAGCAACGCATCGCGCGGGAGCGCCTCAGCTTGAACGGTCGAGCCAACGATGCACAAGGCTTCTACTTTTACCGTCTCGACCGGCTGATTAAGTGGGGTGGTTGGGAAGAGTTGTTCGCAAAGGACGAGCACACTAAACTGCTTCGCGTCGCCGTCGACTTCGACCGGACGGCTGAAGAGCAGCTACAGGTGGATATCAGCAAGCAGCTTGTCCGCTTGCCGTTTGCCGTTATTGAACCGCTCAAGGAGCTTCTCAAGGTGCCTCGCGCGGCAGCTCGTGCCCGATACGACAAGAAAACAAAACCCGCAGCCACGCCATCGGGCACTGGCGGCAAGAGTGGCTCGTCGGGCAGCTTGCCGACTGGCACGCTTTCAACGGGCGGCGTTGTGCATCCGGCACCAACTCCAGGAGGAGCCCCTGTGAATGGAAATCCTCCAGTCACTGCTCCCAAGAAGGAAAAAGCCTCGATTCGCATCGTCAGCAACGGGGCCAAGCCATGGCAGCGCAAACTCGGATTCAAAGGTGAGGAAGTCGAAGTCACACCGCTGGTGCCTGCCCTCGTAGCCCTCGTGCAGCTCATCGACAAGGATGCCGATGCGAAGACGGCACTCTCCGAGTTCCTTCGGGTCCTCGAAACAGCAGGTGTTCCCGACCTGCTGACGGACAAGGCCTGATGCCAATTAAACTACCGCAGCTCCTTTCCTTGAGGCCCAGGCTTGCTCTGTGGACGGACGGCACATCCTGGACAAACTGGTCCCGGCATGAAGCATTTCTCCGATCCATGCCAAAGTGGAAGCCGCACCAGATCGCGTCGGTCGCAGAGGAATCGCTCCGGATCATCTCAAAAACGACGCCTGTGGGTCGCCCCGAATTCCAGTGTCGCGGACTCGTCGTGGGCTACGTCCAGTCTGGGAAGACAGCCAATTTCACGGCCGTTGCGGCACGTGCTGCCGATGTCGGGTACCGCCTCATCATTGTGCTTTCGGGCATCCACGACTCACTTCGGAATCAGACGCAGCGGCGGCTGGACCAGGAGCTCGCCGGCGTCGGAGTTGACTGGATTACGTTGACCGATGAGAGCGCCGACTTTCAGGAGCCGACAGTCGCTGACGGATTCGGATCGACAGGCACCGTTCTGATCGTCGCAAAGAAGATCACGCCGATCCTGAAAAGGCTCAATCAATGGTTCGGCAAACTGGAAGGCCGGCTCGCAGACATCCCCGTTCTTCTCATCGATGATGAGGCTGACCAAGCCTCTATCAATACCCGTGGAAATCGCCGCGATCCGAGTATCGACAATGACATGGCTCTGGACGACGACACGGCTCCGTCACTGACCAACGCACTAATCCGGGACATCCTTAGAAAGATCCCTCGGGCCACATACATTGCCTACACGGCAACGCCATTTGCGAACATCCTCATCGATCCTGACACTAGCGACAGCCAGTTCGGCGAAGACCTGTTTCCCAAGGATTTTGTCATCCAGCTTCCTCGTCCGGATGGTTACACCGGGACGGAGGAGTTATTCGGCACAAGTGCGGAAGGGCGCGACGTATTGCGTCCGGTGGACCCAGCAGACGTAAAGGCGCTGAAGTCAAGGCATCGCAGGAAAAGTGAAGCGATAGTTGCCAGAGGGCCGCTCGATCTGCCACAGTCGCTGGTAGATGCACTACTAACGTTTGCGCTCGTCGGCGCAATCAGATTGTTGCGGGGGCAGTCAGGCAAGCCTCACACGATGCTGGTACATGTATCCCAGCTTCAACAGGATCAGTTGCGTATAGGTGCAGCCATCGAGGAGCAGATCCGGAACTGGTTTCATCACGAGGAAGCTGAGCCCGGCGTGCTAGCGCAGATGTTCCGGTCAACGCTGGCCGGACTGGGTACGGTCGAAATTCCAGGAACCGATGAAATGGTGCTCAAGGAGGCCGTTAACAACTTGGCGCGACTGGATGTCGTGGTACTGAACAGCACGACAGGCGACGAACTGGATTACGACCTCAAGCCCGGACGGCAACTCGTGGCAGTCGGCGGCAACCGACTGTCGCGTGGATTGACGCTCGAGGGCCTGACTATTGCCTACTTCCTGCGCACTACAACTCTGGCTGATGCTCTTCTCCAGATGGCACGCTGGTACGGCTTTCGTGCAGGGTATGACGATCTGATCCGCATCTGGACGACAGAAGGCATCGCACAGTGGTTCGTAGAGCTGGCGTTGGTCGAAGAGTCCTTGCGGGACTCGATCACGGCATTGAATAAGGCCGGCCGACGCCCTGATCAAATGGCCATTCGGATGCGCGCACATTCGAAGCTCCTGCTCACCAGCAAAAACAAGAGCAGGATGCAGACGGATGACGCTCGCTCGTGGTCGGGCGAAAACCCGCAGACCATTCTGTTCCCCTTGCACGACAGAGATCTGCTGGAGCGGAATCTGGATCTGGCATCAGAGCTGCTGCGGCAGCATCCACCTACACAGAACGCTCACGGCGGTGAAATCGCGCACGATGTGTCTACTGAGGACATCGCACAGTTTCTGCGCCGCTATGAAGGACACCCGAACAGCATTGCGTTTCAGGGCCCCGAGATTGCTGACTGGATTCTGGAGCGTGCTGAAGCGGGGGAGCTTGTTAGCTGGACAGTGTTCGTGGCCAATCCGCAACGAGAACGACAGATTCTCCTGGGAGGAAGGCCTTTCGGCCTTGTGCGTCGCTCGTTGCAGGCCAACGAGTCGATCGGAATCCTTATCGATCCGCGTCATGAGGGCGTCGATCTGCACGGCGGACCTGAAAACTACCGAGCAGCCTCGGGCTTCAATGCCAAGGAAATGCGTGAGGAACGCCCAGCTCAACAGGGACTGCTCCTACTTTACGCACTCGATCCGGAGCCTTTACGCGCTCCAACACAGGCCGTACTCGGTGTCGCCCTGTCCCTACCTCGGACAACTGATGGCGAACAACAGTTCGTGGTAAACCGGGGGCTTCGCCATGACTGAGATCACGCAAGAGCGCTGGGCAAAGCTGCGTGAACAGCGGTCTCCTCACGAGACCATCTATGAACTGGCCGCTGACGACTACGAGAACGGGCTCATCGGCGTTTCTGAAGACGGGCGGCTGCACCTGCTTCTGACCCTCGATTTGGCACCGCCAAGTTTGCCTCCGGACCTGCAGAGTATTCAGGTTCGTATCTTGGAGGGTGAGCAGATCTGGATGGATGTCTCCGCCAAAAGCCATCATGAAGAGCTGCTCACGCTGATTGCGAACAAGATCCTATATGCAATTCACACAGAAGGGCGCGATCCAGCAGTATCGGTAGAACGAACCATCGACGACATGCGTGCCGCGCTGCGCCCACTCGTTCCAGACCTTGGTGCAAGTGAACAAATCGGTTTATTTGGCGAGTTGTGGGTGCTTTCGAATATTCTTATTCCGACGCTCGGCACTCGGGTCAGCCACCTTTGGAGTGGTCCCGAAAGTGAACGCCACGACTTCGTTGGACAGGGTGTTCATGTGGAGGTAAAAACCACGACCAAGTCTGAGTCGAGGCATGAAATCTCCCGTCTCGATCAGCTTAGAGCCCCCGTCGGCAAGCGCCTCCTCTTCGTCAGTGTCCTGCTTGAAAGAAGTTTGGGTGGCGATGAAACGCTCGCAGACTGCGTAGATGAAATCCGAGACAAGCTTGGAACGGATGGGCATGCGCTCGACATTTTCGATTCTCGACTGGCCCAGCTCGGCTGGCACGAAGGCCTTCGACAGACCGGCTCGCTCCTGAGATTCACCTTCCGCAATGTCCACGTGTTCGAGGTGATCGGAACATTTCCACGACTCCCGGATGACTACGTCCCACCATTGGGTGTCACTGGTATCAAGTACACCATCAATGTGGGAAGCCTGCCATCCCTCGACGTCACTGAAGTCCGGCAAATTCTTGAGATGGTCTGACGCACAAAACACACGGGCTCCGCCAGCACGCGCCATGGCAAGTGGGGCAGGCCACAACCGGTCATCTTGGGCGAGGTCAGTTGTTAGCGATCCGAGAACCGAGTCGCCGTGAATCGAGTGACCGATCACGAAGATACAGCGGGCATTAGTCCTGCTAGACGTCAAACGCCTAGTGTCGGCTTCTTCAGTTGCTCAACTGCCAAATCTGACCGACCGTACCCAGCCTTTAACTGACATCGCCACCGCTACCGACGGGTATGCAGCGGTTGAGGTCGTCCGCACTTTGACATCGAGCGCGTTCTATCCGGCTAGAACCCGTCACACATGTGCGGCCGAGGCCCGTGCACCTCAACTGCACCAATCCGATAATGCACTCATTAGCCACGCTCTTAGAATCTCAATGGCCTCCAAACGCCCTCAAGTCGAAACTGCCGCTGACATCAGAGAGCTGATGCTTCACTCGAAGGCGCCACGGCCGCTGCCCCCCGAGCAGATAGCGGAGCTGGAGCGCATTTCGAAGTACGACGTCTCGACCTATTCGGAGGAAGACGTGCGGGCAGAGATTATTGACCCCGTCATTCGGGTCCTGGGCTATGCTAAAGAGACTTACTTCTCCACGCAGCGAGAAAAGCACCTGAAGGTGGCCGACGGAGACCTGTTCATCGACTACCGAATGACTTTGTGGTCGCAGGCCTTCTGGGTCATTGAGGCTAAGAAGGTCAAGCGCAAGCCGCTGAAGTTCACCTCAGCGGAACTGCAACAGGCGCTGCTGTATGCAGTGCATCCGGAAATCGACGCTGCTCTCGTTGTGCTATGTGATGGGCGAGTCTTTGAGGTGTACGACCGCGACGAGAGCGTCACCCAGCCAGCCGCGCGCGTGGAGGTCAAGAAGTTGCCGGAGCAGTTCCACGTGCTTCAGGCTCTACTCGGACCGTGGCAGGCTTGGTTCTTCCAGAAGCGGCGCGCGCTTAGGGTTGCCAGCCGCGTCCTGCAGCTGGAGATGACGCCTGGCCGAATTGAGGAGTTCTCGGATGCTGTGCAACGACGGGTGCAGGACGCGCGTGCGAAGGTGTACGACAACTGGCGCAAGGTGATGCCCTCCACTGACGATGACGCACAATGGCGCTGTGCGCTTGAAAAGGCCTCCATCAAGGACATTGTCGCGACCGAGTTCTTTTCTGGCCAAACAGCGTCCGGCCTGCGGGCTGTCGCCAAGTCTCTGGTGGACAAGGCGCAGCCGGGTGCGTTCGAGTTGATGTACGCGATGTTTCCAGACCATCCTGGGAACTTGAACGACCACTACGTGGCGCAGGCTTTACGAACCCTCATCGAGTTCGACAAGTCAGGACGTGAGGCTAGTTGGATGCCTGCGTGGCTGGGTGCCCAGCAGCCCGGCGCCAATCTGGACGCGCCAATCAAGAAACTTATTGCTCTCTCACTCACGGCCTTTCAGACTGCGCCAGAATTCCGGGCCGTGCTCCAATTCGCAGCCTGCGCGCGAAGGCTGTCGAAGATTTCGATGGCATTCATCCCGACGTTAACGAAATTGGGGCACATACGACACCAGCAAGTGCGTCACTTTTTCGATGAGTTCAACTATGCGCAGTTCATGTCGACCCCCGAGGGACATAACCTCCGGCAGCTCGACGTGCACGCGTATCTGCTCACCGATCGGTTCGTGCACGGGTGCACGAGCAAGCAGCAGCTTCGTGGCCGCTTTAACTTGAGCCGGGCGCATACGCTGTTGAAGGATTCATGGAATGCTGAGCGACTGCTGCTCAGTGACGGTGCTGATTACTGGAGGTGCTTGGACGGCCGAGGACTTGGGGACGAGATTCACCCTACGGAGCACAACTGGGTCGACTACGACTCGCTGGGCCACATAGTGCTTTGCGTTTTGAAGGACGTCCCTGATTGGCGCGAATACGCTCTCACCACTCACCGCGATGACGTCCAGCGGATCGCGGCTTGCGGTTCGTGGGCAGCTCGTGAAATCTTGGCGATTGCGCAGGATGAGCAGTTGCCCCACTTGCCGGATACCGAGAGTGCCGAGCGGTTCTTCGATGGCGATGTCGCGCTTTTCACGGCGCTTCGTGACGCTTACCGGATTCGGAAATCGAAGACGTGAGTCGCGAAACTGTGGCCTTTTGACGCTGTCCTTCAGCGCTTGTTCTTTGCTAGAACCGCCTTGCGCCAAGTCTCAAGGTCGTTCAAATCGGAGGTCATGTCGGCAGGCTCGGGGATGGGAACGTTGGCCTCCGGCGCTCCGTCGTGCCCAGTGTAGTTCGAGCACTTCGTCATGCCCGCCATCACGGGGGCCACGTCGTCGGGAGCCACTGTGACCTTGCCCAGCCCGAGGGTCGATACGCCTCGTTGGAAGCGCTGTACCACCTTGTTGAACAACACCTCCTCCACGGCTCGCTCCCAGGCCATGCGCAGGTCGCTGTAAAAATCGCGAGCATGCAAGTTGTAGCTCGGGTCATTCGCCTTCCTTAGCCGCTCACAATTGACCTGTTTGTTTCGCAGCAGTCCGACGCGGTCTTTGGTGGCCGATCCAGCGAATGGAAGGCTCGCATCGGCCACGCCGAAGCCCTCTGCTGTTTTCGTGAGTGTCAACGCCATCGGAGCCATCCCCGCCACCGCGCTTTCAGCCATCAGAGTGCTCAGGAAAAAGATGTCGTGTGTGAAGACAACCACTTGGCGCTCCTGAGCCTCTACTGCAAGACGCTTGGCGACGCGCTCGCGCCGCAAGTGGTCCAGGGATGAGACGGGGTCGTCGAAAACGATGCCGCCAGAACCTTTTCCAAGCCGAACCTCCGCCAAGAAAGACGCCAGTGCGATAGCGCGCTGCTCGCCCTCGCTGAGCACGTCCGCCGGAGAGCCGCCTCCGTCGGTCTCAAGGACTAGCTTGAAGGTGGTCTTGGCCCGGGCAGAACTGGGCCGCATTGCTACCTTGATGTCTTGGACGCCCAGCGTCCGGAGCTCCGCAGCGAGGGCGTCCGCCACTTCCTGACTGGCCATCGTACTGGTCAGGTCGGTCGATTTGCGCGAGATCGCAGTGGTGGCTGTTGCATCCACACACTGCCCCAGAGTCACGGCTAGCTTGAATGCTTGGATGGCGTGAAGCACCGCATCCTTGAGCGCGAACAGTTCCTGGCGGGCACGCAACTCGGCGTATTCCTTTTCCATCTCCGCGCGTTCTTTCAAATCCATCGACTCTTCGAGAGTCACCGCTTGCTGCCGCAAATGTCCGGCAAGGGTCCGCAAGCCAGCGGTGGGGCTATCGGAGAGCGCGGGCAGGGCATCCCACGGTTGACCTGCGTTTGGAGTCGCCGCCCTGATGATCGCGTCACGTCTGGCGACCGCAGCAGGCTGCAGATCGCCACATGCTTGGACAAGGCCGGGGAGATCGCCCAGATCGTGTCGGAGGGCTTCGTCGAACTGTAGATCTGTCGGCGCGTCCCTGGCCTCCCGGAAGGCGCCCTCCGCTGCCGCGCGCGCGGCAGCGGCCAAGCTCGCGGCTTCACCCTTAATGAAATCATCGAACGCGGCGAGGCGTGCTGAGCCGTCTTCGCCTAAGGCGTTTTGGCACAGCGGGCAACGGTCCTCCGCGCCAAGGTGAGGAAAATCGCATACTGGAGGCGAGACCGCGCAGAAGTCGCGTGCCGCCTTGAACATCGCGCCCCATTGCTCGCCGAATGTCCCCTCCAAGGCGTCGAGAGCCTGGAACTTCTTCGCTGCCGCTTCTGCCATTGCCTTGCCGAGGCCGGAATTCTCGATCAAGTCGCGCAACGCGAAGGCTTTTTGATCGGATAGCGCCTCCTCCATCTTGGCCGCGCGGTTCGCGAGGCTCTCCACCCGCGACGCCCTCGCGCGCAACTCGGCTGCCCGCTTCTTCGGGTCAGCCTCGGCGAGCGTCTTTGCGAGTAGCTCGGTGCGCTCCGTCTCGGCTTGCGTCATTTCAGCGAGGCGATCGACATCCTGCTTGCCAGTCCTGGCCGAGAGCCCTGCGACAAGCCGCCCAGCCTCGGTAAGACTTTGAGCGAGACGCTGGAACGGCAGCAAGTTAGGCTGGCAGGCCTGTTGTTCCTTCGCCGCCCGTTCCTTTAGCGCGACACAAACCTCGGCAAGGCCGGCCAGGATATCGAGGCCATAGGGCGCATAGGCGAAGTCGCCGTGGTTGTCTACGTAGGCCCGAGCGCAGGCTGAATCGAAGATGGCGATGGAAGATAGCTCGACCGGCGCTGCGACGCCTTCGGCCCAGGCGAACTCGGCGGGCACGCCGCCCACGAGGGCGTCAAACTTGGCCGAAGGCGCTTCGCGCTTGGCCTTAGGCAGGTAGACGTTGCCGTGTATCTTCTCGGACTGGTCTCTGGCCCGGCACGCCTGCTTCAACACTCGCGAGTAGCCCGACTTGCCGACGCCGTTGTCGCCGTAGATGACCGTGAGGCCTGCAGGAGCGATCGGAAGAATCTTGCCTGCCGCGAGCGCGTTAACGCCGCGCAGGTCCCTGATGGCGGTGAGCTGCACGCCGCCCGCCTCTACATGCGGCGCGGCGATTTGCTCGGGAGAGAGGACCCGGGCCTGCCTGTTTTGGGGATCAGCGATTCCCTTGCTAACCTTGAGCAGTGCGTAGATATCGTCCAAGTCGGCAGCGGTCGGAGTTCGGCGCTCGTAGAGAACTGCGATGGCATGACGCTGCCATGCTGGTAGGCCTTCTGACCACTTTTGAATCGCGGCTAGGATCGTCATCGCGAATCTCCTCCACTCAATAGTTTGGATGGGATGCTACGACAACTCTGCTGGATTGAGGTGGAAGTGGACCAGTGACCGTTAGCCACTATTAACGTGAGTCCGTAAACGGCCGCTATGGGCGCACTACAGTCGCCGAATTTCTTCTGCTGACCGGCGGCAATCAGCCTGCAGCGGACATCCGGTTAGAAACGCCTAACGGCAGCTCTTGGTGATACCTGCCACAGGCCGAATCAATTGAATTGCCACTATGCATAGCTTGGTAACCGATTCCGCCCTTGCTTACAGGCTTGTTTACGACTTTAATTGCACGGAATAAAAAGCGTCGGCTTGTAAGCGTTCATTTGATCTACCTTTCTTTTCCGATTCGTTGTTACCTGTGTACCAAGATACACGAATCTTGTTTACGTACAAGTCTCTTTCCGAGCTTAGGATTTGCCGAACCGATTCGAGTGACACGCACTCTGAGAGAGCGCCGGACCGCCGCCTGTGGCGAGACTGCACGCAGTACAACGACGCCCGGAAAGGAATGCGATTGCAATCCCGCCCGCGACAAGCGCCATGCCAATCCACCGCCGTGCAGGCAGATCCACCGCTTCGCTCGCCCAATAGAAAACCTGCCCTTCATCCCACAAGAAGCAGCCATTCAAGGACAACCCCATTGCGAGCACGATCAGCGCCGCCACTATTCCGTGCAATTAAAGTCGTAAACAATTTCAATCTACAGGACTCTCATTCGTAATCAACTCAATTGCGAATGCTGGCTTCGTGCAAAAGTGTCAGTTGCGGAAGTCAAAAATGTGCACGTTGCGACGCCGACTACGGCCTGAAGGTAGAGTTATTCACGACAGTGCTGAAGTTGGTTGCGGCACTTTAGTTTATCCATCTCAGGTGGAAAATTTAGGCGATCTCTTTTCCACGAAAGCGTTCACTGCCTCATGGTGATTGGAGGTCATGTGCGCGATGGCCTGGTAACCCGCCGACAGCTCCAATAGGGATTCCAGTGAGCTGCGCTCTCCTTCGCGCAGCAGGCGTTTGGTCATGCGCAAGACACCGCCCGGATTGGCAGCGATCTTCCTGGCCAGAGTCATGGCTTCATCGAGCAAGGCCTCATGTGCCACGACACGGGATACCAGCCCACAGGCAAGGGCTTGTTCGGCATTCAAGGCCTCGCCGGTGAAGGCCATCTCCGAGGCTTTGGACATTCCCACTGCACGAGGCAACAGCCAGGCGCCGCCGTCTCCAGGAACAATGCCGACCTTAACGAAACTTTCCGCAAAGGTCGCCTTTTCCGATGCAATGCGAATATCGCACATGCATGTCAGGTCCAGCCCTGCGCCGATGGCGGGGCCATTGATAGCCGCGATGATGGGAACATCCAGGTTGTAGAGTGCCTTTGGCAAGCGCTGAATACCATTGCGGTATTCCTCGCGAATCGTATCGGGTAGCAGCTTCTCGGTCTGATACCGCAGCATGTCCTTGACATTGCCTCCGGAGCTGAAAACAGGACCTTCCGCCGTGAGAACCACCACCCGGATGGAGGAATCCTGGCGGATAGCGTCGCACGCTTGCACAAACTCCTCGACGGCTGTGTTGCCAGTCAGTGCATTGCGCGTCTCGGGCTGGCTCATGGTGAGCGTAAGGATCGCCCCCTCACGTGTACTTTTCAAAAACGTTGTCATTGGTGCACTCTGTTTAAAAAATATCAAGCAACAGTCATGTCCGTGGCCGTTCGGATCAAATTCAGCGACATGGCTGACGCGCTGTCAAGCAAGGCCGCACCGACAACGTCGTGCCAGTACGATTCGGACCCCGCGGCCTGGCGCCATAAATGAAGCCTTCGGGTAAAAAGCTGCAGGTCAAACTCAGCCGTGAAGCCAATGGCACCGTGAATGGAGTGGCTGAGCGCAGCCACTTCAAGTGCTGCCTCGCTGGTGCGTGCCTTGGCAATCGCTACACGCAACCGGTCGATGTTCAAGCTCTCAGCGCTCAGTCCCAGTTGTGCTGCCATCCGTGCCGCAAAGGCGTGCTCCGACATCACGCTGAGTTGATGCTGAATTGCCTGGAATTTTCCGATCGGCTTGCCAAACTGCTGCCTGTCGTTAGCGTATTGCAATGTGCTGTTGAAGACATGCATTAAGGCACCGGCCGTCATGGCGGCGTAAAGAGCTGCCTGGACATCTCTCAACTCGACCTTGACAGGAACTTGCATCGCTTCTTTCCAGACCTGCAAGGGCCATATCAAGGTGGCGTCCAGACAAAATGCATCCGCCGTCATGCGGGCTGAGGCCACAAGCAGAAGACGGCACTCCCCCTCATGGCTGACCAGAACCCAGTCGCAGACCTTGCCGCTGTGCACTGCACTGCAACGCAAGCCCCCTTCTGCGTCGATTCGTCCGTCCCCAAAGCTGATGGGGCCTCCTGGGGCCTTGGTGCCGGATTCGGCGACCAAGGCACGGGCTAGCAGGGTTTCAGCAAAGGGTACCGGCACCGCATAGGTACCGCACAGTTCCAGAACGGGATAGACATCACGCAAGGAAAGTCCCGCGCCACCAAGCGACTCCGGCACCAGCGCGTCAAGAAAACCCGCTTCTTCAAGGTGGCTCCACAAGTCCGCAGGCGATGCGCCGGCTTCTATCGACCGTACCACCTGAGGTGTGCACTGGTCAGCCAGCAACTGACGCACCGCGTCAGAAAAAAGATCATCCATTGTTTTTTTCCTCCGTTCAGCGCAGGCCCAAACCACGCGCAATCATGCCGCGCAGGATGTCGCGGGTCCCTCCCCGTAACGAGAAACTGGGGGCGACCTGCGTCACGTAATTAAGCGTATTGAGCAGCTCCAGCGGAACATCCGCCTCGCGGGAAAACAGATCATCGGCAATAAGCGCTGGGATCAGTTGCTCCACACCGGTGCCCAGGTCCTTGACAAGCGCCGCCTCCACGACTGGACTCTCACCGCGGGTCAGCTTCTCTGTGATCGAGATGGACATGGCACGCAACGGCGCGAGTTGACTGATGATCTTGCCGGCTAGGCGCTGGGCCTGCGGCGTCCGCCCAGCCGGCGTACGCACATAGGCCAACCATTCGTCGAACAGCACAATGCTCGAGTAGAGCCGTTCCGGTCCACTGCGTTCGAAGGCCAGCTCAGCCGTCACCTGCTCCCACCCCATGCCTTCCGCGCCAATCAAGGCGTCGTCGGCCAGCTGTACGTTGTCAAAGAATACTTCGCAGAAATGACTGTCACCAGACAAGTCGGTGATGGGGCATACCGTCACGCCAGGCAATGACAAATCCACGATCAACTGCGACAGCCCCTTGTGCCGGTCCTGCGGCTCACCGCTGGTACGCACCAGGGCGATCATGTAATGACAGTGCTGCGCATTGGTCGTCCATATTTTCTGTCCATTGAGGAGCCAGCCACGATCGTTCCTCACCGCGCGCGAACGGACACTGGCCAGATCAGAACCGGAACCCGGCTCGCTCATGCCGATGCAGAAGTAAGACTCTCCCCGGCAGATCGACGGCAGGTAGAACTGCTTTTGGACCTCTGTGCCGTACTTGAGGATCAACGGTCCACTCTGCCGATCTGCGATCCAGTGCGATCCCACAGGAGCGCCGAAGTTGAGAAATTCTTCGACCAGCACATAACGTGCATATGCGCTACGTCCCCCACCGCCATAGAGCTTGGGCAAGGTAATACCCAGCCAGCCTCGGCGCCCCAATTCACGGCTGAATTCCGGGCTGTAGCCGGACCAGGATCTGGCGCGCACATGGGCCGGCACCTTGTGCATGGCCTCGCTCAGAAAAGCCCTCACCTCACTGCGCAAGGCCTCGTCTTCAACCGGTATCGCCTTCGGATCCAGCGAATCAAGCTGACTCATCCCAACACCCCTTGTTCAAATAGCTCATTCATGGTTTCTTCTGGCATCTTCAAAACGTCCGCAAGTACTTCGCGCGTATGTTCGCCAAGCAAGGGCGGTGCGCTACGGTACTGCACCGGCGTTCCAGACATCCGGATCGGGCTGGCAACCAGCTTGATGTCGTCCGCCGCCGCATGATCCATCTGGATCTGCATGCCGCGGGCCTGCACCTGCGGGTCGTCAAAGACATCGGCGATCGAGTTGATGGGGCCACAGGGAACGCCGGCAACCTCTAGCAGCGCGACCCATTCGCGCGTGGTACGTTCAACCGTGATATTTCTCAGGGTTTCGACCAAGATGCTCCGGTTCTGAACGCGGCCCGTGTTGGTAGAAAACCGCGAATCTTTCGCCAACCCATCATGACCTGCAGCTTCGCAAAAGCGTGCAAACTGACCGTCGTTTCCGACAGCCAGAATCATGTAGCCATCTGCTGTCGGGAAATCCTGGTAAGGCACTGTGTTCGGATGTGCATTGCCCATGCGCCGCGGTGAGATGCCGCTGTAGAGGTAATTCATGGACTGGTTGGCAAGGCATGCTACCCCCACATCCAACAAGGCCAGATCAATGTGCTGCCCCTCCCCCGTGACCTCACGCGCCTGCAGCGCAGCAAGAATGCTGGTGCTGGCATAGAGGCCGGTCAGTATGTCGGTCAATGCCACGCCAACCTTCATCGGCCCCTCGCCCAGCTCTCCATCAGGCCGGCCGGTGATGCTCATCAAGCCACCCATGCCTTGGATCAGGAAGTCATACCCCGCCCTGTGTGCATAAGGCCCCGTCTGGCCGAAGCCCGTGATCGAGCAATACACAAGCCTTGGGTTGGACTGTTTCAATGTGTCATAGTCCAGGCCGTATTGCTTCAGGCTCCCCACCTTGAAGTTTTCTATCAGCACGTCGCAATGGTTCGCAAGTTCACGTATCAATGCCTGGCCCTGTGGTGAGGCCAGATCAACGGCAATGGATTTCTTGTTGCGATTGGTACAAAGATAATAGGCCGCGTCACGGGTCGGCTCGCCATCGCGCCCCTTAAGAAAAGGAGGACCCCAGGTACGGGTGTCATCACCGACACCCGGGCGCTCGACCTTGATGATCTCGGCACCAAGATCCCCCAGTGTCTGCGCCGCCCAAGGGCCGGCTAGCACGCGGGAAAGGTCCAGCACCCTGATCTTTGAAAGTGCGCCTTGAAGCGACGCTTTCCCCATGCCGCCCGATACCGTCATTGCTGCTCAACCTTGGCCTTGGCTGCAATCCGCTTCCACAACTGGATTTCGGAGTTCTGGAACGCCCTCATTTCCTCGGGGCCGCCATTCATCACCTCGGCACCAATCCGCTCATAAAACTCACGGGTCTCCGGCATACGCTCGATGGCCGTCATCAGGCTGGCCAGCTTGTCCGTCTCCGCCTTGGGTGTTTTCACTGGCACCATGGCTGCCACCCAGGTATAGGCAGTAAATCCGGGTAGACCCGCTTCCGTAGCGGTCGGCACAGAGGACAGCGAGGGCACACGCCGCTCCGATGCCACGGCCAGGGCACGCAACTTGCCGGACTTGACCAGTTCCTGGGCGCTCGTCATCTCGGCAAAGGCAAAGTGCACGGTACCGGCCGACACCGCAGTGACAGCTTCGCTGGCACCCTTGAACGGGACATGCATGGTCTGGACGCGAGCAGCATCATTGAACGCCTCGGCCATCAACTGGTAGCCAGCAGAACCGGCACCGAAATTCAACTGTCCGGGCTTGGCGCGCGCATCAGCCACCAGATCGGACAAGGTTCGGGGACCGGCATTGCCCGGCACGATCAGCAGAGCGGGCGAACGCATTAGCATGGTCAGCGGCGCCAGATCGGCCACCGGGTCGTACGGCAGGCTCTTGAACAGGGCCACGTTCACGGCCAGGGTCGAGTTGCTGCCGATGAACACGGTATAGCCATCCGCCGGTGCGCTCTGCACGGCGCGCACGGCAATGAAACCATTGGCACCCGGCTTGTTGTCCACGACGACAGGTTGCCCCACCAGCTCCGTCAGTTTCCTGGCGAAGTAGCGTGCCGAGGTGTCTGTGCCACTGCCCGGCGGGAAGGGGACGACAAAGCGAATCGGGCGCGACGGGAATTCCTGGGCCAGTGCCTGCGCAGCAGGCAGCAGCCCCGATACGGCGAACAGGCCGGCTGCGGCCAGCGTATTCAGTACTTGACGGCGAAATGACATGCGAAGTCTCCTGTTGAAATACGAACACGGGTGAACGGCTTACTCCAGCGTGACGCCAGTCGCCTTGACCACCGAGGCCCAGCGCGCCAGTTCACGCTTGATGTAGGCACCGTAGGCCTCAGGTGTCGAACCCAGCGGCTCGGCACCTTGAACCGCGAGTTTTTCCTTCACCTGGCTGCTGTTCAGCGCCTTGATGACTTCACTGTTGAGCTTTTGCACCACCGCGGCCGGCGTGCCGGCCGGCACCATCATTCCTTGCCACGCACCGGCCTCGAACCCGGGCATGATCGTTTCGTCCAACGTAGGCACATCAGGGAACAGCGACATGCGCTTGGAGGTCGTCACGGCCAGCAGCTTCAGGCGCTTGTCTTTGACAAAAGGCATGACCGAATTGATCGTGTCGGTCATGAACTGGATCTGTCCCGCCACTAGGTCCACGTCAGCGGGTGCGCTGCCGCGGTAGGGCACGTGAGTCGCATCGAGACCCTGGCTGCTTGCAAACTGATAGGCTGCCAGGTGTGTCACATTGCCGTTGCCGGCCGAGCCGTAGGACAGCTTGCCGGCGTTGGCCTTGGCATAGGCAACAAATTCCCGCACGTTGTTGACGGGAAGCGATGAGTTGACCACCAAGGCCAGCGGCACCACCGCCGTGAGCGCCACAGGTGCAAGGTGGCGCTGCACGTCATAACTTAGGTTCTTGTAGAGCGCCGGGCTGAGCGTGATCGAAGAGGTGTTGTAGAGAACGGTATAACCGTCCGCAGGCGCCTTGCTGACCGCAACCGCAGCGATGTTCCCGTTGGCACCCGGCTTGTTGTCGATCACGATGGATTGCCCCATCTGCTCGGCCATCTTCTGCGCCAGCACGCGCGCGACCAGATCAGTGGGGCCGCCTGGAGGAAAGGGAACCACCATCGTGATGGGCTTCGCAGGAAAGTTCTGCGCCCAAGCTGCCGGGATGGATAAAAGCACACTTCCCATGACCAGGCCGAGCAAGAGGCGCCGGTCGAGTCGACCATTCTTCAAGAAGCTGTATCCCATGGTTGTCTCCTTATTGGTTGATGGGGGAAAGAAAACTGTCAGGCCGATTCGCGGCCGGCCAACAGGCGGGTCGCCGTGTAACTCATGACCATGGCACCGCGCTGGTTGAAAACGTCAATGCGCGAGGTCACCACCGCGCGTGCCTTGCGGGAGGTGGGCCGTATCTCGGTGACTTCGATCATGGCCTCAATGGTGTCGCCGACGACAACAGGAGCCAGGATCTTCTGGTGCAGCTCCAACATGGCCAAGCCGGTTCCCTGGATCATGGTCTGCAGAATGAAACCTTCGATCAGCGTATAGGTCAAAGCCGCCGGGACCGGACGCCCTTCGATCGCTCCGCCCTCGTAGCCCTCTTCGATGAAGATCGCCTCCAGCATGCCGGTGACGCCAATGAAATTGACCAGGTCGGTCTCGGTGACCGTGCGTCGGAAGGTGCGCATGCGCTGCCCCACCTGCAGGTCCTGCCAGACAAAACCACGCCCCAGCTGCGGCAGCGAACGATCCACCTCGGAAGCCAGTGTCGAGGCGGCAGTGGAAGAAACATGTCTCATGCGGTGGGCACTCCTTCTGGGTTGGGACTTGTGCTGGCCACGGCGGCGCCACTGACCAGCAGCTGTTGAATCTCGTTGGCCTGGACACCGGCTGCCTGCAACAATTCGCGCGTGTGCTGGCCGAGCCGCGGGGGCATGGCCACCGGCAATTGCTGCCTTTCGAACTGCACCGGAATTCCGGGAAAGCGCACAGGCCCCATTGCCGGGTCTTGGAGGGTCTGGAAATAGCCCGTGGCGACGAGATGCGGGTCCTGCATCAGATCATCGACCCGCCGCACTGGTGCAGCCGGAATTTCCAGCCGCTCGCAGAAATCGAGCCAGTAGGTCGTGCTCTCTCGTTCAACAAAGCCGGAAACCAGCTGGAGCAACTCCGCGATATGCCGAGTCCGTTGCCCGATGTCGGAAAAGCGCGGATCCGACGCCAACTCAGACTGCCCCAAGGACTGGAAGAAGCGCTGCCAGTGCACATCGGTGTAAGGCATCATGGCCACATGGCCATCTGTGGTGCGATAGGGCCGGCGCCACGGCGCCAATACCCTGGGATAGCCAGATGGTGCCAGTGGTGGATCAAAATGCTGCCCATAGAAATGCTCGACCAGATTGAAGCCCACCATGGACTCGTACATCGGGATCTCGACCAGCGCGCCCTGCCCGCTCTTCTCGCGCTGCCACAAGGCCGCCAGGATGGCGTGCGCAGCAACATGGGCGCACGTCTTGTCGGCGGCAATCGTCGGCAGGTAGCGGGCCTCGCCCGTCTGCTGGGCCATCAAGTCGGCCAAACCGGACATGCCCTGAATCACGTCGTCGTATGCAGGCCGTCCCTGGTACGGCCCCGGCAGAAAGCCGAGCAGGCTGGCATAGACGAGCCGGGGATAACGTGCCCGCAAGGTTTCGGGATCAATGCCCAGGGCAGCCAGCTTCTGCGGCCGCATGCTGTGCATGAAAACATCGGCCGTCTTCACCAGTGCCTGCAAGGCATCACGCCCGCCCGCCTGTTTCAGGTCCAGCGCCACACTCTTCTTGTTGCGGTTGGCGCCAAGAAAGATGGCGGCCATGCCATCTTCGCGCGACGGGCCCGTGTGGCGCGTGGAATCACCTTCCGGCGGCTCGATCTTGATCACTTCAGCCCCGTAATCGGCCAGCACCTGGCTAGCAAGCGGGCCGAAAATCACACTCGACAAATCCAGTACCCGAAGTCCTTGCAGTGGCAACATTGAGAAGATAAAAAAGAGCTAACTTGATTGGATTATTCGAGTCCTGCCTGATTTCGTCTAATATTTGTTTTAAGCTTTGTGATACTTAATGGATATCAATGGATACTCGCCAACTTCGACATTTCGTGGCCCTCGCTGAAACGCTCAACTACCACAAGGCGGCAGAGCGGCTTCATATGTCTCAACCGCCGTTATCGACATCCATTCGGCGCCTTGAGGAACAGCTTGATGTCCAATTGTTTGAACGCACGCGCAGGGGAACCGTCCTCACCGTGGCTGGCAATGCTGCCCTCGAGGAGGCGCGTCGAGCCCTCTTTCATACCGATCAATTCGGACGCATCGCAACAGCCGCCGCAAGAGGTGAGGCAGGCACGCTGCGAATCGGCGTCATCGGCTCTGCCACCTATGCACTGATGCCGCATGTCATGCCCGTGTTTCGCACCCGATATCCTGATGTCGAGGTGGTCTTTTCCGAATCGACCACCAGCCGGCTTTTGAATCAGATCGAGGAGGGAGAGGTGGATGCAGGCCTACTGCGTTATCCCGTCGTTCGCACCAGCAATGCACGCATTACGCCCATTGAGCGCGACGTTTTTGTTGCAGCACTGCCCATCGACCATCCTCTGGCGCGGAAACGGAAGTTGCAGCTATCCGACCTCGCATCAGAGTCTTTTGTCCTGTACAGCTCCACTGCCGTCCCAGGCCTGCATTCCACGGTGGTGCTGGCCTGCCAGCAGGCCGGCTTCATTCCGCGCGTGGCGCAGGAAGCCGTTCAGGTCCAGACGGTGGTCAGCCTGGTTGAAAGCAAACTTGGCATCGCATTGGTGCCATCTGTCGCCATGCGGCATGGCAATCCCAACATAGTGTTCAAGCCATTGCATGGTCCTGGCTCAGCAACCGAGATTGGCATAGCGCTCGTATGGCGACCCGAAACTGAAACGCCGGCAACACGTCGGTTCAGAGAAACGCTGGAGAGTCTTGCCGGGCCAACCGCGCACGCACGATCACGCCGATGATGGCTTGATGCCAATGTGCAATTAACGTCGTAAGCAACTTAAATTGCCACGAAATCCACTGCGGAGAATGGATGGCCAGGTCAATTCAAAGCAAAGGCTTAAAGGGCTAGCCAGACCGTCCGGGCAACCGGAGGGAGCCCACCTTGCAAAACGTTGCCAAGCACCGACCAACCTCGACTGCTGTGGCGCCTGCTTGCTCTAAAAACCACCCGCACTAGCCTTGCGCACCGTTGGCGCCAAGTCATAAACGCAACTCAGGTAAGCGCCAACTTCCAGCCACTCTGCTTTCGCTTTCCTTAAGGCCACTAATGTTCGCCCCACATCGACCACGTCAGGAGTCAGTCGATTGTTGATAAAAGCGTCCCGGCTGTCTGCATCAGCGTGCTTGGACGTGCTTTGTTTTGTGTACGAATGGAACTCCCTGATCGGGCCCGGCGCACGGTGAGAACTTCCTGCGCATTGGGTTCCATTGGCTGGCTCCATTCGATCCACATGTCCGGCCGCGAAGCTGTCCTCTACCATGTGCAGCAAACTGCCAAAAGCGATGTCTTCCAGATAGGTGCGCAAGCTGGGGTCGCCAAGGGTGAACAACTCTTGTACACGCCAACCGCTTGAACTGAAATACTGTTTCATCACCGGCAGATCGATATCTTTTAGCCAGGTGTCCAGCTTATAGCCTCCACGGACCACGCCCCAGGTGAACTCTGCCCAGCTCAGGATTTTCGATCGAGTCTCAACTGGATCTTCATCGTCAGAAGACGCCATAGAGTGAATGAATTGCAGATCGCCCAAATGGGAGCGCAGCGGCAACGCTGCCTGGTTGGCGACATTGAACGTCTTGTCTGGGTTCGATTTGATCTGTTTTTCGGCTGAGAGAAACAGCTCGCCCCAGCATTTGGGCTGGGTGATGAAGCGGATTGTCATGGGACGGCCGTCGGAGTAGGTCGTCTTGCACGAGGTTCCCTGTGCTTGGTCACTGTTGAGTTGGAAGGGGGGATCGTCGTTCCAGCGTACGCCGGCGATCACATAGGGCGCTGCGTATTCGGCATCTGGATTGCCGCAAATACCAGGCCCTTCGAAGTTGCATTCATAGGCCCGATGCGTAATCTCCTCGTGCACCGACTGCTTGAACTTGGGCAAGCCTTTTTCGGCGAGTTTCGAAAGAATGCCATCCAACCATGAGGGTGCCCACGCTTTGACAGCGTCCCGGTCAAAGCGGGTTCCCTTGGGGGAAAGATCGAATGCCCAGGATGGACACGTAACACCTGCCATCAATCCTGCAACTACAACCGCCGTGCCAATACGTCGCATGTCGCTTCCTTCCATCTAGGTCGACCAGCTACCTCGATTAAGAATCAACAGCGATCACAGCAGATGCTGAAGATCAGAGATATCCCCCAAATAGGGGACGGGTAAATACTGAGGAGGGATTCTTTGCTTACTTTGACGTGTCCGCGCTACGGACTGCTTGCAAGACGACAAGGCCTGGACGCGCACGTCTTGCCGTCAACGGAGCATCATGGCGCTTGACTAACAAACGCGTCACTGAAGAATCTTGCCTCAGGAAGCCCGCTCTGCTCAACGCAGACGCGCCTCAACGCGGCCACCATAGCAGGCGCCCCACATGCATAGACGTCGTAACTCGACAGATCGGCATGGTCGGCCAGCACAGCCTCATGAACCAAACCGGTTCGCCCAGGCCATGTACCAGCCGGAGCATCGCTGACCACCGGTACGTAACGCAGCCCTGACAGGTTATGTTGCCATTTGGCAATCACCTCCGGCGCGTACAGCCCTTCCACTTGCCGCGAACCCCAGTACAAGACCACCGGTCGACTGATTTTGCTGCGCACCATGTGGTCAACGATGGATTTGATAGGGGCGAAGCCGGTGCCCCCAGCCGCCATGATCAATGGGCGGTCACCATCCTCGCGTAGCCAAAAGTCACCGTGCGGCAGTTCAAGTTGCAGCGAATCGCCGGCTTTGAGCGTAGGCAAAATGCCTGCACTGAAGTGACCACCTGGCACATGGCGGATATGCAGTTGTACGCCGTCACTCTCATGCGGTGCATTGGCCATAGAAAAGGCTCTGCGCTGACCGTCAGGCAGGATCACCTGCAGATACTGACCGGCTTGAAATTTGGCTCGCTGACCGGCGGCAAAACGCAACTGCAAAACGGTCACGTCGCTGGCAGCCTGCGTCATGCGAAAGATCTTGGCCTGCAATGTTTTTCGGGCATTGGGGTCGATGCGTTGCCAGTTGCGCGGGCGGATCAACAGATCGCTAGCAGCTTGGGTGTGGCAGAAAAGATGCTCGTCGTCGGATTGGATGCCAGCCTCGGCACTACCGCCAGCGGTACCAGGTACCAGCTGACCTTCGAGCACCAAACCGCGGCAATTGCCGCACACGCCTTTTCGGCAGGAGTAGGGCAATTCGATACCGTTGCGTGCTGCGGCATCAAGCACAGTCTCCCCGTGCTCACAGGAGAAAGAAACTTCGCTGCCTTCAATCTTGATCTGGTGCGTCATTGAAATATTCAGAGAGGTGCCGGCACAGCAGCGAGCCGCGCGACGGTATTGATCATGGCCCGTGGGTCGGCGATGCCTTGTCCTGCAATGTCCATGGCACAGCCATGGCCCACGCTGGAGAGGATCACATCGGCACCGATGGACAGGGCACTGGCCTGCTTGGGACTCAACAGCTTGACGGGGATATGGCCCTGGTCGTGCAGCATGGCGACATACAGGTCGTGGCGACGGTCGGCCAGCAAGGCATCCGCGCCAATAGGGCCGTCCACCTGCAGACCAGCGGCACGCAGGCGCTCGGCGGCAGGTCGGGTGATGCGCTCGTCCGCATCGCCGAACAGGCCGTTCTCGCCGGCATGCGGGTTGATGCCGAAAAGGCCGATATGCGGTGCGGCAATGCCTAAACGCTGCATGGCACGCATACCTGCCAGCGCAGCCTGTTCGACCAACTCGGGACTTAGCCGATCCAGTGCATGCTGCACGCTCTCGTGCAACGTGGCATGCACAATGTGCAGGCCACCACCGACCAGCAGCAGGAACACGCTGTCTTCGGGCTGACCGCAGACGCGCGCTACCAGCGAGGGGTAGCCTGAAAAGGCAATGCCAGCCAGGTGAACCGCTGTCTCGTGATGCGGAGCTGCGACCACCGCATCGAACTCACCGCGTCGCGTCGCCGTGATGGCAACACTGGCAGCGGCGATCATGGCGGCGCCGGCTTCGGCGCACACCTGCCCTGGGACGAAGGCACTATTAGTCCCAGCCTCGGTCGGAACGACGACGCTGGCGTCCAGCAGGGCTGTGAGCCCTAGCTGGACGGCTGCGCGTTGCAGCACCGCCTGGGGACCAAACAGCGTGATCTGCACGTCATCCCGTCCAGCATAGGCGGCGACGGTTTTAAGAGCGATCTCCGGCCCGATGCCGTTTGGATCGCCAACAGGCAACGCGATGCGAACGACAGTCTTGGTCACAGCGGTATGGCCATAAGAGTGTCGATACGGCTGCTGTCACACACCACGATGCGGCTTTGCAAACGCAGCGTATCGGCACTCGTGTCGTACACATCATGGTAGATGCCTGTGCAATACAGGCTGGTCTCTCCGTCATGCATGATGCGTGCAACCATGAATGGCGTTTCGGTGCTGGCTGTCTGAGCCTGACTGTCCACGATAAATGGCAGGCCGACGATGTGCCGATAGCTGTGCCGCTCGTAGATGTTGGCATGACGCAAGGCGGAAATACGATCTTGCAGCATGGCTCGATTACTGGCCCAGATCAGACCGGCGGCCAGACCGTCGCGATGGTTATCGGCGGTGGTGACGGTGTACTGGCATTGCGGCAGGAAGAAGTCTGGCCAGTTCTCCAGTTCGTTCCTGTCAATGCAACGGATGTAGGCAGCCTGGAAGGCGGCAATTTTTTCTCGCAGGGAAACGGTGTCCATCAATCTGTACTCCTAGATGTCCATGAGACGGCGGTAGAGTTTCCAGAAGCCACGAACCGAGGCTTCTGTTACGCGTGACGGGCTGGACGAGGTGCTATCGCCACCCATTTCGATCACAGCCTGGTCTTCCCCAGCCGCGGCTATCCCGCGCTGCACGAAACCACCGACCGCGCCATCCTCCATCGAGACGAAGCCGGCCGGGCCGATCAAGTTAGCCTGCTTAAGGCGTATGTCCCGCTGCTCGGGGGTGTCGTCGGCGTAGCCAAGGTAAGTCCAGTTCAGATCCGTCTTCTCCACGCCACGAGGTAGCACTTGCCGGATGGCCAGGCAGTTCTGGATCTGCTGCAGTACAAAGCCAGGAAAGACCGAAAGGATCTGCAGCGTGATGCCGTCCTCGTATTCCTTGAAGCCCGCCAGCAGCGTCGGGTCGGCCAATTTGTAGCCCTCTTGATCGGAACGCAGGCCCTGCTCCTGGTACTGCTTGCCAGCCTCGGCCTGCGGTGCATCGACCATCGAGTAGCTGACATGGTGGCCACCCGACTCGCTCACGATCACCGCGCCACGTTGTGACAGGCGATTCAGACGGAAGGTGGTGAAGAACAGGTGCAAGAGACTGGCGTGGTAGCTATCCTTGACGTTCTCGAAGTAGAGCTTCCAGTTGTTGGGCAGGGCCTGCGTGAAGCGACCAATGACCTCAACCGGCTTGTGCAGGACACGCTCAATGCGTGCGCAGATTTCGGGGCCGAGGTAGTCCTCAATGCCGTCCACCTCATCGCTGAAGCTGCCGAACACCAGGCCACAGAAGGTGGCGATGCGCAGCTTGCGCGGGGAATGATCTTCCTTGCAGAAACTGGGCGGCATGCCACCGGCGCCATTGAGACCCGCCTCGAAGGCCACGCCTTTGAGCGATCCTTGAAGGTCATAGGTCCAAGCGTGGTAGACACACTGGAAGTCCTTGGCCGTGCCGGCTTTTTCTAGGCAGATCAACGCACCACGGTGGCTGCAACGGTTTTCGAAAGCATAGATCTCGCCGTCTGTGTCGCGTGCCACGACGATGGGGGCCCGACCGACGAAGGTCGTTCTGTAGCTGCCCGGCTCAGGAATCTCGGCTTCCAGGCATAGGTAATTCCAGGTCGGTCCTTCGTAGACACGTTTCTGTTCCTGCTCTAAGACGTCTTGGTTCTGGTAGACAGCGTAGGGCACGCGGGTGTGCTGACCCCGCACCCATTGGATTGGGTGAGTTTGGCTCATGGTGGTTTCCTTGTTTTAGGGAATCTGTGCGTCGATTAATCGACCGTGACGTTGGCGTCTTTGATGACCTTGGCCCAGCGTGTAGCCTCGTTGCGCATGAAGCGCCCCATCTGTTCGGACGTATTGCCAACGACTTCGGCACCTTGCTCGGCGAAGCGCGATTGAACATCTGGTTGCTTGAGGGCGTCGACCAGCGCGCTGTTGAGTAACTTCACCGTGGCGGCTGGGGTGCCAGGCGGGGCGACAACTGCAAACCATGTCACCGCCTGCATGCCTGGCAGACCGGCCTCAGCGAACGAGGGTACTTCCTTGATCGTCGGTGCCCGTTTACTGTCAGCCACAGCGAAGATGCGAATCTTGCCGGCCTTGTGTAGCGGGCCGGAGGCGCCAAGGTTGTCAAAGAAGACGTCGACCTGGCCACCAGCGAGGTCTGTCAGCGCTGGCGCAGTGCCCTTGTAGGGGATGTGGGTCATCTGCGTACCGGTAAGCGACTGGAACAGATTGGCCGTCAGGTGCGAGGTCGAGCCGTTGCCCTGTGAGGCATAGGACACCTTGCCGGGGTTGGCCTTGAGATAGGCGATGAACTCCTGCACGTTCTTCACCGGCAACTGGTTGCTGACGGCCAGCACGTTGGGCACAGCCGCCAACACGGTCACCGGTACCCACTTGGTGGCGTCGTAGGGCAGTTTGGGATAGAGGCTCTGGTTGATGGCAATGGGGCCAGGTGGTGCGACCAGCAAAGTGTGGCCATCTGGTTCGGACTTGGCGACGATGTCGGCGCCGATATTGCCGCCAGCACCCGGCTTGTTTTCCACGATCACGCCGGAAGGAAAGCGGTGGCGTATTTTTTCAGACAGGATGCGTGGCAGCACGTCAGCCGTGCCACCAGCGGGGAAAGGCACGATCAGACGGATCGGCTTGCTGGGGAAGTCGGCGGCGTGCAGACCAGTCCAAGTGAACGCAGCACACAGCCAAATTATCAAATGTCTCAAGTATCTTCTCCTCGGATAATGACTGTCCGGATGAACCAGACGGATGGCGAAAACAGGGAGAAGTGTGTGGTTTCGGCCCCGGTTTGACAAAGTCAATTTTGCGAATAGCGCAAAATCAGTGAAATTTTTTTGATCACTATCAATGCAGAATTCATGCAATGGATACGAATTCCTCAGTTCCGTCTGTCAGTGACAAGGACTTGATCGCCGGCTTGGCCAAAGGCTTGCAGCTGATTGAGGCCTTCGATGACGCGCACGCTCGATTGACCTCGTCCGAGGCGGCTCGCCGCGTCGGTATTAGCCCTGCTGCAGCTAGACGTTGCCTGTTGACGCTGTGTCATGGCGGCTACGCCAAGACCGACGGCAAACGCTTCTGGTTGAGCCACGGGATACTGAGACTTTCCTATGCCTACTCGGCATCAACTCGCCTACCTCGCCTGCTGCAACCCACGCTGGATTCCTTAAGCGAACGTACGCGTGAATCCGCATCACTGGCTGTTCTGCACGGAACGGAAGTCATGGTCGCCGCGCGATCAACAGCGCGTAAAAGTTTGACCGTCGGGTTGGGGGTTGGGTCACGACTTCCGCTGCACTGCTCAGCTACCGGCCGTGTACTTCTCAGTTCTCGTCCAGCAGCAGAGTTTGAGGCTCTCTTCAATGCCATGTCTCTGCATCGGTTGACGCCACACACCCTTACGGATCCAGTTCGTCTTCGCAAGTTGCTCAAGTCCTGTGCCGACAATGGTTATGCATTAAGCAACGAAGAGATTGAAATAGGCGTCAGGTCGATCGCTGTCCCGCTGTACAACATGGGTGGGCAGGTTGTCGGTGCTCTGAGTCTCTCCAGTCGAGCCGATCGCATGACGGCCAGTGAGATGGCCGAACAATTGCTGCCAGCCATGCTACGTAGCCAAGCTTGGGTACGCTCTAGATTGTCCTGAAGTAATTGGACAGCTTCTCGGCCAAAAGGCAATTCGAGTCATGGCTGTATCAGGGTGTCGGGCAGTCGGGCTTCACTGCGTAAAGGTGAAGCCCGCCAGACCGAGACCTTTTAGGCATCCAGTACCAGTGTTCCAGATCTGCAACCCGAAACGCAAATCATCATCGACTTGTTGGCTGCACGTTCTGCCTTGGTCAAGATGCTGTCTCGGTGCTCGACCTCGCCCGATAAGACGCGTGTTTCGCAGGCACCGCACAGCCCTTCTCGGCAACTGAATTCAACCTTGCAGCCTGCGGACAACAATGCGTCTAGCAATTTCGTCCCTGGTGGCACCTGCACTGTTTTTCCGGACTTTTTCAGCGCAACCGTATAGCCCGCCGAATCTGTTACTTGGTCGGTCAGCTCGGGCGCAGCTGCAAAACGCTCCATATGGACATATGCATAACCAAGCTTGTCACACGCTTTCTCGTAAGCCTCCAGCATCGGACCGGGGCCGCAGCAGTAAAAGTGTGTCTCAGCTGAGAAGTTAGAGAACAAGCGAACAAGATCGGGGGCGGCGCCTTTCTCATCATCGAAATGAAAATGAGCTGATAAAGCCCCGTCGTGACTGGCCGCCACGAGTGCTTGAATATCCTCAACAAAAGCCGCATCTGATCGGCTGCGAGCACAATAAATCAGGTGTGTCCGGCGACCAAGTTCCCGCAGCCGCTTGAGCATCGCATAGAGGGGGGTAATACCGATGCCACCAGCCAACAACACATTCTGGTTGGCAGCTTCGTCCAACCGGAAGTTATTGCGGGGGGAACTGATTGAGATGACCTGCCCAACTCGCAATTTTTCGTGCACATAGAGTGAGCCACCCCGACTTTTCCGATCTTTGAGCACGGCCACCACATATCTATCGGATTCTCCAGAATTAGTCAGGGAGTAGCTCCTGATTAACCCACTACCTAAGTGAAGATCGATATGGGAACCGGCTTCCGCACTAGGGAGGCCGGCCTCCTGGCTGACGGGTCTGAGTTCGACACTGATGATGTCGCGTGCTTCATATCGAAGGTTGAAGACGAGGGCTTGAATGAGTGACGAAGACATGACAGGTGATTGCACAAAAATATGGGGCCATGCGCGCATGGCCCCACCCGATTACATGATGTGAAGGCCACCATCTACCATCAGCGTCGTCCCAGTGATGAACGATGCCTCGCGTGAAGCCAACCAAAGGATGGGCCAGGCAATTTCTTCCGGGCTAGCCCAACGACCGATCAACGAAGTGTCCTTACGCTCGGTCTTGAGTTGATCTACCGATTTTCCAGTCTGCTGCGCACGCCCGACATGAAAGTCGGTCAGTGTCGAACCCGGGCACACAGCGTTGGCCCGTACACCATGCACAGCTTCCTCGAATGCCAGCGTACGGGTATAGGCCAGTTGCGCGGCCTTGGTGGCGTCGTACAGTGCCATGCCTTTGCGGCCGGTCACTGCATAGCATGATGAGACATTGACGATGCTGCCCTCTCCCGAAGCTCGCAAATACGGCAATGCTGCCTGGCAGTAATTGGACATGCCTACCAGGTTGACGCTCACCATGGCTTGCCATTCGGCTGGCGTGACTGCTGCCGCTGCACTGTAGTTGCGCATGGCGGCGTTGTTCACCAAAATATCCAAACCACCGAATTGCGCCACCGCCGATTGCACCGCGGCAAGCGCAGCATCGGTATCGGAAACGTCCGCTGTTACGCAGGCTACTCGTGCCTGTGGCACAGCCTGGCAGACTGCCTCGCAGGTGCGTTGCAGTGCCTGGGCGTTGGCGTCGACCAGTAGAACGGATGCCCCCTCCTGAGCGAAACATTTGGCGGCAGCAGCACCAATACCGGCACCTCCACCCGTGATCAAGGCGGTCTTGCCACCCAAGCGTGCTTGATTCATGCTCATTCCGCCTTTGCACCGGTGTCTTTGATGACCTTACCCCAACGTCCAATTTCGATGCGGATCCAGTCGCTGAATTGCTTGGGGCTAGAGGCCACGATTTCAAATTCCATTTCAATCAGTCGCTTTTTGATGTCTGGCTGGTTGAGGATCTTGACGATCTCGCGGTGGTAGCGCTCGATGATGGGTGCCGGCGTCCCGCCTGGAGCTAGGAAGCCGATCCAGGAAGTGGCTTCAAAATCCTTGTAGCCCGACTCGATGAGCGTTGGAATATTTGGCGTGCTTCCAAAACGCTTGCTGCCCGAGGTGGCCAGCAGGCGCAGACGGCCTTCCTTGACGAACTGCTGCACATTACCCGGCACAAAAAAGCCTGCCTGGATGTTGCCGGCAATCAGGTCCGTCGTGGCCGGACCCGCTCCTCGATAAGGGATGTGCGTCATGTGAAAGCCCGCAGCGGACTTCAACATCTCCATCGTCAAATGCGAGGCGCTGCCCAACGCGATTGACCCATAGGAGTACTTGCTCGGCTCTGCCTTGGCCCTGGCCACCAAGTCCTTCACGCTGGTGATGCCGGTAGCAGGGTTGACCACCAGGTACTGTGGCGACTTGACGGCTAGCGTGATGGGAGCCAAGTCCTTGAGCGGGTCATAGGGCATCCTGTCGAACAGCGTGACGTTGATCGCCAGCGGTCCGTTGTAGCCCACCAGCAAAGTATGGCCATCCGGTGCGGACCTGACGACCTCGTTAGCACCGATATTGCCGCCCGCGCCGGGCTTGTTTTCAACCAACACTGGTTGACCTAGTGCTTCCTGCAGTTTCGGGGCGACAAGTCGCGCCAACACATCGTTGGTGCTACCGGTAATGGGCACGACGATACGTACCGGCTTGCTAGGCGCCCAGTCGGCGCCGGCACCTTGGGCCCACGCCGGGATGGCCGAGCAAGCAGCGACCATGGCCGCAACCATGTTCCGCTTCAGTTTGTTCATGTTTGTCTCCATTGTTATAGGGCATTAACCGGTATCAGAGGCTAAAGACCGGCTTGCTGATGCTGTCGGCAAGGTTCACTCGTGCCCATTCGACGGGGTCTTGCTCTTTGGGTAACAGCACGCCAGCCGGACGCACCCGCTGCTGGCTTGCGTCTAGTGCCGGCGGATTCTGACCTTCTTCCAAGCCGAGTGCCGCTTCGTGCAGCATGCGCCGCGCCATGACGATCGCCTTGTCGGTCGGCAGTAGCTGCTCGGCTTCGTGGTTCTGGATCGTCCCCATGCTTTCCTGCAGCGAGTAGTCCTGCGCAGCAAAGCCGAAGATGCCGCTGTAGGAGCGTTTTTCCTTCTGTGCCACGCGGTCCATCATGTAATCGTTGTCACGGTTAGCCCTGGGGATGAAGCTGCCCGGCGCTTCGTACTCCACGTGGATGCCTTTGCCGGCTTCCATTGCCGAACGTTCCGCAGCTGACAGGGGCCGGCTGGGCTGCCAGTTGATACTCCAAGCCCAGCAGCTGTGGTCGTCGATCGGGACCCACACGTGGCCGCCCAGTGCGTGCTCGCCGAACGGGGCGATCAGAGTGAACCAAGGGAACAACCACTGGGTGACGCGCCAGTAGTAGGAATCGGGTTCGCCGTTGCGGCGGCCGAACAGACTCAGACCGAACGGTGTCTTTTCGATCTCGAACATTACGTTGCCGTCGGCCTTGATGTAGTCGAGCGCCTTGACGCCTTGGTGCATCGGATCCGAATCCACTTCGAAGCTGTGCACGTAGGAAACGTGCGCAGTGTCGATACCGCCCTCCATGGCCTGCAGATAGTTGGAGTACTGCAGACGCTTGGAAACGAACACGTGGTCGGCTGGTAGCGTGCACCACTCCAGTTCGGGCGGCGCCGGCTGCTTGTCGGCCGGACCCATGTAGGTCCAGACGATGCCGCCACGCTCGATGCAAGGATAGGCCTTGATGTGCATGCGGGCGCAGGCCTGCGGCGAGGAGGGCACGTCCACGCACTTGCCGTCGCCATCGAACTTGACGCCGTGGTAGGCGCAGCGGATGCCGTTTTCCTCGTTGCGGCCGAAATATAGCGAGACGCCGCGGTGCGAGCAGAACTCGTCGATCAGGCGAGCCTTGCCGTCGCTGTCGCGGAAGGCCAGCAGTTTCTCGCCCAGCAGCTGGACGCGCACTTGTGGTCCGTCGGGCTCGGCAATCTCGTTCGATTGCAGGGCCGGAACCCAGTAGCGGCGCATCAGATTGCCCATGTGGGTGCCGGGACCGACACGGGTAAGCGTTTCAGACATTTCCTTGTTCATTTTTGCAGTCTCCTTCGGTTGAAAACACCGGCATTTCTTGAGAAAAATGCCAACTTTTTGATGTCCATCAGATAAGAACAGTGTCCATTGTATGGACTATTTGAGCTATGTCAAATGCTTTCTCAAGAAAAGTCTTGTCGATTGCTGCCGTCAGGTTCTGCCCGGGATACGATGCAGCCTCTGCAGTTGTGCGAAGGAAAGTGGCTTGGTCCAGACTGAAAAAATGAGTGATAGCGTCCGTGCGGTAGACCGCGCACTGGAAATCCTCATGGCGTTCACCGCAACCGATTACGAACTGTCAGTCGCTGAGCTGCTCAAGCGCGTCGATTTGAGTCGACCCACGCTGTATCGCCTGCTACACACACTGGAGCAGAGTGGCTTTGTGATATCGGACGGAGAGCCACAAAAATTCCGGCTAGGTCCGTCCGTAGCTCATTTGGCTCACGTATGGACGTCCAGCTTGGATGTCAGTGCGCTGGCTCAACCCGTCATGCGCCGAATTTGGGAACAGACTGGAGAGACGGTGGCCTTGTTTGTTCCGCAGGGGGCCTATCGTCTTTGCATTGCTGAATTGCCAAGCGCCCAACCCCTGAGTTTCAAACGAGGCGCAGGCTACCAAGAGCGGATCTTGTTGGGTGCTAGTGGGCGAGCTATCCTGGCCTATACAGTGAATGACACGAACGAATTGAAGAACTATGCAACCGGCACCCCGATCGATCTGACGAGGTATCCAGCTGAGCTCGCCCAAATTCGCAAGCGTGGTTACGCCATCAGTAAAGATGAGCTAATTGAAGGGGCGGTTGCTGTGGCCGCCCCGTTTTTCGACGGCGCTGGCAAGGTAGCTGGGTCAATTGGCATCTTTGGTCCCAGTGCGAGGTTACATACAGCACAGATCGATGCCTACGGCTCACTGCTGTTGCAGGAAGCCGAAGTTCTATCTAGGTCATTAGGCTATATCCCGTCCGGCATTACTTCCAAATAAATCTTGGCTAGCAGTGCTTGCTCGTCTTACATTGACGACGATTTTGCATTTTTGTTATATGGGGGCCGCTTGCGGTTGTTTTGAGCGCATCGCGACCGGCAACAACCAGTCTTGACCCGACACTCATGCCGTGGAGGGCAGCTGTGCAGCGATTCTGGGCGGTCGGCGCCTGCCATCGTATTCACGCTGTCTGACCCATTGCAGTCATCGCGAGGTGAAGCCCGTTGCGACGCCGGTGACTGGTTTCGGAGGCGCAGCCACCGTTCAGCGTGCGACGCGGAAACTCAATCTCGGCGTGCCGCCAAGTGTCCGCGTCAACGCGCGTAACCGCCTACACCGGCTGGCGGACATGCAGCGTATCCGCCCCTTCTGCCGCAGCGGCTGAAACCACCCCGCCGCCGGTCATTGACCCGAACCGAGCGAGAGGCTAGGTAGCGGTAGCTCGCCCGTCGCAGACTGCAAGGGGGGCAAGCCACAATACGCATCTCTTTTCGAACCAGACTCAGACGATGGATATTCAACTTACCTCGCACGATGGTGGGCCAGTAGCGCTTGAAGATGTCAATCGAATCAACGTGATCCTCGGTCGAAACGGCGCAGGGAAAAGTCGGTTCCTGCGCGGACTGGATCTGGGCATGGTCGCAGCGCCTGCGGACTTTCGGGTCAGCTATGTCAGCCCAGAGCGCGCGGGCTCCTTCCAAAGGGACGCCAGCGTCGAGACCAATGCGGTGAACGACACCAATTGGGCCGCGCTCGTACGGCGTGCAAATCAGGCGTCCGGGTTCAAGTCGATGTCGCATCTAGCTCTGCGAAACGCCGAGCGGGCGTATCTGATCAAGCTGGAGGATCAAGACGCGCGCGGCAAGAGCTTCCAGCGCGACTGCCTGGACCCGATCAGCCGGATGTTGAGTAACGTTTCGATTATCCGCGGTGAGATGGACTTCGAGTTCGTCACGGCCACAGGTGCTACTGTCAAGGCAAGTCAACTGAGCAGCGGAGAGTCGGAAACGATCGCCCTTGCAGCTGAGGTCCTTAGCTTCCTCTCTAATATCGATAAGAACAGGCTCAACGTCCTGCTACTCGATGAACCGGACGTGCATCAGCATCCCGACCTGCAGGCGCGGTTTGGACAGTACCTGTTGGACAGAATGAACAGCCTCAACGAGGCAGAACGCGAAAGGGTGATCATCTGCATCGCCACGCACAGCACACCGCTGGTATGTGCGCTCGCGAGCAGTAGCATGACGTCGATCGGTACGAAGGAGTATGACAGTACCACGGTGACCATGGAGGCACCTGGCAACACGCTGCGCAAGGTTGGGCCATTCTTCGGGCATCCGCTGTCCATGAGCCTCAGCAGCGACCCGATGCTAATCCTTGAAGGCGAGGACGACGAGCGCGTCTGGCAGCAGGCGGCTCGGACCTCGCAAGGAAAGATCCGGCTGTTTCCGGTACTGGCCACCTCGGTGGATCAGCAGTCCGAATTGGAAACGTTTACCGACAAAATGCTGACCGCGATCTATGACACGCCACGGGCCTACTCGCTGCGGGATGGCGACGGCATGACGGCGCCGCTCAGCAAGGTCGGGTGTGTCGAGCGCTTTAGGTTGCAGTGCTACGCCATCGAGAACACCCTGCTGACCACCGAGTGCCTCGCAAAGATGAACACCGACAGCTGGGCGGACTTCATGACCAAGACCGCCGCGTGGATCGCAGCCAATGCAGGTCACAAGGCTATCCCCCAGCTGAACGCCCTTCTCGCGTCGGACGATCGGCTCCGAAACGTGAAGATCAAAGACATCCGCCACATCATTTTGGCCATCACGGAAACGAAGAAGCCATGGGAAGTGATCGTGGGCCAGGCGCTGGCCGGCGCTATCGGCACGCCCGGCCAGCCAGTTGATCCATTTGGTCTTTTCGTCTTCGTAGGGGCCGACGCAGCGAAGACGCTGCTGCAGGCTACTTCGTGAGTCGAGTGCCCGATCGCTGATGCGTAGCGGCCGTTCGAGCCGGCGCCCATTGAACGTCGGAAAACAAACGTAGCGGCCGCTCGGACCGAATGCGGCAACTGACCTTTATCAGCCTGGAGTTGCCGTTAGGCGTTTCCGGCCGGATGTCCGCTTTAGGCTGATTGCCGCCGGTCAGGTTTGACCATCGAACGGCAGGTTCCAGCGTCACCTGCCATTCGCCATCAACGCGGGCGTCGGGCATCACCGTTCCGCTATATCGGACGTGAAACACGAGCACAGTCAGGACTAACTCGCGGTTCTTGTCACCGCTGCTATGAAGGACGTACCGGACGCCGCTCTCGTGCGGCCATGTCTCGGCACGCTTAAAGTTTCCGTGCGCCTTGGCAACAGCGTCGATGCCGGTGAGGACGGTCGAGGTCTCGGTGCCGCGATTGAAAACGAAGATCGCCCTCGTGCCATCGCACGAGCTGATTCCACCTCCCAGGTTCCTCTCGAACGCCGAGCTTTGGTCGATGGCGTCGGAGCTCGACCTGGGCAACTCAGAGGGCGCAACGCCTAGAGCGTGGCCTGCGTGCCGAGGATGACCGTGCTTTGGGCCGAAAGCGTGCCGCCGTTGCCGTGCGCGATGGCGGTGTTGCACCCCGTTACCTGCCGGCGACCGGCCTCGCCGCGCAATTGGCGCACGGCCTCGATCAGCACGAAGATGCCGAACATGCCTGGATGGCAATATGACAGGCCGCCGCCGCTGGTGTTGACGGGAAGCTGCCCCCCTGGGGCGATGGCACCGTCCGCGACGAAGCGGCCGCCCTCGCCCTTTGGACAGAAGCCCAGGTCTTCCAGGAACAGCAGCGTCGTGATGGTGAAGGCGTCGTAGACTTGTACCAAGTCGATGTCTGCGGGCTTCAATCCTGCCATCGCATACGCGGCTGCTCCGGAGCGCACGGCGCCGGTCACGGTGAGGTCCGGCATGTTGCTGATGCTGTAGTGTCCGAGATCCTCGCCGACCCCCAGCACGTAGGCCGGACGCTTCCTGAGCGTCTTCGCCCGCTCCGCCGAGGTGACGATGATCGCCCCGCCTCCGTCCGTCACCAGGCAGCAGTCGCGCACCGTCAACGGCGTGCTGACCATGCGCGAGCCCAGTACGTCCGCCACGGTCAGCGGTTCCTTCTCCCACGCCTGCGAGTTGAGCAGCGCCCAATCGCGCGCGGCCACGGCCACTTGCGCGAGCTGCTCGCGCGTGGTGCCGTACTCGTGCATGTGGCGCGACGCCGCGAGCGCATACGAGCTCGCGGTGTATAGGGGCCGATAAGGCGACTCGTAGGGATTGACATCGGGCGCCGCGACGTTGGCCCGGCCCAGGCTGCGCTGGGTGCTGGCATAGGCGATTAGCGCGACCTCGCACAGCCCCGCCTGGATGGCCGCCTGTGCGTGCGCCACCATCGACATGAAGCTGCAGCCCCCGATGTTGGTGCCGTCGTGGTAGCGCGGCCGGATCCCGAGGTACTCGGCCAGAGCCAAGGTCGGCATGCGGCTCTGCGAGGTGGTGGCGAATAGGCCATCGACGTCGCGCAGCGACAGGCCGGCATCGGCCAGGGCGCGCTGCGCCGCCTGCCCCATGAGGTCCAGGGGCGACAGGCCGGCAGCCACTTCCCCCAGGTCGGATTCGGCGACGCCTGTAATGGCGCAGGCGCCGCGTTTCAGGCCGTGCTGTGTCATGCGGCCTCCGGCACGAAGACGACGTAAGGCGCGGCGCCGTCGCCGGGGACGTGGACGCGCGAGCGCACGCGCATGCCGATGCGCACCGCATCGGCGGGCACCTCCTCGACGCGGCTCATGAGGCGGAAGCCCTCGTCCATGTCCACCAGAACCACGTTGTACGGCGGCTCGCCGCGCGGGCTGATCACCGTAGCGGCGTGCACGGTGCCCCTGCCCCCGCTCACGCGCCATTCAACGGCGTTGCCGGTGCCGGGAGCGATCACCCGTGGAAAGAACACCGGCTGGCCGGAGGCGGCGTCGAACTGGTACGCCAGTTCCCCGCGCTGAAGGTAGTCGCGGAAGAGCGCGAGCGGCGAAGCGCCCGCGGCAATCGTGTTGAGGCTCATGGGATTCAGATAATGCTGTTGGCGCGATGGCGCGCGATCTCTTCACTGCTCAGCCCGAGCAGGCTGCCTAGGACGTCCTCTGTCGCGTCGCCCAGCGTTGGCGGCGCGCGGTCGTACACCGGCGGCGTACCTTGCAGACGCAGCGGACTGGCAATCGTGGACACCATGCTGCCGTCCGGGCGCTGCAAGTCCACCCGCAGCTTGCGGTGCTGTACCTGCGCGTCCTCGAAGACCTGCCGGTAGTTGTTGATGGGACCGCAGGGCACGCCACGGGACTCCAGCCGCTCCAGCCACTCAGCGCGTGTGCGAGTGAGCATAGTGCGGGCTAGTTCGGGCACAAGTTCATTCCGACCGGTGATGCGGCCGGTGACCTTGGTCCAGCGCGGGTCGGCGCCCAGGTCCGACCGCTCGATGGCCGCGCAGTACTGCTGCCACTGGCCGTCGTTGCCGACTGCCACGACGATCTCGCCGTCGGCCACTACGAACACCTGGTAGGGCACGAGGCTCGCGTGTGCGTTGCCGAACCGGCCCGGGACCTTGCCACTTGCGAAGTAACCCGTCACTTGGTTGCCGCCGAGGGCCACGATGCAGTCGAGCAGCGCCATGTCGATGTACTGGCCGCGGCCCGACACCGAGCGATGCTCCAGCGCCGAAAGGATCGCGATCGTCGCGTACATCCCGGTCATAACGTCGGCGATCGCGATGCCTGCCTTCTGCGGCCCGCCGCCCGGCAGGTCGTCGCGCTCGCCGGTGATGCTCATGAGCCCGCCCATGGCCTGGAAGACGAAGTCGTACCCGGGCTTGTGCGCGCTCGGTCCTTCTTGGCCATAGCCGGTGATCGAGCAGTAGACCAGGCGCGGGTTCAGGGCCGACAGCGCGGCGTAGTCAAGGCCGTAGCGCTTGAGGTCCCCGACCTTGTAGTTCTCGATCACGACGTCGCTGACCGCGGCCAACTTGCGGATCATCTCTTGCCCTTCGGGGCGCGAGATGTCCATGGTGATCGACTTCTTGCCGCGGTTGGCCGCAACGTAGTACGTCGAGTCCGCGCCGGCCCCCGCCTGCGCGCCCTCGACCCAAGGCGGGCCCCAGCCGCGTGTGTCGTCGCCGACGCCGGGGCGTTCCACCTTGATCACGTCCGCGCCCATGTCGGCGAGGTTCTGGCTGCACCACGGGCCGGCCAGCACCCGGGACAGGTCCAGCACGCGCAGGTGCGAAAGGGCGCCCGGTCCGCCGGGCCGCGCCATCGTCGTGTCAAGCATGTAGCGCTCCTAGTCGATCTTGACGTTGGCGTTGCTGGTCACCTTGACCCACTTGGTCAGCTCGGCGTCGACGAACGAAGCGAACTGGGCTTGCGTCATGGAGCCCGGCTCGGCGCCGAGGGCGGCGAACTGCGAGCGGATGCTGGCGCTTTGCAGCACCTTCCGCACGTCGCCTGCAAGCCTGTCGCGCAGCTTGGGGTCCATGCGTCCGGGGGCGTAGAGGCCGAACCAAGCGGTGGCCTCGAAGCCCTTCAGACCGGCCTCATCGATGGTCGGAACGTTCGGCAGCGCAGGCGAGCGCTTGAGCGACGTCACGCCCAGGGCCAGCAGCTTGCCCGACTGGATGTGCTGCAGCACGCCCGGCACCGAGTCGAACATCATCGGAATCTGGCCGCCCAGCAGGTCGTTGAGGGCGCTCGCGGCGCCCTTATAAGGCACGTGGACCATTTCCACGCCCGCCATCAACTTGAACAGCTCGCCGGAGAGATGGTTGGCGCCGCCCGTCCCGGAAGAGCCGAAGTTCACCTTGCCCGGATTTGCCTTGGCGTAAGCCACCAGTTGCTGCACCGTCTTAGGTGGGAAGGACGGGTGCACCACCAGCACGTTGGGCACGGCCGCGACCTGCGCGAGCGGCGTGAAGTCGGTGCGTGTGTCGTACTTGAGGTTCTTGTACAGGCCTGGATTTATCACGTGGTGCGTGGCGGTGAGCATGAGCGTGTGGCCGTCCGGCGGCATGCGCGCCAGTTGCTCTGAGAAGATGGTGCCGCTGGCGCCCGCCTTGTTGTCAACGATGACGGGCTTGCCCCAGCGCTCCCCCAGCTCCTTGGCCAGCTGTCGCGCAAGGATGTCGGTGGTGCCGCCGGCCGGGAACGGCACGATGATCTTCACGGGTTGCGTGGGAAAATCCTGTGCGTGCGCTGCGAGCGGCGCTGCCGCCGCGCACAGGATGCCAAGCACCGCTGCGGCCAGCCGTGCCTTGTAGGTCTTAAGGATCTGCATGAATGTCTCCTGGTTTTCTGGGGGGGCTGCCGGCGGCGAGGCGTCAGCTAGCGAGCGGGATTTCGATCATCGCTTCGCCGACGGCCACGACTTCGCCGCGCTGGTTCTGCACCTGCACGTCCAGCATGAACCAGCGGCCGGTTTGCGTGTCCTTGCTCGCCTTGACCACCGCGCTTGGGGTGATGGTGTCGCCCGGCTTCACGGGCATCTTCCAGCGGGTCTCGAGGCGCCGCTGTACGCCGCCGTGGGCGTAGATCCAGTCGGTTAGCATCTTGGTGATGACACCGAAGTTGTTCATGCCGTGCATGATGATGCCGCCGAAGTTCGTCTTGCCGAAGTCACCCTTCATGTACTCGTCGTCGAGGTGCAGCGGGTTGAAGTCAAGTGAGGCTTCGCAGAAGGCACGGATCGTTTCCCGCGTGGGCGAGAAGGGGGTGCCGGTGATCTTGTGGCCGGCTTCGAATTGGGTAGTGGTCGTCATGTCGTGGATCCTTCTTAGGCGGTGCGGATGGTCTGGCCTCGGCCGGAGCAGATCACCTGGTTGTGTTGGTTGAAGAAGACGTTGTCGTGGACGACGAACAGCCGGTCTTTCTTGATGAACTTGTCCAGTGCGCGCGCTTCCAGGCGGATGGTGTCGCCGGGGCGCGCGGGGATGTTGTAGCTCCAGGACTGGCCCGCGTTGACGGTGCCGGGGCTGCGCATCCAGTCGTCCGCCGGGGTGCAGGCGAACATCAGCAGGATGTGGATGGTGGGAGGAGCGATGAGGCCCTTGTGCGGCGTGGTCTTGGCGTATTCCTCGTCGAAGTACAACGGATGGGTGTCGCCCACCACGCGGCAGTACTTCTGGATCGCTTCGAGCGTCAGCGTGTACGGGATCGTCTTGCGCGGCTCACCGGGAACGATCTGTTCCCAGGTCTTGCGCAGCTCGTTGTCCTTCCAGAAATCGGTTTCAAAGGTTTGTGTGGTCATGGCTTACAAGTTGAGGTTGAAGAGTTCGGCGAATCGTGTACAATGTCCGCCTAGCGGTTATCAATAACCGCCTAGTGATTATTATTAGCCGGTAAGCGGCTGTTGTCAACATCAAAAACTTATGGCTACCCCAGAAAGCGAATCCTTCGTCCGCACGTTTGCACGCGGCCTGAAAGTCATTGAGGTTCTGGGCTTACGTCCAGGCGGCCTTACCCTGGCCGAGGTGGCGGACGGTGTAGCGCTGCCGCGCACGGCAGTGCGCAGGTTCCTGCTAACGCTGATTGATCTGGCATTCGTTCGAACCGACGGCAAGCGCTATTGGCTCACACCACGCGTTTTGCGCCTTGGTCTTTCCTACCTCTCCACGCTCCCTTACTGGCGCGATGCACAGCCTGCGCTGGAGGAGCTGTGCACGCGGGTGCAGCAGTCCTGCGCACTGTCCGTGCTGGACGGCGAAGAACTCGTCTATGTGCAGCGGCAGCACGCCAAGCGCATCCTCCCCATGAGCCCTACGGTCGGTAGCCGGCTGCCCGCACATGCGGTGTCGATGGGCCGCGTGCTGCTCGCGGGGCTTCCAGACGAGGAACTGGAGCAATATCTCGAATCCGCCGAACTCGTCGCCCTGACGCCCACAACGCTGACGGATCGCGATCAGATGCACAAAGCCATCCTCGCTATTCGGCAGCAGGGCTGGGCTTGGGTGGATGGCGAGCTAGACGAATCGATCTGCGGTCTCGCGGTGCCAGTCAGGGATCGCAGAGGCGCCACGATCGCCGCGCTGAATGTCAGCTTGCCGTCTGGAGAGTTCACGCAAGAACAGGCCGTGGAGCGGTTCCTGGGCGAACTGCGAGTCGCAGCGTCGCGGCTGCGCGCGAGCGATCGATAGCCTAGACCACCCAAAGGCCAAGCAGTTCACCTCATCTGGGCACTCGCCAGTACGCCCGGATTCTCGTGCATTGGGTCGACGAACTGGAACTGGATTCTGCCGACTACGGCACACACTCGATGCGCAGACCAAGGCGACGCTGATCTACAGGCGCACCAAAAACCTACGTGCCTTGCAACTGCTTCTGGGGCACTCCAAGCTTGAGTCGACCGTGAGAGCGGGACCGCTGCGCCCCTGCTGGCAGCCTAAAGACATCGATTGACCCGCGTGGCGATGGCCGCTATGCGGTAGATAGCGTGAGTTCGGCTATACGAATCGAACGGCAGCAAACGCTGCAATGCGGTCACTCCTATCGCGCAGTCGAAACAGGTCTTACGTCTTTGCTTCTTTCAACGCCACCAACCGAGTTATACCTCGCCGTCCGCCGCTCCTGCCGCATCCCCCATCGTCTGGGCACATCCTGCCCCCCGCACTGGCCGGATACATCGTCCTCCGCCCCAACCGCTGATTGATCGCATCCATCGCCATCTTCAGCCGCGATCTGTTGCTACCTCTGCCGTAAGTAGTAGCTATTTCACCTTTGACGCTGGTAGTTTCCAGATTGGTCCAAAGCTACCGAAGCACGCATTCATCACGGCTTCTGCTTTCCCATTCGTGGAGCGTAATTCGCCCCATTGATTAATCTCGAAGACAACACGATCGTCAACGATTCGTCCGTCATTCATTAGACGGTCGCGCACACGAGTTGTGCCTCCCCGACTCTCAACAAGAATAGTGAGATGGGAGCGATTGCTGTCGACCGCGGCCAGTTTGGCAAGGAAAACATTGACTAGCGGTAGGAATCGCCCATCACGGCTATGACAGTTGATGTTAAAGCAGACGACGGCATCCCGCGCAGCTTGATTCTCGAACTCGATGCGCTGACCGTAACGTTCCCGCAGACGCTGAATATAGGAAGGATCTGGCTCGGATGTGGCGTGAGCCATAGCGCAAAGAAATGCGCCCCCAAGAAGAGCGATGCGGATGACAGTTCCAATGCTGGCACCGGCCGCGGCTGCGCCGAAGAAGCAGCATTTCGCGGAGATGTGGTGGCTCGTGGTCGCGGTCACTTACCGGTTGGGGAAGGTCTGGGTGAAGTTGGCCCGTAGCGCGCTGCCGTTGACGCCCATCAGCGTGTGCCAAACGATGACGATCTGGTCGCCTTGAACGTGCCAGCAGCCGTATGCGCCAGCTCCGCCCACCCCGGGTCTGGCGATGAATACGGCCTCTTTCCCGCCTTGCCGGCATGCCTCTGTCTGGAGGGTGATCTCTCCTTCGGGGGTGGTGATCCATCGCCGTTGCGAGGCTTGCGCCCAGGCGGCAGGGATGGCAAAGGCGATGATCAATGCAATGGCTGTAGCTTTCATGGGGCCCCTTTCTCGGTGATGGTTCTGCTCATACGGGTTCGCTCACGAGAGTGGCTTCATATCTCCTCTCAAAGTCAGCTTTCGTGAAGCCTTTCCAATACTACCAAATTGGTAGTACGTAGCAAGCCACAAATCGAGACGATCAAACTTTTGAAAGGTGGATATCTCGATGTCAGTTTTGGGGAAGCGCTTGAAAGAAGCCCGACTTCGTGCCGGCCTATCTCAAGAGCAACTCGGGATGGATGCGGGCCTGGACCCCATGTCTGCCAGTACGCGCATGAATCGCTACGAGTTGGGCAAGCGGGCACCGAACTTCGAACTGGTTGAGGTATTTGCCAAGGTGCTCAAGGTACCGACGCCCTATTTCTATACAGCCGATGACGCCATGGCGCGACTGATATTGGCGGCCTATAGGCTGACGGTCAGGGACCGATTGAAGTTGGCCGAGTCAATAGAAAACGATGCCATTTGACTAGGCCAGTGCACGACTGACCCGCAATCACAGCGCTTGACCGTCATTCACCGGACCGTGCTCTTTTGAACCTGCAGCCGGTACAGCACACTCCACACATCGTGATAAAGCCGCGCCCTGTCCCTGCCTTGGCGGCTTGAAACTTCAGATTTGAAGTTGTCGTAGTCGATCTGCTCGACCATCTGCGCACAGGCCCTCGCCACCGCAAGTCGGGGCGCAAGTGCCCGGAAACGGTAGTCACTGACCGCGCTCTCCTGGATACGCCCCAATTCAGGCATGAACTGCTTCTTGAGCGCTTGCAGGTCAGACTTCACCCTGGCACGGACCGTCAAGCTGTCACCGTCGCCGGGTTTCTGCACTACGCTGAAGAAGCCTATCGGCGTGATCATCCACATACGGCCAACTCCTTCTGCGCGACCCCGCCTTTGATTCGAGAGTGATTCTCAATACCAGAAGCGCTGACGGCGGTGGGTGGTGGCGCTATTCTTCTGGGGGGCTTGGTCTTTTCTTTGTTCGTCTGGGCCTCCCACTCGTCCAGGCAGTCCGCCCACCGCTGCATCATATCCCGCCGCCCCTCCAGGTACAGCGCCTGGTTGTAGGTGCGGCGCACCACGTTGGGTTCGGCATGCGCGAGTTGGCGCTCGATCCAGTCGGTGTTGTAGCCCATTTCATGCAAGCGTGTACTGCCGGTGGTGCGGGTCGCGTGCGGGCTGAAGCGCTTGCTCCACCCCAGCACGTGCAGGGCTTGCCGTAGCGCGGCGGTAGACATGCCGCCGTCTTGCCGGTCGCGCCCGGGAAGGACGTACTGGTTCTGGCCAGTTACCCCGTGAAATGCCCTCAACGCCTTTAGCGCCTGCATGGGCAGCGGCACGATATGGGGACGCCGCATCTTCATGCGGCCGGCGGGGATGGTCCAGAGCCCCCTGTCAAGATCGAACTCTGACCACTGTGCGCCGGTCACCTCGACAGGGCGGCACAAGGTCCACCACATCAGCCGGAAGGCCAGGGAGGTTTCATATCGTCCTTTGAGCCGACTGATGTCGTTGAGCAGTTCCCCGACTTCCTCCACCTCCATGGCCCGCTTGTGCTGCGTCTTGTTGGGCGGCAGGGCCTTGCGAACCAGGTAGGTCGGGTCGTTGTCAGCCCGCAGGGTGGCCATTGCCAGCTCGAAGACTCCCGTCATGGCCCTGCGCGCGGCGGCGGCAACGGATGGCCCGCTGTTTTTATGCGTGCTTTGGAGAACATCCAGGGCATGCTGGGCTGTGATCTGGCGCATCGGCAGTCGCCCGATCTTGGGGTAGATCGCCCGCTCCAGCATGCTTCGTGTGCGCGACTTGGTCGGGTTTTCCCAGTCCTTCATCGCCAGCCATTCCTTGGCCACAGCCTCAAAGGTGATGGCGTTGCCCTGATTGACCAGGATTTTCTCGGTCTTGCGCTGATCGGCGGGGTTGATGCCCTTCTTGACCAATGCCCGGGCGCCGATCAGGCGGATCCGGGCTTCCGCGAGGGTCAACAGGTCGGCGGCCTGCCGTGCGGCGGTTTGTTCTGTCGTTTCGTCCTTCTTGGTCGCCGCGTACGTCCCTAGCGTGAATACGCTTTCGTAGCAGCGATCTCCCCGCGTCATGCGGAATCTGTAGCGCCAGGCTTTGACGCCGTTGGGTTTGATCTCCAGGTACAAGCCCTGTGCGTCGGTGAGCTTGTATGAACTGGGGCCGGGTTGGGCGTTGCGAATCTGTGTCTCGGTCAGCATGATGATCTCCTGGGATCACCATACCGAGACGTTTTTCAGATAGCTACGAGAACGTTTGTCACGCAGCCACACAGTGGCAAATTAGTGACAGGATGGGTTGATTTGGAGGGGGTCAGCACGATCGTGCCGTATCGGCCGCCGTCGGGGATGTGCGGCCCATACCCGACCCCCATCTGGCCAGTGGCAAACACACCCCATTTTGTACCCATACCCGTCGAACGGCGCGTCGGCATTGGTTTTTTTGTCGGGTATGAATGGCAAAACGGCCCGCTCTGGCGGACCGTTTCAGAAGGGAGAACAGGCGACTTGCGTCTCAGGCACTGAACAGGAAGTTCATCACATCGCCATCCTTGACGACGTACTCCTTGCCTTCCGCGCGCATCTTGCCGGCATCCTTGGCGCCCTGCTCACCCTTGCAGGCGATGAAGTCTTCAAAGGCGATGGTCTGGGCCCGGATGTAGCCCTTCTCGAAATCGGTGTGGATCACGCCAGCCGCCTGGGGTCCGGTATCACCCACATGAATGGTCCAGGCACGCACTTCCTTCACGCCCGCCGTGAAATAGGTCTGCAGACCCAGCAACTTGTAGGCCGCACGAATCAGGCGGTTCAGGCCGGGCTCGGTCTGTCCCAGCTCTTCCAGGAACATCTGGCGGTCGTCGTCGCTCATCTCCGCCATTTCGGCTTCCAGCTTGGCACAGATCGCCACCACCGGGGCATTCTGGGTCGCGGCGTAGGCCGTCAGGCGGTCCAGGAAAGGGTTGTTTTCAAAACCGTTCTCACTCACGTTGGCCACGAACATGGCCGGCTTGGCCGTGATCAGGAAAAACTGCTTCAGCAAGGGTTGATCTTCCTTGCTGAACTCCAGCGTGCGCACCGGCTTGCCTTCGTTGAGCGCCGCCTGGCACTTCTCCAGAATCGCCACCAGCTTGATCGACTCCTTGTCCCCCGAGCGTGCGGTCTTGGTCACCCGGTGCAGCGCCTTCTCGACCGCCCCCAGGTCGGCCAGGCACAACTCGGTCTGAATCACTTCGATGTCCGAGATCGGGTCCACCTTGCCGGCCACGTGGATCACGTTGTCGTCTTCAAAGCAACGCACCACATTGACGATGGCATCGGTTTCGCGGATGTGCGCCAGGAACTTGTTGCCCAGGCCCTCGCCAGTACTGGCACCGGCCACCAGGCCGGCGATGTCGACAAACTCGACGATGGCCGGCACGATGCGCTCCGGGTGGATGATTTCCGCCAGCTGCTGCAGGCGCGGATCGGGCACCTCGACCACGCCCACATTGGGTTCAATGGTGCAAAAGGGATAGTTCTCCGCCGCAATGCCCGCCTTGGTCAGGGCATTGAACAGGGTGGATTTACCGACGTTGGGCAGGCCGACGATGCCGCACTTGAGAGACATGAAAAATTCCTTTGAAATCAATCCCCTTTGCACCATCGAACCCAATGTGGGCGTGGTCGAGGTGGCTAGCAAACACCGTGCGTAACCGACATGAGCTACCGAGAAACCGAGCCAAAAATGCCCGAGCTCCTCAATTTTTTGTCCTCGTTTTGCCTAGGGGAAACTGGTGCCGATTGTACTGATCAGTGAATCCCTGCTTCGCCGCTCGACCGCGACCGACGGGCGCATCCTGCGGGATCGGGTTCTTTGCGGCTTTGGCGTGCGTCTGAATGCCCGCAAGCGCACCTTCTTGATCGCCACCAGCGTCTGCGGTCGTCAGTTCCGCATGATGCTGGGCTACTGGCCTTTGATGACCGTGGACGAAGCCAGGTCAAAGGCGCTGGAGGTCATCAGGGAGTGCCGGGCGGGTCGAATGCCAAGCACCGCGGTTCCGCTGGCCTTGCCGACCATGCGGGAGGCTCTGGCCGCGTACTGCGAAGCCAAGGGCATCAAACCTTCAAGCCGCAAGCGCTATGACTCAATGATGAGGACTCACTTCGGCGACTGGCTGGACCGCCCGGTCCTGGACATGGGGAGCCGGGCGTTTGTCGAACATTGCCATGCCTTTGCCCAAACCAAAGGCGCCTCCCTGGTAGAAGTCGGTCGCGGGATCGTGGGCGCCCTGGTCAAGTACCTCAACGCGGTTCATGGGTTGAGCTTGGAGGCACCGTTTGCCAAGCTGGCCGCGGCGGGTTTGATGCCGGATCGTGCCCAGCCCCGCGCTCGGGTGCTTCAAGAGTCCGACCTACCGGTCTGGAAGATGGCCGTGGACAAGCTGGGCGAGAAACAGCAGGACTTCCTGTACCTGACGCTCTACACGGGCTTGAGACGCAATGAGTGCAGGGAACTACAGCGGAAGCAGATTGACCTCACCAAGGGCGTTTTGAGCATTCCTGACACGAAGAACGGCAAGCCCCACTCCCTGCCGATCACACCGCTGATGCGGGAGATTCTGAAGCGTCGCTGCGATGGTCTGGACGATCAGGACGAGCTTTTTGCGGGTGTCAGCGCCGAGCACCTGTCCGACATGGCAACGCGGGCGGGTTCGCCCAGATTCATGCTGCACGACCTGCGCAAGCTGGTAGCGACCGTGGGCGAGAAGATCGGCTTGAGTTCAGCCGTGATGAGGAGAATCCTCAATCACACCGCCCCCAGGAGCGATCTGTTGCATAGGCATTACGTGGGCTTCGGTGTCGAGGATGTGCGGGATGGGTTGACGAGGATTCAGGCCGCGATGGGCCTGCTGCTCACGGATACCCGCCAGACCGCTTAGGCGGGCGCCTGGCGGGTTTGGCGGCGATTTTGATGGGTGGGCAGCTATCGGGCAATCCGATGGCTTTGGCGCGGTCCTGACCTGATCATCACACCCCAGATCAGGACCATGTGGTCAAAGGAACTTCAGAAACTGGTCGTACAGGTATTGCGCTTTACCGCACTCAGCCTTGGGCGGCTTCTTGTTGCCGGGGTATTTCATCTCGACTTCCATCATGCCTTCCTGAAAGCCTTGCTGGATATCGTTACTGGATATTCCCTGCTGGCGCATGACCTTCACCTGGCCTTTGATTACGTCATCAGGCGTCTGCATAGACCTGCACTTCTCCAGGGTGTAATTCGCCATGATCACGCCCTTCGCCACGTTGATCTCGTCCCTGCCAGCGAACGCGGGTAGTGCAAAGGTCGTGACAGCGATTGCAGCAATAACACTCAGGGCTTTGACTGTCTGGTTTCCTCCCCTGCTGCCAGCATTCATGCCCACCTGAAAGTCTTCGTTCTTCAATTTCTCTCCTTAATTGTCACGTTTAGTGTGTCCACGATTAGAGCGTGGCCTTTCAATATACAACGCCGCAAAGTTCGCGGCGTGAAAAAGTCAAACATTCGTCAGCAGTTCGGTCAACGAATCAAGGAACTGCGAACCATTGCCAAACTGTCTCAAGAGGACCTGGCGGACCGCTGCGGGTTCGCCCGCTCGTACATGAGCCGAATTGAGCGTGGCGGGGCCAATACGTCGCTAGATGCGATCCAGAAGCTGGCTGACGGCTTGGGCGTCGTGGTGGCCGATCTGTTCACGACCAGCACACCGCAGCCGGCCCCCAGGCAGGAACTGTTTGTGCCCTACGCAAACGATGGCTCTTGCTTCAATCCAAGTCTGAAACGTGCCGGCAAGTACACGGTTGGGGACAAGGAAGACGAAGTGACATTTGCGGACTTCGAGGACGCACTTGAATACTTACGGCAGATGGGAATTGCGAAATGGCGTCGCCCTAACCCAAATGGCAATTGGGGCATCGTTACGGCCGTGCGCTGGGCACCTTTGGGCAAAAAATAGCACACGGGCGTCTGGCAGGTTTTTCGAGGGTTTTAATGGGAGGCTTTCATTAGTCAATCCGATCGCCTTGGTGAGGCATTGGCAATGCAGCACTCACCCCCAGACCTTTGCGGACGTTGCGTCGAAAAAGCGCACATCAAGATCCTGCGGTCGTCGCCTCCCAACATTTCTGGCTCGGCGAGCATCGACTAATTTTTGGGTCCGACGGACTATTGCAGCGTTATGCGCATCACTTGGTTCACCAAAAATGCTGACATACAAGTTGCTAATCTTCCCGACCTCAATCATGCGCAGTACATGGTCATCGTTGTCCGCGAACGAAAGGCCATAGACGAACAAAGAGCCTGAGATTTTTGGCATGCTCGCAAGGCCGCGATGCAAGTAGCCGCTATGCTTAATGCGCTCCAACTTCTCTGCGGATGTCCCCTCGGACACGAATAAAGGATATTTTGAGTGTGCCAAGGCGTCCCGAACCTGATCAGTAAGACGAACGCCGGTATTTCGCCATGTGTATTTTTGGAGTTCTGAGCCAGCGTCAAACAGATGCAGCGCTCCATGCAAATAGTAAATCTTCTGATCAAAGCTATTTTCGACTTCCCACGTCACGTACTCTTGCGGCCCGTCGTCTGGGTGGCGGAATCCATCGTCACACTCAAGAGGAGGATCAATCGCGTCCTGCATGAAAGCCCAATACAACAAGAGGTCGTAGTTAAGCGTATACACACGCTCGAAGTTGGACAGAAAAGTTTTGCAAGCTGCATACGCCGCAGGCTCAATTTCGCCAGGCCAACTTGGATGGCTTCCTGCTATTGCCTTGACTAGGACCTCGCGCAGTCGCTCCGCATCGTCACGCATCATCGCCGCCAAGTCAGTCGCCTCTGGCTCGTATGTTGAAAGCAAAATAGATGCGTGCTTCAACGCCTTGATGACCGCCTCGAAATCTGTTGTACCGAGCGCCTCGAAAGAAGCTCTGCAGTAAGGGGATAGACCAGCGAAATCTGCACGATCAAAGAGGGCACCATAAGAAAATATGCCGTCACGACAGGCTCTGCTAAAGCCGTTTCCAAGCAACGCATGAACATGACCTGAGGCAGATGCTCGGCGTATTGCCTGGTTGAAATCCATTAGTTCGACGGGCATGACACTAAAAGTACAAGTTTGATGACTTCGAGTCTGGCGAAATTGACGCTAGACGTCCAGCGGCGGCCCCTCAAAGACAGCCAGTGATAGCAGAACCGAACAGCCAACTCAGAGACTATTTCGCCCGTACGAGCCTAACCGCATAACGCTGAATGCCCCAGGACACGGCAAAGGTTTCATCAACCTCGTACCAGCGACCTACTGGCTGTCCACCACCGTGATTTGCCCCCATGCAAGAACATTCACAATCCATACCTTCCGCGTTCCAGCAAGCAGGAGCGCAAACCTGCCGCTCCCTGTGAAGTTGGACGACATAGCACCACCGATGCCGACGTACGCATAGGCGTACCACTCTCTCAAACCAAGCCTGGGGCACCTCCCATGATTTATGCGCCGCGTCCCACGACGGCTTGCGCACTTGACCGTCACGTAGCCACTCTTTATTACTTAAAGAATAAGGAAGCTTGATCAGCAGCGGGAGCGGCCGTTCACGTCGAAAAACGACGGGAATACGTCCTTGGTGCCAAATCTCGTCGAGATCCATTACTTCAGACGGCGCACTGCCACCGCTTCATCTGCACCGTCCACCTTCATCTTGTAGCCGCCCCCAGAAGGATAGATAAGAACCTCAGGCATGAAGGCATAGTGGTACTCATAGTGGTATTCACTTTGCTGCCAAATTTGGCCGTTGGTCAACTTGACGACAGTGTCGCCATCCCACCCCTCGAAGTCGCCATCGATTTGGCTTTCGATAACACCCTGTGCGGCGCTTGTTCTTGACGAGGCCTCAATCCCTTTACCTAGACCAGCACGATAGACATCAATGATGGTCCGTCGCAGAGCCTCACGTTGTCTTGAGGTCATGCTCCCAATCTGTAGATCATCCTGCTGCTGCTTGGATAACAATCTTTCCAGGGGAATAGTTGGATAGTCCGCCGCGCGAATCCCGGCAGTTCCAGTGAGAAGAAGTAGCACGAAGAAGAGCGTCCGCATTTACATCTCCCAATGTCGCCCACGAACTAGAAACCTAACCTTGGACAAAATCTAGTAACGGAAGCCGGGTACCTTGAATGCTCGCGGAGACACCAAGCGTGCGACTACTTGTGCTGGCCATAGCGGTCACCTGTCTTGTCGTTCTTATAGGTGCCACCCCTGTGCGAACTGCCTGAGCCGCCTTTATACGAACCGTCATGGCTGCTCGTGTGCTTGCCGCCACCATAATGCGGACGGCTGCCACCACCGGATTTGCCTTTTGCATCGGCGATGCCCCCCGCAAACGCCAAGGCAAGAGAGATCAATACAACACCAAACACTTTCATCGCGTGCCTCCCTATGGTGATTTGACGCCACCCGCGGCGGGTGGCGGAGGCCATTATGCGCAGCATCCGATCACTGTTTCAAGTGGCGAAATCCCCAAGGTGGCGTGGGCGACTCATCGCGCCACAGCCCAACCCGGTCGAGCCTCGCACTTGCTTCGCTCGCGTCATAGAGCATCCGGTCTTCTTTCGTCAGTTCGCGCTCGTACTGGCGATAGAACCACGCCATGCCTCTACGAATCTGCTCCAGGTTCACGTCCTGCCCGTTGTGCAGCACTTTGCCGATCTCGCGCCCGTAACGATCACGCTTGTAGGTATGTACTTCAACCGCTTGGTTGAAAACCAACTCACTCAAGCTTTGTTTCGATCTCTGCCCGTAGGCTTGGCGCTTCTCAGGCGCATCGATACCGTCTAGCCGAATTCGGTGCTGCACACGCGCCACGTCAAGAACCGTGATTGTGTCCCCGTCCACCACTGCGACGACCACGCCGTGAATGATGTCCGCCTGACACCAAGTCGTCAGGAACAGCAGAAGCGTTGCGAGGATTTTTCTCATCGTCACTGCGTTTATGAATTTTTTGACAGGCGCTGCTGCGAGAGAACACCCGCTCGTTGGCGCGTCAACAGACTGTGGCGTTTTTACTGCACTTTTAATTTTGCCAACCAGAACCATTGTCTCGCCAACGTGCGCTTTCTATCTTTGCTCTGTGTTTAACACTTTATGGAGATTTAAATTTTGAAAGAACGTGAAAACAAGCTATTCAACGCGGCTGACGGAGTCGAAGCCAAAGGCACGTGGCCTGTCGCGAGCGATGAGGATATTAGAGAGTTCCTCGAGGATCTTGATGCAGAGATAAGAGCATCAGGACAACCCCAAGTCGGGCTTCAAAGGGATGAGGAAAAGCCCCTCCCCCGGCCTACTTCATCGACCACGAAGAAATTCCCAAATGTTTCTCAATCTGCCTCACCCGATGGCATTGAATTGCGCAGCAGACTGTGTGCCCTAATGAGAGAACTCGCCAGCCATAAGGACTACTACCGAATCAGAGATGAATACTGTCAAATTTCAATCTGGCTCAACCTGGAAGGACTTTGGGCACCTGCATTTCGCACACCGGTCAAGCTGAATCTCGGGCAGGGAAACAATGTGTATTTTGAGATTCATCGTGACCAAGTTGTCATAGATTGCCATTGGCTTCACTGCCTGAAAGATCGCATCCGAGTCAAACCGCGTGATGAAGAATGGAAACCACTTTTCGATCATCGCTCGGACTTTCCTTTCGACCTCGCTTCAGAATTTGTACACCTTTCGTGGAAAAGCGAGCACCGTGCCACCCAAGCTTTGATGCTGACGACAAAGCAGCAATGCCAACTTGCTGCACTTCGTGGCAAGGAAGTCAAGAAGAGGTTCGAGTTGGCACTTCTCGGCGAAAAGCAAGGACGTGGCCGTACCGCACCCAAAATCGCGAACGTACGGAAGCGACTCAATGAATGGGGCGAGCTAAACAAGAACATCCTCAATCATCTTGATGATTACGAGCATCTGTGGCTCGCACGTGAGCTGCTTACTCCCGAAGCGCCCGTCAGCCACGTGACCGAACTCTATGCGTGGATTGCTGGCACTCCCCCCAAGGACGGGAAAACAGTGCGTGAGAAGTTGAAAAGGCTTGATCGGCAACTTGGAGGGACTGCCTAAGGACCGTTTCCCGGGGTTTTCTCCGGGGAGGTTTCTGGGCAGGTTTCACGAGAATTCGCCTCCGACACTCCGTGAAATCAATAACTTACGTGCGTCGCCCCTGCCAAACAGGGGATGAATTAAGTAAGTCAGTAGTGACATAAGAATGAAATCCACTAATGCGTAGCATTCCGCCTCCGGCGGCGGCGGTCCTTCGGCCCGCCAGTGTTTTTCTATTCCGTAGTGAGGCGGTTCTGAACAACATGCAGCGGCGAAGCCGACGCATGTTGTCAGCCAGCCAATAAGCTTGGCACCTCCTCGGAATGGAGTTCACCTGACTTCATGACGATGTCGTGTTTAAGCTGCATCCTCTTCCCCAAAAGATCGCCTGTATAAGGTTTGGGGATTTCTGAGCCGGAACGAGGAACGCAGTACCTCCAGCCTTCCTCTGCTCCTCTAGGACATCGCTCAACCCAGCCCCAGGTCGCTTCACCACCATACGCGGCTCAGGCACGCCCGTAAGGGGTTCAAAACCTCCGTTCTGGGTGAACAAACAGTGAACAAATAGGGAATTGGTGATTCCCTTGAAACCCGCACCAGATGCGGCTCTCGGGGGTATTTTTTGCACCACCGTTCGTAGCGACTTTCCACCCCGGCTGCAAGCGTTTTGCCAGCTTCCTCGCCGATGCAACACCCCAGCCATTCCCTCCTTGGCGCCAGCTTGCCGTCGTCCTATCTTTGTCCTCGCACAGGACCCTCGTCCTTACATGTGGACAACCAGGAGATTTAGCATGGCTCACGATCAGTTCGTCACTTACTACCGCGTCAGCACCCAGCGTCAGGGTGCATCCGGCTTGGGACTCGATGCGCAACGGCAAACCGTCGCCCAATACCTCTCAGAACGCGCCAGAACCGTCTTGACTGAGTTTGTTGAAGTCGAGACGGGTAAGGGTGCCAACGCTCTGGAAAAACGCCCTGAGCTGCGTAAAGCGCTTGAGCTGTGCAGAAAATCGGGCGCGACGCTGCTGATAGCGAAGCTCGACCGTCTGGCCCGCAATGTTCACTTTGTCAGCGGCTTGATCGAAACCGGCGTGGACTTCATCGCGGCCGACATGCCCAACGCGAACAAGGTGATGATCCAGATGCACGCGGTCATGAGCGAGTGGGAGCGCGACCAGATCAGTGAACGCACGAAAGCTGCTCTGGCCGCTGCAAAGGCCCGTGGCGTCATTTTGGGAGCTACCGGGCCGTCCAACCTGCGCCGGCACACAGAACAGCGCCAGGACGCCGCCAGGGTGTTCCGGGAACGGCTGAAACCCGTTTTGGATGGGTTCGTAGCTCAAGGCCTGAGCCGTCGAGCGATGGTCAAGCACTTGAACGCACTGAAAATTACCGCGCCGCGTGGTGGGAAATGGTCATTAGGACAGGTGCAAAGGGTAATAACGACCTAACAGTTAGAGCCGTCTCTGCGGCTCTTTCAGACTTTCACTGACACGAAAAAGCAAACAGTCACGACATCAATCCACCCGTTTGCAAACCTCAGGGTTGCGCGGCAAATTCCGCTCCTGCCCGTTATAAGTTACGCGAGTTACTTTCAAAGTCAGTTCGCTGCCATCAATCTTGAATTGCCTTACGGAAAAACCGTTCATCGGCTTGTTGATCAGATTGTTGGCGAACGCAAATCTCATGTCAGCCGGCAGGCCGTCCACAATTTCAAATGTATTTAGTTGAATGCTCAATTCGCTCCCAGATACCTTGTAGGTGCCGCTCATGCGAGTCGTGAAGCGGTTCAACATATCGGAGCTTGAACGATCCCCAACGGCGATCGTGGCCACATCATCGCTCGCCCCAAAGCGGTACTGGCCGCTGCCGCAGTCCCATGCCGTGCCATAGAAAGGATTGCTCTTGCGTCGGGCGGCCATTTCCTGCTCGACTTTTTTCTGAGCCGCAGCCTGCCTGCTGGCCGCATCTATGGCCCTTTCTTGCTGAACCTTTGAATATAAAGCGTCGCTAGCCTCGCCGAAACGGAACCCGGTCTTCCATACCGTGTTGGCCATCAAGCGCAGGTTCTTGGTTTCGATCTGGAAATCCTCGACCACAAGCTCACCATCGGCTTCCAGACGGATTTGCTGAGATAACTTAGCATCAGCAAGCAACTCGTCCTTGTCGCGCGGTGCTTGCTCCGTACTGGAGTTGATTTGCACAGGGATCTTGACACTGCCATCACCCGTGGTGAGATTGGCAGTAAAACTCTGCTTGTCAGCATCGTAGATCAAGTCCTTGAGTTCAAGTGGAGGCAAGTTACTGGAGAGGGCTTGGCTGGCGACGAGCATGGCAATATTGGCACGGTCGTTTTCGAAACTTGCCTTGCTTATTTCGTAATCAGCGGTTTCTTTGACCTTACGCGCCTCGAAGTCAACGGTATTTTCAAATTCACCTTTTACAAAATTGGGGCGTGACGGTGTGTATTCCTGCAGTTTCTTCAAGTAGTCCTGGTTGGCTTTGTAGAGTCCTTCCACGAAGGGTTTGCTTTTGTTGACTCCATCGGCTGCGACCATAAAGGCTCGGCATCCTGCGGCGCCTGAATACGCCCGGCGAGCGCCATTTAAATAACCGCTGACGATCGCATCTCGCTTGAGACCATGCGACAGACCCCAGACCAGGGTAGTGGCCGGCACGGTTGTAGGATTCTTAGCAATGAACCCTTCCAAATAAATGGCGTTATATGCAATCGTCGCGATATGGGCCTCATCCGCCAATGCGTGCAGTTTGTCGCTCGTGCTCTTGATATCGGCCAGAGCAGTCCCAGCACGATTAACCTGACGAATCATTTGCAACGAACTAACAGCAGGCCCGCCCTTGTCGGCTTTGGCTGCGATTGCATCAGCCTTGTTGCAGGCCCCCATCAGGATCGCCTTCATAAAAGCGTCAATCACTTCCTTGTCCTCCGCCGAGAATAGATTGGACTGGGCTGGCGACTTCTCACCTGGGTCGACGGCGGGGACTTCAAAGCGCACGGCGAAGGTCTGAGCTGGCGCTGATGACAGCGCCACCAAGGACGTCTTTTGCTGAACTGCAGCACTTCCTTCGCCAACCGGACCTGCGGTACTGGATTCCTTGTTACCGCAAGCAGCGGCAAGCACAGACACGAGGACCATTGTGCCCATTCGGGCAAATCTGTTATTGAACATTGGAGTCTTCTTTGTTCTTGATTGAAAATTGTCGGTGACCCGTTTGTGTGTCAGATCGAACATGGCTTCGATGTCATCGCTGTGAAGACACCCGTCACGCTGATCTTCAGTCGCACCCCTAGATCTGTTAAAGATATTGCCTACCGAGGCTTGAAAGCCCACACACGGACCGTCTTTGAATAGCTATTTCCATTGATCGTCCCGGAAACATCCAGCGTCACCACGCAGTTACCTTCGGCATCGACGTCACGACCAGCAACTCGATAGCTTCCATTGGTGAAAAGCTGTCCAATCGGGCCGTAATCGTCGTTACAGCGCTTGCCGTCGGAGGCTACAAAACACGCCCCAGCAATTCTTGCCCCATCACAAGCCTCGGCCACTGCCTTGGACTCACCGCCACATCCAGTTAACGAGAGAAGCGAGCATGATCCAAGAATTAACGCCCCAATTTTTTCCATCTGTGTCACCTCTGGTATTCGGATTGAGAAGACTTCAAGCAAGACCATAACTCAACGAGAGGCGCCAAATGTGACGCCTACTGCGATTTGCTCTGTTGGCATTATTGCTTGATGGCTTATGGGTTTCTTCTAGTTCAGCACTGCCTACACCTGCGACATTCCCCGTCAGTCTGTATAGACGGGCGCCTGGGCCGTTTTTTGACGGCTTTACCCCCTTAAAACACGCCAAGCACGCTCCTGTCGCATTCAAGCCCTGAGTGTTAGCGTACGAACGGCTGAAATAGGTGCCCGCCCCAGCAGAGACAAATGAGACCCGCTATTTGATGACACTTGAATCATCCTTGTGCGCTATTTGGTCGAAGCCGGGTTACTCAACTGCCCCTCCTTGCTAGCCATCTTTGGCTGGGCATCGGCCGAAGTCATAGTCCTAATTGCGGGAGGCTGCCTACCCGACTCTGGTTCAGTTGTGGTCACCAGCGTCACAACATCGGATGGAGGTTTTTGTCTTGGCTTTGCCGATGACTGTCTATGAAGCCCTAGAAGTCCTGGATGCCAGAGGCGATTTCAGCAAGCTCAACCTGCAAGATGGCCCCCTCATAAGGCAATGTCCTGCACGATGGCATCGATACTTTTCAGTCTGTGGGAACCGCCGATTCCTGACCAAAGCTTATCCATTGCCTTCACGATACTATCGATGTCTTCAGCCTCCACCTTTGTACTGATGCGTTTGATACGAGTGTAGATATCGGACACAGTCCTGTCGGCTCTAACCTCGAACTCTTCGCGCAGGTTGACAACCAATTTTGATCGATCAAATCTGGCGCCCTCCTGCACCGGACCAACCTCAAGAAATAGAACCAGTTCTGATTTCTCTTCGTTTAACTGGAACCAAAACTGCAGGGGACACGGTGGCCCCCATCGCGACATGTCCGCGACCTGAAAAGATGAGATTGCTTCCCAGGCCCCACCTACCATGTTCACGCGCCACCGATTGCCTCCTCGGGCCATTTTCAGTTCGTGTGTTCCTAAGAGGAACCTGTGAGCGGCCTCCCGCACCAGAGAGACCTGTCCGTGTTCGATGATTAGTTCTAGTGCAGCGCGATGCTTCGCGTAAATTGACCTGCACGCTTCGACAAGTGCTTCGTCAGTCACGATATATTTCCTGATAAGTTGAGAATAATGTTTGACGGTCATACGGACGTCGGGCGCAAGCGCAACCGTCATATCCTGCAACAGCGACTCCAGCTTGCTAAATATGGCCGTGTAGCCAATGGAAACCCAATCTTGATCTTCGCCGTCATATCCAGCAGCAGTAAGGAACACGCCGCAAAATTTTTCTTCTGAGTATTGCTGCTTGACCCGCTCGCGGTACTTCGACAGTTGATTGGAACTCTCTGAGGAACCTATCTTGTTCTCAACGACCAGCAGAAGCTTCTGCTGCGGCAACCAAACAGTAATGTCGAAATGATCTCGCTCTGTGTAAACCTCCGCAGCGCTTAGATCGGCAAGCATTACAGCCAAGCGTGTCATCACTGGCGCTTCGGCCTGCGCCATCACGTGGTCAAGGAAAGATCGCAAGAAATAGTCGCTTAGGCCATGCATGGCCGATGGGTCAAGCAGAAATGCAAGAAATCGAGAGTGGCGAATCTCTTGAGTGCGCATCCCCACCGCATCGAATATGTTGAACGCCTCCAGAAGTTCATGTTCGCGTTCAAACGATTTAACCGCATCCAGCAGAGCTACCAAACCAGCTTCACTTTCGACCATTTCCCCTCCTCGAAGACATCAGCATGATGCGTTATAGCCGACAAAAGAAAAAGGCCAGGCGGTCAACTTTCGTTGGCATAGCTCCAAGAGGTCGTCGTGCTGACGGCGCCAGGCCCTTTCTTGTCAACGCCACATTGGCAAACCACAGAACCGCCCGCATCGCATCCATGGGAACGCGACCAAATCAGCGAACGCACGAAAGCCGCTCTGGCGGCAGCGAAGGCCCGTGGCGTCGTTTTGGGGGCTACCGGGCCTTCCAACCTGCGCCAGCACATTGAAGAGCGCCAAGAGATCGCCAGCGCTTTCCGTGACCGCCTGCGGCCCGTGCTGGATGGGTTCTTGGCCCAGAGCATGAGCCGGCGAGCAATGGTTGAGCGACTGAACGCCTTGGGAATCACCGCGCCGCGAGGTGGGGCATGGTCGTTGGGCCAAGTTCAACGGATAGTTGCAGTGCCCCTACACGCCAACTGAAGCCAGATACTCATTACTCAGAGAAGCGCTTTTCGTTTTTGAGTCCCATATCCCATGACGGATGGTCCACCAAAATGAACGCCGGCTGATGGGAGCCTAGTCCGGACATGAAGATTAGTGTTTCCATCAGAAAAACCTCCAACAACATACTGACCACAAGGGCTGTACTGGCATCCAAATGTCGTTTCCGTGCCAGGTGATGAGATCAGGCGTGGCGTCAGTACCCATCCGGTCAGAAAGGTCGGCGCCTGCATGTCAGCCGCGTCGCCCGAAGGGTAGTACGTAAACTGAACTTGGCCATCTGGATCGTACTGATCTAGCTGAACCGCTAAACAAGATGATCCGACCGTCAAGGTCCGGCTGGAACGCATTCGAATCCCATCTACAACGTAGCGTTCCACATCGTCATGCGTATAGCCAGACTTTGCTTCCAACCCATGCAAGTGGCTGACAAAACTTGCATCCGTGTCACCAAAATATTCCAGCCAGAGACCGCCGGGGTTCTCACGCAGGAACTTGCCGACCTTGTTATGTTCCATCTTGAAATAGCGCAATCCATTAGGATCAGGAGCATCACGCTTCAGTTCCCATGACAAGGGACGAAGCCCAGGCCCCAAATGCCAGCCAGCCACGGTAACTTGAAGGTCCATCAACCTTGCATTGGAGTCATGATTGAGCCGCCCGTTCAAGTTGATAGCCAACTCATTGATGACAACATGGGCAGGTCGTGCAAGTAGTGGTGCGCCGGGCTGCATCATTGCTGAACTGAGATTTCGATGTGCAAGGCAACTCGCAACAACCGAATCCATCCACTGCAGGTTTGCCACAGCGACTCCGGTGTACGCTATCGTGAGCAATGCATCTGAGCAAAGTACGGTACAGACCTTCGTAGACGACTGGTCAACAACGGCGACGTGTTCACCAGAGATCGCTCGCCGCGTGATCTGCCGATCGACAACTTGGCATATGCGACCACCCCAGATCACGTTGACTATTACCGTCATACTTCGTACATCCCTTCGCCGGCCGCGATAGATCAGGACGCCTTCACCATCGACAGGAAGTCTGACTCCGTGAGGATGCGGATCGGGAACCCCTTGACGATCAGCTCCTCCGCCTTGCGGTGCTTGGAACTCTTTTCATGCCCGTTCAGGACACGGATGTCCTGATCACCGACCACCAGCAAGGTCGTGTGCTTCGTCACCCCGTCGGCAGTCTCACATCCGGCACGGGCAGCCAAGTCTGCCGCCTCGCGCCTGGGCATCGTCAGAGCGCCGGTAAACACCAGGACTTCGCCGAAGAACGGTCCCTCTGGGTTGCCCTCGTGGGCCACACTCGCGGTTGCGTTTGGGTCTATCGGACGGCGAACGCGATCCAACCACCCAGGCAGATCAAGCTGCATCTCTTCGCTGGCTCGGACCAGCACAAGCCCAGCCGCCCGAGCATCTTCGACCGCATCGTGGTGCTTGAACTCGATGCCAAGCCACTGTGCCAAGGGCGACAGCCCATAACCCTTCTGAGCCACATCTGGCCACGCCCGACGCGCCACGCTGGCGGTGTTCAACCATTGGCACTCGGGCGGATCGACCGCATGCTTCGCTGACGCTTGCGTGATCGCGCTTCGGTCAAATGCTGTGTGGATAGCAACGATCTGGCCCGAAATGCGGCGCTTGATCTCCTCGGATGCCTGCTTGAAGTCCGGCGCACCCCGTACAGCATCCTCGTCGATGCCGTGAATCGCGACATTGATCCCGTCGAAGTAGTCCTTAGGATCGATCAGAGATGACCAGGAGTCCACAGGACGCCCGCCCTCGAAATGAACAATGCCGACCTGGCAAATGCTTGCCATGTCCGGGTTGGCGGTTTCGACATCCAGCGCGATGAACTTCATGGCGGCGCTCCTCCCTGGAGAATTTCGCCGGATTCTCGCAGACAACCAGTTCCAGCGATTCCGACGCCGCCGAGCAGGCCCGGCGCCACAAAAAGAAAAGGCCATCCTATGATGGCCTCATGCCGCTGATGCGGGCGTTTTGACGAAGTGTTTGTCCTGGCTTTGCCGATGGTCGTCTATCGAGTCCCGGAAGTCCTTGTGGCCAAAGGCGATGTCAGAAAGTCCTGCCTACGGGATAGTTCTCCGCCGCAATGCCCGCCTTGGTCAGGGCATTGAACAGGGTGGATTTACCGACGTTGGGCAGGCCGACGATGCCGCACTTCAGGCTCATGGAAATTCCTTAGAAATCATTAAACGATCGAACCCGAGGGTGCGTGATCGAGGTGCCCGATCCGCGTCTGGGGCACGATGCCCCGGCTCGATCAACCCAGGCCAGGACAAGGCATTTCTGCAACGTTTGCCCTCGATTGGCCTGGAAAACTAGGCCAATTGTACTAATCGGCGAATCCTTGCTTCGCCGCCCGAGCACGACCGCCGGGCCGGCCTCCCGGCTGTGCCGCCGCAATAGACTATGGGCAGATATTGCATGACGCCCCACCCGAGCCACCAACAAAGCCCTTCCATGCCCCTCTCTCGCCGCCGACTCTTGACGCTAACGGGTAGCCTCTTCACCCTTTCCTCTGCACAGGCCCAACCGGTTCCCCTCTGGCCCACCAAGCCTCTCAAAATCGTCGTGGCCTACCCGCCTGGCGGGGTCAGCGATGTCGTCGCCCGGGCCCTGGCCGAACAGCTGGCGAGCCGGCTCGGGGTTCCCGTTTTGGTGGACAACAAAGCCGGCGCCAGCGGCTCATTGGGAGTTGGTCTGGTTGCCAAGTCGGCACCCGACGGCTACACCCTGGCGTTCTCGGCCATCTCCCCGCTGACGCTCAGCCCCCATCTTGGCAAATCCGCGTTCGACCCGGTCAAGGACATTGCACCCGTCGCCAGCGTGATGTACTCGCCCGTCCTGATTGCCGCCACCTCGGCGCTGAAAGAAAGCGACCTCAAGAGTTTGCTGGAAACGGCCCGCGTCCGACCTGGCGCCATGCGCTGGGCGACCTCCGGGCCGGCCTCGCTGGGTCACGTCGTGCTGGAGCAGATTCGTGCTGCAGCCCAAGTGGACATCACCCACGTCCCTTACAAGGGCGGCGGCCAGCAGATCACCGATGCGCTGAGCGGTCAGTTTGAAGTGCTGTCAGTCAACACGTCTTCGGCCGTCCTGCAGCACATCAAGACGGGCAAGCTGCGCCCATTGGCTGTGGGGTCTCCTGCCAGGTTGAATAACCTGCCCATGGTTCCGATACTGGCCGAGCTGGGTTATCCAGCCGCCAACCTGAGCTCTCACTTTGGTATCCTGGCGCCGGCAGGCACACCCGCCTCCGTCGTCACCCGGTTGAATGGCGAGATCAACGCGATTCTGTCCATGCCCGCCATGCGTGAGCGCTTGTCGGCCGCGGAATGTGTAGGAGAGCAGACCAGCCCCACCGAATTCGCCGGGCTGATCACCGCCGAATCCGCCAGCATGGCGCGCATCATCCGCGACGCCCATATCAAGGCGGAATAGGACTGGCAACACCCGGCTGGGCAGCGCGTCAGTCGAAGCGAAAGTCCGCCGCCACCATCTGCCCGACGCGCAGCACCACATCCACACCCGCCAGCACGATGGCGTTCATGCCAAAGGTCACCGCGCCGTTCAGCCGCGCATCGCGCCGGTAGGCCTGCAGCGTATCGCTGACTTCCGGACTGCTTTGTGCCGTGGCGGGATCGATGTTGGGAATCGGACAGCGCGGGCAGGGCTTGACCGGCTTCAGGACCACCTCACCCTTGCCGGTCGCGATACGCAAGGTGTCGAGCCGATCCTCGTCGTGTGCCTCCGGCCCGGCCAGCACGATATTCGGCCGAAAGCGCTCCACCCCCACCGACGCATGGCCGGCGGCCTGCAGGCGGGCGTTGAACTCGTCGAGCGAAGCCTGGCCCAGCATCAGCAACGGAAAGCCGTCACTGAACTGGTTGAGCGCTTCCACGCCGCCGGTCCACTTCAGGCTGGAAAGGCGTTTGTGCTCCGGATCGAAGCGCACCAGACGAAACCTGGCCGCCTGGGCCGTGGGCAGCCCCTGATCGGACAGCGACAGAAAATCGGTGAACCACTGGGCTGCGACATCGCCCATGTCATAGGCCGGCACCTCGTCGTCCCAGACGCGTACCCGTGTCGGCTGCTCCACGGCATCGACGGCCAGATGCAGCGCCAGCATGCCGGGCGCGCGCAGCGCCAGTTCCGTGCCGCCGCGCTTGAATTGCGGCTGCACCAAGGCCAGGCGAGGCTGTTCGCGCTGCGACACGAAGCCGCCCTGCGCATCCACCACCATCCAGGTGCGGTCGAGGTCGAGCCCGGTCTCGGTCAGCACCGCTTCCTGCAGCTCGATGCCTGCGCAGGATTTGACCGGGTACACGAACAGTTGCGTTATGCGGGCCTGAACATCGCCCGGGCTGACAGTCGATTCACTCACTTGGCAGGATCCCCATGGTTATTGGAATGGAATTGACATCCGACAGGGTCGATTCTGCCCTGCCTTCTACAATGCTCGCATGGCTCTTCCCCTGGATGTTTGTATTCGTGGCAGCGGCATCGTGGGCCGCACGCTGGCCCTGTTGCTGGCGCGCGAGCGTCTGCGTGTCGGACTGGTGGAAACCCCACCCCAACCCAATGCCCCCGCCGATGTACGTGCTTACGCCTTGAACCGCGCTTCCAAGGAATTGCTCGACGCCTTGCGCTGCTGGCCCTCGCCACAAGCGGCCACCCCGGTCACCCACATGCAGATCTGGGGCGACCGCGGCGGCGAAGTCAATTTCGACGCCAGCGAACTCGGCGCCACCGCCTTGACCTGGATCGTCGATGTCCCGGTGCTGGAGGCGCAACTGGCGCAGGCCGTCGGCTTCCAGCCGCAGATCGAAGTGCTGACCGCTCCGGCACCGGCCAAGCTCACCGTGGTCTGTGAAGGCCGTGCCAGCAGCACACGCGCCGAGTTCGGCGTTGACTTCCAGGTCACCCCCTATACCCAACACGCGCTGGCGGCCCGGATCCAGTGCGAGAAACCGCATGGCCAGAATGCACGCCAGTGGTTCTCCAACGGCGACATCCTGGCATTTCTGCCCATGGGCGGCGAACAAGGGAACTCTGTCGCGATTGTCTGGTCTGTCTCTCCTGAACACGCTGCCCGCTTACAGGCAACCAGCCCGGACGATTTCTGTCACGAGTTGGAAGCTGCCAGCGGACACGCCTTGGGCCAGTTGACGCTGATCAGCGAACGTCGGCTCTGGCCCTTGCAAAAAGCGCAGGCGCAGCAATGGACGGGGCAGGCAGCGTGCGGCGCCTGGGTGCTGGCCGGCGATGCCGCTCACAACGTGCACCCGCTGGCCGGCCAGGGCTTGAACCTGGGGCTGGCCGATGTGGCGGAACTGGCCAAGACGCTGCGCGAACGCGATTACTGGCGCGACGTGGGCGATGCCAAGCTGCTGCGTCGTTATGAACGCGCCCGCAAGGCCGGCATGCTGGCGCTGGATACCGGCATGGATGGCCTGCAACTGCTGTTTGCCCGCGAAGGCGAAGCTTGGCGCACGCTGCGCAACTGGGGTATGAACACCGTGGAGCGCAGCGGCCTGCTCAAGCAGTGGCTGACCCGGCAGGCCATGGATTTTTGAACAACGCGACGTGTCGCATGAAACGGATGATGATGAATGCTCTGAAAACCCTGCTGGTCAGCACTTGCGTCTTGGCCAGTATCGGCGTCCAGGCCCAGGAAGCGGCGATCCGCAAAAACCTCACTGAACGCATCCCACAACTGCAGAAGATCGACGAGATCAGCAAGACCCCGGTCAACGGCTTGTACGAGGTCCGCGTCAATGGCACCGACATTTTCTACACCGATGCCGACGCCAACTACCTGATCCAGGGTAACCTGATCGACACACGCCAGCGCCGCAATCTGACCGAAGAACGCATTGACAAGCTGACCGCAGTGAACTTCGACACCCTGCCGCTGAAAGACGCCTTCACCGTGGTGCGCGGCAACGGCAAGCGCAAGGTGGCCGTGTTCGAGGATCCGAACTGCGGCTATTGCAAGCGCTTCGAACGCGATCTGGACAAGGTCACCAACGTCACGGTCTACACCTTCCTCTACCCCATCCTCAGCCCGGACTCGGCGGAAAAATCGAAGAACATCTGGTGCGCCAAGGACAAGGCCAAAGCCTGGCAGGACCACATGCTGCGTGACCAGCCGCTTCCCGCCGCCAGCTGTGACGTCTCGGCCATAACCCGCAACCTGGAACTGGGCCGCAAACACAAGATCACCGGCACACCGACCCTGATCTTTGCTGACGGCTCGCGCGTGCCGGGCGCCATCAACGCCCAGCAGATCGAGAAATATCTGAGCGAGACCCGCTAAGCCAGCACCGCATGTCCAAAGACTTAGCCCCCGCCCTCATCCACTACCGGGTGGAGGCTGCCGACCTGCATGCCCACCTGTTTCGCGTCACGCTGACCATCGCGCAAGCGCAGGCACAGCAGCGCGTGTCGCTGCCCGTCTGGATTCCCGGCAGCTATCTGGTGCGTGAGTTTTCCAAAAATCTGCAACGGCTGCAGGCACGGCAAGACGGCCGGCTGGTCGCCGTGCAGCAGCTCGACAAGTGCAGCTGGCAGATCGACTGCGCGGCACAACGTCCGCTGGTGCTGAGCTACGAGATCTATGCGTTCGACAACTCGGTGCGCACCGCCTGGCTCGATGCCACACGCGGCTTCTTCAACGGTACCAGCTTGTGCCTGCGCGTCGAAGGCCAGGAAGACACCGTTCACGAACTTGAGCTGATCGCCAGCCGGGCCATCGCTGATTGGTCTGTGGCCACCGGGCTGCCCCCGCGGAAGATCAACCGACGCGGCTTCGGCAGCTACCGTGCCGCCGATTACGACGAACTGGTGGATTGCCCGGTAGAGCTGGGCGAATTCTGGAATGGCACGTTCACTGCTGGCGGTGTACCGCACCGCTTCGTGGTCGCCGGCGCGCCGCCGAGTTTTGACGGCGAACGATTGCTGGCCGACACGCGCAAGATCTGCGAGGCGGAAATCCGTTTCTGGCACAGCATCGACACGGGCAAACGACACAAGGCGCCGTATCGCAGCTACCTGTTCATGCTCAATGCCACCGACGACGGCTACGGCGGCCTGGAGCACCGCAATTCGACGGCACTGATCTGCACGCGCCGCGACCTGCCGCGCCTGGGCGCCAAACCCGGAGACGGCTACACCACCCTGCTGGGATTGATCAGCCACGAGTACTTCCACACCTGGAACGTCAAACGCCTGCGCCCTGCCGAATTTGCGCACTATGACTACGCGCAAGAAAACTACACGCAACTGCTCTGGTTCTTCGAAGGCTTCACCAGCTACTACGACGATCTGCTGCTGCGCCGCGCCGGCCTGATCGACAACGCGACCTACCTCAAGCTGCTCAACAAGACCATCAACCAGGTGATGCAAACGCCTGGTCGCACCGTGCAATCGGTGGCACAGGCCAGCTTCGACGCCTGGGTCAAGTACTACCGGCAGGACGAAAACACCCCTAACGCCACCGTGAGCTACTACAGCAAGGGCGCACTGGTGGCGCTGTGCCTGGATCTCACCTTGCGCGCCGAAGGGCCGCATACGCTCGACGAGGTGATGCGTGCCCTGTGGCAGCGCTGCCAGGGTGGTCCGATGTCTGAAAACGACCTGTTGCAAGTACTGCAGGACATCACGGGCCGCTCCTACGCCCGAGAGATCAAACGCTGGGTACACACCACGATCGAACTGCCACTCAAGGAACTGCTGGAGCGCCACGGCGTGGCGATTCAGGAAGATCCGGCCCAACTGGCACAGCAGCTGGGCTTACGCGTGGCCGAGGGCACAGCCATCCAGATCAAGACCGTGCTGCGCGGCGGTGCTGCCGAACGGGCGGGCCTGGCCGCCGGCGATGAATGGCTGGGTGTGGAAGTAGGCAGCGGCAAGACCCACAGCGGCTGGCGCCTCACCAAGCTCGACGACCTGCCGCTTTATGCCGGCGCGCACCCCAAGGTCCAGGCCTTGGTGGCGCGCGACAAGCGCCTGTTGAAGCTCACGCTCAACCTGCCGCGCGGCGTGACCACCTGGCGACTGTCGGTGCGCGACCAACAGCTCATCGAGCGCTGGCTCGCAGCCTGATCAGGGATTCTTCTGCCGCTGGTCGAGCACGCGCTTGGCCTTGCCCAGGCTGCGCTCGACACCACCCTCGGGCCGCAGCTCGATCTCGACGCTGGTGCCGACATAGGCCTTGATTTCGTGCTGCAGTTGCTTGGCCGCGGCTCGCGCTGCCAGGCTGTCAGGCGACACGTCGGGCCGAGTCTCCACCACCACCAGCAGATCGTCCATCGGCCCATTGCGCCGCAAGATGCACTGGTAGTGCGGCGTCAGTTCTGGGCGACGCAAGATCAACTCCTCAACCTGCGTCGGAAACACATTCACACCGCGCACGATCATCATGTCATCGCTGCGACCCGTGATTTTTTCCATACGGCGCATGGTGCGCGTGCTGCCCGGTAGCAGGCGCGTCAGGTCGCGCGTGCGGTAGCGGATGACCGGCAAAGCTTCCTTGGTGAGGCTGGTGAAGACCAGCTCGCCGACTTCGCCGTCGGGCAGCAACTCACCGGTCTCGGGATCGATGATCTCAGGATAGAAATGGTCTTCCCAGATGGTCGGCCCGTCCTTGGCCAGCACGCATTCGCTGGCCACGCCGGGGCCGATGACCTCGCTCAGACCATAGATGTCGACGGCATCGAGTCCCATGCGCAGCTCGATGGCGTGTCGCATGTCATTGGTCCAAGGCTCGGCGCCGAAGATGCCAATGCGCAGGCTTGATTCGGTCGCTTTGATGCCTTGCCGTTCGAACTCCTCGGCAATCGCCAGCATGTAGCTGGGTGTGACCATGATGATGTCGGGCTTGAAATCCTGGATCAGCTGCACCTGCCGCTCGGTCTGCCCGCCGCCGAAGGGCACGACTGTCAGCCCCAGCCGCTCCGCCCCGTAGTGTGCGCCGAGACCACCGGTGAACAGGCCATAGCCGTAGCTCACATGCACCATGTCGCCGGGCCGGGCTCCTGCGGCGCGGATGCTGCGCGCCACCAGGCCAGCCCAGGTATCGATGTCGTTCCGGGTATAGCCCACCACGGTGGGCTTGCCGGTGGTGCCGCTGGAGGCATGGATGCGCACACACTGCTCGCGCGGCACAGCGAACATGCCAAAGGGGTAGCTGTCGCGCAGGTCTTTTTTGGTGGTGAACGGAAAGCGTGCCAGATCGGCCAGTGTCTGGCAATCATCCGGGTGAACGCCGGCCGCATCGAACTTGGCGCGGTACACCGGTGAATTGCGGTAGGCGTGCTGCAACGTGGATTGAAGCCGCTTGAGCTGCAGGCTGCGCAACTCATCGATGCTGGCCTTCTCGATCGGGTCCCAGGCAAACTCGCGCTGATTCATGCAGCCTCCGGAATGACGGTGCCCTGGATCTGGGCGCTTTTGCCGCGGAACATGGCAATCACCTCGCCGCGCTGATTGCTCACGCGCATGTCGTAGATGCCATGCCGCCCCTGCAACGTCTGCTCCACACCTTCGCAGGTCAGCACATCGCCCAATTGCGCCGGTTTGAGGAACTCGATGCTGCAGCCGGCCGCCACCGCCACCTTGTTGTAGCTGTTGCAGGCAAAGGCAAAAGTCGAGTCGGCCAGTGTGAAGATCAGGCCGCCGTGGCAGATCTCATGGCCGTTGAGCATGTCTTTGCGCACCGTCATGCGCATCACGGCCCGGCCGGGTGCGCATGACAGCAGTTCCATCTGCATGAATTCGCGCGAAGCGCGGTCGGCGGCAAACATGGATTCGCCGACACGGCGCGCCAGTGCCTCGGCGTTTTTCACATCGCTCATCCCTCACTCCCCCTTGAACTGCGGTGTGCGCTTTTCGCGGAATGCCAGCACACCTTCGATGTAGTCATGCGTGCGCCCCAGTTCCGACTGCATGTCGCGCTCGGCGTCGAGCTGCTGATCCAGCGTGCGGCTGCCGGCACGCTGCAACAGCTCGCGCGTGGCCACCAGCGCCTTGGTCGGCATGACCGCCAGGCGCTCGGCCAAGGCCAGTGCCGCCGCCACGCAGTCGTCACTCACATCCCAGATCAAGCCCCAGTCGCGAGCCTGGACCGCGGTGAGTTTGTCGCCAGTCATGGCCAAGGCCATGGCGCGTGCCAGCCCCAGGCGCTGTGGCAGCAGCCAGGAGCCACCGGCATCGGGGATGAGACCAATCTTGCTGAAGGCCTGGATGAAGCTGGCCTGCGGCGTCGCAATCGCGATGTCGCAAGTCATGGCCAGCGAGGCACCAGCCCCGGCCGCCACACCATTGACGGCCGCGATGGTCGGCATGCGCAGTTGCTGCAACCGCCGCACTGTGGGATTGAAGGCCTGCTCGATCACCGGGCCGGGATTGGCCCGCTCGACCAGATCAGGCCCGGGAGCGAAATCGAATTCAGACAGATCGGCGCCGGCACAAAAGCCTCGGCCGGTGCCGGTGATGACCAGCGCGCGAATGGCCGGATTGGCCTCGGCCCGATCCAGTGCGGCCCACAGGTCGCGGTGCATCTGGCGCGTGAAACTGTTCAGCGCTTGGGGCCGATTCAGGGTGGCAATGGCCACCGCTCCTTGCTCGGCATAGAGAACAGATAACTCGGCGTTTGGCTCAGACATCAGGCATCCCTCGGGTTGGCGTGACGAAAGCCACGCCGGCTTGGTCAGGCCAATTTAACATCTCCCGACCGATCGGTCGGTTAATGTTTTCCCTTGGTTTTGCCGCAAAAATGCCGGTTTTACCGAGCCCGGCCGGCGCTTAGGCCAGCGTCACCTTCTTGAACTTGCGCTTGCCGACCTGCAGCACATAAGTACCGGCACCGAGCTTGAGCCCCTTGTCACTGACGACATTCGAGTCCACACGCACGCCGCCGCCATCGATCAGTCGGTTGCCCTCGCCACTGGAGGCCGCCAGGCCCGTCTGTTTAAGCAGCGCCCCGATGCCCATCGGGCCTGCTTCGAGCTGGACCGTCTGTTCCTCGATCTCGTCGGGCACACCGCCGCGACTGCGGTTGATGAAATCCTGCTCGGCCGCATCCGCCGCTGCCGCTGAATGGAAACGCGCCGTGATCTCCTTGGCCAGCAGTACCTTGGCTTCCTTCGGGTTGCGGCCTTGCTGCACTTCCTCTTGCAGTTTTTCGATCTCGCTCAGGCTGCGGAAACTCAACAGGGTGTACCAGCGCCACATCAGCTCGTCGGAGATCGACAACACCTTGGCGAACATGGTGTTGGCATCCTCGGCAATGCCGATGTAGTTGTTCTTGGACTTGGACATCTTCTCGACGCCATCCAGGCCTTCCAACAACGGCATGGTCAGAATGCATTGCGGCTCCTGGCCGTACTCGGCCTGCAAGTGCCGGCCCATCAGCAGGTTGAACTTCTGGTCGGTGCCGCCCAATTCCAGGTCGCTCTTGAGGGCCACGCTGTCGTAGCCCTGCATCAGCGGGTAGAGGAACTCGTGCACCGAGATCGGCGTACTGGCCTTGAAACGGTCGTGGAAGTCGTTTCGTTCCATCATGCGCGCCACGGTGTACTTGGCCGCCAGCTGGATCATGCCCATGGAGCCCAAGGGCAGGCACCATTCGCTGTTGTAGCGGATTTCGGTTTTCGCCGGGTCTAGAACCAGACTGGCCTGCTTGTAATAGGTCTCGGCGTTGGCCTTGATCTGCTCCGGCGTGAGCGGCGGGCGGGTGCTGTTGCGCCCCGACGGGTCGCCAATCAGACTGGTGAAATCGCCGATCAGGAAGATGACCTGATGGCCCAGATCCTGCAACTGGCGCATCTTATTGAGCACCACGGTATGGCCAATATGGATGTCTGGCGCGGTCGGGTCCAGCCCGAGCTTGATGCGCAGCGGCTGGCCGGTGGCCTCGGCGCGCGCCAGCTTTTGCACCCAGTCAGCCTCCGGAATCAACTCCTCGCAACCACGCAAGGTCACCGCCAAGGCCTCCCGGACACGGTCAGTTACAGGAAATTTCGGTGTGGAGGCTTGATTCATAAGGGTTTTTCCAGATGCCAGGGGGTCGGGGCCAGCTATACTAGCCGCTTGCCATTGCGCAGGATTTTAAGTGCGCAATGCCCGCTGGCCGCGGTGCCCTCAGGCCCCTGCCACACCATCATCTTTGGGTTGCCCTTTGAAAAACGGTTTCATGACCGCTGGAAGTGACTTTTTGACTTTTGCCGGTCACTGGGTCGAGCACCACCCCAAACGGGTGATGGGTGCCGTCGCTGCAGCGCTTCTGCTGGGTGGCGGTGGCGCCTATGCCGTGGCTTCGGCCGTGGTGTCGCTGGGCCCGGATGCAGAGCAATTGCCAGTGCGCGAAGTCCGCGAGATCGTTTCACCGTTGGCCCTGGAGCCCCAGTCCGAAGCATTGGACCTGCATCGCTTCCGCCTGTTCCGCTCCGACCTCACCCGCTCCACCGATACCGCCGACACGCTGCTCAAGCGCCTGGGCATCAACGACCCGGCGGCGGCGGCCTTTTTGCGTGCCGATGCCAACGTCCAGAAAACGCTGCTGGGCCGCGTTGGCCGCAGCATCACCGCCGAAGCCACTGATACGAACACCCTGCTCAAGCTCAGTGCACGCTGGAGCCCGGAGGACGATGGCCGGTTCACGCGTCTGGTAATCGAAAAACAAGGCGAGACGTTTGTCTCGAAGCTTGAGACAGCCCCGCTGACCGCCTCGACCCGCATCGCCAGCGGCGTCATCCGCACCTCGCTGTTCGCAGCCACCGACGACGCGCGCATTCCGGATGCCATTGCCATCCAGGTAGCCGAAATTTTCTCCGGTGACATCGACTTCCATCGCTCGCTGCGCAAGGGCGATCGCTTCTCGGTGGTTTACGAAACACTGGAAGGTGATGGCGAACCGCTGCGTGCTGGCCGGGTGCTGAGCGCCGAGTTCGTCAATGGCGGCAAGACCTACCAGGCCATGTGGTTCCAGGAGCCCGATGCCTCTGCGGCACTCCCGCAGGAACAAGGCCGCGCCACCCACAACCTGACCAAGGGCGGCTACTACACCCTGGATGGCCAGAGCCTGCGCCGCACCTACCTCGCCTCACCGCTGGAGTTCTCGCGCGTGACCAGCGGCTTCAAGATGCGCTTCCATCCCATTCTGCAGCAATGGCGCGCCCACCTCGGTGTCGACTACGCCGCCCCAACCGGTACACCGGTACGCAGCATCGGTGATGGTGTGGTTGAGTTTGCCGGTGTGCAAAATGGTTTCGGCAACGTGGTGTTCGTCAAGCACCGCAACAACCACACCACGGTCTATGCTCACCTGAGCCGCATCAACGTCAAACGCGGCCAGTCGATCAACCAGGGTGAGAACGTTGGCGCTGTTGGCGCCACGGGCTGGGCGACCGGCCCCCACCTGCACTTCGAATTCCGCGTCAACGGCAATCACCAGGATCCGCTCACCATTGCGCGCCAGAGTGAAACGACGCCCGTTTCGGCCGCAGCCAAGCCCCTGTTCATGCGCTCAGCTTCCGCGGTCCGCCAGCAACTGCTGGCAGCAGCCTCCCTGCAGCAGGGCGCTTCGCAGTAAGCGACCTCGCCCCCGGGGTGACCAGCGTGTCTGAGTTCTACATCGGCCTGATGTCCGGGACCTCGCTCGACGGGGTGGACGGCGTCCTTGCCGAATGCGCCGAGACGCACACCCGGGTCATCCAGCACGCCCATCTGCCCTTCCCGCCGGACCTGACGGCCGAACTGCTGCAACTCAACAACCCAGGCGGGGTGGATGAACTGCACCGCGCCGCCCTCGCCGCCAATGCGCTGGCCCGGCTTTATGCCGCGGTGGTGGCCGAATTGCTCGAGCGTGCGGCACTGCCTCCAAGCGCCGTCACGGCCATTGGAGCGCATGGCCAGACCGTGCGCCACCGCCCGGGCGAGTTCGACGCCACCGGCTACACCCTGCAGCTGAACAGCCCGGCGCTTCTGGCCGAACTGAGCGGCATCGATGTCGTGGCGGACTTCCGCAGCCGCGATGTGGCGGCCGGCGGCCAGGGCGCCCCATTGGTACCGGCCTTCCACCAGGCCATGTTCGCTCAGGCAGACCAGACGGTGGCCGTGCTCAATGTCGGCGGCATCGCCAATCTGTCGGTGCTGCGCGACGATGCCGTGCTGGGCTTCGATTGCGGCCCCGGCAATGCCTTGATGGACGCCTGGTGCCGCCAGCACACCGGCCAGCCCTTCGATGCAGAAGGACGCTGGGCAGCAGTTGGCCAGATTCATGAACCCTTGCTGCAGGTGCTAATGCGGGAGCCTTACTTTGCCTTACCGCCCCCCAAGAGCACGGGGCGCGATCTGTTCAATCCGCCCTGGCTGGCCGACAAGCTGAGCGGCTTTGAGGCCGTGGCACCGGTGGATGTGCAAGCCACGCTGACGGAACTGACCGCCAGCGCTTGCACGGCTGATGTGCTGCGTCATGGTGCAGGCAGTACACGCCTGATCGTCTGTGGCGGCGGCGCGCTCAACAGCTACCTGATGCAGCGCTTGCAGGCACGACTGCCCTATCTCACGGTGGTTTCCTCGGAGCAAGCCGGTTTGCCCGCCTTGCAGGTGGAAGCGACCGCCTTTGCCTGGTTGGCACGCAAGGCCGTGCTGCGCCAGACGGCAAGCCTGAAAAGCGTCACGGGCGCTCAAGGCGCCCGTGTGCTCGGAGCCATTTACCCGGCCTGAGCCGGGCTCACGCTCAGGTCGAGAAGGAAGAACCGCAACCGCAGGTGGTGGTGGCGTTCGGGTTCTTGATGACGAACTGGGCACCCTGCAGGTCTTCCTTGTAGTCGATTTCGGCGCCCACCAAGTACTGGTAGCTCATGGCATCGATCAGCAAAGACACACCATTCTTGGTCATGGTGGTGTCGTCTTCGTTGGTCACCTCATCAAAGGTGAAACCATACTGGAAACCGGAACAGCCGCCACCTTGCACGAAGACGCGCAGCTTGAGGTCAGGGTTGCCCTCTTCCGCAATCAGATCCGCCACCTTGGCAGCAGCGCTGTCGGTGAACAGAATAGGGGCAGGCATCTCGGTTTGAATGTTTTCGGCAACGGCGCTCATGGATGGCTCCAATTGATATGGACTGAGCGAATACTACACAATTTCGCTCAAGAATTCAGTTACTGATTATTTGCCGCCAATTTCAGTGTGGGCTTTTCCTCGGCCATGTCCACCGGGCGCATCTGGCCGGCAATGATCGCCCCCTGATGCATCTCCAGCGCGCTGTAATGCACATCGCCCTCAATGTGAGCCTTGGGCTGCAATTCGAGCATCAGGCGCGCGTAAACCGGCCCCTTCACCGTGCCATTGATGATCACATGGTCGGCATGGATCTCACCAATCACCGTGGCCGTTTCCGAAATCACCAGAATGCTGGCCTGATCGGGGTTGGCATTCACATCGCCGATCACCTTGCCATCGACGCGCAAGCCATCCGAAAAACGCAGGGTGCCGTCAATCTGGCTGCCATCCGCAATCAGGCTGCGGATAGGGGGCTGTTTTTTCTTGTTGAACATGTTTGCACCTCTCTGATGGATTACAACTTGATCGACTGCACCGCCTTGGTCACCGTACCCTCCATGACCTTGGCGGAAATACCCTTGACCACGGTCTGGGGCGGCAATTCAAACACCCCTTCAAGCCGGCCGTACTGGCGAAACTTCAAGGACTGGGGACCGCTGGGCAACGGCGCCGACCACGGCTTGCCGCCCTGCAGCCCGGTGAAACTCAATTCAAGACGTCCGTTGAATTCAGGCGCGTTCTTCACCGGCTGGATCACCAGAACCTGCCATTTTAGTTGACGCCCATCCTGCAGCTCTGCCTGCAGGCCCCGAATGGCCAGACTTTCAGCACCGCCGGTCGGAATCAGCTTCTCGAAGAAGCCCAAGTCATCGCGCAAGGAACGGTTTTCGCTCTCCAGCTGCTTGTTCTGGGCACTCAGACGCTCTTGCGCCGCCTTCTCGGCAGTCAGCAAGGTACTGGACGTGTTGGCCACCGACATGGCCTTGTCGCGCTCGTCCTTCATGGCTGACAGCTGCTGGCGCGCCGCAGCCAACTCGGAGCGCAACTGCGTGACCTCCTCGGTGCGTCCGCCGTCAATGCCGGCAATGTCCTTGCCAAACTCGAACGCCCACAAGCCGATGGCGGCACAAAAGCCGAGCACGATGGCGACAAGCGCCCAGCGCAGGGGCCATGGCATGGAACTGCGCACGGACATGCGCGGCGCACTGATGGTGAGGCGGCGGTGGAGCAGGCGAAATCTCATGGAAGGGGGAGTCTAGCAGTCCAAAAACACAACAGCCGCCAGAATTTGCATTCGGGCGGCTGCTGAGCTGCAACAAATTGCAGCAGACGAAACTTCGTGTGAAATTAACGCTTGCTGAACTGCTTGCGACGGCGTGCAGAGTGCAGACCGACCTTCTTACGCTCGACTTCACGCGCATCACGCGTCACGAAGCCGGCCTGGCTCAGGACGGGCTTGAGCGATGCATCGTAGTCGATCAGGGCACGGGTAATGCCGTGACGGGTCGCGCCGGCCTGGCCGGACTCACCACCACCTGCCACATTGACCATGATGTCGAAAGATTCAGCATGGTTGGTCAGCATCAAGGGCTGCTTGCAGATCATGATCGAGGTTTGACGACCGAAGAAGTTCTCGATGTCCTTGCCGTTGACCGTGATCTTGCCGGTGCCTTTTTTCAGAAACACGCGGGCGACGCTGGATTTGCGACGGCCGGTGCCATTGTTCCATTCACCAATCATCTCAAGGCTCCTTAGATTTCCAACACTTTGGGTTGCTGGGCGGTGTGCGGGTGCTCAGCACCACCGTACACCTTGAGCTTCTTGATCATGGCGTAGCCGAGCGGGCCCTTGGGCAGCATGCCCTTGACGGCCTTTTCCAGCGCGCGGCCGGGATGCTTGGCTTGCATGTCACGGAAATTGGTGGCCGTGATACCGCCCGGGTAACCCGAGTGGCGG
>Ga0208121_100015_pt1 | contig 198209 bp, 174 predicted proteins | sample LakWasMet62_LOW9_2_FD_183894 | JGI IMG/M metagenome (GOLD analysis project Ga0208121, IMG submission 183894) | Freshwater sediment methanotrophic microbial communities from Lake Washington under simulated oxygen tension - Sediment Metagenome... | ecosystem: Environmental > Aquatic > Freshwater... | reverse complement strand
ACTTAGAATTAGACCTGAGTTGCAAAAAAATAAACAGGCTTTACTACCAATGCCTTGATATTGGACGTATCGCTGCTTAAAAAATTACCGAACTATTGATTTAACCGGTTTCTGTTTATTCTTTGATCTGAACAGGTTCAGGTTGAAATAAGTATTGGGCAATGGTATTTTTCTTTTCCTCACAGCAGTGAAGGGTTTTTGGTATTCAACATAATAGATGCGGAGCAGGATGAGGAAATAGGAAATAAGCAGCGGGCCGAATACCAACCCGGTGATCCCAAAATATTGTATCCCAATAATCACTCCCAATACCGTTACTATCGGATGCACATCTGCCATCCATTTGGCTAATAAAAAACGAACCACATTATCTGTTACACTTAAAATGCTAAAGCCCCAGCCCAGCACAAACAATCCCTGCCATGTTTGATGCATGAACAGTAAATAAATGCCAACAGGTATCCATACCAGCCCGGTGCCGATGATGGGCAATATGGAAGCGCCACCGGTAATCACCGCCCAAAAACCCGCTTCAGGAACACCACCAATCAAAAAAGAAATATAAGCTACAAGGCCCTGCATTACTGCAATTAACGGAATACCTACCGCGTTGCTGAAGGTTTGCGCTTTTAACTCATGACCAAATATCTCAATCCTGTCTTTCTTGAAAGGAAGATAAAACAAGATAGCCGCTTCCATGCGGTTAATATTTACGATCATGAAGTACAAAAAGAAATACATCATAATGATGGTGCCAAATAAACTTAATCCCTGGTTTAATAAAGAAGAAATGAAATTGGTAAGAAAAGTCTGAGCCTGTTCAATATTATTTGCACTGATCAAAGCAATATGAAAACGTTCCTGCAACTGAACATCAAGGTTCTTTAAAGGCTGCACAATCATAGCCTCCATATTGCCTCCTATCATTTGTGCTTTTTTGAACAGCATGGCAGCAAGTAAGGATATCGGCAGAAGGATAATGCAAAAAGAAATCAGAATAACCAATAATGCTGCCCATGCTTTTCTCCAGTGTTTTTTCCGGGTAAGCCATTCTACAAACTGTTTGCTTAATACATAAAACATAGTTGCTGCCAGAAACGCAGTAAAGAATTCCATTAAACTAAATAACAGGAACACAGCAAGAAGAATGATTACTGAAAGGAAAATATACCGGTTGAGCTTATGGTCGTGCTGATTTTCCATATGGTGGTATAAATGACGGATGAAATCCATAGGAAAGGTACTCAAGAAATGGAAGATTTCCTTCAATGAATTATACTGTTAAAACATCTGCCGATACGCCATTTTTATTAGTTGAAGCTTCAGAAAAGTTGTAACTTAATAGCCTGTTTGTAACAGGGTTTAGCTGGTTTGTAACAACTAACTTTTAAATAAACCGCAATGAGCAACAATCATCAATTTATAGCAGGTTTACTGGTTGGTGCCCTGGCAGGAGCAGCGTTGGCTATGTTCCTGAATAGTGAAAAAGGCGAAGAACTCATCAACGATGTGCAGGAAGGTGCCGACAAAATGCAGGAAGACCTTGCCCTTAAACTACAGGAGTTCGATGCTTCATTAAACGATCTTTTTGAAAAAGGAAGATCTTTTATGGAGGGACTTGAACAAAACACAAAACAAACTCCCTCTCAAACCTAAATCAACATGGACGAGTCTGGCGATAATTTTTTTACAACATCCAGGAAAGAACTGGAACAATATGTGCGCGACAGGATCTGGCTGCTTAAACTGCAGGGAGGCGAAAAAACTGCCCGGTTAGTGGCTTTGTTGATGGTGTTGTTATTGATCGGGGTATTAACCGGTTTTATCCTCCTGTTCCTGAGTGTGATGGCCGGTTATTATTTTGCCGGGGTTACCGGGAGTATTTATGCCGGTTTTGGAATTCTTGCAGGCGTTTATTTAGCATTGTTGATTTTACTCCTCCTCTCCCGAAAATGGCTGGGGAAACAAGTGATGAATATTGTGATCAGGATTTTATTTGCCAAAAACGACCTGGATGATGAAGAGGACTGACAGGATACAGGTAAAATCTTACAACGACCTGCAGAAAGAAATGCGGCGGGTAAAGCAGCGCATCAAAGACAGCGAAGAAGATCTTGGCAAAAGATTACGCCAGGTTCCGGGCGAAGCGGTTAAGCTAACCGTAGGAGCCATACTTCCGCTTGTGATGGGGGGCGGACTGGGCGGAGGGGTATGGAAATTAGTAAAAGGACTGCTCGAATTGATAAAAAGAAAAAAGACCGATGATGGTACTGGCGGCGGATGGAAAGAAGACCTTGCCGGCGGGGCCAAAAAGCTGGGCCTTTTTGCCGCCCTCAAACTGTTTTATAACCTCTGGAAGGGAAAATAATCCCCCAAACTGCTTGCTAAGAGGATTTTTATAGCCTGGCGCCCATCGTCAGTAGCGGTTATTTCGTAAAAAGATTAACAGCCGTTCGCTACCCCTGATTCTCACATATTTTTCCAATTTAGTTTAGGGTTTTTCTCGTTTTTAGGGTGCATCCCCTTACCTTTGCCGCCAAGTCGGAAAACTGTTATTTCGGCCCATAAAAAAGTACATTTTTAAACCTTAATTATATCACCTGATATGGCTACAAAAGGTAAGATCAAACAGATTATCGGCGCGGTGGTGGACGTTCATTTTCCCGACGGTAACACATTGCCTGAAATTTATAATGCCCTGGAAATCACCAGAGAAAACGGCGAAAAACTGGTTTTGGAAGTACAACAACACCTGGGAGAAGATAGTGTACGTACCATTGCGATGGACGGTACTGAAGGCCTGGTTCGTGGTATGGCTGTAGTTGACACAGGTATTCCTATCGCTATGCCAATTGGTGAAAACATCAATGGCCGTCTGTTTAACGTAACAGGTGATGCTATCGATGGTTTGCCTCAGGTTAGCAAAGTAAATGGTCGCCCTATTCACAATAAGCCGCCATTATTCGAAAACCTGAGCACAGCTTCTGAAATACTGTTTACCGGTATCAAAGTGATAGACCTGATTGAGCCTTATGCAAAAGGTGGTAAAATTGGTCTGTTTGGCGGTGCGGGTGTAGGTAAAACCGTATTGATCCAGGAATTGATCAACAATATCGCAAAAGGATATGGTGGTTTGTCTGTATTTGCCGGTGTGGGTGAGCGTACCCGTGAAGGAAACGATCTGTTACGTGAAATGATCGAAGCTGGTATCATGCAATATGGTGATGCTTTCAAACATAGCATGGAAGAAGGTGGATGGGATCTGAGCAAAGTGGATATGGAAGGTCTGAAAGAATCAAAAGCGACTTTCGTATTCGGACAAATGAACGAACCTCCGGGAGCACGTGCGCGTGTGGCTTTGAGTGGGTTGACCGTTGCTGAATATTTCCGCGATGGAGATGGTACCGGTAAAGGAAGGGATATCCTGTTCTTCGTAGATAATATCTTCCGTTTTACCCAGGCAGGTTCTGAGGTATCGGCCCTGTTGGGACGTATGCCATCTGCGGTAGGTTACCAGCCAACGCTGGCAACTGAGATGGGACTGATGCAGGAGCGTATCACTTCAACCAAAAATGGTTCAATCACCTCTGTACAGGCAGTGTATGTGCCTGCGGATGACCTGACCGACCCTGCTCCGGCAACAACTTTCGCCCACTTAGATGCAACTACGGTATTAAGCCGTAAGATTGCCGACTTAGGTATCTACCCTGCGGTGGATCCATTGGATTCTACTTCAAGGATCCTGACCCCTGCTATTGTGGGTGAAGCGCATTACGAGTGTGCCAACCGTGTAAAACTGATCTTGCAGCGTTATAAAGAATTACAGGATATCATCGCCATCCTTGGTATGGATGAGTTGAGTGATGAAGATAAGATGACCGTACAGCGTGCCCGTAAAGTGCAGCGTTTCCTGAGTCAGCCTTTCCACGTGGCTGAGCAGTTTACCGGCTTAAAAGGTGTGTTTGTAGACATCAACGATACCATCCGTGCATTCAATTCTATTATGGACGGAGAAGTTGACGAATATCCTGAAGCAGCTTTCAACCTGGTAGGTACTTTGGAAGATGCCATTGAGAAAGGTAAGAAAATGATGGAAGCAGCTAAAGGATAAGGCAATTTGAAAATTTGAAAATGTGCAAATGAAGATTGTCTCTGATCTGATACATTAAATCAATTTTCAAATTTTCAAATTTTCAAATTTTCAAATTATATTATGAAACTCGAAATATTAACTCCCGAAAAAAAGCTCTACAGTGGTGATGTATACGGCGTATTGTTGCCGGGTATTACAGGCTTGTTTGAGATACTGGATAAGCACGCCCCATTGGTTAGTGCTTTGGGAAAAGGGAATCTGAAAATCCTGAAAGGCAAAAACGATTTTGAAGTGTATTCTATTCAAAGTGGTTTTGTGGAAGTGCTGAATAATAAAGCTACCGTGCTGGTAGAAGGCGCTACGGCTTTGTAATTTGCGGATTAGGGATTTGCGGATTACGAATTGACGAATTAACGGATTTTTTTAAGATATAGATGCCCCGATAGTTTCGGGGCATTTTTTTTCGTCTTTGCGACGAAGGAAGCAAACCGTGTTTCGGGAGATGGGGTGTTTAAATTTTAGACTGCGCCGCTATTGTTTCTTTCTCCGCTTACGATAATCCGCCAATTCGTAATCCGCCAATCCGTAATCCGATAATTATTCCCGATTAATTCAGTTGCGGATCGATGGGATAATTCACCATCTGGCTATATTCTCCGCCAAGATCTTTTAATGCGGCTTTCCAAACCTGTTGTGTACTCATGCTAAAAACAAGTTTTCTGTCGGCTTCGCGGGTGATCCAGCTTTTTTGTTCCAGTTCTCCGGTTAACTGCCCCTCACTCCAGCCACTGTAGCCAAGAAAAAAACGGATATCATTCCTGCTTAATTTCTTTTCTCTCAACAATAGCAGCACGTCTTCAAAATCGCCTCCCCAAAAAATACCATCAATCACTTCAATACCACCAGGTATTAGTTCGGGGCGTTGGTGCAGGAAATGTAAAGTGTCTTTTTGTACAGGCCCGCCATCATATACAGGGAAACGGATGCCTTCGGCGTTTTTGATCAGGTCGCCCAGTTCCCGGTCGAAGGACTTGTTCAGTACAAACCCGAAACTGCCCTCATCCTGGTGTTCGCATAACAGAATAACGGTGCGCATGAAGTTGGGATCCTTCAGAAAGGGGTCGGATATGAGTAATATGCCGGGTACTATATCTGCCATATTGAAAAGGTACGCCAATTTTATTTTTCCTAAAACAAGGCTTTTTAGGCCGGCCGTTAAAATCCTTATAAAGCTGGCAGCATTTATACAGTGTTTGGCAGTTCCAGTTATATTTGTGAGGATGAAGAGAACTTTCCCCGTAATTATTATACTGATCTCACTCTCGCTGTTTGGCCTTATTCTGCTACAGGTCTCATGGCTGCAAAACCTGTTGGAAGTAACGAAGACACAACTTGATAATAATTTTACAGAAGTAGGGGTTAGCGTATCAAAAGACATGAGCAAAACCGTGTATAGCGGACAGATGCTCAGGCTGCCGAGGCGGGGCGGGTTAACCTTCAGTTCCGATTTTCATCTTCATGTATTAAAACCTCCTACTGTTGAAGAAAAATTTACAGCACAGGAAATAGAAGGAAAACTAAGAAAAGCATTTGACCGGGTTAACCTGAAAGACCTGCAATTTGAATTTGGAATTACCAATACAACCGATGATTATGAAATGTACTCAAAAGGCTATGAAAAAGAATTTTGGGATACTGTAAATAATAAGCGGCGCTACTTTCCGATTATTCCTGAAAATACTGCCGGCATAGAAGAGATGCCTTCGTTTGAGCACCTGATCATTGTGGTGCCTGATTTTAAGAAACAGGTATGGGCATCTTTGCGATGGGTTATTGCCGGAGCTGTTTTATTTATGCTGGTGATCATTGCTGCGTTCTATGTTACCGTAAAATCTTTGTTAAACCAGAAAAAGCTGAGTGAGATCAAGAGTGATTTTATCAATAACATGACGCACGAGTTCAAAACGCCATTGGCCACAATCTCATTGGCTGTTGACGCTTTGCGAAATGAGAAAGTGCAGGCCGATAAAGAAAAAACAAAATATTTCAGCAACATTATCAAGGAAGAAAATGTGCGCATGAACAAACATGTAGAAACCATTTTGCAGGCCGCCCTGATGGAAAAACAGGAACTGCAATTAAAGCTTACACAGCTGCATGTACATGAAGCCATTCAATATATACTGGATAATTACCGCTTACAATTGGAGGAAAAACAAGGCAGCGTTGAATTATTACTGAATGCGAAAAATGATCTGATCAACGCAGACGAAGTGCATTTTTATAACCTGATCTCCAACCTTGTTGATAATGCGATCAAGTATTCCAATGAAAAATTGCGGATTATTATATCTACACACAGTACAAAGAATCATTTGGTATTACGTGTAGAAGATAATGGTATTGGCATGAGTAAAGAAAGTGTAAAACGTATTTTCGAAAAATTCTACCGCGCCCATACAGGCAACCTGCACAATGTAAAAGGCTTTGGATTGGGCATGAGTTATGTGAAAACAGTGATTGACGCACACAAAGGCAAAATAAAAGTAGAAAGTACCTTAGGCAAGGGAAGTATTTTCACTCTTGAACTTCCATTATTACAAGAAACAACTTAGGAATAATAACTGCGCCTTAGCGCCTTTGCGAGAGAAAATTCTCGCAAAGGCGCTAAGGCGCAGTTTGTCTTTTAGAGCCACAACAGGCAACCATCCCCATAACTCAGGAAACGGAAATCATTTTCCAAAGCGTAGTTGTAGATCTTTTTCCAGTTGCCGTTTGTAATAGCAGCTACCAATAACAACAGCGTTGATTGTGGTTGATGAAAATTAGTGATCAGCGCTTTAATTATTCTGAACTCATACCCCGGTGCAATGATGATCTGCGTTTTTGTGATCAAACGCTGTAACCTATGGTTATCTAAAAAAATCAACAGTGACTTCAGCGCTTCATTGGCCGAAATACCTGATGGCATTAGATCGTAGGGATCCCATTGCGATATGTGTAATTGATCTGGTTGGATAGATGGGTTCAATATTGTTTTCACTCCAAGCCAGTACAAGCTTTCTAATGTGCGGAGAGAAGTGGTGCCCACTGCAATAACATTTTGTGAAAGCTGGCTTTGTAAATCCTTAATGAAAGAAGCACTCACATCAATAAACTCTGCATGCATCTCATGCGTTTGCATGGTTTCGGATTTTACAGGTTTAAAAGTACCCGCACCTACATGCAGTGTAACAAAATGGTGTTGGATGTTTTTTTGTTTCAGTTTTTCAAAAAGGCTATCTGTAAAGTGCAAACCCGCAGTGGGTGCGGCTACGGAACCATCATGTTTTGCATAAATGGTTTGATATCTTTCCAAATCTGCTTCTTCTGCAGAGCGGTTAAGATAGGGTGGTAAAGGGATAACGCCGGCCAAATGCAATACTTCAGCAAAACTCAGATCCGGCTTATTCCAACTCAATTCAATAATATATGAATCGGCCAGTTGTTCTACCTTTTTTGCACTGACTACAACATCAGCAAAATCATGCTTCTCAATCCTTAAAATCAGCGCTCCTTCTTTCCATTTCTTTGCACCACCCACTAAACATTTCCACAACACTTTTCCCTTTTGCAGCATGGCTGATGTGATGTCGCCATACTGTTCATGCGGCTCCAGACAAAATATTTCGATGTTGCCACCGCTTGGTTTTTGAAACAGGAGCCTTGCCTCTACTACTTTGGTATTGTTGAATACGAGTAAGGAATTTGCGGTTATATGCTCAGCGAGATTAGCGTATTGGTCTTCTGTAATCTGCCCCTCCCTGTAGATCAATAATTTGCTCTGATCTCTTTCTGCCAAAGGGTATTTGGCAATACGATCATCGGGTAATGTGTAGGTAAAGTCTTTAATCGAAAGTTCTTTGGGATGCATGTTCGCAGATAGGTATGATATTGTTTATGATCTCAGAATTAATGAATTACAAGGCTTCAGTCAGCTTAATTCACACAAAATTCGCCTCTATTCACCGGTTATCCACAGTAATTCACAGAAATAATCGGTTTATAACTAAAAAATCAGTTCAAACGCTTTGCTGTATTGCATTACAGGTCAATGAATTCTGTGGATAAATACAAATGCTCCAAATCAGGGTTAAAAGTGGGAAAAAGTGTTATTTTGTGTCAACAAGTGGTAATCTTGGAAATATTTATACCCAATGAACGGATTTCACGGCGAATATGAGGCTACGGTTGATGCGAAAGGTCGCTTCCTGCTTCCGGGTGGACTGAAAAAACAGTTGCCAGAAGGGGAGGGTCGTTTCATACTCAGCCGTGGTTTTGAAAAATGCCTCACGTTATATCCGATCAAAAGTTGGGAATTAATTATTGCCAAGATCAGCCAGTTGAATGATTTCGACCCCAAGGTACGTCAATTTCGCCGCCAGTTTTTGGGCGGGGCAACAGAAGTGGAACTGGATTCTGCCAGCCGCATGTTGCTTCCTCAAACACTGAAAGAATTTGCCGGGTTAGGCAAGGACATTGTTCTGGCCGCCGCACTGGACCGATTCGAGATCTGGGATGCAGGTAAGTACAAACAGCTCTTTGAGGATTTTTCACCCGAGGCTTTTAGCAGCCTGGCGCAGGAAGTGATGACAGATAAAATTTGAGAATGTGGCAATTTGAAAATTTGAAAATAAAGCATTGTTTATATGCGGTTTTCAAAAGATGTTATCTCAGTCATTTTCAAATTTTCAAATTTTCAAATTTTCTAATCAGATGAGTTATCACGTGCCTGTTTTATTTCAAGAATCCTTAGATGGCCTTGCCATCAAACCCAATGGTGTGTATGTGGATTGCACATTTGGCGGCGGGGGGCATAGTAAAGGAATATTGGAGCGGCTGGGTGCTAAAGGAAAACTCATTGCTTTTGACCAGGATGCTGATGCACAACAGAATTTACCCGAAGATGGGCGTGTGATTTTTGTGGCTCAGAATTTTCGTCACCTGCAACGGATGCTTCGCTTGCACAAAATAACTGAGGTAGATGGTATTCTGGCCGACCTGGGCGTAAGCAGTCACCAGTTTGACGAAGGCGACCGTGGTTTCTCGATCCGTTTCTCCGGTCCGCTGGATATGCGGATGGACAGAAGGCAGGGATCAACAGCAGCAGACATCATCCGTACATACAGTGAGCAGCAATTGCATAAACTGTTTGAGCAATACGGAGAAGTAACCAACTCTATCACATTGGCCAAACATATTGTGCATCAGAGAAAGCATTTGCCTGCAGATACGATAGAGCAGTTTAAAGCATTGATAAGCCCGGTAGTGAAAGGAAATCCTAACAAGTACTTAGCCCAGGTGTTCCAGGCTTTGCGGATTGAGGTGAACGACGAAATGGGTGCGTTGAAAGATATGCTGCAGCAGGTTCCTGCTGTGCTGAAACAGGGTGGCCGTGTAGCCATCATCACCTTCCATTCCATAGAAGACAGGGTAGTGAAGAATTTCTTCCGCCAGGGCAGTTTCAACGAAACTCCCGACAACCCCTTCATGTCTGTAGCGAAAGAAGAAGTATTTAAAATCATAACAAAGAAACCGGTAACGGCCAATGCGGAAGAGATGAAACAGAATACGAGAAGCCGGAGTGCAAAACTAAGGATCGCAGAGAAAGTATGATTTTGAGAGTATGATTTCGTAGATAGCTCTTTTGGTGAATAGTGAGTGGTGAGTAGAAGAAATGCGCAGCATTTCGATTATCCCCTCCCGGGAGGGGTTGGGGGTGGGTTGATGACCAAAGAACAAAATGCACAAGTGCACGACACCGTAATCTGCGGCGAGGGTACAAAAAGCTGAACAAAGGAAAGGAGCCGACAAAATAAATGACTGAACAAACAAACGATAAAACAAATAAAAACCCGCTGAAAGGTTTATTCAATTACCAGTGGATCGTAAAGAACATACCGTTCTTTTTGTTTTTATCTGCATTAACTGTTTTGTACATCGCTAACGGCCACCGGGCTGATAAAACGATACGGAAGATCAACAGTACCAATAATGAACTGAAAGAATTGCAGTTTGAATACAAAACACTGAAAAGTGAAGTGATGTTTAAAAGTGAAGAATTGCAGATAGTAAAAGCTACTGAGCCATTGGGGCTGAAAGTGAGCAAGGAAATGCCGCAGCGATTACAGGCAGAGAAAAAAGTTAATAATTAGTAATTAAAAATTAATAATTATTAAAGGAGGAGATGGTTGCAAAAACAAAGAATTACTAATTACTAACTATTAATTACTAATTAACCCTTGGATGTAAAACGCGACATATTGTGGAGAGTATACCTCAGTTATATACTGGTGGTTCTCGCGTGTGCAGCCATTTTTGGTAAAGCGGTTTATATACAGCAGGTGCAGGGGCCGCACTGGAGAAGTATGAGTGATAGCCTGCATCAGAAACTTGATGAGATAGAGGCGGAGAGGGGAACCATATATAGCGAAGACGGGCAGATGCTGAGTACCAGCATTCCGCAATTTGATATTTATATGGATTTCAGGGTAGCATCACTGCATGAAAAAAACGGATTCCTTTTTCGTTCGAACCTGGATTCGCTGAGCGAGTGTATGGCCAATCTGTTCAAAGATCAATCTTCCGGAGAATATAAACATCTGTTTCAGGAGGGTTATAATAATGAGGAAGGCTATTTGTTGCTGAAGCGGAATATCTCTTACAGAGAATATGAACAGATGAAAAAATTTCCCTTGTTCCGCCTGGGAAGATATAAAAGCGGATTGATTGCCAATGAAAGAACAGTAAGACTGAATCCCTATCAAATGCTGGCTTACAGAACCATCGGACTTGCCAGGGATGAGAATAAAGTGGGACTGGAAATGGCATATGATAGTTTGTTGAAAGGAAGAAATGGTAAACAGTTTGTAAGACGAATTGCAGGCGGGGTAAATGTACCGGTTGATGATACGTATGAAATTGAACCGGAAAGCGGAAAGGATATTGTAAGCACCATTGATGTGTTTGTACAGGAGGTAACAGAAAATGCATTGATGAATATGATGGTCCAGAATGAGGCGCAGACGGGTTGTGCCATCGTAATGGAAACGAGGACAGGGAAAATCAAAGCGATTGCAAATCTGGGCAAAACATCAAATGGTAATTACAGGGAGAATTATAATTACGCCATGACGCCAACAGAGCCAGGATCTACTTTTAAACTGGTAACAATGCTTTCGTTGTTGGAAGATAAGAAGATTTCGCTGAATCAAAATGTTGATGTTCAGCACGGTATATGGCAAGTTGCAGGGCAAACCGTGCGCGATGATGATGATACCCGTGATAAAACAACCATAACTGTTAAACAGGCTTTTGAAGTGAGTTCTAACGTGGGTATGGCTAAAATTGCAACTATGGGTTATTCATCCAGCCCGAAACAATATCTATCACATCTGAAAAAGTTGCGAATGGATACTTTGACTGGGATTGACCTGGTGGGTGAAAAACCGCCGGTGATTATCCGTCCGGGAAGCAGGCTTTGGGGCCCAACCACTTTGCCATGGATGGCATTCGGCTATAACGTGCAGGTGAGTCCATTGCAAACTATCACACTATACAATGCTGTTGCGAACGGGGGAAAAATGATGCGTCCTTACCTCGTAAGTTCCATCAATGATGAAGGACAGGTGATTAAAACAATCGATCCTTACGTAGTGGATGATAAGATCTGTAGTGCGGAAACGCTACGCCAGATCAGGGAATGTCTGGAAGGTGTATGCACGGAAGGAACCGCAAGGAAATTATTTATGAACTCGAAATACAAAGTTGCAGGCAAAACAGGCACTGCACTTGTTGCCAATGGTAACCGTGGCTATGCGGATCGAATTTTCCAGTCATCCTTTGTTGGATATTTCCCTGTAGAAGCGCCGCAATATACCATTGCAGTGATTATCGTTAATAAACCGCATGCAATCAATCATTTTGGGGCAAGTGTTGCTGGTCCGGTGTTCAGGGAGATTGCAGATCGTTTGTACAGCAGTTATATCAGGCAAACAATGACTGCAGGTGAACAACAGAAAAAAGCGGATAGTTCAACTTTCAGCTTTGCAGGAATGAAGCAGGATATGGCTTTTGTAACATCGAAACTAAAAATGGCATATGCTGATTCAACCATAAGAACGGATCAGTGGATTGATATGAATGGGAAGAACGCATTGGTGGTTTTAAATAAAAAAGCATTTGATGCACATCTGATGCCGCAGTTGAAAGGAATGGGATTGAAAGATGTGGTTTACCTGTGCGAAAATTTTGGATTAAAAGTAAATGCAAAGGGTAAAGGGAAAGTGGCTGCTCAGTCAATAGTTCCGGGGCAGCCGATTGTGAGAGGGCAGTTGGTGAATGTTGAATTGAATTAATAAAGGATAATAATTATAAATCGTTCAGGCCGCTTTGAGCGTTCCGGCCGATCTGAGAATATGGTGAAACTACAGGACATATTATACAAAGTGCACCTGAAACAGGTACAGGGAACCACATCTGTTGATGTTGCGGGGATAGAAATAGATTCCCGCAAAGTAGTAGCAGGCTTTGTATTTGCAGCCATCCGCGGCGAACAATCTGATGGGCACCAGTTTATTGACAAAGCCATAGCATTGGGTGCTGTAGCCATTGTGTGTGAAGGTATGCCTGCAGTATTGGCTGAGGGGGTTACCTACCTGCAGGTTAGCAACACACACGAAGCAATTGCCTACATGGCTCACCAGTTTTACGGAGAACCATCTGTCAAATTTAAACTGGTTGGTGTAACCGGAACCAATGGTAAAACAACCATTGCTACTGTTCTCTTTAAACTGTTTACACAATTGGGATATACATGCGGACTGATCAGCACAGTGCAGAACCAGATCAGTAATGCAATCATTCCGGCAACGCATACCACACCTGATGCGGTAAGATTAAATGCATTGCTGAAACAAATGGCAGATGCGGGTTGTACGCATGTGTTTATGGAATGTAGCAGTCATGCCATACACCAGCACCGTATTACCGGGCTGCAGTTTGCAGGTGCGTTGTTCAGCAATATCACACATGATCACCTCGATTATCATAAAACCTTTAATGAATACATCCGTGTAAAGAAAAGTTTTTTTGATCAGTTACCCGCAACAGCATTTGCCATCTCTAACGCAGATGATAAACATGGCGAAGTGATGTTGCAGAATACGCAGGCAAAAAAATATCTCTATGGGTTAAAGACCATGGCCGCTTTTAAAGGAAAAATTTTGGAGAATGCGCTCACTGGTTTGGTAATGCTGGTGAATGATAAAGAAGTTCATTTCAGGCTGATCGGTGAGTTCAATGCATATAACCTGCTGGCTGTATATGGTGCTGCTGTATGCCTGGGTGAAGAAAGCGAAACTGTATTAACGGCACTGAGTATGTTAAGCGGAGCTGAAGGCCGGTTTGATTATATGATCAGCAAAGGAATGGTTATTGGTATTGTTGATTATGCACACACCCCCGATGCTTTGGAAAATGTGTTGATGACAATTAAGAAATTAAGAAAAGGTCATGAACAGATCATCACTGTAGTGGGATGCGGCGGCGATAGAGATAAAACCAAAAGACCCATTATGGCGCAGGCTGCCTGCGATCTGAGCGACAGGGTAATTCTTACAAGCGATAACCCCCGTTCTGAAGATCCTGCACAGATATTGGTTGATATGGAAACAGGGTTAACCAGTGCAGCTAAAAGAAAATACATCTCTATCGTAGACAGGAAAGAAGCCATTAAAACAGCCGTGAGTTTTGCAGGCAGGGAAGATATTATACTGGTGGCAGGCAAAGGGCATGAGAAATACCAGGAGATAAAAGGGGTTAAACACCCTTTTGATGATAAAGAAGTGCTGAGGGAAATGTTTGAATTATTGGAAAAATAGATTTTAGATGACAGATGTTAGATGGCGGCAGTGTTTTCTGTCATCCGTCATCTGACAACTAACATCTTACAACTAACAACTTTTACTATGCTATACTATTTGTTCAATTGGCTAAACAAAGAGTTTCACATACCGGGCGCGGGAATGTTCCAGTTCCTCACCTTCCGTATTGCGATGGCTGTGATATTATCGCTGCTGCTGGCAACGGTTTATGGTAAGCGCATTATTATGCTGTTAAAAAGAAAACAGATCGGAGAGAGTGTGCGCGACCTGGGATTGGAAGGTCAATTGCAAAAGAAAGGCACACCAACAATGGGTGGTATCATCATCCTGTTAAGTATCCTGATCCCTACACTTCTGTTCGCTAACCTGGATAAAGTATATATCCGTCTGATGATCCTCTGTACCGTATGGCTGGGTGTGATTGGTTTCTTAGATGATCTCTTTAAGATCAGGGCAAGAAAAGCGGCCCAGGAAAAAGGGGAAGCATATAAAAAGAAAGACAGCGATGGACTTGCCGGTATCTCCAAAATCATTGGCCAGATAGGTTTGGGGGTGATCATTGGTTTAACACTTTATTTCAGCAATGCTGTAACAGTTGAGAGAGAAGTGATCACCAGTCCGCAGGCACAATTGCAGCAGGGAGAACGCCTGGCGAAGGATTCAAACATTATTGTTAGAAAACTGAATGGTATTGAGAAAAAATTTGTAAAAGTAAAAACACCGATCACTACCATTCCTTTTGTTAAAAATCACCAGTTTAATTACAGCAAGCTGATCAGTTGGATCGGTCCGGGAGCAGAAAAGTACACATGGATTGTATACATCCTCATTGTAACATTCATTGTAACAGCAGTATCCAATGGTGCCAACTTAACGGATGGCCTGGATGGTCTTGCAGCGGGTGTGAGTGCGATCATTGGTGCGGGTATTGGTGTGTTTGTGTATGTAAGTGGTAACTACATATTTGCTGATTACTTTGATGTGATGTACATCCCCAACCTTGGCGAGCTGTCCATTTTTGTAGGTGCATTTGTAGGTGCCTGCATCGGCTTCTTATGGTACAACGCATTCCCCGCGCAGGTGTTCATGGGCGATACCGGAAGCCTTGCATTGGGCGGTATCATTGCCTCGCTCGCCATCATTGTGCGAAAAGAATTACTGATCCCGATCTTTTGCGGTGTATTCCTGATTGAGAACCTGAGCGTGATTATACAGGTGAGTTATTTCAAATACACCCGGAAAAAATTTGGTGAAGGCAGAAGGGTGTTCCTGATGAGTCCATTGCACCATCACTACCAGAAAAAAGGATTTCACGAAAGTAAAATAGCAGTAAGGTTCTGGATCATTACCATTATCTGTGTGGTGCTGTCTATTGTAACACTGAAAATGAGATAAGGGTTGTGAATGGGCAATAGTGAATGATTAAGTTGAAATACGCAGCATTTCGGGTATCCCCTCCCGGGAAGGGTGAGGGGTTGATGACCAAAGAACAGAACCCTGAAGTGTGCGACGCAAGAAAAGATGAATAAAGTGCTAAAGCAGGTAACAAAATAAAACGTGAGATGTGAATCGGCAGGCGTGAGAAAAATAACTCACTTCCGACGCACGATTGACGAAAATGAATAGAAAATTAATGAAGCACAGATTAGTCATACTCGGAGGTGGTGAAAGCGGTATCGGTGCAGCCATACTCGGAAAGAAAAAAGGATACGAAGTATTTGTAAGTGATGGTGGATCGATCAAACCAACTTACAAACAGGAGCTCTTTGATAACGGAATTGATTTTGAAGAAGGACAACACACTGCAGAAAAAGTGCTGAATGCAGATGAAGTGATGAAAAGTCCGGGTATCCCTGAAAAGAATGAACTGGTGAAACAGGTGAGGGCAAAGGGAATACCGGTGATCAGTGAGATTGAACTGGCCTATCGTTTTAAAGGCGACAGCAAAATTGTTGCCATCACCGGTAGTAACGGTAAGAGTACCACCACTGCATTGATCTATCATATCTGTAAAACTGCCGGACTGGATTGCGCGATGGTTGGCAATATAGGGATCTCGTTTGCCAAACAGGTTGCAGTAGATCCCAAAGCTATTTATGTGGTAGAAGTAAGTTCTTTTCAATTGGATGATATCAAAGATTTCCGTGCGGATATAGCGGTATTGCTGAACATCACTGAAGACCATCTCGACAGGTATGAGTACAGGTTTGAGAATTACATCAACAGTAAGTTCAGGATTATCAATAAACAAACAGACAAAGATTATTTCATCTACTGTTTAGATGATGAAGTGATCGCACAAAAACTCCCATTACTAACCATTCATACTAACCCATTACCATTCTCTATGAAACAAGAAGTAAAAAAAGGCAGCTACATCAAGGGCGACCAGATGATGCTGAGAATCCAGGAAGAAAGAGTAAGCATGAGTATTTATGACTTTGCTCTTAAAGGAAAACACAACAACTACAACACTATGGCAGCAGGAATAGCAGCCGCAACGCTCGGCATCCGAAAAGAAAAAATCCGTGAGGCAGTGAATAATTTTCATAGCCTGGAACACCGGATGGAGTTTGTAGCCATGGTAAGAGGCGTTGAATTTATCAACGACAGTAAGGCAACCAATGTAAACAGTACATGGTTTGCTTTGGAAAGTATGAATAAGCCCACTGTATTGGTATTGGGTGGTACCGATAAAGGGAACGACTACGGTTTGATTGCTGAGCTGGTGAAGGAGAAGGTAAAAGCAATAGTATGTATGGGGGTGGATAATAAAAAGATCATAGAGGCTTTTAAAGATATTGTTCCGGTAATTGTAGAAACGGATTCTGCAAAGAAAGCAGTAAATGCTTCTTTTAAACTATCTGCTAAAGGTGATGTGGTGCTGCTTAGTCCGGCCTGCGCCAGTTTTGACCTGTTCAAAAACTACGAAGACAGGGGCAGACAATTTAAAGATGCTGTAAAAGAATTATAACAATTTGAAAATTTAAAAGTGTGGCAATTTGAAAATGGAATGCATCATTGGAATCTGTTTTCAAATTTTCAAATTGCCATATTTTCAAATTAATATTTTTCATGAGCGAAATAAAAGATACACTGTTCTCACAAATACCCTCTATTGGTGGTATGCGTGGCCGGCTTGTTGACAGGACAAGAGGGGATAAATATATCTGGGGTATCGTGGTTTTATTATCGCTGATCTCTATTCTTGTTGTTTACAGCGCCACAGGATCATTGGCGTATAAAATGTATAAGGGCAATACCAATGTGTATCTTTTTAAGCAGGTTTCTTTTTCATTGGTAGGGTTGTTATTGATTTACTTTCTGCATCGTATTAATTATACCATTTTTTCAAGAGTGGCCACTATCCTGTTTTTAGTGTCTATTCCCCTGTTGTTATATACCTTATTATTTGGAGCAAAAATTAATGATGGCAGCCGCTGGATCAAATTGCCAATCATCAACATGACCATCCAGACCAGTGATCTTGCAAAGCTGGCTTTGTTCATGTACATCTCCCGTTTGCTGAGTAAGAAACAGGAAACAATCAAAGATTTTAAGAAAGGGTTTATACCTGTAGTAGCACCGGTATTAATTATCTGTGCGCTGATAATGCCCGCCAACTTATCCAATGCCTTACTTACCGGTGCAACCGCTTTGTTGCTGATGTTTATCGGGCGGGTAAGTATCAAACATATTTTTTTAACAATCGGTATAGCATTAATACCTGTTGTGTTTATTATCAGTATAGCCATGCTTACTTATGATGGTAAGCAAGCAACAGAAAAGGCTAAACCCGCCATGGCCGAGAAAGTGAAATCATTCGGGCGCTTTGGAACATGGGTAAAACGGGTACAGGATTTTATGTATGCCAAAGACAATGAAACACCTTACCAGGTGCAACAGGCCAAGATCGCTATTGCCAATGGCAGTGTATTGGTTGGACTTGGCCCGGGTAACAGCCGCCAAAGAAATTTTCTGCCCCAGGCATACAACGACTTCATCTATTCTATCATTATTGAGGAATACGGATTACTGGGTGGCGCGTTTATGATCTTTATCTACCTCGTTTTTCTTTTCCGGTGTATCAGAATTTTCAGACGATGCCCTTATGCATTCGGTGCTTTTCTTGCATTGGGGTTGAGTTTTACGTTAGTGATACAGGCCGTAGCCAATATGGCTGTGAATGTTAACCTTGTTCCGGTAACAGGTGTTACACTACCGCTGGTAAGTATGGGCGGAAGTTCATTCCTGTTTACCTGTGGCGCTATTGGAATTATATTAAGTGTTGCAAGAAATGTGGAACAATTAGAGGGGAAGGGTGAACTCATTCCTGCCCCCCAGCCCCCTGAAGGGGGAGTTGTTAAACCAACTGAACAAAAAACTACAGATCAAAAATAGATGGCCGAAAATAAAAATATAGAGCTTAATAAAAACTCCCCCTTCAGGGGGCCGGGGGGTATCATCATCGCAGGCGGTGGTACAGGTGGCCATATTTTTCCTGCTATCGCTATTGCGAATGCATTGAAAAAGCAAATGCCCGGCATTGATATACTGTTTATTGGTGCCAAAGGAAAAATGGAAATGGAAAAAGTGCCACAGGCTGGTTATCGCATTGAAGGATTGGATATAGCAGGATTTAACAGACAATCATTATTGAAAAATATTTCGCTGCCTTTAAAATTAATAAAGAGTTTCTGGCAGGTGAGGAAGATCATTGATTCTTTCAAGCCCGCTGCTGTGATTGGTGTTGGCGGCTATTCCACCTTTCCTGTACTGCGGTATGCACAGAGTAAAGGCATACCAACATTTATACATGAAAGCAATTCGTTTGCAGGAAAATCCAATATTATGCTTGGGAAAAAAGCAACAAAAATATTTGTTGCAACAGATGGCATGGAGCGATTTTTTCCAAAAGAAAAGCTGATGATCACAGGTAACCCTGTGAGAAGATCAATTGTAGAGTCAGGAATTAGCAGGGCAGAAGGATTGAAGTTTTTTGGAATGAATGAAAACCAGACAACTATATTAGCCATCGGCGGAAGCCTTGGCGCCAGAAGTATTAATGAAGCGCTGGCTGCACAGATTGAAAAGTTTGCAGAAAACAAATTGCAACTGATCTGGCAAACAGGCAAAACAACTGCCGCTACTTTTAAGAAAACCGGTGAAGGGAAGTCGAATATCTGGGTGGACGATTTTATTAAAGAAATGGAAATGGCCTACGCAGCGGCAGATATCGTAATAAGTAGGGCTGGAGCCATGTCGGTAACAGAATTATGTGTGGTAGGTAAACCTGCTGTGTTTGTTCCTTTCCCATTTGCAGCAGAAGATCACCAGACCGCTAATGCTATGGCATTGGTAAATAAACAGGCAGCATTAATAGTAAAAGATAGCGAGGCAAAAGAAAAATTGGTAAACACGGTGATCAATCTGTCTAAAAACGAATCATTACAAAAGACCTTAAAGGCAAATATCCGTTCATTGGCTATCTGCCATGCAGACGAAACCATTGCTCAGGAAATTTTAAAAACAATCAGTGAGTAAGTTAAGCGAGATACGGAAAATATATTTTATCGGCATTGGTGGCATTGGCATGAGCGCACTGGCAAGGTATTTTAAATCGAGAGGTGTTGATGTTAGTGGTTACGACAAAACATCCACTCCGCTTACCCGCGAGCTGGAAGCAACAGGCATAGCTATTCATTATGAAGAAAGGGTTGACCTTGTTCCGAAAGATACAGATGCCGTAGTGTACACTCCCGCCATTCCTGCGCAGCATGCCGAGTTGGTGTATTACCGCGAACATAATTATACAGTGGTTAAGCGCAGTGATGTGTTGCAATGGATCACAGAAAGCTCATTTAATATCTGCGTTGGCGGAACGCATGGTAAAACAACGGTTACCACCATGATCGCCCACCTGCTCAGACATTCAGGTTATGGATGCAATGCATTCCTCGGCGGGATATCAGCCAATTACAAAACCAATTTCTGGAGCAGTGAAAGAAATGTGGTGGTAGTAGAGGCTGATGAATATGACCGCAGTTTTTTAAAATTAGTACCCGATGTGGCAGTGATAACCGCCATGGATCCCGACCATCTTGATATTTATGGAACACCGGAAGAAGTGGAGAATGCTTTTATCCAGTTCTCTCAAAAAGTAAAACAGGGAGGCTGCCTGATTTCAAAATATGGATTAGTGAGGGGTGATGAATTAAAAGCAGACCATCAATACACCTACAGTTTTGAAAATAATAAGGCAGGTGTACATGCCGCTAACATTGCCGTACAGAACGGCAGTTACTGTTTTGACGTGATTGGCAAGGGATGGACAATAAAGGATGTGGTATTGCATATGGGCGGTCTGCACAATATAGAAAATTGTATTGCTGCCATAACCGTTGCCAAGCACATTGGTATTGAAGAGGAGAAGATCAAAGCCGCGGTAGCCGATTTTAAAGGTGTTAGAAGAAGATTTGAATATGCACTAAAGAATGATGCGCATGTGTTGATCGATGATTATGCCCATCACCCCGAAGAATTGCGGGCATTGATCAGTGGCGTGAAAAGCATTTTTAAGGAGGATAAGCTGGTGCTGGTGTTTCAACCGCATCTGTTCAGTAGAACAAAAGACCTGGCAGATGAATTTGCGCACAGCCTCAGTATGGCCGATGAGGTCATATTGCTACCCATCTATCCCGCAAGGGAACTGCCGATGGAAGGCATAACCAGCGATCTGTTATTAAACAAAATGTGGATCAGCAATAAAAAGGTGTTAAGTAAAGAAGAGATGAAACAATGGGTAGCATCAAACCGGCCAAAGCTATTGGTAATGGCAGGTGCAGGAGATATTGATGCACTTGTTCAACCCGTAAAAGAATTGCTGGAGAACAAATAAGTATGCGTAAGTACAGTTGGAAAAAAATAGTATTTGGAATTTTATGGCTGCTCGCAGGCATAGGAACCATCGTGCTGTTGGGTGCTGCCATGCAAAAGAAAAACAACAAACCTTGTGCTGAAATTAAAATTGAGATCAGGGGAGCGGCTAAGCACATGTTCATTGATGAAAAAGATGTGAGGGAGATATTAAATACAACAGGACCCATCACCGGAAACCCCATAGCTGCGCTGAACCTGCGGGCAATGGAGTCAACAGTTGAAAAAAATCCCTGGGTACAGAATGCAGAAATGTTTCTGGATAATAACCAGGTTCTGGAAGTACGGATAGACGAACGCCAGCCGGTGGCAAGGGTATTTACTCTTGATGGCAGTTCATTCTACCTCGACAGTAATTCGCTCCGCCTGCCACTGAGTGAGAAATTATCTGCCCGGGTACCGGTATTTACCGGCTTCCCTTCAGATAAGCCTGTGCTGTCTGGTCCTGACAGCGTACTCCTGCATGATGTGGTAAAGCTGGGAAAATACATACTGGCCGATTCATTCTGGATGGCCCAGGTAGCGCAGGTAGCTATCACCCCTCAATCCAATTTTGAAATGGTACCGGTGATGGGAGATCATATAGTGGCATTGGGCAACGCCGAGGATATTGATAAAAAATTTCACAGGCTATATACTTTTTATCAAAAAGCCTGGTTGCAAAATGGCATCAGCACCTACGAGAAATTAGATGTGCAATATGATAAGCAGGTGGTGGCTATTAAAAAGGGAGCAGGCAAGGCATGGATCGATTCAGCCCGGGTACATGATGCCATGAAAAGCTTACTGGATAAGACTAAACAGGGATTAAGCGACAGCATTGCTGCAACAATGAAACCTGCTGTAACAAATCCAAAACAGCGCATCGATTCATCCAGAATAATAAAACCGGTTTTGCCTGCAGTAAAGCCAGTAGCAAAAGAAATCGTTAAAACAAAATCTGTTAGCAAAGCAAACAATAAAATAAACAAAAAGCCGTTAACGAATAAGAAGAAATCGCAGCCTCAAAAAAAGAAGCAGACAAAACCAAAAGCGGTGATGGATAAGAAAGCGTGAGGCGTGAATCGTGAGAAGAAAATGAATTAACTCACGACAGACGATTGACGACTCACGAAAAACCTGAAACAACTAAAACACACAAATATGAATCACAATGAATCACCAATCATTGTTGGTCTGGACATCGGAACTACTAAAATTGCTGCCATTGCCGGTAGAAAGAATGAATACGGCAAACTGGAGATACTTGGCTTTGGCCGGGCAAACAGCAATGGCGTTCAACATGGGCAGGTACTGAACATCGACCAAACCATCAAAGCTATTCAGCAGGCACTGGAAAACTGCTACGAAAGCAATCCCGATCTTGAGATCAGCGAAGTATACGTAGGTATCGCAGGTCATCATATCAAAAGTCTGCAAACCCGCGGCGATATCGTTCGCCAGGATGCGGATACCGAGATCAAGCGCCCCGAAATTGAGCAACTGATCAATAACCAGCGTAAAACCTTTATCCCTGCCGGCGACCAGATCATTGATGTGATCCCGCAGGATTTCCACGTTGATAATATCCAGAACATTAAAGACCCTATCGGTTATAACGGCGTGAAAGTGGGTGCTAATTTCCATATTATCACCGGCGACAGGAACGCGATCCGTAACATCAACCGTTCTGTAGAAAGAAGTGGTTTAGTTACCAAAGACCTCGTATTGCAACCACTCGCATCAGCCAGCGCTGTTATGAGTGAGATTGATATGGAAGCCGGTGTGGCTATCCTGGATATTGGTGGTGGCACCAGCGACCTGGCTGTTTTTTATGAAGGTATCCTGAAACATACCGCCGTGATACCTTTTGGTGGTGAGAACATTACCAATGATATCCGCATGGGTCTTGGTGTATTAAAAAGCCAGGCTGAAGCCATGAAAGTACAGTTTGGAAGCGCCCTTTCAGACGAGGCAAAAGCCAACGCTTTTATCACTATCCCCGGATTAAAAGGAATGCCTGCCAAAGAGATCAGCGTTAAAAATCTGGCTGCTATCATACAGGCAAGAATGAGTGAGATACTTGATTTTGTTACTTATCATTTAAAGCAGGTAGGTCTTGATAGCCGTGCATTGAATGGCGGTATCATTCTTACAGGTGGTGGTTCTCAGTTAAAACACCTGATCCAGTTAACAGAATATACCACAGGATTAAACGCCCGTATCGGTTTACCAAACGAGCACCTGGCACCTAACCATATAGATGAACTGAAGAAGCCGATGTACTCAACCTGTATCGGACTTATCTTAAAAGGATACAGCGATTACGACCACAAATACAAAGAATTTACCGAGAAATTCAAGAAAGTGGAAGTGCCTAAAAGGTTAACTGTTGAGCAGCCGGCAGCACATGTTGAAACTGTTACTCCTGCTGCATCTGTAGACGTTTCAGAAAGAAAACAAAAATTCTGGGATAAGTTCAAAAACAACCTGATAGACCTGTTTAAAGAAGAAGAAGACCAGGTAATAAAATAAAATTGCGCGAATGCTCGTTTGTATAGCATTCGCAGTGTAGAAATTCGTTACATCACTAAAAAAGAAAGCTATGATTCATTTCGATCTTCCCAAACAGAAATCTTCCATCATCAAAGTATTGGGTGTAGGAGGAGGAGGAAGTAATGCAGTTAACTTCATGTTTGAACAGAATATCGAAGGTGTTGATTTTATTATCTGTAATACAGATGCCAAAGCAATAGAGCAAAGCAACATCCCAAATAAAATACAGCTCGGGCCACACCTTACACAGGGTTTGGGTGCCGGCGCTAACCCTGAAGTGGGTAAAAAAGCAACAGAAGAATCTCTGGAAGAGATCAAACGCATACTGGAAGTAAATACCAAAATGGCCTTTATTACCGTGGGCATGGGCGGCGGAACCGGTACCGGTGGCGCTCCCATCATTGCACAGATCTGTAAAGAACTGGGCATTTTAACCGTAGGTATTGTAACCACCCCATTTGGTTTTGAAGGTCCGCGCCGCCACCAGCAGGCTGAAGAAGGCATCATGCAACTGAAACCTTATGTTGATACCTTGCTGGTGATCAGCAACGATAAATTACGCATGCAGTACGGTAACCTGAAGATGAAAGAAGCTTTCGGGAAAGCTGATAATGTATTGGCTACCGCTGCTAAATGTATCACTGATATCATTAACAGCCGCGGCCATATTATTGTTGACTTTGCGGATGTATGCACTGTAATGAAGAATGGTGGGGTAGCTATTTTGGGTAAGGCTGAAATAGAAGGGGAAGACAGGGCTCAGAGAGCTATTGAAGAAGCATTGTCTTCACCTTTACTGAACGATAACGATATCAGGGGTGCTAAATGGATCCTTATCAATATCAACAGTGCAGAAGGTGAGCATGAGTGTACCATGGATGAACTTGAAACTATTAACAATTACCTGCGTATGCAGGCCGGCGAAAATACCGATGTGATTGTGGGTATGGGCTATGATCCAACACTGGATAGAAAAATAGGTATTACCCTGATTGCAACAGGTTTTGAACATAAAGATCCTTTTGCAAAACCGGTAGAAGTAAAGAAAGCAGAACCACAACCCGAAAAAGTGGTAATGGTTCTGGGTATGGATACAGACGAACCCAAACCGGCGCCACAACCCGTGCAGGAAGTTGTTGCACCTGTAGAAGAAAAAGATCCTTTTGCGCCAAGCATGCATGAAGTATTGCCGCTTGAAAAAATGCTGACCATTTTTGATAAGCATGATTTCAACTCAACGCCGGTACAGGTGTATGAAGAAGTGCCTGAAGAAAAAGAATCTGCTGTTTTGCAATTTGAACTGAATCCTGAAATTACTCAGGAAGTAAAAGTAGAAGAGCCTGTTGAAGAAGTACATGTTCCAAAATCAGCAATTGAGGAACTGATGGACTTCCAGGTAAATGAAAAACCAACACAGCCTGCTGTTTCTATATTATCAGGATTGCTTAGCAAACCTTCTAATATCTACGCAGAACCTGAGGTAGAAATGAAAGCGCCTGTAGTGGCCCCCGTTGCAGAAATGAAACAACCAGAACCGGTAATCGAGCCTGCACCACAACCACAGCCAATAGAAAAAGCTGTTGAGCCTGAGCTGGACGATATCCAGTTAGTGATGAGAGACAGGGAAATAACGCCTGCTCCAACGCCAACTCCTGTTCAGCACGCACAGCCTGCTTCAACTTACAGCGATGAAATAGATGAGGTAGAAGATCAAAAACGCCGCGCAGCAGAGAGAATACAAAAACTCAGAAACCTTTCCTATAACATGAACACAGCGGATAATAACCAGGAATTTGATGCGGTACCCGCTTATGTTCGACGTAATATGGAACTGTTTGGCAACACACTTACTTCTGTAGAAAATTTCTACAGTAAGTACACGGTAGGGAAAGATGAGAACGATCAGACACAAATCTCCACCATCAATACTTTTCTGGATGGCAAAAAACCCGACTAACCCATATTTCCTATAAGTGTTTTTAATTTTTGGTGATTTTAGTTGTGGCCCCCGATGTTGAATCGGGGGTTTTTGTTTCTCAACCTTTATTCGCCATCTTTGTTAAACATTGCAGCAGTAAGTAAAATAAAAACCGCTTCTTTGCGCCTTCGCGCCTTTGCGTGCCAATTTTCTCGCAAAGACGCGAAGGCGCAATAAATAAGAGACCATATGCCAACAGTATTGACCACCGGCGGAACAGGAATGATAGGGAAACACCTAACCCGTTTATTGGTTGATAAAGGATACAAAGTCATCATCCTAAGTCGTAATGCACCCGTGCATAAAGAACAACAGGATGCATTAGAACGCATTACCTATGCAAAATGGGATCTGATCAATCAAACCATCGATAAAAATGCAATTGCGCAGGCAGATCATATCATTCACCTTGCCGGAGCCGGTGTGGCAGAGCAGCGCTGGAGTAAACAAAGAAAACAGGAAATCGTTAACAGCCGCACACAAAGCAGCGCGCTGATCGTTAAAGCGCTTGTAGAAATACCTAATAATGTAAAAACAGTAATCAGCATGTCAGCCATTGGCTGGTATGGTCCGGACACAGAAAAAACCAAACATGCCGGTTTTACAGAAGATGCGCCTGCCGATACTGCTTTTCTTGGCGAAACCTGCCGGGCATGGGAAGCCAGCATAGAACCTGTAACCCACCTTGGTAAGCGCCTGGTAAAATTGAGAACAGGCATCGTATTAAGTAATGAGGGCGGGGCTTTTGTTGAATTTATAAAGCCAATCAGGTCGGGCATTGCAGCCGTACTTGGGAATGGCAAACAGATTGTTAGTTGGATACATGTAGATGATCTCTGCCACATGTTTATTCATGCACTTGAAAGTGAAACAGTAAATGGTGTGTATAATGCAGTGGCGCCTCATCCTGTTACCAATAAATCGTTAACTATTGCTTTGGCCAAACACCTGCGCGGCAAATTTTTTGTCCGGACCCATGTTCCCGCTTTTGTTCTGAAAATGATACTGGGCGAGATGAGTATTGAAGTACTGAAAAGCGCAAAAATCAGTTGCCGTAAAATTCAACTAACAGGTTTTGATTTTCTATACCCAACCCTTGAAAGCGCCATCGGCAACCTTACACAAAAATAACTCTGTAAACTTCCATACCCCTGTGTTGAAAAAAAATACCACAGGGCCTGCAGTAACTTATAAGTCTCTCTTCTTATGCACAGCATAGCAGATCAGCCAAATACCTGTAGTTAATATCAGTGTATAGATCACATGCTCCGGAATAAGACCGAGTGCATGATCATAAGAAACCTTTGCATCCTTCCCGAAACGACTGAAAAATGCAGGCCTTGGAATTAACCTGTCAGACACTTCAAAAGGCAAAAACCTGCCTATATCCTTGAGTTTGAACTGTGCATAAGCAACAGCAATGTTTTCAACGATGAGGTAATAAAAAAGAAAAATGCCCAGGGCAATAAAAGCTTTTTTAATAAGATAACCCAGGAGAAAAACAATAGATAACTGCGAAAAAACCTGTAATAAAAACAGCGGGATATACTGTAATTGCGATGCCCATTGGCCGGTAGATGAACTGTCTGCATAAATACCAAAACCTGCAGCAACAATTACGTAAACCAATGTTACTATAATGGAAACAATCAGTACATCAAATAATTTACTGGTGATGAACTGGGGCCTGCTCCAGCCATCAATTACATTCTGCCGATGGGTACGGAAAGTATATTCATTGGTAACAAGCATGATCACCAATATGGCCGGGAGCAAAATAAAAAAAGAAGAAAAATACGCCACAGAATGCCATGTTTCAGGAAATGCAAACGGGTTGCCCAGCAGCATTTTGGCAATATTATTGGCGATTTCTTTTCCGGACGTTGCTTTTGTATAGCCGTAATACGAAATGGAATTAATACCCGGATAGGTTAATGCAACAATCCCCAGCATCCACCAGAATGCAGGATATTTTTTTATTTTAAGCCATTCTATTTTTATCAGAGCAAACATGATGCAGGTTTTAAAGTTAGTCGTTGGTTAATTCAAAGAATTTGGCTTCCAGGCTTTTCTTTTTCACTGTGAGCAGGTTCAGCGTAATGCCTTTTTCAAAACAATACAGGTTAACGTCTTCTAATTTTGCAGTGCCGGTGGGTAAAAACATTTCCACCATTTTCCCTTCCTGTTTGATATGTGTATAGCCGGGAAAATCTTTCAGCGTAGTGTACAAGCGCTCAGGCTCTTTAGAAGAAACTTCCACAATATCTTCATGGGCAAGTACTTCGTCTACATGCCCCGCGGTAATCAATGTGCCTCTTTTTAAGATGGCCACATGCGTACATACTTTTTCTACTTCATCCAGTAAATGACTCGCCATAATGATCGTTTTACCACGCCTGGCCAGTTCTTTGATCAGTTCCCTTATTTCGGCAATACCAACAGGATCAAGTCCGTTAGTAGGCTCATCAAATACCAATACCTGCGGATCGCCCAGCAAAGCACCGGCAATAGCAAGCCTTTGTTTCATTCCCAAACTGTATGCACTGAATTTACTTCGCTTGCGTTCAGTCAGTTTAACTATCTCTAATACACGGTCAATATCTGCACTATCGCCTCTTCCACTGATGGCATGTGTGATGTTGAGATTATCAACTGCCGATAAGTAATGATAAAAATTAGGCGTCTCCAGCAAAGAACCAATCTGCTTTCGTGTTTCGGGAGAGCCGGGCTGGCCAAACCAGGAAAAGCTGCCCGAGTCTGCTTTTAATATATCAAGTATGATACTTAGCATAGTTGTTTTACCGCTGCCATTAGGACCAAGTATGCCAAATACAGCACCTGCGGGCACTTCAAACGAAACACCCTTAAGCGCCTTAATAGGGCCGTATGATTTGGTAATACCTTTCAGCGAGAGAACTGGTTGCATATTGCATTGTTTAAAGATGTAGAAGCGTAATCCTACTCAAGATAAAAAGATATTCGGTATGTAGCAGCAATATTGATGGGCCTTGTGTAGGCACTTACCAGCGGTAAAAAGAAGGTTTTAGTTGATACTGGCATTTGTTCGCCACTCAGCTTCGTTGTGTCACTCACTTCAACTGCAATGCCAATGGCAGCAAAGGGTATAAATCCTACGTATAAGCCGCAATTTATGGACGTGGCACGGGTATTAAATTGCAATAGAAAGTCCTTGAATGAATACTAACCGCTTATACTATTAAAAAATGATCAGGAATAACATGATAACTGTAAAGGGAGTAGAGATTACAGTCATTAAACAAAATGCCCAGGATTATATTTCATTAACTGATATGCTGAAAGCCAAAGACGGCGATTTCTTCATTGCCGATTGGCTAAGAAACCGGAATACAGTTGAATTTCTTGGTATTTGGGAATGTGTTTATAATCCAGCGTTTAATTATGGCGAATTTGCCATAATTAGAAATAATGCAGGATTAAATAATTACAAGATTAGTGTAAAAGAATGGCAGGAAAAAACGAATGCAATTGGGCTGAAAGCCACGGCTGGTAGATATGGCGGTACTTTTGCTCATGCCGATATAGCATTTGAGTTCGGTATGTGGATCAGTGCTGAGTTCAAAATCTATCTCATCAAAGAATTCCAACGCCTGAAAGCAGATGAAAATGAACGGTTAAAACAGGACTGGAACCTGCAAAGAACCCTGGCGAAAGTAAATTACCATATTCATACAGATGCGATTAAAGAAAACCTGATACCGGCAAAACTTACCGGGCAGCAAATATCCTTTGTGTATGCAAGCGAGGCTGATTTATTAAATATGGCTTTGTTCGGCAAAACAGCCAAAGAGTGGCGTGATCAAAACCCACGCTCAAAAGGCAATATCAGAGACGAAGCCGGATTGGAGCAATTGGTGGTGTTATCCAATCTTGAAAGTATCAATGCTATGCTGATCACACAATCCCTATCTCAATCAGACAGGCTTCAAAAACTGAATGAAATGGCCATTATGCAGATGAAGTCACTTGTGAATAACAGAACCTTAAAAAAAATAAAGTGAAAGATCTTTTCCTGAAAGGTTTTAAAATTGGGAATGCTTTTACCATCAGGAAATTTGTATATTTAAAAACATTGTCTACATCATCACTCCAGCAAAATAACCAAGAGCAGTTGATGAATAACGTTTAAGAGCTTTCTATGCCGCACAGATTCAACAAGGCTGCATTGGCAATTCTGGTCAACGACCTTAGATCTGCCAACGCATACGATGAGGTTGAACAATTGGAACAAAAGATGGAAGCCTTAGATAATGCCGGCACAACAACAATTATATACAGCCCGGAAGATTTTAATATTATATCTGAAATTGAAAATAGTGTAGTGGCTTTCCTGGGTAAGCCGGATCATGCAGGTGTAAGTGTTCAGGTACATGTTGCTGCTTCACCAATTAAAGTGCAGGCCGATAAAAATTTCCTGCAACCAATTCTTCTTTCACTGTTGTCGTACTTATCCGGTAATAGACAAAACGGGGCAATTATCAGTTTGCATGTTACAAAAACTGTTGAGAAAACAATAATTGAAATACAACAGCAACAAGGTATGCCCTCAGCCGAAAAACTTCCGGCAGGAATAGCTGTTTATGAAAAAGTGTTGGAAGATATGGGGGGAGAACTTGCCTGCACTAAATCCAATACAGGATCAATCAATTATTTCAGGTTGAAGTTTTGCCTTGCATAAAAACAAAAGGCACATGGTTTAAATTCCACATGCCCTTTGCCTCGTCAGTATAGCTATAGTCTTAGTTTCTGATGGGCCGCCCACTCTTTAATACGCTCTGTATTCTTTCCAGTGTTTTCTTCTCGCCGCAAAGACTTAAGAATGCCTCTCTTTCCAGGTCAAGCAGGTACTGTTCGCTTACAAGGCTTTGTTCGCTCAGATCGCCGCCGCACATAACGTAGGCTAATTTTCTGGCAACTAATGCATCATGGTCTGTTGCGTAACCTCCCCGCCACATGCCATTAATACCTGCCAGCATTGCGCCCAATCCCATACGGCCCAGCACTTTTACATCTTTACGTGGTTGCGGCATTGAATAGCCCTGGTCGTATAGTTCTATCACAGATTTTTTTGCTTCAGCAATCCTGCGTCCAATATTCATCACCACTTCATCATGCCCTTTTCTGAAAATGCCCATATCAAAAGCTTCGGGTGCAGAGGTGGCCACCCTTGCAGTTGCAATAGAGAAGAAGCGGTTTTTTAACGTAACTGTTTCAGGTTCGTCTTCATGTAACTCATCACCGGCTCGTAAGGCAAACTCTTTGGTACCACCACCGCCCGGGATTAATCCAACACCCAATTCAACCAATCCAATATAAGTTTCTGCAGCAGCACAAACTTTATCGGCATGTAAATTCATCTCGCATCCGCCGCCTAAGGTTAATCCATGCGGTGCAGTAACAACCGGAACAGAAGAATAACGCACCCGCATCATACTGTTCTGGAACATACGGATGGCCATATCCAGTTCATCATATTCCTGTTCTATCGCCAGCATAAAGATCATCCCCACATTGGCACCTGCGCTGAAGTTGGCACTTTCATTGGCTATCACTAAGCCCTTAAATTTCTCTTCCGCAACATTGATCGCTTTGTTCAATCCTTCCAGCACCTCACCGCCAATGCTGTTCATTTTGGTACTCCATTCAAAACCGGCAACACCATCGCCGATATCGTATAAACGGCAGGCACTGTTTTTCCAAACCAGTTTATCGGCATGATTATTTAATATAAGGAACGCCTCCCCGCCAGGCAGTGCTTTATATGATTTGGACGGAACGTCATAATACAAACGTTTACCCGCTTCAACCTTATAAAAACCTGTTGCACCGCTTTCCAGCATCTCATCAACCCATCCTGCTACTTTGTAACCGGCAGCTTTCATGGCTTCTGCTGTTTTGGCCACACCAATGGTATCCCATGTTTCAAATGCGCCTATTTCCCAACCAAAGCCCGCCATCATTGCATCATCCAAACGATAGATCTCATCACTGATCTCGGGTATGCGGTGCGAAATATAGGAAAAGAGAGAATAATGAAACAGTTTGTAAAATTCACCCGCTTTATCCGGTGCACTGCTTAACATTTTGATGCGCTGTTTCAGATCGTCTACAGGCTTAGCCGCTTCTATACTGGCAAATTTTGGTTTAACCCTTGCACCATATTCCATGGTTTGCAGGTTCAGCGTTAATATCTCTTTACCTGTGGCTGATTTTGTTTTCTTAAAAAATCCCTGTCCGGTTTTATCTCCCAGCCAGTTATTGTTTACTATCGTATCTAACCATGATGGGATGGTGAAAATATCTTTTGCCTCATCTTCAGGACAATTATCTGCAACACCTTTCGCTACTTTCACTAAAGTGTCAATACCCACCACATCGGCGGTTCTGAATGTGGCAGATTTTGGCCGGCCAATGATGGGGCCGGTTAAGGCATCCACTTCATCAATACTTAACCCCAGCTTGTTCATGATATGAAAAATGCTCATGATACTGAATACGCCAATCCGGTTGGCAATAAAAGCAGGAGTGTCTTTACACAATACCGTTGTCTTGCCCAGAAACAGGTCGCCATACTCCATTAAAAAGTTCACAACTTCCGGGTCTGTATGCGGGGTAGGAATGATCTCAAGTAAACGCAGGTAGCGCGGCGGATTAAAGAAGTGCGATCCACAAAAATGCTTTTTAAAATCATCACTCCTGCCTTCAGCCATCATATGAATAGGAATGCCCGATGTGTTAGAGGTGATCAGCGTTCCCGGCTTTCTGAATTTTTCTACTTTCTCATAGATCATCTGCTTAATGTCCAATCTTTCTACCACTACTTCTATCACCCAGTCGCAACCTGCAATCTCTTTCAGGTTATCATCAAAGTTGCCGGTGGTTATGCGTTTTACAACCTCTTTGGTAAAAACAGGAGAGGGATTGCTTTTAATAGCCGCCTGCAATGCCTCATTAACTAATTTGTTCCTTTCTGCCGGCCTGGTACTTTCCTCGGCACCTTTGGGTACCATATCTAACAATAATACCTGTACACCAATGCCTGCAAAATGACAGGCAATGCGTGACCCCATCACACCACTTCCCAAAACAGCAACTTTTTTAATGGAACGTTTCATATGGCTATAGCTTTTTGTAAAATTAGTTAGTTATGCAACTAATTATATCGAAGATAGGATAAAATATTATTTATGGCTATGCGATACCAAAAAATCGGCGGTGGATACAGCGGGTAAATTGGCCTGTTTTACATGCAACTGAAGGATGGTATCTTTAAAAGATAAAGCCGCCTTCTCTTTACATACATGCAAGGAAAAGTCGGCTTTAAAAGGACTTTTGGACAACAGAAGTATTTAATCTTCCAATGTCGTCCTCTCTTTGAATGCCTGCGAAAGGCATGCGACAAAAGCAATCGAAACGAAAAATACTAACATAATTGGGGGATATTAGTTAGTCCAATTTAAGTATTTAGATCAGAATCTTATTTAAATCCAGCTTAAAATTTTGTGAACAAATGTGCATAGAGTAATAGTTTGTAGGTTTATTATATTTAAAATTGTAAAGAAAATCAACATTTTATTTGAATATCTCTAAATATTTTTTTTGTGATATGATGGGGATAAAACCGACGGGTCATTTATCAGTAAATCTGAAATAAGCCGAATATTACCGCTGTTTCACCCTAATAGCCATTTAAAAATAACAGGCTGTTTTTGCCTGTCTTTCTGTTATTTTTGTTCGATATGAAGATTGACGCTAAAATGGTTGATAACCTGGCTCATTTGGCCCGCTTACGGTTTGAAGACGCTGAAAAAGAGTCCATCCGTACAGATATGGAGCGTATGGTGGCATTTGTAGAAAAATTGCAGACGATTGACACTACCGGTGTATCTCCCTTACTGCATATCAGTGATGCGGCCAATGTTTTGCGGGAAGATATTGTTCAGGGATCAGTTTCCCGGACCGAAGCCCTGCTCAATTCGCCGGTAAGCGATGATACTTTTTTTAAGGTGCCTAAAGTAATCAGGAAATAAAAACCTATTTTCTTACACAAAACCGGTATTTATGAGTGACGCGATTATCCGTTTGGAAGAAATTGAAAAAAGTTACTTCATGGGTAACCAGGCCATACCGGTGTTGAAGGGCATCACCCTCGATATTTTTAAAAATGAATATGTAGCATTGATGGGGCCTTCAGGAAGTGGCAAAAGTACCCTGATGAATATACTCGGCTGCCTTGATTCGCCAACCGGTGGAAGGTATATCCTTAATGATAAAGATGTGAGTAAAATGACGGATGATGAGCTTGCCGAAGTGAGGAATACAGAGATCGGCTTCGTTTTTCAGCAATTTAATCTACTGCCACGTTTAACTGCTGCAGAAAATGTAGCCTTGCCACTGATTTACGCCGGCGTTAATAAAAAGGAAAGAACAGAAAGGGCCATGGAAGCTTTACGCAAAGTGGGCCTTGAAGACAGGAGCCATCACAAATCGAATGAATTAAGTGGTGGGCAGATACAAAGGGTGGCTATTGCCCGCGCCCTGGTTAATAATCCTTCCCTGTTACTTGCCGATGAGCCAACAGGTAATCTGGATTCCAGAACTTCAGTTGAAGTAATGGAGATATTTGGCAAAATACAGGAGGCGGGTAATACGGTGGTATTGGTTACACACGAAGAAGATATAGCCCGCTATGCCCACCGTGTAGTTCGTTTAAGGGATGGTTCGGTAGAGAGTGATAATATGAGAGAGCTCTCTACGATCAGTCATTAAGCCTTGTGCCATAGGGTATGAACATTTTGTGGAGAGCTGCTGTACAGGCTCTCTTTTTGTTTCTGAACCTTTCCATTTTACTTTTGTTTGAGAAGATACGATGTTGTTGCAGTGTAAGCAGCGGGTGGTTGTGAGGACACAACCACGCCGTCCCAATATTATCATCACAATACTTTCAGAAATGGCAATGAAAATTTATACCAAAACCGGCGACCTGGGTAAGACCTCATTGATTGGCGGTACCAAAGTACCCAAAAGCCATATCCGTATTGATAGTTATGGAACAGTAGATGAATTAAATTCTTACATAGGATTGTTAAGTGATCATTTACATATTATTTCAATAAAACTCCCCCTTCAGGGGGCTGGGGGGATAAAAGAAATTCAGGACCGCCTATTTACCATTGGTTCATCTCTTGCCTGCGATCCGGATAAAGAACCGCTGATGAAAATCCCCGATCTGAAAGAATCCGATATCAGTTTACTGGAAAAAGAGATCGATGCGATGAATGAAGTATTGCCGCCCATGAAATCCTTTTTATTGCCCGGTGGTCATGTGGCTATATCAACCACGCATGTAGCAAGATGTGTTTGCAGAAGAGCGGAACGTTGCTGTGTAAATATGCAGGAACAGGAAATGTTTGTAGATCCGTTGGTGATCAAATACCTGAACCGGTTGAGTGATTACCTGTTTGTTCTTGCACGGTATATTGGCCATCTGCTGCAGGTGGAGGAAATTCCGTGGAAAGCGAGAGTGTAGAATTTGAAAATTTGAAAATATGCTAATTTGAAAATGAGGTTTATGATTTCATTTTCAAATTTTCAAATTACCACATTTTCAAATTATCCGTCCATCCTTCATATGCAACACCCTGTCGCTCATAGCTGCGAGTTCTTCGTTATGTGTAACGATCAGGAATGTTTGCTGAAATTGATTTCTGAGCTGCACAAATAATTCATGTAATTCTCTTGCATGAATACTGTCGAGGTTGCCGGTTGGCTCATCTGCAAAAACAATGGCGGGATTATTGATCAGCGCACGGGCCACTGCTACACGTTGCTGTTCTCCGCCGGATAATTGTTGCGGTTTATTATCCATACGGTCTGCCAGACCTAAACCTGTTAACAATTCAATCGCCCTGGCAGTTATTTCTTTTTTCTTTTTTCCGGCTATCCAGGCAGGGATGCAAACATTCTCCAAAGCCGAGAATTCAGGTAAAAGATGGTGAAACTGGAATACAAAGCCAATATGACTGTTTCTGAAGGCAGCTAATTTTTTTCCTGAGAGCCGGTCAATTTGTTGACCGTTTAGCCAGATATGGCCCTCATCGGCCGTATCAAGGGTGCCAAGTATATGCAATAAGGTGCTTTTTCCTGCCCCTGAAGAGCCTACAATACTCACGATCTCTCCTCTATGTACTTCAATATCAACACCTTTGAGTACCTGTAAATTGCCGTACTGCTTGGTAATATGTTCTGCTTTCAGCATGGGTAAAAGTTAAATTATGGCTACAAACCTACAACCGCCGGGGGCTTATTAGCCTGTTTTTGAACATTTCTGTAAAGAACGGGAAAAACTCGCGTTTGGTGGTTTCGTTTATACGGCTACATTTGCAAAAAATTAAAAGGTAAAATATGTTCTGGACATTAGAATTAGCAAGTTACCTGGAAGAAGCTCCCTGGCCAGCCACAAAGGATGAGCTGATTGATTATTCTATCCGTAGCGGTGCGCCGCTGGAAGTGGTTGAAAACCTCCAGGAGCTGGACGACGAGGGAGAAGTATACGAGAGCATCGAAGATATCTGGCCCGATTATCCAAGCCAGGAAGATTTTATGTTTAATGAAGACGAGTACTAATATTCCCCAGCCCCAATGCCTGCGCTAAAGCTTCAGCGTTGGTGCAAAAGGGCAGCTAAATATTATTGCAATAAAAAAGACCAGTCATTTTTTTTGACTGGTCTTTTTTATTTTATCAACTGTTGAATATCTATCCGGCTGTTGTTGTGTCACTCACTTGTACGGCAGCAAGCGCATCAGCAGCTATTGCTTTTTGAAAGTTTGTTTAAAATATAATAATACCAATGTGAGTACAAGAACAACCAGGTTGGCTACAATCACCGGTCCGCTTTTAATAGCAAATCCATAAATAAGCCAAACGATGGTGCTGGTAACAACAATCGATATCATCCAGATACTAAGATCGCCAACACTTTTGGATTGCCATGATTTATACACCTGTGGTATAAACGTGATAGAAGTGAGGAAAGAACCGAAGTAACCGATGTACTCAACAATGTTTGCAGGTATCTCCAATAATATCGCCATAACGCTGATTTAACGCTGATTTGTATGATTTAGATATGATGGATATGAGTTTTGAATAATGACCGGCCCGACTAATTTTAACGCGTAGTGCTATTGAATTTCGTTAATTCTCTGCGTAAACTCTTTTACTCTGCGGCTCTGCGGTGAAAAAATCCTGCTTAATAGCCGGGTTGTCTTGGTCAAACGATTCAATTCACCGCAGAGAACATGAGATGCAGAGAAAGCGCAGAGAACCTTTCTTCAGAATCAACTTATTGTAATAGCACAACGTGTTAAACTATAATAATCAATCATCCTAATCATACAAATCAGCGATCATACCACAAATCATACAAATCAGCGATCATACCTCAAATCATATCAATCCGCGATCACTATTCGCCACCAATCCCCAGTCTATGCATCACATCATCACTTACGCCGGTGTTTGAATAACCGCCATCATGGAATAAGTTTTGCATGGTAACCATTCTTGTTAAATCGGAAAAGAGCGTGATACAATAGTTGGCACAATCTTCTGCACTGGCATTGCCTAATGGGGCAATAGCGTTGGCATAATCGTAAAAATCGCCAAAGCCTTTAATGCCGGTGCCTGCTGTTGTTTTGGTAGGCGATTGGGAAACAGTGTTAACACGTACTTTTTTCTCGAGTCCGTATTGGTATCCAAAACTCCTGGCAATAGATTCAAGCATCGCTTTAATATCGGCCATATCGGTATAGAATGGGAAGGTTCTTTGTGCGGCCATATAAGTAAGCGCTACAACACTTCCCCATTCATTAATGGCATCTAATTTTTTAGCAACAGCCATCATTTTATGAAAGGATAAAGCAGATACATCAATACCCTTTAAAAAATATTCGTAGTTCAGTTCGGTATAAGGAATTTTTTTACGGATGTTCACACTCATGCCAATTGAGTGCAGTACAAAATCTATTTTGCCACCCAGTATTTCCTGCGATTTGGTGAACAGGTTGGTCAGGTCTTCTACACTGGTAGCATCTGCCGGAACAATCTGCGAACCGGTTTTCTCGGCCAGTTTATTAATCTCTCCCATACGCATAGCGATGGGCGCGTTGGTTAATACGAATGTTGCACCTTCTTCATGCGCTTTTTCAGCTACTTTCCATGCAATGGAATTCTCGTCTAATGCACCGGATATAATTCCGCGTTTCCCTTTTAATAAGTTGTAGGCCATGGTCTTCGTTAGTTTAATTTAATTACTGGTGGTAAAAGTATAGAAAAGTTAGGAGTTAGAAGTTAGGAGTCTGGAGTTGGGCAGGAACATACAACTACTCCAGACTCCTAATTCCAGACTCCACACTTAATTCATAATCATTTCCCGGGCATTTTCCAGAGCCGCGGCAGTTGGCTTTTCACCGCTGAGCATGCGGGCAATGGCGGTAATGCGCTCGTCCTGGTTGAGGAGGCGGATATTGGTTTTTACTGCATCGTTTTTGATCTCTTTATATACAAAGAAATGCGCATTGGCTTTGCCTGCAATCTGTGGTTGATGGGTAATGCAGATGATCTGCCTGCTGGCAGCCATGCCTTTCATAATAAAACCTACCTGTTTGGCCGCTTCTCCGGAAATGCCTGTATCAATCTCATCAAAGATCATCGTAGGCAGGTCTATGGATGCTGCTACAAGTGATTTTATGCATAACATCAAACGGCTTAATTCTCCACCACTGGCCACTTTACGGATAGGCTCAAAGCGGTTGCTTTTGCCAGCCTGTCCGGCAGGTAAATTAGCATCAAAAAGAAAATCAATATGGTCCTTGCCTGAAATAGTCAATGCACTGTCTTTCAATTCCACTTTTAACCGGGCATTGGGCATGCCAACCTGTACAAGTAGGCCGTTAACGTTGTCTTCCAGTGGTTTTACCTGTTTATGTCTTGCTTTAGAGAGTGTTTCTGCAAGAGTGTTGGCTTCAACAAATAATGTACCAACCTGTTTTTCTTTTGCATGGATGGTTTCATCCATATTCAATACGGCCTGTAATTTTTCTTCCAGGTCTTTCTGGATATCCAGCAACTGTTGCGTGTTTTGCACACCATGTTTCCTGATCAGTTTATAACCATCCATCAAACGCTGGTTGATCCACTCAATTCTCTTTTCATCAAAATGTACGGCATCGTTAATACGGTCAACTTCTTCAGCAATATCCTGCAATTCTATCTGTGCACTTTGCATGCGTTCAATCACAGCATGCAGGTCTGGGTGGTAAGAAGCGAAGCCGTGCAACTGATTCACTAATTGTTTTAATTGCTGAACAACAGGCTGCTCACTTTCTTTCAGGTCGAAATATACTTTATTCAGAGTGGTCTTGATACCTTCCGCATTACTCAATAATTTCAGCTCATTGTCGAGGTCTTCCAGCTCATTTTCTTTCAAACCCAGTTCATTCAATTCGTTAAACAGGAACTGGTGATAGTCGAGTTCTTTATGAAATGCAGCTTTCTGTTCCTGCAATATTGCCAGTTCTTTGCCGGCTAATTGCCATTGCTGGTATATTTTCCGGTAAGCAGTTAAGGTGCTTTCATTATTGGCTAAAGCATCCAGTACTTCTCTTTGAAAATCGCTGTCGCCCAGTTCCAGCGTATCAAACTGCTGGTGAAGGTCTACCAATAGAGAAGCCAGTGCTTTTAATTGTTGCAGTGTGGCGGGTGTATCATTAATGAAGGCCCTCGATTTTCCGTTAGTGGCTATTTCTCTTCTCAATACCAATTCATCATCTGCATCCAGATCGTTCTGATATAAAAAATCAAGCACAGGTTTCTTATCGCCTACGGTAAAATAACCCTCAATAAAACATTTCTTTTGTGTGTTTACCAATACAGAGCTGTCGGCCCTTTCACCCAGTATCAAACTCAGAGCGCCCATCAGGATACTTTTACCTGCACCTGTTTCGCCTGTAATAATATTCAGCTTCGATGAGAAGTCAATTGTAACCTCATCAATGATGGCGTAGTTCTGTATGAATAGCTTTTTAAGCATGAATCAATGTTTGTTGTGAGACGTGAGTCGTCAGTCGTGAGTCGTCAGTCATCTCACGCAAGTTATAGAAGCAAAACCTTATGCACAAATTAGGTCAATACACCATCTAACCTCTAACAACTCCAAACCCCAAACAACTCCAAACTCCAAACTCCAAACTCCAAACCCCAAAACCTCTACTCTCCTTTGCACCTCGCAATTCCCGACTTCGCCCTTTGGTCGAGGGAGTTTTTGTATTCGTGGTCATCCATATCAAGGCAGCGCTGGTACCAGGTGATGGCTGATGATTTTTGTCCGCGTTTTTCGTAGATCTGTCCTGTTTGCAAAGCAGCCCTTGCTGCATAATGTTCCTTCCTGTTTTCGCCCAGTCTGATGGCTACCAGGTACGAACGTATGGCGTCATCATCCCTGCCAAGGTCATCATAAATGCGTGCCATCCTGTAGGCGAATTCTAATTTTTCTTCCGGTTTGATAAAATCATTTTCTGTTTTCCCTTTCAATAAAGCTGCTGCATCATTGTGGTAGCCTCCGTCGCTCAGTAATCTCGCTTTCAGTAATAATATATTGGGCCATTTATCCAGTTTAGCATCTTTCAATGCCTGCTTATCTGCATCCGACTCGGTAGATCCTTTCAATAAAACGTTTTTACGGGCTTCTTCTGCTTTGGCCATATTGCCCTGCAGGTAATAACACCAGCTTAGTTTCTGGTAAACATCTTTTACATAAAATTTCCCTTTAAAATTGTTTGTAAAACTTTCTAAGTATTTGATGGCTTCCTGTGTTTCTAAATGATAGAGTTTGGTAAATCCAAGCTCAAAATCCCAGACACCTGCTTTCAGGTATTCATCCGATCTGTTCCTGTTCAATATTACATTTTTTGCAAACTCTGATTGTTTATTATTGATGGCCAGGTTGGCGGCCATATAAGCGTGGAGGTGATTGTTAACAAGGTCCAGTTTTCTTTGTTGCGTAAATGCGAGCGCTTCTTCTTTTTTATTTTCAATGTAAAACATCAGGTAGGGATACACAAAAGCTGCTTCATTAAAAAATGCTTTGGCCCACGGGTCGTTGCTGTTGATAAAACCTCTAACTATCCGCATGCCTTCTGTTAGTGAGCCACGCATACCAAATAAACTGGCTATCCATTTATACCCTTTTGGGATAGTACCCACCACAGCCTGCAAGGCACCATACATCAGGTCGTTAGGGACAAACGTAGGGAACTCCTTTTTGTTTTCTTTGATGAGTAGATACGCTTTTCTGAAATCCCAACCTGCATCCCACAATTTTCCAACCTTAATGGCCGATGCTGCCCTGTGCATGCGAACGGTGCTTAAACAATACAAATAAAAAGGAGATGATTTTGGTCCGTTGAGCAATAGATCCAGACGCTCCGAAAATTTGGGATACCGCGTTTGATAATCTTTGGGGTCCTCATTCAGAAAAAGAATATAAAAATCTACATAACTCTCCAGTAAAACAGGGATAAGGTTATCCGGGTTCTGTCGCCTGGCTTTCTCAATCAAAGCCAGACCGCTGTTTATTTTTAGTTTGGTAATTTCCTGGTAAGCCTGCTGGCAGGTGCTGTTAAACTCATACACTTTCTGTGCATAACCGGATAAAACAACGCTTATCAAAAAAGAGAGTAGGAGGAGCCGTTTAATCATATACCGAAAATAAGGTATCGCGGATTACGCTGATTTTTTTATGATTAATATGATGCTAAATTCCCGGGATTGCGGCTCAAAATGCAGAAAGGCTACCGTCAGGCAGCCTTTTCTATCATAAAAATGATACCTCAAACCGGCATAATCCGCGATCCTGTTTAGCTGCTGCACTAAAATGCAGAAAGGCTACCGTCAGGTAACCTTTCTTATCATAAAAATCATACTTCAAATCAGCGTAATCCGCGATCCTATTTAGCTTCCACACTATCATTCAAATCAGCATCAACCAGAATACGTCCGCAGTTTTCGCAAACAATGATCTTTTTGTGCAAACGGATCTCACTCTGGCGTTGAGGCGGAATAGAGTTAAAGCAACCGCCGCAGGCATCCCTTTCAACAGGCACTACTGCTAAACCATTGCGGTAGCTTTTACGGATACGGTCGTAGCTGTAAATCAGGCGGTCGTCTATATGCCCACGGGCTTCAGCGCTTTGCTTGTTAAAATGTGTTTCTTCTTTTTCAGTATCTGTAATAATTTTCTGCAGCTCACCTTTCTTGTGGTTAAGTACACCTTCTTTTACAGCTACCTGTTTTTTGGCAACTTCCAGTACTTTCACTTTCTCAGTCAGTTCCTCGTTGGCATCGCGGATATGTTTTTCAGCCAGCTTTATTTCAAGCTGCTGCATTTCAATTTCTTTGTTGATGGCTTCAAACTCACGGTTGTTCTTAACGTTCTCACTCTGCTTTTCGTATTTAGAGATCAGCCCCTCGCTTTCTTTGATCGCCGCTTTTTTCTCTTCAATAAACTCAGTGATACCGTTGATCTCTTCTTCAACACGTGTCTGGCGGGCTGTTAAACCCTGGATCTCATCTTCCAGGTCGCTTACCTCCATCGGAAGTTCACCTTTCAGGATCTGAATCTCATCCAGCTTGCTGTCAATTTTCTGCAACTTTAAAAGAGATACTAATTTTTCTTCAACGGAGAAATCTTTAACTGCTGCCATAAATGGTTTGTTGTTTGTAATTTGTTGTTTGAAGTTTTGTGGATCGGCTTCTGCCTGTCTGGCATCGCCTGTTGTGTCACTCACTTCAGGGTTCCGTCCTTTCCTCAGCCCAGAAAATAGTTAACCGGGTTGGTTTTTATTTCTGATTTGAGGACGGCAAAGGTAGGGAATTTAGCCTGTAATATCTCAACCAAAAGCTCAGCCGTAAATTGTTCGCTTTCCCAATGGCCTATGTCTGCCAGCAGTATCCGGCTATTGGCGTCAAAAAACTCATGGTATTTAACGTCAGAAGTAACATATACATCCGCCCTTGCCGAAATGGCTTTTCCCGTTAAAAAGCTACCGGAACCGCCACAAATGGCCACTTTTTTAAGCTTTTTGCCCAAAAATGGGGTGTGACGGAGCATTTTTAACCCAAAAGAGGTCTTCAGCATGTGCAAAAAACCGTTTTCGTCCATTTCCTCAGGTAATTCGCCCAGTAATCCAGTTCCAACTAATTGATTATCATTAACTAAACTGATAATATCATAAGCCACTTCTTCATAAGGATGGGCTTCCAGAAGGGCTTTCACCACTGGTGCCTGCAAATAGGCTGGAAGTATCACCTCAATTTTTATTTCTTTTTCCTCATGCAATTTTCCCGGTTTGCCAACAAAAGGGTTGGTGTTTTCTGAACCCTTAAACATGCCGGTTCCTTCCGAATTAAAGCTAACCTCGCTGTATTCGCCAATATTTCCAGCCCCGGCCGTATAAAGAGCCGTACGTACCGCTTGCGCCTGGGCGGCGGGTACAAAAGTGAATAATTTCATCAGTTGCCCTGCCCTGGGGGCCAGGATCTGGCGGTTAATTAGCCCGATTCTGTCGGCAATCCGGTTGTTTACGCCATGAATCACATTATCGAGGTTGGTATGGATTGCGTAAATGGCAATATCGTTCTTAATGGCAGCAATCACCGTTTTCTCAACATAATTCCTGCCACTGATTTTTTTTAGTCCGCCAAAAATAATGGGGTGGTGGGCCACAATCAGGTTACAGCCTTTTTGTTTGGCTTCCAATACCACTTCTTCTGTGCTATCAAGGGTACAGAGTATACCAGTGCAGTTCCAGTCCGGACTGCCGGTTAACAAACCGGCGTTATCATAAGATTCCTGGAGGCTTAAGGGAGCCTGCGCTTCGAGTATTTTTATAATATCAATGATCTGCATGGCTTTTTATTTGAGGTGGGCAGGGATAAATCAATTAAAAATAATGCAAAACCCTAAACACAAACACCAAAACTTAAAACCCGGGTTATCTTTGTACAAATGAAATGAGTCATTGTACTGATTGTCATTAAAAGGAATAATGATTTTGGCAAATTATATGTAGGAAAACCGATAAAAAGAAACACATGAAAGGCGGTAATTTTCTTTTTTATAATGGTAAGTTCAGTAAAACCGGCAAGCCGTTGATTTCGCCTGATAACCGTTCTTTCCGTTACGGGGATGGTTTTTTTGAAACCATGAAGATGGTGAGTGGAAAGATACAGTTGGCTGATTATCATTTTGAACGTTTATTTTCTTCCCTCGAATTATTGCAGTTTCAGAAGCCGGATTATTTTACTGCTGATTATCTGAAGGAGCAGGCAGGAAAGCTTGCGAAAAAAAATTATCATCACAAACTCGCAAGGATACGTTTAACAGTTTTCAGGGGAGATGGTAGTTTGTATGATGTGAGTAATCATTTTCCGCATCACCTGATACAAACATGGGAGTTGTTGCCAGCCAATAATAGCCTGAATGAAAACGGATTGATGATTGGCATATTCAGAGATGCCCAAAAAGTGTGCGACCGGTTCTCAGCCATTAAAAGCAATAATTATCTCTCTTATGTAATGGCGGCATTATGGGCCAAACAACAAAAACTGAATGATGCTGTTTTACTGAATCCGTACAATCGTGTTGCCGATGCCACTATTGCAAATATTTTTATTGTAAAAGATGGTGTGATCAAAACACCGGCTTTAACAGAAGGTGCAGTTAACGGGGTGATGAGAAGACACCTGTTGCAATTGTTGAAACAGGAGAATATGCCCGTTGAAGAAACACAGCTAACGGTGGAAGAACTGGAACAGGCTTCCGAAATATTTTTAACCAATTCCATTTACGGAATTAAATGGGTGAAGCAATTGGGAGAGAATAAGTATACCAACCAACTATCTTCTTTGCTGCATAAGAAAATGGTGCGGACATTAGTATAAAAGCTATTTAGCCGCAGACTTGTCTGCCGACAAAGGCAGACAAGTCTGCGGCTAAAAAAATTAACTAATAAAAATCTTGGCCTCATTAATTTTTGCCGAAGCGTTTAATTGCTGATATACCGCAAGCATTTTTTTAACTGCTGTTTGCCCATCTTCTCCCAACTCAAGCGAGTAATTATTTACATACAAATCAATATGCTGGCGCATTACAGCTTCATCCATTTCCTGCGAATGGCAGCGCACATAATCGGGGATGGAAGGATAGTTTACAAACGCATATTCAAGGCTCTTGCGGATAAGGTAATCTGTTTTTTTCTGTATGCTTTTATCAATTGATCGTTTGATCACAATGCCTCCCAATGGAATGGGCACTTCAATTGTTTTCTCCCAATAGCTGCCAAGGTCCATTATTTTGATCAGGCCTTTGTGTTGATACGTAAAACGGTTTTCATGAATGATCACGCCTGCGTCAACTTTACCACTTAAAACGGCCTCTTCAATTTCATGAAATACCATGAACTGTTTATTCTTTGCATTGGGGAATGCCAGTGAAAAAAGCATGTGCGCCGTTGTATTTTCACCAGGTATTGCAATGCTCATTTCTTCTACCGGAATAGCAGGTTGGTGGTTCATAGAAGGTTTGGTGATCAATAATGGTCCCACACCTTTACCCAATGCACCGCCACTGTTTAAAACAACATACCGGTCAAGCACCAAAGGCAGCACGCCATAGCTGATCTTTGAAATGTCAAGTTTGCCTGCTTTGGCCCATTGGTTCAGGGTTTGCACATCTTCCAGCACCACTTCAAACTTTAATCCTTCAGTGTCTATTTTATGATTCACCAATGCATCAAAAATGAAAGTATCGTTGGGGCAGGGAGAGAAACCGAGGGTCATGGTGAATGAGTGAATGAGTGGATGATTGAATGAGTGAAGACATTCATCTTCATTTTATCTTATACAGTTTGTCAATATATTTTAATAAAACATGATTCAGGTTATCTATTGCTTCTTTCATTTTCCAGTTGGCTTTATTTCTTTCGCCAATATAGTTTGAAACAGCCCTGATTTGTACAAAAGGAATATTGGCCTGGCGGCAAACATAATGCAGGGCCGCACCTTCCATGCTTTCTGTTGCAGGGTTATATTTTTTAATTAACTGCTGAATTCTTTCGGTATTGGTAGAGACCTCATTAACGGTGATGCTGTTTACTTCAGGCAGTTTCAGCAGGTTAAATCTGGTAAGCCAGGGGTTGGGTAATTTTCTTCTTTCAAAAGGAGGGTAGCTGCTTTTCTCAAGTTTAAGATCAAACACATCTTTCCATTTTCCGTCTTCTTCCACGCCAAGATCACCGATAGTTTCTTCGTTTACAATAATTACTTTTCCCAATGGCACTGTAGTATCAAAACTGCCGGCAATACCTGCCTGGATAATGAGATCGGGTTTTTCATCAAGCACTAATTTGGTAAGCGAAACGGCCGTTGCCAGCATACCCACACCGGTTTGATGAAACTGTACTTTGAAGCGATTGCTATCGCTTGTATACAGGTTCTTCATCTCAAGAAAGGCTGGCATCCATTCTGCTACAGTGGCGGCGGTGATAATAACTCGCATAGGGCAAAGGTGGGTAAAAAGTCTGAGAAGTCCGGAAGTCGGAAAGTTAAGGGCTGTATTTGTTTGTCTGCTTAACCCGCGCCTTGGCGCCTTTGCGTGCAATTTTGCTCGCCAAGGCACTAAGGCGCGGTTGATTGAAGGGTTCTACGAATGCTTTACACTAATACACTTCCGGACTTTCGGACTTTTCTGACTTTCCCTCCCCAATTCTTACCTTTGCAAAAAAATTTGAGGCGAATGGTGCATTTAACAAGGTTAGAACATTTTAATGCTGCTCATAAACTATACAATCCCAAATGGAGCAGGGAGCAGAATGAGGCAGTCTTTGGGGTATGTGCCAATGAGAACTGGCATGGACATAATTATGACCTGTATGTGACCATTAAGGGCAATCCACATCCCGACACCGGTTTTTTGTATGATGTAAAAAAACTCAGCCTGCTGATCAAAGAACATGTGATCGACCAGCTTGATCATAAGAACCTGAACCTGGATGTGCCTTTTATGAAAGATACCATGTGCAGCACAGAGAACCTTGCCATCGCCATCTGGAATCAACTGGCGCCGCATTTGCCTGCTGAGGTAAAGCTGCATTCCATTAAATTGTATGAAACGCGGAGAATATTTGTAGAGTATTTTGGTTAGTAACCTGCACCACTCATTTTTTGTTGAGATAAAATCTGTTTTGCCGTTACGGCTTTCAGGAACATCGGCTGGAGCTTTTCTTGTATTTTTCAGATAAAAGAAAGGCACGCAGGTTATTGTTATCCTGTGTAACTTTAGGGCGACGATGCAGGAAAGAGTGGGCAGGCTCAGTTATCAATTTTATGGCTCTCTGTAATGCCAGGCCACTTGATCAGCACACTTCTGAAACAGTGCCGGGCAGTTGATAACCGAACCACTTGTGGAATAAATGATCCATTTAGAAAATTATCGGATTACGCAGTTTAAGTTTGTAAGGGTTACCTGAACAGCAGGCAGGCAACGATAGAATTGCATTGAACGTATAACGCCGTGCGGGCATTACACTATTGATACCATGAGTAATAAAGTAGCTGTTTTCAGAAAAGAACATTTTAATTCGGCCCACAGGCTGCATAACCCTGCGTGGACTGAAGCGCAGAATAATAAAGTATTCGGGCTATGTAATAACCCCAATTATCATGGCCACAATTATGATCTTATTGTAAAAGTTGCAGGAGAGCCTGATCCGGTTACAGGGTATGTGATAGATCTGAAAATACTGAGCGAACTGGTGAGGGATGAGGTATTGACCCGTTTCGACCATAAGAATCTGAATCTTGATACGGTTGAGTTTGCATCGTTAAACCCCACTGCAGAAAATATTGCTGTTGTGATCTATAACCTGCTTCGACCTAAGCTTGACGCAAAGCTTGACCTTACCATCAGGTTGTATGAAACAGAAAGGAACTTTGTAGAATATCCGGCCTGATTAAAAACTGTAAAAAATATAAAATGGCTTATTCAAAAATTGAGAAGTATGATGAGGATGCCACTTCGGGGCTGATCAAAAGTTATCATGATGTATTAACCTCCCTGGGGGAAGACCCGGAAAGGGAAGGGCTGCAAAAAACACCCGAGCGTGTGGCCAAAGCAATGCAATACCTTACACAGGGCTATACCATGGACCCCAAAGCCATCATCAACTCTGCAAAATTTAAAGAAGAGGTGAGTGAGATGATCATTGTAAAGGATATTGAATTGTATTCAATGTGCGAGCACCATATGCTGCCATTTTTTGGTAAAGCGCATATTGCTTATATACCCAATGGCTGGATAACCGGCCTGAGCAAACTGGCAAGGGTAGTGGATGTATACTCACGCAGGCTGCAGGTTCAGGAAAGGCTGACCACACAGATACTGGGGGCCATCAAAGAATCGCTGAACCCTGTGGGTGTGGCAGTAGTGATTGAGGCAAAGCATTTGTGTATGATGATGCGGGGGGTACAGAAACAGAATTCTATCACCACCACTTCTGCTTTTGATGGCGAGTTCTTAAAAAATACAACGAGAAGTGAGTTCCTGAAATTGATCAGTAAAGACATGGGTTAAGCTCTGAAATAACCGGGCACTTACCCGATTCCCGTTAAATAAACCCTTTTTTGTGGCCACACAGCTAAAGTGTGGCCATTTTTATGCCCTTACAGCCTGTTTGAATATTTCCACGGGTATTGATAAAACGTTGAATATGTTGTAAATTGTATGAGTAAAATCCCCCCATTATGAAAAAGCAAAGCACGGCTCTTCTAACAGTAATGTTTCTGTTGATCTCTTTTTCTTTTTCTCTTAAAGCGCAAGACTATACTTATTATAATAATCTGGCCAAGAAAGAATACGAAAACAAAAATTATTATAATGCAATTGACTATGCTACACGCTCTTTAAGCGCATCACTAAACGGAGAAGCTTATTGGTGGCGTGGGATGGCGAGGTATTTTCTGAATAATTATTCAGATGCCGCTTCCGATTTCAGCAGTGCTATTTCTTATTATTCTTCAGATCGCACCTCATTAGGGAAACTGTATTCATGGAGAGGCGATTGCAGGTTTGCACAAAAGCTGAATGATGAGGCCATCAGCGATTACGAAATATCATTATCGTATGGTTCTGAAAACAAGATGCATTTGTATTGGAACCAGGCCGCAGCTTATTATAACAAGGGCGATTTTAAAAAGTCGGAGGAGCTCTATACTTCTGCTTTTAATGCTGCAACAAAAACAGAAGACCTTGCGCTATTGATCAAATACCGGGGAGATGCCCGTGGTGCATTATATAAATATGATGAAGCCATTGCGGATTTTGCGAAAGCCATAGAGTATGATCCCCAATTTGTGAGAGCCTATTGGCAAAGGGGATATTACAGGGCAAAAAAAGGGCAATATGAATTGGCCATTGGTGATTATACCGCTGCCATCAAACTGGTAGACCCATACAATTCAGGTACAACAAAAGATCTGTCGATACTGTATAATAACCGGGGGCTTCATCACTACAACCTGAATCATTATACGGAGTCTTTGGCCGATTTGAGCGAGTCTCTTAAACTAAATCCCAACTACGATTATGGGAACTGGAATATGGGACGTACACTTGCTGCGTTGCATAGATATAAAGAAGCGTCTACTTATTATTTAATGGCCGCTTCTCTGATGGAAAAAGACATAGACCGGGCTTCCTGCTATAATGATCTGTATTGGGCCGACAGGGCACAGCTTGACTATGGACAGGCACTTGTACATATCAATGAAGCCGCCAGACTAAACCCCGATTACCGCGGGTATCAATGGAACCGCGCGTATCTTTTTTTGATCAGAAAGGAATATTCCAACGCATTGGCCGAATATGATAAGGTGATACCACGGTATGGAGAAGATTCCGTTAGCCTTGGAAGCATTTATGGTGAAAGCGGCAAACTGAAAAATAAAATGAAAGATTATGGAAGTGCATTGAAAGACTTTCAAAAAGCTGCCCAGCTCAAACCATATTCTTACCGTGCTTTTTATGACCTTGGCCGGCATTATAAAGAAATAATGAAGCAGAATGAGCTGGCTGCCATTAATCTGCAAAAAGCAGCCGATTTGGCTTCTATTTTAGATACAACCTCAAGTTATGCCTATGCCAAAGCTGTGAAGGGAGATCGCCTGGAGGCAGTACTGATAATTGAAAAACTCATTAAACAGGAAAGTACGAATGCCGACGATTTAAAATGGGAGTTATATAATGCTGCCTGCATACATGTTTTAACAGGTAACCCCACAAAAGCATTGCAATATTTAGAGCAATCGCTGGTAGCAGGCTTTGATAATTTTGACCACATGTATAACGACGAGGACCTGGACCCGCTGCGACAATTGCCAGCGTTCAAAGCTTTACTCATCAAATACAAAATACCTGTGCCTAAATTCTGATTCTGTGCGGGGGTATGTTAATCGTGAGTAGTGAGTGGTGAGTGGTGAGTAAGTTAATGGGTGCCACTCACCACTCACTACTCACAAATTAGCGGCAGACTAAGCTTAACATAACATCAGGTATTTAAATTAACTCCAACAGCGGGTTATTGTTACAGCATAATTGCTCCGTTATTGCTCATTAGCACTTTTTTGTCGCAAAACACCCCTGACTCCATAAAAACGCCAATTAAACAATGCGGTTAAAAAATCTTTGGAGGCTGGCTTAGAATGTGCGCCGGAGGGGGTATGGTAGGGGTAAGGTTGGTGAGTAGTTTGTATGAGGTAGGTACGTTATAGGTGTATTGTTATGGTGGGATTATAGTATTATTACTGTATTATTGCTCGTTTGTGTTTTTGGCCTGAAAATGCATTTAACGGGATGGAAAATGCCTGATAGAATCTGCCTTTAAAAGCCTGCCATGTCTGGATATTTCTTTCCGTGCAAATCGTGTTACAAAACTTATCGTATTTCAGCATATTGGTTAAAAGTCATTCTATAGGGGTAAAAACTAACCCCATGCTTTAGCATGGGGATGAACAAATAAAGAGTTTAACGGGCTTTAGCCATGACTGCTTTCCGGGTAAAATGATCTATTTTTTGGGGGGGAGCCGGAGGAGAAGGGATAATTATGTGCCCACAAATAATATTTCCCTTTTTGTTGTGTTGGTTTATTTATTTTCTGTGCAAGGCTAAATACGGGATTTTTCACGGTATGTCGATGGATGGATTGGTGTACTTTGAGAGATAATTGAAAATGCAAAACAACTGCATGTATCTGTTTTGGAGAGCTGAATTTGCGAATGTTTTAGGGAGCTGTTTTGTATATTTACGAGTTGGCAATCAATAAGCCTACAATTTTATTATGTGAAAGAAAGAGAGAAAGGCTACCATTCGACATCTCTGGTTTTAGGACTTTATTCTATGACAATACCATTGCGGGGAAATCTGCAGTCGAAAAGAGCCTGAAAAAATATTTAGACACTTTATCGTCGAAGTAATATACTACAGTACAACATAGTTGCTTCAAGCAATTGAGGCGCGACCCAACTCGGCTAGCCTGTAGAGTATGTCATCAGCTTTTGTATCTTTAGCTCAGCAGCAGTAAGCCCGGGGCGACGGAATAGTACACCCCAACTGCTTTGAGCCCTACCCGTAGTATCTCATAAAAAGAAAATTTAACCAACAAAATGCCTGAACAACAAAATGTAGAATATAAACAGAGTTGGCATGATGATTACCTGAAATGGGTTTGTGGATTTGCCAATGCGCAAGGTGGTGTAATATTTATTGGAAAAGATGATAATGGAAAAGTAGCTGGCATTAATGATTACAAAAGACTGATTGATGAAATACCCAACAAAGTGAAAGACCTCATGGGAATTTTAGTTGATGTAAACCTTCATGAAGAAAAAGGTTTGTATTTTCTTGAAATAATTACGCAGCCCTATGCCGTGCCTATTTCTTTGCGTGGCAGGTATTATTATCGCAGCGGCAGTACCAAACAGGAATTGATTGGTGGAGCACTCACCGATTATTTGCTTCGCAAAAGCGGTAAGACATGGGATGAGGTTAGCGAACCCACAGCTACACTTGACGATATTGACGATGTTAGTTTAAAATCATACATGGCAGCATCCCTTCATGCAGGCAGAATTGCAGATGTGGAAGGATTAAGTAAAGCAGATTTAATTGCCAAACTTCGTTTGATAGATGATAACGGAAACATTAAAAGAGCTGCCATTGTTTTATTTGGAAAGAACCCGGCAAAGTTTTTCAATAATTGTGTTGTAAAAATTGGCCGCTTTGGAAAAGACAGCAGCGACATTAGATACCAGGAGACAGTAGAAGGCAATATTGTTTATTTACTGAAAGAAGTATTGGAACAATTAAACCGAAAATTTTTTACCCGTGCTATTTCATTTGAGGGAATGCATAGGATTGAGAAAGGCGAATATCCTATTGCAGCACTTCGTGAAATGTTGCTCAATGCTCTGGTGCATCGAAATTATTTAGGTTCATCAGTGGTGCAGATGCGTATGTTCGACAATCACTTTAATATCTGGAACGAAGGCGAATTACCTGCTGGTATTAGTTTGGATTCACTCAAACGGCAACACCCATCACGGCCAAGAAATTTATTAATAGCCGAAGTATGTTTTAAAGCAGGGTACATTGATGCATGGGGAAGTGGTACATTGAAGATTATCAGCACCTGCAAAGAAGCAGGATTGCCCAACCCCGAAATTATTGAGCAGGACGGTGGCATATTGGTGACTTTGTTTAAAAACAAATATAGTGCTGAGCAGCTTAAAAAAATGAACCTAAATGGAAGGCAGTTAGGGGCCGTTCTTTATTTACTTGAAAAAGGTAGTATAACCAATACAGAATACCAGGAGATAAATGGTATATCAAGGCAAACCGCAACCCGTGACTTAAAAGAGCTTGTTGAAAAATTTAAAATATTCCGTCGGGAAGGAATTACCGGATCTGGAACCAGCTATATTTTGAACGACTCATAAACGACTCAAACGACTCACGAAGGACTCAGAATTGCCTCAATTGCATCAATCCCCAATTGGCTCAATATATAGACCGCTTAGATAGCGAAAAGAAATATGGATGAAAATTTCCCCAATCAAATTGAACTCTTCAAATCTGTTTTCAAAGACAGAGAAGATGTATTTGCAGTTCGTTGGCAGAAAGGAAATAAAAGCGGTTATACGCCTGCATATTTTTATGACCCTTATATGTATCGGGCTGAAAGCTTTTCAAGAATATTTCAGGATGCTGTAAAATGCATTGGGAAACAATAACATCTCAGAAACACATTTAACCAGAAGCATTCTTTGGCAAATTAACGGCTAATTAATAATTTGGGGTGCTATGAGTAACTTTAGGTGAAAAAGATTATGCCACATCCCCGTCAGCCTAATTTAGCCGAAGAGAGCTATAAGATTTTTGTACCGGAAGAATATTTAGTTGATTTTGAAGTAAATCATATTGAGAACAAGCCCCAGGAATGGGTGATAGAGTTGGTAGAAAAAGAGGGGCGGATACCTGCGGCATTAGCGGGTAAAGAAGTAGTACTGGATGGATATAATAATGAGATTGATATTTTAACGCATGCATTTTCTTTGAAAAAGATTTATCTGCGTTTGATACGAAGGCGATGGAAGGAAAAAGGCACCAGCAAACATTACAGCAATGAGTACAACCTGCACATCCCCGGCATGAAAACGACAAAGGAGTTCCGGGATTTTTTAAAAGAAATTGGTGGATGAGAAACCGGTGAACTTTAGCACCATCGGTGGTTTTCTTCAACTGAAGCCTCAAACCGTTTATAGTTGGTATCGCCACTATTTAAGCGGCTATCCCGAAGCGGTGGAGGGTAAACAATGGGGTAAAGATAATTTTACAGGGAGTGATAAACGGGAAAAATCAGTACCTGTATTAAAGCCGGAAAATTTTGGTGAACAGATGTCGGTGGATGAGAAAATGATAGACGAAGAATTTTATACGGTGATGACTAACCGGGAAACGGGCAAGATAGCCCTTCTTGCCGAAACCCTTACTGTGACTGAATTAAACAAGCTTATTGATAAAACTGGCGGAGCAAGACAAATAGTAAAAACCATTACTGCGGATCTTAGCCCCACGTATGAAAAATTTTGTGAAAAGAGTTTTCCTGCAGCAATGATTGTAGCCGATAAATTCCATGTGGTAAAACATATTGTGGAAGCAGTACAGTCATTACGGCTGCGTTTAAAACAGGAAGAAATAGCCCAACTCCCCACCACCAAAAAAGAACGAAAGCAATATGAAAAACAAACCAGGCTCATCAATGGAGAATCCCGGGTAGAACTGCTTACCCGGAGCAGGTATGTACTTTTTAAACGAACTCAAAACTGGACAGCATCCCAACAAAAAAGAGCTAACCTGCTTTTTGAAACCTTTCCCAAACTCAAACTGGCTTATGAACTCACACAACAAATCCGACAATGGTTAGATAAAGAAAATGTGGGCAAATACGAATGGCAAATAGAAAAACAACTTATCCATTGGTACGACTGTGCCGAACAGGCAAAGCTGCCGGAAGTGGAAAATCTTATCCGGATCATCGGCAGCAACGAAGAAAAAATTATGAACTATTTTAAAACAGGAAAAACCAACGCTAAAGCAGAAGCTATGAATAGCAAAATACAAAGGTTCATAACCGCTAATTATGGCGTAAGGGATAAAGACTTCTTCCTATACAGATTAGCTCACTATTACTCATAGCACCTCAAATTATTAATTAGCCAAATTAACTCCGCCAACGGGTTGTATTAAATTGATTATGACTATTTTCGTGAAAACTAATAAGTGATGAAACACGCCTATGTATTTCCCGGCCAGGGCTCTCAGTTTAGCGGGATGGGAAAGAATTTATACGACAGTAATCCTGTTGCCAAAGAACTATTTGAGAAAGCAAATGATATACTCGGTTTCCGCATCAGCGATGTCATGTTTGGTGGCACAGATGAAGAGCTGAAGCAAACCAATATTACACAGCCTGCTGTATTTATTCATTCCGTTATTGCTTTTAAAACACTGGATAATGTTAAGCCCGATATGGTAGCCGGCCATTCGCTTGGCGAGTTCTCTGCATTGGTAGCAAACGGGGTGTTGCGTTTTGAAGATGCTTTGCGCTTAGTAAGCATCCGTGCCAAAGCCATGCAGAAAGCCTGCGAAATGCAGCCCTCTACTATGGCGGCTGTGCTGGCATTGGCTGATGAAAAAGTAGAAGAGATTTGTGCCGCTGTATCTGCTGAAACAGGAGAAGTGGTAGTAGCAGCCAATTATAATTGCCCCGGACAGTTAGTGATCAGCGGTTCTGTAAAAGGTATTGAAATAGCCTGTGAGAGAATGAAAGCAGCAGGAGCCAAGCGTGCCCTTGTGTTACCCGTTGGCGGCGCTTTCCATTCGCCATTGATGGCTCCGGCAAAAGAAGAACTGGCCGCGGCTATTGAAGCTACTGCTTTTAATGCTGCCACCTGCCCTGTTTACCAGAATGTAGTTGCCCGTGCCGTATCTGATCCTGCAGAAATTAAAAAGAACCTTATTGAACAATTAACCGGCGCTGTTCGCTGGACACAAAGTGTACAGGCCATGGTTGCCGATGGCGCCACACAGTTTACAGAATGCGGACCGGGTAAGGTTTTACAAGGATTAGTGCAGAAAGTGTTTAAAGAGGCGGTGGTGGCGGGGGTTAATTAATTAACGGATTACGAATTAGCGGATTGGCGGATTGAAAAAAAATCCGCTAATCCGCAATCCGCTAATCCGCCAATTCTAAGCAAAATCAAGCGTGCCGTTTATCCATTCCGGATCTAAGGTTGCCGATGGCGCCACACAGTTTACAGAATGCGGTCCCGGTAAGGTTTTACAGGGATTAGTACAGAAAGTGTTTAAAGAGACAGTGGTTGCGGGTGTTAATTAATTAGCGGATTACGAATTACGAATTAGCGCATTGGCGGATTGAAAAAATCCGCTAATGCGCAATCCGCTAATCCGTTAATCCTAATCAAAATCAAGTGTGCCATTTATCCATTCCGGATCTAAGTTGGCATTGTATTTTTTGTAGAAGTTGATGGCCGGCTCGTTCCATTCCAACACCTGCCAGGCCATTCTTTTAAAACCTTTTTCTTTGGCTTCTTCAATAATGCGGTCGAATAACAGTTTGCCTGCGCCATGGCCGCGTAATTTTTCGGTTACTAAAAAATCTTCCAGGAATAAGCATTGCCCTTTCCATGTGCTGTAACGGATATAGTAAAGGGCCATGCCCTCCACGCACCCGTTAATTTCGGCCACAAATGCCCACCACACGGGCTTTTCACCAAAACCACTTTCTTCAAAATGCTCCAGTGTAACGGTTACCTCATCCGGCGCTTTTTCATAATTGGCTAATTCCTGTATCAACTCCAGTAAACGTGCGCAGTCTTCCCGCCTCGCCCGCCTGATCAATATTTCCATATTCTCTTTTTATTTTTTAAAATCACTCACTACTCACTACTCACCACTCACTCATTGCCTCGCACCCGGTCCTTTCACAAACCTCCCCGGCCTGGCATTGGTATGTTCTCCATCCTTCAATACCTGTGTACCATTCACAAAAACATGGATCATGCCGGTTGAGTATTGGTGCGGTTTTTCATAGGTTGCGTGGTCTTCTACTTTAGCGGGGTCGAATACCAGTATATCAGCATAATTACCCACTTTCAATTCGCCTCTTTTCCGGATATGCAAATTAGTGGCTGCAAGTTTAGATAATTTCTGAACAGCTTTTTCCAGAGGAATTACTTTTTCATCCCTGCTGTAATGGCCGATCACTCTTGTAAAATTTCCATAAGCGCGGGGATGTGAACTTTGTTTGAGAAACTTTCCCTCAGGTGCCATAGAGGCCGCATCTGAACCAAAACTTACCCATGGAAGTGCAAGCTGTTTCTTTACGTTTTCTTCACTCATTAAAAAATAAGCTACTTCTACACGACTGCTGTCCTGTATAATTAAATCAATGGCCGCATCTTCGGGTGTGGTGTTTCTTAGTTTGGCAACTTCTGCTAAAGTTTTGCCGGAATATTTGAAAAGAGAATCTCTTCTGAATCCTAATAACAGAATTTTATCCGCAGAACCGGCACCATAATATAAATTCTCCCAATCAGTAGCATTGGTGTTCATAGCTTTTTTCATCCCCGCACGGATGAAGGGATCATGCAGGCGTTCCCATAATTTGCCAAAACCGCCATCCTGTAACGATGGTGGGAATGCCGCCGTCATACCGGTAGCGCCTGCAGTATAGGTATACATATTGGCAGCAATATCTATCCCTTCTTTTCTTGCCCTTTCCACTCTGCGTATCACACTGTCCATCTTGCCCCAGTTATTGATGCCGGCAGCTTTCAGGTGGTAGATCTCTCCATGCACCTTGGCTTCTTTTGCAATGGTGATCAGTTCTTCCACAGCCTCATTCAGTTTATTGCCTTCGCTGCGCATGTGCGAGATATAACCACCACCATAGGGTGCAGCAGCTTTACATAATTCGATGAGCTCATTCGTTTTTGCAAAAAAAGCAGGCGGATAGATCAGCGAAGTGCCTACGCCCAATGCCCCTTCTTCCATGGCCTGTTTTACCAATGTTTTCATGTAATCAAGTTCCGCAGGCGATGGATCGCGGTTGTCTTCACCAATAACATTGGTGCGGATGGTGGTAGCCCCAACAAATGATGCAATATTGCAACTGATGCCTCTTTTCTCCATCGATTGCATGTATTCGCCGAGTGTATTCCAGTCAACATTGAATTTGAACAGGGGCTGGTCGTTCAGCATGTCTTTTTTCATTTTTGCATTCAGTGGCCCCATGCTTTCTCCTTCACCAAATACTTCCAGTGTAACGCCTTCTCTTATTTCGCCCTGTGATCTTCCATCTTCTATCAATGAAACCGGAGACCAGCTCAGCATATTAATAAACCCAGGTGTTACTGCCATTCCTTTTGCATCTACCTCATTTTTTGCAGATGTTTTTGAGAGGTCGCCGATAAAAGCGATCGTATCATTCTTAATGCCGATATCAGCCTTAAAAGCTGCGCCACCATTGCCGTCATAAACAAGGCCATTGCGGATAATGGTGTCGTAGTTTTTAGTATTGCATGATACCAATGCACAGCAGATGATCAGCAGTAGGGAAAGGTTTCGCATATTGTTAATTTGCAGGGTGTACGAACTTATTTTTTCTTCGCTTTAAAATTACCGTTCGGCTGTATAAATGTTAAGCTGGTAGATTCGCCTTTCTCGTTTACTTCGAACAGTACCGAATAGCTGTTCAGTATTTTGAAAGAAAATTTATGTTTATCAACCGCCACCAGCTCATAATCGGGCTGGCCCGGTACTACCACATACAAAGTTTTTTCGCCTTTGATATACACTTTGGCAACCATGCCCGCCAACTCATATTCGCCAACATATTTCTGTAATTCTTCTTTGGTGATCTCTTTGGGTTTGGGCGTTTTACTGAATTTTAAAGGAGGCAATGTGGGCTCAATTGCCATGTTTACAGTATTGATATCGCCAGCTTCATTCATCTGAAACTGCAAACGCAGCGGGCTTTTCTCGGTAGTATCAATACCTTCTGTTGGGTCTTTACCGTAAGGTTCAAAAATATCGTAATGATAATGGTTCAACCATAAAATGTCTTTTCCCAACCTTGCAAACAAAGAATCCCTGGCAACCATTACCTCGAATGTTCCATAGCCGGGGTGGTTGTAAAGTCCTTCATAATCTTTTAAGGGATGTGAAGGTTTAGTATCAGTTTTGCGGCTGCTGGTTTTTGATTTTTCTGCTTCTTTAGCAGTGGCTTTTGCTTTCTCGGAAGCTTTTTTCAGGTCAGAATTCCAGTCAAAATAAGGCAGCTTCAATATTCTGTCGGCGATCAGGTTCCTTACAACAGAAGGTACAGCAGAACCATTCTGATTGGATAATACAACAATCCCTACACTGTCGCTCGGGAAGAAGCAGGTGTTTGCAGAAAAGCCGTCAATATTGCCACCATGTTCAACACGGTAATGGCCTTTATAAGATGAGATCATCCAGCCAAAACCATAATTAGCAAGATACACTTCGGGTTTTTCTTTGGTAGGTATTGCTGCACCTATCACCATTTGCGAACTCATTGCTTCGGTTACATAAGCCGCAGGCAACACTTCTTTGCCATCTGATTTTCCGCCATGTATCCAGGCATTTACCCAGTTGGCCATTTCCATTACACTGCTGTTAATACTGCCTGCAGGGCCCATGGCATCTATATTATAGTAGTCTAATTTTTTGATGATGCTGTCTTTCTTCAATCCATAACCCAGTGCAGCATCATCACTTTTCTCCATGTCTTTGATAGAAAAATTGGAGCGGTTCATGCCAAGTGGTTTGAAAATATTTTCACGGATATTATCTTCCCATTTTTTGCCGGTGATCTTTTCTGCTATCATGCCCTGTAAGAAGAACATAAAATTATTATACTGCCATTTTTCACGAACACCATAACTGGGTTCCATGTATTGTATTCTTTTCAAAAGGCTATCTCTTGAACCGGAAGGGAAGCCATACCATGAATAATCGTGCCTTGGCAACCCGGTGCGGTGACTCATCAGATCGCGCACGATGATGGTGTTATTCATCGCATCGTTATAAAATTTCAGATCGGGTAAATAATTACGAACAGGTTTATCGTATTCAAGCTTTCCATCTTTCTGCAATAACCCGATCATAGAAGAGGTGAACGCTTTGGTGCAACTGCCAATAGCAAATAATGTATTGGGCGTTACAGGAGTCTTTTTTTCATTATCCTTATAACCAAAGCCTTTGGCATATACAATTTTGTCTTTTTCTACAACTGCAACTGCAAAGCCTGCTGCGTGCCAGTCTTTCAGCACTCTTTCAAATGCAGTATCCAATCCTGCAAAACGGTCTGTTTCAGGAGTTGATTTTGATTTCTTTTGACCGATGGATGAAAAAGAGATGGCCATTAAAATAACGACACTGATAATTTTTCTCATAGTAATAGATTTTGGCATGAAAAAGCCCGTTAAATGTACTCACTTAACGGGCCAAAAACAATTAAGAATGATGAATGAATCAGACGTGTTTCAGCGCCTGGTCAAGGTCTGTGAGGATGTCGGCAATGTTTTCTATTCCCACACTCATCCTGATCAATCCGTCTGTGATGCCGTATTTGATCCGGTCTTCCCTGTTCAATCCCGCATGGCTCATGCTTGCAGGGTGTGATACCAATGTGTCTACTGTACCCAGAGAAACAGCCCTCACACACATTTGAAGTGCATCAATAAACCGTTTGCCTGCTTCGAGTCCACCTTTCAGATCATAACTCATTAAAGCCCCCGGATGCCGCATCTGTTTCATAGATACTGCATAATCGGGGTGAGAACTCAGTCCGTTATAATTAACGTGCGCAATAGCAGGGTGATTAGCAAGGAATTCGGCCACTTCCATTGCGTTATGACAATGACGCTCCATGCGCAGTTCCAGTGTTTTCATTCCCTGGGTTAACAGGAAAGCATCAAACGGGTTGCTGTTGCCACCCAGCAGTACATGCCATTTCCAGATGTTTGTGCGCATCAGCTCGAGGTCTTTACCCAATAATACGCCACCTATGGCTGTACCATGACCGTTTAAAAATTTGGTGGTTGAATGAAATACAAAATCTACGCCGTATTTAAATGGCTGTTGCAGGTAAGGAGTGGCAAAAGTATTATCAACAGAAACGAGTATATTTTTTTGTTTGGCCAGTAAAGTCACCGCTTCAATATCAACGCACATAATGGTTGGATTGGCAGGGGTTTCTATATGAACTAATTTGATAGTGGGATCATTTTTAAGCGCTTCTTCTACCAGGTTCAGATCACGCATATCAATGATCGTTGTTTTAATACCTGTATGCGCCAACACTTTCAGCATCAGTTCATGTGTGCCGCCATATAAGGAAAAGTGAGTGAGGATGGTGTCTCCTGCTTTTAAGGTGCCAAGAAAAAGCGTGGCCATGGCAGCCTGTCCGCTGGCATGCAATAATGCTTTCAGTTTAAGCGGTTGTCCGTCATCGCCAGAAATTCCAAAAGCTTCCAATGCGGCAATGGTTTCTTCAGCAGTAGTAAATGTTGGGTTACCCCAGCGGCTGTAAATTTTTGTTTTATCAGATCCTGCAAAACGGTCGGAGCCCTGTTGTGCAGTATCAAAAGTAAAAGTAGAAGAAGCATAAATAGGGGTTAGGTGTGCAAAGTCTGCATTGTCATGTCCTGAAGCATGTATCGCTACAGAACTGATCCCCGTTAGTGGAAAAGTTTTGCTCATTAGTATGTATTGATAGTATTTTTAATATTGAAATTTTAATTGCCTGTATTTGCAGGGTTCACCAAAAATAGGATTAAACATGAAGCAATTATTAACCTCTTTCGCCCAATATGAGTATTGGGCCAACGAAAAAATACTGAATGTTGTTTTAGGGTTGACTGAAGAGCAACAAAAACAACAGATAGTCAGCAGTTTTCCGTCTATCCATAAAACCTGTTCACATGTATGGGATGCCTCCCGCGTTTGGTGGCAACGGTTACAGCATGAGCAGCCTGTTATGGGGCCAACTGTTGATGCCAATTATCCTATGGCAGAGGTTATAGATAGCATACTGAAACAGAACAGGAAATGGATAGATTGGCTGATAACCGCTTCTGAAGCAGCTATTGAGCAGGATCTTTCTTACAACAATTTAAAAGGAGAACCCTATCGCCAGCCGGTGAAAGATATTTTACTGCACTTGTTTAACCATGGAACCTATCATCGTGGTCAGTTGGTTACCATGCTGCGGCAGGTGGGCGTGGAGCAGATTCCGCAAACGGATTATATTGTGTATAGCAGGCTGTAATCAACCCCGTACTATTTTTATGTTACGTTTAGTCTGCGGCTAATTTGTGAGTGGGCAGTAGTGAGTGGTGAGTGGTCAGTAGATACTGATAACCAATTAACTTACTCACTACTCACTACTCACCACTCACTACTCACCACTCACAATTAACATAACAATACTCTTGTTATGTTAATCGCAAGCTTCTTAAATTGGGGGGTGATTACAGGTTAGTAAGACCATTTTACCCAGGTAGCACCCCAGGTAAACCCACCACCAAAGGCAGCCAATACAATATTATCTCCTTTTTTCAATTGCTTTTCCCATTCCCATAAACACAATGGAATGGTTGCTGCGGTTGTGTTTCCGTATTTCTGGATATTGATCATCACTTTATCTTTTGATAATCCCATACGGTTAGCTGTGGCATCAATAATACGAAGGTTGGCCTGGTGTGGCACCAGCCAGGCAATATCTTCACCGGTAAGGTTATTGCGTTCCATTAATTCGGCGCTCACATCGGCCATGCCTTTTACAGCAAATTTGAAAACAGGTTGTCCTTCCTGGTAAGCATAGTGTTCTTTGGCCAGTACTGTTTCTACTGTAGCGGGCTTCACAGATCCACCGGCTTTCATGTGCAGGTATTGGCGTCCGCTGCCATCAGTTCTTAAAATACTATCTAATATACCAGTGTCATCGGTTGAAGGCTCCAGTAAAACCGCACCGGCACCATCGCCAAAAATAATACAGGTGGCACGATCGGTATAATCAACAATAGCGCTCATTTTATCTACCCCAACAACAACAACTTTTTTGTAACGGCCACTTTCAATATACATGGCGCCGGTGCTTAAAGCAAATAAGAATCCGCTGCAGGCGGCGCTCATATCATATCCCCATGCATTGATGGCGCCAATCTTATCGCAAATAATATTAGCAGTTGCAGGGAACACCATATCGGGTGTTACGGTGGCGCAGATGAGACAGTCTATCTCGCTTGCATCCATATTTTTCTTGCGGAGCAGTTCCTGAACGGCAGGTGCCGCCATATCACTGCTTCCTTTTCCGGGTTCTTTTAAAATTCTTCTTTCTTCAATTCCGGTTCGGGTACGGATCCATTCATCGTTGGTATCCACCATTTTTTCGAGGTCAAAATTGGTTAATTTGATATCAGGTACATATCCCCCAACCCCGGTAATAGCTGCTCTAATTTTACTCATATCTATTTCTAAATTGTCGCAAATATCCATAAGATTTGTTTAAATGGTACAATCCCGGTTGCGCAATTAACGTTTTAACTGTTCAATGGTATTGATTTTCAATGAGAAACACATTAAATGGGTGCCAGAATGACCTGTTTCCTTTGGTGAATGGACAATCATTTCCGGCATGTTCCGCTAATTTGGGCGGATGCCAATAAAGTTGCCATATGCAAAGCTTTTTTAACATATTTTTGAAAAAGGTATGATCGCTTTTGTAAGAGGACATTTTGCTGTAAAAACACCGGCCCGTGTGGTAGTGGATGTGAATGGTGTAGGGTACGACCTGCAGATCAGTTTAAACACGTATGCTGCTATCAGTAATAAAGACAGCGGGCAGCTCTTTACTTATCTCCACATTACCGAAAACGCGCAAACCCTGTTTGGCTTTGCTGAATTGGCAGAAAAGGAGATCTTTCTCCAGCTAATCAGTGTTTCGGGAGTAGGTGCAGCAACCGCAAGGATGATGTTGTCAGGAATGAGGCCCGATGAGATTGCCAGGGCCATTGTTCAGGGCAACACCCGGCAATTAGAAAGTATCAAAGGAATAGGAAAAAAATCGGCTGAACGCCTGATTGTGGAGTTGAGGGACAAGTTGGGCAAACAATCGCTGGAAACATCATTTACCATAGCCGGTGCCCCAACTGTTGATTCGGATGCAGTTAATGCACTGATCGCATTAGGTATTTCGAGGCCAATGGCTGAGCAGGCAGTTAAAAAAACAATGGCGTCTGTAACCGGTCAGGCATCATTAGAAGAAATTATTAAACAGGCACTTAAAAATTTATAGACTATCGTTCCATTTCTACTTAACCAATCATTTTTATTATCGTATCTATCTCTACTTAACCAAGCGTAACTGTTTGAAGTCTATTCGCAATTTTATTAGTATCAGTTTCCTTCTGCTGTTTGCAATGCAGGCTACAGCCCAGCAGAAAGATTCTTCCCTGCGCTATCCCATCAGCGACAGAAGGGGGGATCCTTTGTCTACCCAGAGTAAGAACCCATTCGATATCCGCGATAACTCACTCATTAAACGGGATATTCAATATGATCCCAAAACAAAGCAATATTATGTGGTTGAGAAGATAGGGGGCAAATTTTATCGTGTGCCAACAACGCTGTCTTTTGATGAATTCTGGAAACTGGAAGCACATAAAGCGGAATCTGATTATTTTAAAAAAAGAGCTGATGCTTTAACTGCATTAAACCTGAAATCGCCCCGCCCCAAAATGCGGGTGTATGATAAACTGTTCGACAGGATATTTGGCGTTACCGGCAACGGTTTGAAAGTAGACATCCGCCCTTCGGGAGAAGTAAATGTAATGGCCGGTTACCAGGGGCAGAATATCAAGAACCCAACTTTGCCCGAACGTGCAAGGAGGAATGGTGGTTTTGATTTTGATATGAATGCCAGGCTGAATGTGAATGCCAATATTGGTGATAAACTGAAATTTCCGATCAATTACAGCACCGTCACCAATTTTGGGTTTGATAACCAGCTTAAGCTTGATTATAAAGGAATGGATGATGAGATCATTAAAAGTCTTGAAGCCGGTAATATTTCGTTCCAATCCAGAAGCACCTTAATACCCAGTGCACAAAACTTATTTGGTGTTAAAACACAATTACAATTTGGAAAAGTGTTTGTAACAGCCGCGCTGGCCAATCAGCGTTCCACGCGCCAAACGGTTGGCCTGCAGGGCGGAACATCTACCACCAACTTCTCCAAAAAACTGGACGATTACGAGGAGAACCGCCACTTTTTACTGGGTCAATATTTCAGGGATAATTTTAATAAGACCATGGCTAAACTGCCGGTGGTTAACTCGCAGGTGCAGATCCAAAGAATGGAAGTATGGGTAACCAACCGCACCGGTGCTACCACAGATGCCCGTGATATAGTGGGTTTGATGGATATTGCTGAACCCAAACCGTATAACCCTAATGTTCACACACTCACAACAAACCCATTACCTGCCAATGGCGCGAATGACCTGTATTCATCGCTGGTGAGTAACGGCAATGCACGTAATCCGTCGTTAATTAATACCCTGCTGTTATCGAAGGGGTTAAAGCCGGTGGATGATTATGAAAAAACATTTGCAAGAAAATTAAGCCCATCAGAGTATTATTTTAATCCGCAGGTTGGTTTTGTTTCTATCAATACGCAATTACAATCGGATGAGGTATTGGCAGTGGCTTATCAATACACTTACAACGGAAGGGTATACCAGGTGGGTGAATTTTCGCAGGATGTGGCGCTCGACTCTACAAGAGGTGTGCAGAAAGTTTTATTTCTGAAATTATTAAAAGCCACATCGCAAAGAATAGAATTGCCAACATGGGGATGGATGATGAAGAATGTTTATTCGCTCGACCTGTTTGGTGGTATACAGAAAGAAGATTTTAAACTGAATGTGTTATATGAAGAACCCAGTGGCGGATTGAAAAGATATTTACCTGAGAGTTCTCCTTCAGTTGATGGTAAATCTTTATTGCGCATACTTAATCTCGACCGCTTAAATAACCGCAACGATCCGCAACCTGATGGTGTGTTTGATTATGTGGAAGGCTTTACCATATTGCCGCAGATGGGCCGTGTGGTATTTCCTGTGCTGGAACCGTTTGGCCGCGACCTGGATACACTGGCTTTTGCGGGGCAGCCCACGGCTATGAAGAAGAAATATGTGTATTATCAGTTGTACGATTCAATTAAAGCAATTGCACAAACCTATGCCAACCTGAATCGTTTTGTAATGCAGGGGCAGGTGAAAGGAAGTGCAGGAGGTTCGGAAATTAATCTGAATGCATTTAATATTCCACCGGGCTCAGTAACAGTAACGGCAGGCGGGCAGGTTTTACGTGAAGGATCAGACTATACGATAGATTATAACCTGGGTAGCATTAAAATTTTAAATGCAGGTATCCTCAGTTCAAACATACCGGTAAAAGTATCGTTCGAGAACAATGCAGGCTTTGGAATACAACAAAGAAACTTCACAGGATTGCGGGTAGATTATCTTGCAAGTAAAAAATTAACACTCGGTACTTCTTACGTTAGTTTGTCTGAACGGCCATTCTTTACCAAAATGGGGTATGGTGATGATCCGATCAGTAATAAAATGTATGGGTTTGATTTCAGCTACCATTCAGACCTGCCGGGATTAACACGTGCACTGGATAAATTACCGTTTTATTCAACCAAAGCCAAATCATCTATAGTTGCTTATGGAGAAGCGGCGGTACTTAAACCCGGTCACCCATCGCAGATAGGTAAGGGTGATAATGGGTTGATCTACCTGGATGATTTTGAAGGAACCAGAACCAGCATCGATCTTCGTTTTCCGCTGGTAGCATGGGCGTTGGCCTCTACACCGCAAGGCAACCCAAAATTCCCTGAAGCGGTATTAACGGATTCTATTGATTACAATTTTAACCGCGCAAAATTAGCATGGTATAATATTGAACCCAACCTGCAGGACAGGAACAGCCCGAACAACCCATTGCGCAGAAACCTGACAGAGTTAAGTGATCCGCGCGTGCGTCAGGTATTTACTAATGAAATATTTCCGCAGCGTACCACTAATATTACCGATGTACAAACCGCTACGTTTGATCTGGCCTATTATCCAACAGAAAAAGGCCCTTATAATTTTGAAACGAGAAAAACTGAAATTGATGCAAACGGAAAACTAACCAGGCCGGCAAACCGTTGGGGTGGTTTGATGCGTTCCATCGATCAAACAGATTTTGAAACCGGCAATATAGAATACATAGAATTCTGGGTACAGGATCCTTTTATCAAAAACCCGGCAAGTAAAGGCGGTAAAATGTATCTGAACCTCGGTAACGTGAGCGAAGATGTTTTAAAGGATGGTAAACGGTTTTATGAGAATGGAATGAATACGCCGAATATCCCTGCTGCAGTAGACAGTACGAACACATGGGGTAAAACACCCGTTAATCCGATACAGATCACACAGGCATTCAGTAATAATCCTGATGACAGGCCTTACCAGGACGTAGGGTTTGATGGATTGGATGATGATGCGGAGCGTAGAAAAAAAGGATATGTGTTAGACAGAATAGCCAGCAACTTCGGAACAGGATCTCCGTTATACCAAAAAACATTGATAGATCCTGCCAACGATGATTATAAATGGTATCGGGATCCTGTTTTTGACGCATCAGGTACCGGTATTCTTGGCAGGTATAAAAATTTTAATAACCCACAGGGTAATTCACCTGTAGCTACCATTGGCGGACTATTTACTTCGGCAGCTACTTTGTACCCAGATAATGAAGACCTGAACCGTGATAATACTTTAAATGAAACTGAATCTTATTACGAATATGAGATTGAGTTAAAACCCGGAATGGATGTAGGTATTACACCTTATATCACAGACAAGCGGAAGATAACTGTTAACTCGGCAGACGGGTTAAGGCGTACAGAAGATTGGTTCCTGTTTCGTGTGCCTATTAAAGGTTATTCAAGAACTGTTGGCGGAATCAATGGTTTTAAATCCATACGTTTTGCAAGATTGTATTTAACCGATTTTGAAGATTCTGTTGTATTGCGTTTGGCAAGATTAGATCTGGTACGAAACCAGTGGAGACAGTTTATTTACAATATAGATACAACAGGGTCTTATACGCCCATCAATAACTCTGCCGGAACAGTGTTGAATACACTTGCTGTAAGCCTGGAAGAGAACAGCAGCCGTCAGCCGGTTAATTATATTATGCCACCCGGCGTAGAACGTGTGCAGTTATTGAGTAACAATGGTGTTAACCTGCAGCAGAACGAGCAGGCAATGAGTTTAAAGCTCAATAACCTGCTCATGGGCGACGCAAGAGGTGTTTTTAAAACGCTGAACCTTGATATCAGGCAATATGGTAAACTGTCTATGTACGTGCATGCTGAATCTGTTACCGGTCAGCGTGCGTTGAAAGATAATGAGATGAATGCGGTGGTGCGTATTGGTCAGGATTTTCTGAACAACTATTATGAAATAAAAATTCCGCTGAAAATAACAGCGCCGGGTACTTATGTAAGAGGGCAGGAAGAGAAAGTATGGCCGATAGAAAACAATCTTGATATCAGCCTGCGCTCTTTAATAGATCTGAAATTAAAGCGAAATAATTCGGGAGCCTCTTTCTCAAATATATACAGAGCGGTGCTGGATAATAAAACCATATCCATCATGGGTAACCCGAATCTTGGAGAGGTAAGGGGGATCATGGTAGCAATCGAAAATCCATTCAAGCCCGATGGCGCAGTTATCAATACCGAAGTATGGGTGAATGAACTCCGTTTATCACAACTGGATGAAAATGGCGGATGGGCCGCTTTGGGAAGAGTAGATCTGAACATGGCCGATCTGGGCCGGCTATCTGTTTCTGCCAACACCCATACACAGGGATTTGGTACTATTGAACAACGTGTAAACGAAAGAGCAAAAGAGAATCTTGTGCAGTTTGATATTGCTGCCAATATAGATGCAGGTAAACTGGTACCCAAAGAAGCCAGGCTTTCATTACCTGTTTATGCAAGCATTAACCGTACGGTGCTTACACCTCAATATGATCCCTACGATCTTGATGTAAAATACAAGGAAAAATTAAATGCAGCACCAAAGGCAAAACGGGATTCCATCCGTAATGCGGCAGTGGATCAAACCACGATCAAGACCATCAACTTTACCAATGTTCGGGTAATGCCGGGCAAGAGTAAACCTGGTTTGTTGCTGCTGAGTAATTTTGATTTTAGTTATTCTTATTCGCAGATATCTCAATCCAGCCCGCTGGTTTTACAAAATACAGTAACTAAACAACGTGGAGGATTGGGGTACACTTATATCGGTCAGAATAAATACATTGAACCATTCAAAAGTTTTATCAAAACCAGAACACCCTGGCTGGCTCTATTCAGAGATTTTAATTTTAACCTGAAACCAAGCTTCCTGAGCTTCAGGGCTGATATTAACCGGCAGTTTGGAGAGTTTATTCCGAGGATCGTGAATACGGTAGACAGTAAAGTGGAAAGAGTAGATACCACGTACGATAAGTATTTCACCTTCGACAGATTTTATGGCATGCGTTGGGATCTTTCCCGTTCACTCAACCTCGATTTTAATGCAACCAATAATGCAAGAATTGATGAACCGTTTGGAAGGATTGATACCAAAGCAAAAAAAGATACGGTAAGAGAAAATTTATTCAAGGGTGGCCGGAATACTTTGTACCAGCAAAAGGTTACACTGAATTATAATATCCCGTTAAATAAATTTCCGTTAACAGACTGGATCAATGCCCGGTACAGTTATGGCACATCTTATAACTGGATCGGTGCAAGCCGTATTGCCATTGATCTTGGTAATACGATTGAAAATTCGCAGGAGAATAACCTGAATGCGCAATTCAATTTTGCCAGTTTATATGCCAAATCAAAATGGCTGAGGGCATTGGATAATATTCCGGCGCCTAAACCCAAAATAAATCCGAACGATGTAAAGGATACGAAAAAGAACGCGCTCGGTGCAACTATCCTGAGTAAGGAAGAAGTGGTGAAAGGCTTAACAGGCAGGAAAAGAAAAGAAGCGTTAAAAAAATGGAGGGAACAAAAACGTGATGCGCGGACTGCAGAAAAATTATTAAAATCGAATGAGCCCGTTGAACTGGGTGGTTTTACACGCGCCGCAGGTAAGCTGCTTACGATGATCAGGAATGTGAACGTGCAATACGCAGAAAACTACCGGAGCCGTTTACCGGGGTATATGGATAGCACACAGTACATTGGGCAGAACTGGAAAACAATGGCACCTGGTCTTGATTATGTTTTTGGAAAACAGCCGGATACTAACTGGTTAAATAAAAAAGCATCACAGGGACTGATCACACGCGACAGTACATTTAACTTTCTTTTCAGGCAAACATTTGAACAGCGTTTTAGCATAAGTGCGCAGTTGGAACCAATCAGGGAATTTACTATTGATCTGAACCTGAGTAAAACATTCACCAAAGAATACTCTGAACTTTTTAAAGATACTACGGGGCACACAGGATTGAACCACCTGAATCCATTGGCCAGCGGAGGCTTTAGTGTGTCTTATATAGCATTCAATACTTTGTTCGGCAGTCATAACCCGAATGAATTATCTGCCACTTTTCAAACATTCCAGAATAACCGTTTGATTGTGTCTAAGCGAGTAGCAGAGCAGAATCCTTACTGGCAGTCGTTACCGGCAGGACAAAAATTCTCTGCCGATGGTTTTGCGAAAGGATATGGACGATATGCACAGGATGTATTGGTTCCTGCATTCCTTGCGGCGTATACGGGTAAAGACCCCAATACTATTTCATTGATAAAACAGTCCAATGCAAAGATCAGTTCCAATCCATTCTATAGTATCCTGCCAAAACCAAACTGGAAATTGACGTATACCGGGTTAAGTAAATCGCCGGCTATCGCTAAGATATTCAGCAATATCATCATCACCCATGGTTATAATGGCACGTTAAGCATGAACAGTTTCAACAGTGCCTTATTGTACCAGGACCCTTTCCGGTTTAGTGCGCCGGGATTTATTGATACGGTGAGTGGCAACTATATTCCGTATTTCCTTGTTCCTAATATTACCATTAAAGAAGGCTTTGAACCATTGATAGGTATTGATGTTACCACTGTTGATCAGCTAAACGTGAAGTTCGAGTACCGTAAAAGCAGAACGCTAAGTTTAAGTTTGATCGATTACCAGCTTAGTGAGAGTAACAGCACAGACTGGGTATTTGGGATTGGTATGCGTAAGAAAGGCGTTAATCTGCCATTCAAACTGCCAGGTGGCAAAGGGAAGAAACTACAGAACGATCTTAACCTGAAACTGGATGTTACAGTAAGAGATGTATCTAACAGCAATAGCCGTCTTGATCAGTCGAACGCATATGGAACAGGCGGACAAAAAGATATATCAATACAGCCTTCCATCGATTATGTGATCAATAACAGGATCAATATTAAATTCTTCTTTGATCAGCGGAAAGTAATACCGTACATCTCAACATCAGCGCCAATAACCAATACCAGGGCAGGAGTAAATATCAGGATATCATTAGCGCAGTAAGAATATCGAATGATGAATACGGAATATTGAATATCGAAGTTTTACTCACTTCATCATTCAATATTCCGTGTTTATTATTCATCAATTTCTTCTAAACGCCCATTTCCCCATTTCTTTCCAGCTTACTTTTTTGCCGTACATGAGGATACCTGTTCTGTAAATTTTACCGCTTAACCATGTGGTAAAGATGAATCCGCCAACAAGTGAAAGCATACTCGCAGCCAGTTGCCAGTAAGGAACTGTTCCCGGTATGCCATAAGCGATCCTTGCCATCATTACCATGGGTGAACTAAATGGTATGATGCTTGCCCAAACAGCAATCGGGGTGCTGGGGTCCTGTACCGCATTGGTCATAATGATAAATGAAAAAATGATGGGCATGGTGATAGGCAACATCAGGCTTTGAGCATCCTGTGGGTCCTCATTCACCACACTGCCTACTGCAGCAAACAAAGCAGCGTAAAACAGATATCCTCCCAGAAAATAAAAAACAAAAAGGCCGATGATAACAGGCCAGTTGGCTGTACTGAAAGTATGTTGTACTTTATAGATCTGTTGTGCCGCATCGCCTGCTTTAACTACAGACATAGAGCCACCGGGCATCTGGCTATTGGCCTGCTGCAGATTTTTAACCTGTTCCATTACATCGTGCGGAATAAATGCCTGTGCCGCAGTGAATAAGCCGATGATGAGTACGATCCACATCAGGAACTGCGTTAATCCAACAGCTCCAATACCAATGATCTTGCCCGACATCAGTTGAAAAGGTTTTACACTGCTTACCATCACCTCGGCAATACGGTTGGTTTTCTCTTCCATCACGCCACGCATAACCATGGCGCCATAAATAAACATGGTGATATAGATAAGCATACCAGATCCAAAGCCGATGCCATACGATAAAGCCGCATTACTCTCTTTTGCATTACCGCCGCTTTCACTTTCTTCCACTGCTTTTAACTCGGCAAACCGGGATTGACTGTGAATGGAATCTAATTGCATTTTATCGATACCGGCATTCTGCAACATATTGTCCTCAATTGCAGTATTGATCCTTTCTGCAATAGCTTCTTCAGTCATGATACTGATTCTCTTTTTAGACCGGAGGATATAACTTGTTTTCTCAGTACCATCAAATTTTGGGATTACGATAATGTCTGTAAATCCCTTGTTCAGATAGTTAGAAGTGTCCACACTTTCAGGAAACTCAAATAAAATTTCTTTACTGTTTTTGATGTTCCCTTTAAAAAAGCCGTTGCTGTCGATTACGGCAATCTTATGCTCATCCTTTCCTTTAATGGATAAATAAGTGCTGCCGGCAATAAGCGCAACAATTAACAGGGGCATTAATATGGTGGTCAGAACAAATCTTTTATTTTTTACCCTTGTGAGGTATTCTCTTTGTATGATCAGTATTGTTTTATTCATAAAAGCAGTTTGTAAGTAGGCAGGTTGGTTTATTGAGCGTTTACCGGTTGAAAAGCCCTGGTAGTTGCATTGGTGCCTTCTACCAGGTTAATAAATATTTCATTCAGAGATGGTAAAATTTCGTTGAAGGATTCGATGGTGAGGTTTTGCTGTAAAAAATATTGCAACACGTCATTGCTCCTGAACCCGTCTTTGATTTTTACTGTTAAGGCGTTTGCTTTTTGATCAGCAATATCAAAAGCAGGGCTGTTGATATTACCTGGCACTTCGTTTAGTTTAATGCCGAATTTATTTTCCTTGAATTGTTGCTTGATCTCAGACACAGTGCCATCTAATATTTTTTGACCCAGGTTCATCAGCACAATATGATCGCAGATCTCTTCTACCTGTTCCATCCGGTGGGTACTGAAGATGATGGTACTGCCTCTTTGCGAAAGGCCATAGATCTCATCTTTGATCAGGTTGGCATTTAAAGGATCCAGACCGCTAAAAGGTTCATCCAGGATGATCAGTTTGGGCTCATGCAATACAGTAGTAACGAATTGAAGTTTCTGGCTCATCCCTTTACTGAGGTCTTCCACTTTTTTGTTCCACCAGCTTTCCATTTCCAGTCGCTTAAACCAGTATCGTATTTTTTCCATGGCATCGCTTTTGCTCAGCCCCTTAAGTTGGGCAAGATATAGTGCCTGCTCGCCGATCTTCATTTTTTTGTACAGGCCACGTTCTTCCGGCATATAGCCGATCTTGATGATATCGTTAAGCGGATCAAACGTTTTCCCGTCAAACCGGATACTACCGCTATCAGGGTAAAAGATACCGGTAATCATTCGGAGCAGGGTTGTTTTTCCGGCACCATTAGGGCCCAGCAGGCCAAAGATGCTGCCTTTATTGATAGAGAAACTGATATTATCTACCGCTTTCTGGGTAGCATAATATTTCTTCAGGTTATGCAGCTCTAGGATGGGGTTCATAAGCGTAAGGTTGTAATCAAATATAAATGATAGTAAGGGTTAAAGATTGTTTTTTCCGTCATTGGCTGATTAGTAGCGGAATTCACCTAATTATTACACTATCGGATGATGAAAATGATACATTTGCGCTCAAATTGATAAAATGAAAGGCATAGGCATTATCAGGCGTTTTACTGTAGCTATTATATTGGCAATGGTATTTATTACCATGGAAAGCTGGGGTTTTCTGGTACACAGAACAGTACATCAATTGGCGGTGTATGAACTCCCCGCCGGTATGGCCCCATTTTTTTACAGGAATATGGAAGACCTTGTAACCCATGCTCCCCGGCCCGATATACGCCGTAATGTTGACAGTACAGAAGCAACCAAACATTTTATAGACCTTGAGATGTACGGAAAAGATGCGGTTAATAAAATGCCGCTTGATTGGGCACAGGCTGTAAAAAAATATACGCGTGACAGTTTGCTGAAGTATGGTTATGTACCCTATCACGTAATCTATATGAAGGGCAAATTGACAGAAGCTTTTAAAAAAGGGAATAAAGACAGTATCCTATATTATGCTGCCGATCTTGGTCATTATATATCCGATGCCAATGTGCCATTACATACAACTATAAACTATGATGGCCAGCTTACAAACCAGAAAGGGTTGCATGGTGTTTGGGAGTCGATGATACCGGAACTGGAGTTTAGTAATTATAATCTGTATTCTGCGCATAAAGCGGGTTACCTTAAAAATCCCCAGGCTGCTATCTGGACAGCAGTTCGCAGGGCTGCGGCGCTTGTTCCTGAGTTGTTTGCCAAAGAAAAAGAGCTGAGTAAAGATTTCACGGACAACAGGAAGTATCGGATACAAATAAGGAAGGGCCGTGAATCTAAAAGTTATACCACAGAGTTTGCAGAGGCTTATGCGGCAGCGTTAAAAACAACAATTAATGACCAATTGCTGAATTCAGCCAACCTGATAGCAGATTTCTGGTACACCAGTTGGGTAGATGCCGGAAAACCAGACCTCTCTGCCTTAACCACCAATTGGACAGTTGCCGACCAGGCAAAGCTAACCAATGAATTAGGCCTGTTTAAGGATAACAAACTATTGGAAACTAAACAGTTACTCTCCAAAAAGACAGAAACGAAAGAAAAAGAGTAAAAAGAAACTTTTCTAAAAAAATGGGTGTATAAACGGTTGTCTGGGGATAACCGTTTTTTTATTTTCGGTGATAGATTGGAAGTTGTAATCAATTCTACCGTATGAAATTGCATATAAACAATATAGTTGAGTTGCTAAGCCTTATGGTAGCCATATTCTATTATCCCTATTTGAAAGGCTCATTTATGAAGTGGTTTTTGCCATTTCTGGGGTTTATTTTTTTAGGTGAAATATTTGCTAATTATCAACGAACTGTTCTCAAAGAACAAACATTTCAAATTAATTACTTAATTGCAATTGTAGAATCTATCTTTTATGGGTATATATTTTATAGGTTGTGTCATTGGATATGGATTAGGAGAATAATATTGTTTTTTATTCCTGCTAGCGTTTTGGGCTATTTATTGTCCTATTTCTTATTTAAAGACCCTTTGAAATATATTTTCCCCAATATTGTAATTTCTGGATTTTGTTTAGCAGTCATTTCTCTTTTCTATTTGTATACAAAGTTTTTGGATGATGATGAAGTTCTTTTGGTATCTGAACCCGGTTTTTGGATTGCATTTGGTGTGACACTTTTTTATTCGGGTGCCAGTATCTCTTTCTCTTTATATAAGCTGATAATGAAAAATAATTTATTTCTTTTCGGAGAAAGATTGTTAAATCTTATTCCACAAATCTTAAGTGTGATTTTATATCTCAGTATTTCAATAGCTATCATCCTATGTAAGAAAAAAAGAAGGATTTTATCATAAGTATCAAATCCTGAAAAATGGGTGTAAAAACGGTTGTTTGAGGGTGGCCGGTTTTTTATATTCGGCGTTAGATATTGAACTCATATCAATTCTGTCAAATGAAATTTCAAATAAACCATATAGTTGAGCTACTAAGCCTTATCGTAGCAATACTCTTTTATCCTTATTTGAAAGGCTCATTTATGAAATGGTTTTTACCTTTCTTGGCTTTTGTTTTTTTTAGTGAGGTGTTGGCATCCTATCAATGGTATGTTTTAAAGGTGCCGACAATAAATATAAATTATTTGATTGCTTGTGTTGAATCTATTTTTTATGGATACGTTTTCTATTCGTTAAGTCACCGAGTTTTTTTTAAGAAAGCAATTTTATATATTGTTCTAATTAGTGAAATAGGGTATATTATATCTTTTATTTTCTTCCGAAACAATTATGCGTATTTTTTTGGAAATATAATTGCATCAGGTTTTTTTATAGCGGTAATAGCATTAAGCTATCTGTATATGAAGTTTATGGATGATGATGATGAATCACTATTAATTTCGGAGCCGGGGTTTTGGATTGCTTTTGGAGTCTCGTTATTTTATTCCGGGGTTAGCATTTCTTTCTCATTGTATGAGTTTATGAAAAGAAATGTTCTTATCCTGTTTGGCGAAAAACTAATAAATCTTATTCCGCAAATTTTAAGTGTGATTTTATATCTCAGTATTTCAATAGCCATTATTCTATGCAAACAGAAAAAGAAGATATTATCATAGCCATCCTGGTTGGTAGCCTTTTTATTTTGCTTTTTGGATTTATTACATTTTTGGTTGTAATAAATTTTGTAAGAAGGAAACGAAAGATACTGATGGAAAGGCGGGTTCGGGAAGCCCAGTTTCAACAGGAGCTTTTGCAGGCACAATTAGAGATGCAGGAACATACTTTCAGAACTGTCAGCCAGGAAATACATGATAATGTGGGTCAGATATTAAGTATTGTTAAGCTAAATCTTAACATTCTAACGTTCGGAAACGAGGATAATGAGAAACTGCAGACGATCAAGCAACTGGTAAAGAATGCAATTACAGAACTGCGGAATCTCAGCGCTGGATATTATGCAGACAGGCTTCTGGAAGAAGGTTTCCTGGTAGCCATTCAGCAACAATTACAGCAACTGGATAAAACAGGTTATTTTACAACTAGTTTTCATTCTAATATCGACACTTTATCTATGGATAAAAGTAAAATGATCTTTCTTCACCGTATAGTGCAGGAAATTTTACATAATGTAGTAAAACATTCAGAGGCTACCCACGTTGATGCAAGAATTTCAAAAGAAAGTAACGAAATTCATATTGTTTTACGTGATAACGGCAAAGGCTTCAATAGCAACGATCCTGGTTTCAAGCCAGGAATTGGCCTTAGCAGCATCCGGCAAAGGGCATCGATGATTGGTGCTAATGTCTGTATTAATAGTATAAAGCATATAGGAACTATTGTTAAGCTCACATTCATACAAAATGAATAAGATCACCCTAGCTCTGGTTGATGATCACGTGATCTTACGCAAAAGCCTCGGGATATTGATTGAAATGTTAGAGGATTTCGAGATCATTCTTGAAGCCGGCAACGGGCGCGAGCTCATCGATCAGTTAAAAGAAAAACCTGCCCCCGATATTGTTTTACTGGATATCACCATGCCTGTTATGGATGGTGTAGAAACAGCCTGGTGGTTAAAACAGCATTACCCCACAGTAAAAGTGTTGGCATTGAGCATGATCAAAAATGATTTTATCATTATTCGGATGCTGAAAAACGGCGCCAGGGGGTATATTCTGAAAGATTGCGAACCTGCTGAACTCCGTGCCGCTCTACACCAGGTACATGAAAAAGGATATTATTACAACGAGCTGATAACCCCGAAAATGAAAAATAAAGACGGGGAAGATATCGACTCACCTAAAATTATGCTGACTGAGCAGGAACTTAATTTCCTCCGTTGGGCATGCACCGAAAAAAACCATAAAGAAATAGCCGAAGAAATGCGCATTAGTCCGCGCACTGTTGACGGTTACCGCGACTCATTATTCAAAAAACTGAATGTTAATACCAGAGTGGGTATCGCCTTATATGCGATTAAAAACGGACTGGTTCAGGTATAGACCTGGTTTACTACGAAATTCTTCCAGTTAAAAAAACGGGATTTTTCCCGTATGTGGGGCCAATAAGCCTTACTACTTTTACGCCACAAAAGAGAATAAGCTGATTGACTGTTAAAAGGCGATCAGCAGGTGCAGAAGTAGCGGTCTAATACCGGGGGGATTTAGTTCCGCTATTTCTGCCTCTTTTTATTTACAATTTCTCATGTTTGAGTTTTCAATTTTTCAGTTTTGCAAGTAACTGTTTAATTGTTTTTGGGGGAGGGGAGGTTGTTTACCTCTCCTTTTTTATGATCATATCCGCCACCCTTTCTCCATCCATAGCAGCACTTACAATTCCTCCTGCATACCCCGCACCTTCGCCACAGGGATATAAATTGGTTACCTGTGGATGAACCAAACTGTCAGCATCCCTTGGAATACGAACCGGGGAAGATGTTCTGCTCTCGGTAGCAACAACAATGGCCTCATTGGTATAATACCCCCGCATTTTTTTGCCGAATGCTATGAAACCCTTTCGCAGACTTTGTGCAATAAAATCGGGTAATACGTTGCCCATTTCTACTGAGGTTATACCGGGTAAATAACTGCACTCGGGCAGATCGGCAGAGGCTTTATTACTGCAGAAATCAACCATCCTTTGTGCCGGTGCCACCAGTTGCCCTCCACCGGCCGCAAAAGCAGTCTGTTCAATGGCTTGCTGGAAATGCATCAGCAGTAAGGGGGATTCTTTTATTTTTTGATACTGGAATTGTGCCGCTATGGAATTATTTTTCTCGAAATAACGGTTGGCATCTGCCCTTTCTACCTGAACAACCATGCCACTATTGGCATACGGATTATTCCTTTTACTTGGGCTCCATCCATTTACCACCAGTTCGCCCGGGCTTGTGGCTGCAGGCGCAATAATCCCACCGGGGCACATACAAAAACTAAACACCCCTTTTTTATCAACCTGCTCCACCAGCCCATAGGTTGCCGGCGGTAAATGTCCATCTCTAATTAAACAATGATATTGAATAGAATCAATCAGGCTTTGCGGATGTTCAATACGTACACCCAGTGCAAATGGTTTAGCTTCTATCAATAAACCTTTTTGATGTAATAGTTCAAACACATCCCTGGCCGAATGCCCTGTTGCAAGAATAGCGGCGTCTCCGGTAATGGTATCTCCATCTGCAGCGATCACCCCTTTTAATGTATTGTTATTGATAACAAAGTCGACCACTTTCTTCTCAAACAGGAACTTGCCGCCGCTATCCAGTATCTGTTTTCGGATGGCAGTAATGATATGGGGAAGTTTATTGGTACCAATATGTGGATGCGCCTCATACAACACACGCTCGTCAGCGCCAAATTGGAAAAAGATATTCAGAATGCGCTGGATATCGCCTCTTTTACTACTCCGGGTATAGAGTTTACCATCGCTGTAAGTGCCGGCGCCACCTTCTCCAAAACAGTAATTGCTTTCAGGATTTACAATGCCTTCTTTATTTAGCTGGGCCAGGTCGCGGCGGCGAGCCCTTACATCTTTGCCTCTTTCAAGAACAATTGGCTGAATACCGGACTCGATCAGTTTTAGTGCAGCAAATAATCCTGCCGGGCCGGCTCCAATAATAATAACACGGGTCTTCGCTTTGCTTACATCGGTAAAATGTATAGGACTGATAGCTCTTTGCTGAAAAGGTTCATCAGCAAATGCTTTTACCATTAGGTTGATCCATACCTGCTTACTACGTGCATCAATAGATTGCCTTATGCGGACGAAACCAGAGATCTCCGATTCCTTTTTGCTGAGTGCTGCGGCAATATACCTGTTGATGACCCTGTCATCTGCCGCTTCAGCCGGAGTGAGTTTTAGTGAAATGTCTTTTTGCATACTGTTAGGTGGTTATCCTAAAAAGTAGTTAGGGGTCTGGTGCTAACTTTTGGAAAGTTTAAAACTTTCCAAAAGTTAAAATGGCAAGTCGTCCACCACATCTGCAGCCGGTGGCATATCATTATAATTGGTTGTATCTGATCCGCTGCCAGACTGTCCTATCTTAACTGTTTCCATTCTCCAGGCATCAAGATTGGTAATATAGTTCTCCCTGCCTTCTTTTACCCATTTGGTTCCTTTGATGTTGAACTGCACTTTAACCTCATCGCCAAGATTAAACCTGTCGGGCATGGCGGTCTTATCCTGCACACATTGGAACTTTACATAATTGGTAATCACTCTTCCTCCAATATCTTCTGTTTTTTCAATCACAAATTCACGCGTTTTAAAGGTTTCGGTACGTTGAACAATATCAAAAACAGCTACCAGTTTTCCAACAATTTCGTAAGACATATCTCAATTTTTTAAAGGTGCTCAAAAGTAGCATTAAAATTCAGTCGGCAGGCAAAAAAATCATTTCATGCATGATTAATATTGTTACCTTTCAAATAGTAACCGGAACCAACTATGCGCAGGTATTTTCCAATATTTCTGATCCTTGTTTTATTCTCTGCATCCTGTGTTACAAGCTACCAAACCACCTCACTTAATTTTCAGGATTACCGGGTTGAAAAAGGATCTGCTGTTGATTCTTCAATCGTAAAAATGTTACAGCCTTATTCCGTTACACTTAATGCAACCATGAATAAGGTGATCGGGTTCTCTAACAATTATTTAGCTGCCAAACAACCCGAAAGTGCCCTTGGAAATTTTATGGCAGATTGCATGAAGCTGATGGCCGAAAAAAAATTTGATAAAAAAGTTGATGCTGGTTTTATGAATCAGGGGGGCATCCGTTCTTATATACCCAAAGGCAATATCACCGTAGGCAAAATATATGAACTCATGCCTTTTGATAATCTTATTGTGCTGCAGGAACTGAAAGGCTCGGTATTACAGCAGTTCCTGGATAAAACGGCTGCCGATGGCGGCTGGCCGGTATCTGTTGGCCTAAGCATGGGTATTAAAGATAAAAAAGCAGTGCAGGTAATGATCAACGGAAAGGCCCTAGATCCCAATGAAACGTATGTGATAGCCAATTCTGATTATATCGCCAATGGAGGAAGTGATTGTGATATGTTGCGAAAAATTCCTAAACAGGATAAAGGCTACCTGATGCGGGATGCACTGATCGAATATGTTACAACATTCACTAACCAGGGTAAACCACTGGATTATACAATTGAAAACCGGGTTACTAATGTCATCAATTAACCGAAGAAAATTTTTAAAGCAAAGTGCTTTAACAGGAGGAGCTCTTGCAACTGCTGCTTTTTTGCCATATAATGCCGATGCCGCGGTTAGCCGAAGTCTGACTATCCTGCACACGAATGATGTACATAGCAGGCTGGATCCCTTCCCTATGGATGGCAGCCGAAACCAGGGCTTGGGTGGGGTAGCCGCCCGTGCAGCGCTGATAAATGAGATCAGGAACGAAAACGGCCAGGTATTACTCCTGGATGCCGGTGACATTTTCCAGGGCACCCCTTATTTTAATGTGTACAAAGGCGAACCCGAGATCAAAGCCATGAGTATGATGGGTTATGATGCCGCCACAATGGGTAATCACGATTTTGACGGCGGGATAGAGAATTTTGCAAACCAATTACAACATGCCGGCTTCCCGATACTGATCTGTAATTATGATTTTACAGGTACTGCCATGGAATCGAAGTTCCAACCTTATAAAATATTTCAGAAAGGCGATCTTAAAATAGGGGTGTTTGGTGTAGGGATAGAACTAAGGGGATTGGTACCCGACAATTTGTATGGAAAAACGGTCTATCTCAATCCTATCGCTGCCGCTAATCAAACCGCCGAATGGTTGCGAAAAAAAGGTTGCCACATGATCATCTGTTTATCGCATTTAGGAGATAAATATGATGATGATAAGGTTAGCGATGAGATATTAGCCAAAGAATCGTTTGATATAGACCTGATTATAGGCGGGCATACCCATCGTTTTTTTACTGAACCCCGGAAATACCGTAACCGGAATGGTGGCGAAGTGGTGGTTAACCAGGTAGGTTGGGCAGGTATTCAGCTCGGTAGACTGGATTACCGGTTTTCGTCTTTTTCGGGCAAAAGTCTGGCAAACGCCCATACTGTAGTTATAGGGAAAAAAACAAGGGAATAAAAAATTTTTTTTTCAACATAAAGTATACATATTCGCAACCCCAAATTATTTTTTTCAACATTTCCACAAATGGAGAAAATAAGATAACTTGAAGGTTTAAGCGAAGAATATTCTAACTCATTATAATATCTTTTTTTTCGTATGGCTAAGAACGCTGAATCAGTCTGGAGCAATTGTTTGAAGATCATCAAAGACATCGTAGAATGGCAACATTATAAAACATGGTTCGAACCTATCAATCCTGTTGAACTAAAAAGCAACGTATTATTGATCCAGGTACCCAGCCAGTTCTTCTATGAATACCTGGAAGAGCATTATGTAAACCTGCTGGCAAAAACTTTAAAACGCGAATTAGGAAAAGAGGCAAGACTGGAATACCGTATTATGGTAGACAGTGGCAATTCAAACGGACGAAATGGTTCGATGGATATTCCTGCCAGCAACATGAAAACATATAATAACAATGAGATGAACTTTCCGTTGGTGATAGACAACCCGGTAAAGAATCCATTTGTTATTCCCGGTCTGAAAAAAATGCAGATCGATCCGCAACTGAACCACATGTACATCTTCGATTCTTTTATTGAAGGCGATTGTAACCGTGTGGCGCGCAGGGCCGGTAAAACCGTTGCAGAAAAGCCCGGGGCCAACTCATTTAACCCACTGGTTATATATGGTGGTGTTGGATTGGGTAAAACACACCTTGCCCAGGCAATAGGTAATGAAGTAAAAAGACTGCACCCCGGAAAAGTGGTTTTATATGTGAGCAGTGAAAAATTCATTAACCAGTTTCAGGACCATAGCCGTAATAATGCTATTAATGATTTCATCCATTTTTATCAACTGATCGATGTTTTGATCATTGATGATGTTCAGTTCTTCAGCAGGGCCGAAAAAAGCCAGGATGCTTTCTTTGCCATCTTTAACCATCTGCACCAAAGTGGGAAACAACTGGTATTAACTTCTGATAAGCCACCGAAAGACCTGGATGGCATGCAGGAAAGATTATTAAGTCGTTTTCGTTGGGGATTAAGTGCTGATCTGCAGATACCGGATTATGAAACCCGTATTGAGATCCTGGAGAAGAAAATGAAGAACGATGGTTTGGATATGCCGAAAGAAGTGGTGAAATATGTGGCTTATAATATTAATACCAATGTTCGGGAACTGGAAGGAGCATTGATATCCCTGCTGGCACAATCATCCCTGAATAAGAAGGATATTGATGTGGAGCTGGCCAAGAAAGTGCTTCGCAATTTTGTGAAGACCAGCAGCAAGGAAATAACCATTGATGCTATCCAGAAAATGGTTTGCGAATACTTTGATGTGTCTTACGATAAATTATTGCAGAAAACCCGTAAACGTGAGATCGTACAGGCAAGGCAGATTACGATGTACCTGGCCAAGGCATTCACCAAGAACTCTTTGAAGACAATCGGTGAACATTTTGGCGGCCGCGATCATACCACTGTGATCCATTCCTGTCAAACGGTGAAGGATTTAATGGATACCGACTCTATCTTCCGTGAAAACGTGATGGAACTGACGCAGAAAGTGCAGTTGGCAGCGATGTAAGTCTGTGGTTTGTGGTCTATTGTTGTTTAAAAATATTAATTGCATCCCGTGGTTTTAGAGCTACGGGATGTTTATTTTTCAGGTTTTGTGTTCACATTTTTGGCAGTTTACCCTTCTCCACCTATTTTTGCAGCCCTCTCTGAAAAGAGCAGGAACGGTGAGGTGGGAGAGTGGCTCAATCCAGTAGTTTGCTAAACTGCCGTACGGGTCAAACTGTACCGAGGGTTCGAATCCCTCCCTCACCGCTTTATCCACCGCAGCTTCAGCGAAGGTGGATAGAGCAAAAGCACAAAGCCACAATCTATCTTAGCCAGGGTCAGGGCTTTGGTGGATGAACCCGGGAAGTAGCGCAGGCCGGTAGCGCACCTGGTTTGGGACCAGGGGGTCGCAGGTTCGAATCCTGTCTTCCCGACAAGTAGTATTGATTATCAATTAGTTATGAACTGTTCGGACATATTTCGGACAGTTTATTTCTTTTTGAGGATACCCCAGACCTACATCAAAGAAAATTTCCTAAAAAAAGTTGAATCAAGAGTTTTTAAGCTATCCACTGAAAACAAGGCAAGGCATACTAGTGCCATCAGTATATATAAAGCAAAGGATCTTTTATATTTTTTGTTTAGTTCTGATTTGCGGGCTGCCACAAAAAGAATAATAATAACCGGTAAAGAGACGATGTGGATTACAGTACCGATATCCATAACAGCTATTGAGTTTTATGGAAGATAGGAAAAGAGTAAATGGGCTAAGGAGATGATGCGAAATTATTTTTTTTCGTTTAGCGGGATGATGGCACGTTCTGCTGCTGAATGAAGATTTGAAAGTTCCTGCCATCATCCCGCTAAACGAAAGAGCCAAGCAATTCAGATGCCTGGCTTTTTGCAAATGCTGCCGGGCGCGGCAGCCAAGTACAAAACACAGGCTTTGCACTACATACGATAACCGCGACCACTATCCGGTCTCTGCCTATTCTGTTTTATTTCTTTATCGGGTTTCTGCTCTTTGCTTATATCCTGTTTCAATTCCCGTGACTGTGTTACATATTTACCAAAGATTTGAGAAGGGTTAAGTATCGCTTGCTCAAATCGTTCAGCAAGAAGAGATAATGTTAACTCTTTACCCATAAATTGAATCGTTGCAGGTATAATTTCTTTATGATATTTAAGCGAAAGATAAGTAACGGCGCGGGAAAGTTCTTCTGCAAAGTATTTATTTTCAAATGCTGCACCATATACCTCCAAAGGCTTATAGGAAAGCAGAACGTACATATCTACAAAATCCTTAAACCTGGTTCCATTGCGAGTAATGGCATTTAGTTTCATGGCTCCTATATCCTCGAGAGATGCCATCCTGATACCTTCTTCTATTATGATTGCTTTGATGTCGGGTACGCGGTGAGCGATCATATCAATTTTTATTCCATCAATAAAGCAAAGTAATGCATTATTGTAGCAACGGATATTTTCGGCCTTGTACTCTTTGATAAGATATTCTTTCAACGCTTCACTATCAAAATTCCGTTTATTGAACAGGTCAATATCTATTGATATCCTATGACCGACTTGAAGTGATAATGCAGTTCCGCCAACGAGAGTGAATTCTTTTAAATTCTCATCACTCATCAGGCGTTTTATAAGTCCCAATGTCCCGGCCTCGACTGTTTCCTTATGTAACATAGTAACTCTTCGGGTTTTAGTTTGAAATAATGACATACATCGTTAATGCTGTAATCCGGCAAAAACTTAATGTCATTTTTCAATGTACTAATCACCTTCTGCTCACTATAATAGCGAATGAGTTCCTTCCATTCCTGCTCCGTACCCCGTTCAATGACACGACCAATGATACCGACTGATTCTTTTTGCCAGTCGATCCGGTCAAAATCATATTCCCAGAATAATCGCTTATGGAGGTTTGGCCCTTGCATGTAGGTAAAATTACTACAAACTGACATTTATTACCGTTTTGAGTATTGGGTTTACTTTTTCTTAGTATTATGGTTACCCATATTTGTGATAGTCGGGATATTTGGTACTAAAGAACGCATCTCGGCACTATCAGCTTTCATCTTTTGCTGTAAGTTCCAAACCTGCAGGTTATGCTCTTCCTCAGCTTTGACCTCCTCTCTTATTTTGTCCGGGTTTTGTTCAACGCTATCAGAAACATCCTGCATATATTTTGTCAAACTAACATTGGCATCAAGTGACAGCCTTCTCCATTTGGTATCATTTTTCAGATATTGATTCAAACGCTGGCCGGTTTGATACCAGCCCATGCTAATTCCTATACCAATACAGAACAATGCTATTGTTGCAATCAATAACCTGGGCACATGATGAACATGTACTATCTCTTGTGTAAGGGGTTTTTTCAGGAGTTCAGAGTGTTCTTTGATTTCTGCGCCAAATGCTTCAATTTGCTGAATTGGCGCAGTTGCGAGTTGCAAAAGTGTTTGTTGCTCTGTTTTCATTGTTTCCATGTTCCTGTTTAATAAATTGATTTGTTCCCGGTCTTTTTCAAGTGCCTGATTTTGTTTTTCCTGAACCGTCTTTACAGATCTTAATTCCTGGTTGTTCTGTAACTGTTCTTCAGAAATTTGATTCAATACTTTTTCCATAGTTTTCTGTTCCATGATCTATTTTTTATCTTGATAAATGTTGTGATTGACTTTTTCGTTTCTTCTTTTGATGTATTAATTCATAGGGTGTTTGATTGAAATCCCGTTCCTGTCTTAATAAAATTTCCAAAGTTTTGCTTAAATCCAGGTTCTTTTGTTGCTCCAGGTGTTTTGATATACTAAAAGACAAAGATTTTGATTGCTGCTTGTAGGCAATCTTTGGTGATTGTTTTTTCTCTTGTTCTAATTGCTGATACAACCGTTGCCGTCTTTCAATTGAATGACTAAGTATCTTCTCAATTGTGCTTAAAGAATATCCAACCTCGCTTCCCTTTACCTTCATCTTCTTGTCGTCTATAAAACTGATACCCCGACTTTTAATAACCTGTATTTTTTGTTGTTCCATTTTGTGTACAAAATCAGAAAAGTTTGTAGCGGTTAAAAGACAGTCCCTGATATTTTGTTTTAAGTGTTCTTTGCGCTGATCAATTCTTTGTTCCCGGCTATGTTCGTGACGTTGCTGCTGTGTCATAAATTTTCCAGGGTTTAAGACTTGTTTTAATTCATATTTCAATTCAAGCTTGCGGCAGAGGTTAGCTATTTTCCTATAGCTGTTGGAGTCACTGATCCTGCTGCCGTCAAAACCTACCCGGTTAACTACAATATGCAGATGCGGGTGTTTAGTATCTTGGTGATAAATGGCGATGTATTGATTCTTTTCAAAACCAAACTCCTTTGCAAAATCTTGTCCGATCTGCCGCAGAGTTTCGGTTGTAAAAACATCCTCCTGATCGAGGCTCAAAGTAATGTGCATGACAGGACTTGAAAGTTGTGGCCTGAGTGCCCGCACTTCATTGAATTGACGGGTCAGTTCTTTCTTTTCGCCGAAGCACATATTGTATTCCAAAACTTCCGCCCTGTTCTCATGTTTTAAGCCATCTTGTTTACTCATGGTCTGCTTCTCTTCATTAGTTAGTTCCAGCTTATCTTCAAGACAGTATCGGATGCAACCGCCAAATGATTTTCCAATGGTAATTTTTCCGATCATGAAAAGTAGTTTCTGATAGTGATGGTAATTGTGTGTAACTGTCCAGATAATTCGTCCAATTGCTCTCGCATAAATGCGCCCAGATTTTCTCCACTATTTCTTTTTTTAGCAATTTGATTTAGGTTCGCGGCTATATGATTTAATGTTCCTTTCAACAACAAAGCATCTTTCGGAAACTCTCTTTTTGGCCTGTCAATTTTTCCGGTTAGTCCGATCTCCCGTAAATATTCAGAGGCAGTTATACCAGCTTCCTTTCCCTTTTCTCTAAGCAATCTTTGTTCAAAAGCACTGCAATGCACGGTGATTGTTTTATTCCGCTTGATCTCTTTGGGAGGCCTGCCACCTTTACTATTACTATGTTTTTTTGTTGTCTTCATTGCTTGACTAATCTTTAGGGTTCGCCAGTGGCGAACCCTCTCCATGAATGCGATAGCATGAATGGAGCGAGCGTTTCGGGGTTCCCGAAACATAGCTCGCTCCGAAAAAGTCAAAGCCGCCTACCTCTCCTTTGTGATTGCCTTTGTTCGAAATGCTCTTTCATTAGAAACTCATTTAAGTCTTTGTGATTTTTATAAATAAGGCTTTCGTCCCGGTACTTTCTGCTGATTGCCAATACTTCTTTTGTGATAGTCAATCCTTTGTTATCCCGATCGAGGTATAAATGAATGGAAGGATATTTTTCAAGTTGCGGCTTCATCTTTTCCATGAAGCCAATTGAGTTCAACACTAGAAAATTTGGCTGCTGTTTTGTCATCATGATAAACTTGCGCTGATGCATTGTTTGGTAAGAAAGAAAATCTATAAAGCCTTCAAAAACGAGAATTTCATTTGACAGATTCTTCCCGATTAGTGTCACTTCTTTTGGACTGCTGCTTCCTTTGAAGTTAGCGCTGCGCAATTCATATCCACCGGCGCTGTTTTGAAACCCGATCACCGTGTATTTTTTATCATACAAATCGAAATCAATTTCCTTGCAAAACCGGTTCGCAATTTCCAGTGGAATTTTTCTGAATGACAGGTATTGCTTCAACGATAATAACTTGATATTTGACCTCACATCCCGGACTACAATTTTTTCTTTTTCACCAGCAGCGGAAAAAGAAATGCTTTTAAAAAGGGGGGATTGCGTGTGAAAAGGAAAGTGATTTTTTTGTTCTATTTTTTGCAGTAACTCCTTTACTGTGCATTGATAAAACAGGATACCAAAATCAACTAAGTTTCCTCCTTTCTGCAGACCATGATCATACCACACATTCAGCTTCCGGTCTACTTTAAATGACGGCGTTTTTTCATCCCTCAATGGCGAGAGATACCAGTAGTCATTATTTCTTATCTTATTGGGTGAATGGCCCAGTTTCTCCAGGTACTCAACCATGTCGATTTTCTTTACTTCTGCAATGGACAATTTATCGCGCTCCATAGAATTTTTCTTTTAGTTGGTATATGGCACAAGCGTTGCTTGAAGCAGACTGATTTGTTGTATAATGGATTTGACACCTGCAAGTTTCAAGGCTGTAAATGATAACCCCTGTTCCTTTTCCAACATCTCTTTTAGATTTCCGATCAGATAATTTAATTGGACGAGCATTGGTCTTGCTTCCCGCGAGAACTCTGGATCTGTTTTTTGCTCTATTTGACTAAAAGCCTTTCGTCTTAGATAATCTGAGACTGTTAAATCCTGTTCCTTTGCCCACTTGGATATATATTGGCGTTCTGTTTCTGTACATACAAGTGTCAAACGCTGATCTTTCTTCACATGTTTTCTTGGTCTGCCGGATTTCTGTATTACTGAATTAATTTTCCGAGTTTCCATATAGGATATTTATACTGTGATTTTCGTGTGACCATTTAGGTGCTGAAATACTTTTGGTGTTACCTTAATGCGATGTGATTTTCGTCACACCGATATGATCGCTGATTGTTTTTGGTGACACTTTTGGTAGTGGGTTTACTTCAGAACATTATGTCGCATGGAGGCAATTACTTCTGAGCGTCGGAAATACACGCGGCCATTCATTCGTAAATAAGGGAGTCCTTTTTTCATCCAGTCGGTTAGAGTGACCAGAGATATGTTTAGCTCTGCTGCCATCTGCTGCCTGCTTAGCAGAGGTTCTTCTACTGAACTTAGCCCGTTTTCGGCAGTTCTACTTTGCCCTGAATTCAAGACTTCGGCCATTGATTCCTTTACAAGTTTTCTCAACTCGCTCTCTTCTAATACTACAATACTTGACATGGGATTAAATTTTATCCAAATTTGATGTCATTGAATAAAGTTTTATGTCAGTAACCGGTTAGGAATCAACTGGTGGAGATAAGAATTTGTTTTTTATCCATATACATAGAGTAAAAAATGCCATGTATTCGGATAACATAGAAGATGAGCCTAACAGCTTGCTTAATTTTAAATAATTGAAGTGCCTATTAACATGATTTTTCAACTGTCTTACCTGGAAACTGATCGGCAATTTTCTGATCGGTTTTATCATTCAATATCCAATACCAGTAATAATTAATGATAAGATTCCACTAGCGTTGCGTTGTTTATTATAAAAGTTCTTTGAAACACTTGATGGGTCATTGTTTGAGCCGAATTTAGGTCGGCGTTGATTTGAATTTAGTTCTTTATCGTCCTTTGCGTAAACGATTGATAATGAACCAAGGACGAATGGTATTTACTCAAATTATGGATTTTGCTTCTCAGGATATTTTTAAAGTTTGTGTTAAAAGATATAATGTGCAAAATCCAATCGCGTTGACCCCCTCGTACCGGAATTGATGTAATGGATAAGGCTTACGTCGATTTTGCCAGACTGTAAAACTTAAAGCAAGACAAAGCTTATTTTGTTGTCCGCGCCAAAGAAAATCTTCAATTTAAACGAATCGAATCAAGACCCAAAAACAGAAAATTTGGAATACTCTGTGATCAGGATATTTTACTAACCGGAATTAATAGTAGCCACCGATATCCCGAACGATTACGCCGTATAAAATTTTATGATTCAGAGTATGACAGGACTTTTGTTTTATTAACGAATAACTTTAAAGTAAATGCCGAAACAGTCACACAACTTTATAAGCAACGATGGGGCATAGAATTGTTTTTTTAATGCATCAAACAAAACTTAAAAGTTCAATCGTTTTGGGGATTTTGTCAAAATCGGACTGAAGTGGTCAACGAAATCGGTTTGTGCATTGACACCGCAGAAGTAAAACTCCTGACATCTATCTCTATTCTTGGAAATCAAAGTGCAGTCGAGATCCTGATTGAAATAGAAAACATTCATCGTTTTGAAAACGCGAAAAAACTAAGTGCTTACTTTGGTCTGCATCCGGTGTTCAAACAAAGTGGTGATGGAAAATGGGGCAACCACATGAGTAAGAAAGGACGGTCTGAAATCAGGGCGGTTCTTTACATGAGCGGATTAACTGCAATCCGGTACAGCGAATTGTTTAGAAATATATACAGCAATGCGCGTGCAAAAGGAAAGAACCATTTTAGTTCAATGGGCGTGGTAATGCACAAGTTGCTCCGGGTAATATTTGGTGTGCTCAAAAACAAACAAGGTTTTTCAACGATTGTCGATGAACAAAATGTTTCCAATGCAAAAACAAAGAAAGACGAACAAAAAGAAAAACGTAAAACCCAAAAAAAGGAACAGGTAATAAAACTGGAGCGCTACAATAATGCCGGGTTGAATGGTTCGCCAATCTCAAAGCGCCACGCGAAGAAGCACAAAAAAATACAGGAAACCTGAGTGGTGGCTCCAGCGGTTGTGCTTGTGTTGATCATCGTTGCGTCGCAGTCAGTTCAACGTCCGGTTCAATTTTCGGCTTATTTAAGTATTTGCTTAAATACGAAGTGAGCCTTATCTTCGCCTTATGGATAACGATACATGCATTCGGTTGTTCGCTGACCAGGAACAAATCAAAGATTGCCGGATAAAACTTGCTGTGGCGAAAAATTCATTTGGGCAACTGTCTTCCATACTTGCATTAGCAGGTAACGAAGCCCGCCTTAAAATCATTTACCTACTCTCGGAAGAACGGGAATTATGTCCATGTGATCTTGCCGATATCCTTTTCATGAGTGTTCCTGCCATATCTCAGCATCTGCGTAAGTTGAGAGACGGAAATTTGATTGTATCAAGGAAGGAAGGTCAGACAATTTATTATTCACTGGCGCAACAGAATATAAAGATCCTGAAACCTTTTTTCAAGCATCTTAACCTGCACACAGAAAAATTGCAAACAGCATGACCAATCCTAAATCGTCGGCAACTGTAATCGGCACAGGTGTGCTCTCAGCATTGGCCGCTTCCATCTGCTGCATTACACCGGTTATCGCATTGCTTGCAGGTAGCAGCAGCATCGCAGCTAATTTTTCTTGGATCGAACCAGCGCGTCCTTACCTGATCGGTTTATCTATTGCTGTTCTTGGCTTTGCGTGGTATCAGCAATTAAAACCGGTAAAAAATAATCCCGATGATTGTCACTGCGATACCGGAAAAAAATCATTCTTTCAGTCTAGGCTGTTATTGTTCATTGTTACTGTCTTCTCAATTTTGATGATGACCTTTCCACTTTATGCACGAATTTTTTATTCTAATCCTGATGCGAAAATTGCCACGGGAATTGCAACACCAGATAAAAAGCAAACAACCTTTTCGATAAGGGGCATGTCATGCCAGAGTTGTGAAGGAGAGATCAATAACGAGCTATCCAAATTACAAGGGGTTGTTGCTTATAGCACTTCTTACGGGAAAGGCACGAGTGTAGTGACTTATGATCCTTCAAAAGTGAGCGACAAAACCATTATCAGTGCAATCAATAAAACAGGCTACGTGGTTACCGGCTCCGTTGCAGTAACGCAAGAACCTAAAAAATAAATGATCAACTAATTCATGGAAAATACAGTCATACTTACCTCGACCATTACTTGTCCAGAATGCAATTTTGCAAAGGCTGAAACAATGCCAACAGATGCTTGCATGTATTTTTACAAGTGCACTAATTGCGAAACGATTTTAAAACCAAAACAGGGTGATTGCTGCGTATTTTGCAGCTATGGTACAGTTAAATGCCCACCGATTCAGGCTGGCGCATCATGTTGCTCTAAAAATTGAGTACAAAAATATTTAATCTTCTTCTTCCTTTCTTTCGGTAAAGAGTAGTTGATTACCGAATGGATCAATGACGGTCATTTCAAGCGATCCCCATGACGCTTTCCCAAGTCCGGGTCTGTTGCAAGAATAGTTTTTACTTAGCAGTTGTTCGTGATAATCTGCAAGTCCGGCGCAAACGATGTACACCTTTCCACCTGGGCTGCAATCGCCGTGATGTTCTGTTAAATGAAGCTTGATGCAAGCTTTAGTAATTTCCATGTACACCGGCAGCTTTTCTTCAAACCTGTGCTCCCATTCCAGGTTAAATCCAAGCCAGTCAATATAAAATTCTTCTGCTTTCTTTTTGTCGAAAATGCGAAGCATGGGAATAGCCTCGGTTTCGCTGAGAACTTCTTTCAAGTGATCATCACCTGTTTTTGTATGATTTATGTACTTTTCCTTTTTATTTTCCCTGTGAAAAGTTTGAATGGCAAGGATAATAGTCGCGGTCAGGTATAGAAATATCCCTGCATACACCTGCGGCTCTCTGATAGGACTCAATGCCGAAATAATGAGGCCGAGCATAACCAGATTAACAGCCAGAGTTACATATGCAAACCAACGCTGCCTGCAGTTAACGACAGCCGCTATGTTGAAAGCACCGCTAAACACAACCGCCAAACCTGATCCGATGAACCATAAAACGCCTTCGTCAAAGGTTGTGATCGGAAAGGCAAATCCAATATGGATCACTCCTAAAAGGATCATAACGCCCCCAAGAATGGTTCTTATCTGATACAACATAAGCAGTGGATGGGCGCTGGTTATTTGCCCAACTTAAATATAGCTTATTTGCCTGTAATTGCCTGTTTCACCTGCCTAGTCTGATTCGAAATATTTTTTGGAATTGAACGATATAACTTCGTTCAGTTTATCCTTGATGCGTATAAAGATGAAAATATAAATGTCCAGGATCTGGAAACTTTTATACCAATAAAGAAGCAGCCAATGCTCAAACTGGCTGATTCGATCTTATCCAATAAAAATAAGGATAACGAGAAGTATGCGAAATTAAATCCACTTTATCATGGACTGAAACATGCGCTCGGGGAATACGTTGCTATAGCAAAAAAAGGTAACTGGGATACTATTAAGCTAACTAAAACCAAATTTATTACGGGGAAAAATTTCCCCGATGTTTTGAGTCTAAAGAGGCGGTTGTCAGCAACTGGCGAATTCACTGTAAAAGATACTAACTCCACTTTTACCCCTGAACTTGAGGCAGCTATTAAAGATTACCAGTCCCTTTGATGCGATAGAAAATTTCCGGAACAACGTCAATCAATGATCTTTAGGAACTAAAGCTATTGTCATTGCCCATACTCATAGTGTTATTGTCGCCTGCATGAATAATGGTCTGGTGTATAATCTTCTCAAGGCGGGTTTTCTGTTCAGGTGACAATTCTATCCGGGCTTGATGTGTTCTTCTATTTCGGGGAATGCCTGATATCCTTCGAGAATAAAGTTCCTGCTCCTTATAATTCATTCATTAATCTGCAAGTGCCGCAGTATAACCGGCATCTTTTACCGCTTTGATCACGGTTTCCGAAGAAATTTTCTCTTCAGTCACCACGGTTAAGATTTTATCAGGCGATTGCACATCGACTTCCCAATTGTCTTCACCCACGGCCTCATTCAAAAATGGAGTGTTTTTGGCAATACAACCCGCACATTTAATGTTTGTTTTAAATTTGATCGTTTCCATGTAAATTTTATTTTAATTATTTATTTATACAAAGCTACCAGCAGGCATAATATATTTTGTTATAGAATGGAGCGTGTTTGTTATATAATTATATGTTTCATCCAACTTCGATCTCAACCGACTCATTTAAGGGAATACTTTGGCAGAGAAGAATGTACCCTTGATTTAACTGATCTTCGTTCAACGCATAATTATGATGCATGTGAACCTTTCCTGCCAGCAGTTTGCCTACGCATTTGCCGCATGTCCCTGATTTGCAGGAATAGGACATTTCAATCTTATCTTCAAGTGCCGAATCAAGAATAGATGTGCCCGGCCGAATACTTAATAAAGTAGTTTGCTCCCTGACATGTAATAAAACTTCCAAAATTGATTCCGGTATCTTAATAGTTGGCGCTTCAACAACAGGTGGTTGAAAATATTCTTTGTGTATTTTTATTGGATCTATCTGTAAAGTGGAAAACACTTCTTCTGAAAGGGAGATTAATCCAGGGGGGCCACAAACAAAAAATTGACTTTCATTGATCTTTTCCCCAAGATGAGTTTTTAATAGCTTCTTTAGCATAAGACGGTTTAATCTTTCCGGTAAGTATGACGTCCCAAGTGTATTTTGGGCCTGCCCGGATGTGAGTACATACTGTATCCGCAATCGTTCCTTGTATTGGTGCTCCAGTTGTTGCAGATTTGAAAGAAAGATTTTACTTTCTATATTTTTACTCGTGTATATCAAAAATATTTCAGCTGCGCTATTTTGTAAAACATCATTAACCATTGAATAAATAGGGGTAATTCCACTACCACCCGCAATAAATACATATTGGGCTGAAGATTCAGCGTCAATATGAAACAAGCCTTGCGGACCTTCTATAGTCCATTCTGTGATCGTATCTGCATATTCATGAATATAGTTGCTCACCAATCCACCCTCGATCCTTTTTACTGTAACAGCAGGAAAAGTTTCACCGGGACTGGAAGAAAGTGAATACGAACGACTTTGCGTAAGCCCGTTAATCTTCGCACTTAGATTAATAAATTGCCCAGCCTTATAAGTGAATGATTCACTGCCCGGATTGAAAACAATTGTTTTCGTATCAGAAGTTTCCTGTATCACCTTTTCTGTTTTCCAAATTTGAATCATAAAACCAGCTTCATTTTTTATTTGAGCGAAGAAAACTTTAACCGTAAACTATTGCTTACCACACTTACTGAACTTAATGCCATTGCAGCACCTGCGATCATGGGGTCGAGTAAAAAGCCATTGACAGGATACAGCACTCCGGCAGCAATCGGTATGCCGATGAGATTGTAAATAAAGGCCCAGAACAGGTTTTGTTTGATAGTTGCGACCGTTTTACGCGATAGCGTAATTGCTTTTGGAATAACATTGAGATCAGAGGTAATTAAAGTCATTTTTGCCACATCCATTGCAATGTCTGAGCCTTTTCCCATGGCAATACTTACATTGGCCTGCGCGAGCGCCTGGCTGTCATTTATTCCGTCGCCTACCATCGCAACAATCTTTCCCTGGCTTTGTAACAGTTTAATAAATTCAGCTTTTTCAGACGGCATCACCTCCGCTTTAAAATGGTCGATCCCAACTTCATCAGCGATCGCCTGAGCTGTTTGTTTATTGTCACCTGTTAACATATAAACATTGATTCCGATGCCTTTTAAGGTCCTGATCGCTTCAGCAGAAGTGCTTTTTATTTTATCGCCGATGGCTATTACACCGACCAGTTTTTGATTCTTTGCAAAAAAGATAACTGTCTTTGCTTCCTGCTGTAACCGATTCATATGAACAGACAATGGACCTGTGATCTGCACATTGTTTTCTGCAAGTAATTTGTGATTACCTACTAAGAATCGTATACTGTCATGCATAAACTCAACACCTTTGCCCGTGATACTTTCAAAAGCACTGATAGGAAGCGATTTAACATTCTCTGCAGCCAGGTAAGTGGTGACAGCTTCTGCCAACGGATGTTCTGATAATACTTCGGCTCCGAGTAATAGGGCCTTCAATTCGGTTTCGTTTTCTGCTGCATCCCAATAAACATCAGTCACCTTAGGTTTGCCTTCAGTGATCGTTCCGGTTTTGTCAAGTATGATATCTGTAACCTTGTGCGCCAGTTCAAGGCTTTCTGCATCTTTGATCAGTATCTGGTTTTCTGCTCCTTTACCAACGCCCACCATAATAGCCGTGGGTGTTGCCAGCCCCAAAGCACAAGGACATGCGATAACCAAAACAGTTACCGCTGAGAGTAGTGCATGGGTAAACGCATTGTCACCACCTAATAGCATCCATACAATAAAGGTCAGCATGGAAATACCGATCACTACCGGGACAAAAATGCCGGCGATTTTGTCAACCAGTTTTTGAACCGGCGCTTTACTGCCTTGCGCCTCCTGTACCATTTTAATGATCTGTGCTAAAACGGTATCTCCCCCAACTTTTTCTGCCTTGAATTGGAGGCTACCTTTCTGATTGATCGTACCGGTGAAAAGCGGCCCGCCTTTTTTCTTTTCAACCGGGATGGGTTCCCCACTGATCATGCTTTCATCAATAAATGAAAATCCACTGACAACTATCCCGTCAACCGGTATTTTTTCCCCCGGTTTAACCAGCAGGATGTCACCTACAGAAACTTCACTGATAGGAATTTCTTTGAATTGATCATTCCCGATAACAATCGTAACTGTCTTAGGCTGCAAACCCATCAATTTCTTTATAGAAGAAAATGTATTAGATTTTGCTTTTTCTTCAAGCAATTTTCCAAGAGAAATAAAAGCGATTACAACAGCCGCCGCTTCAAAATATACATGCGCATGTAATCCCCTGTTATGCCAAAAATCCGGATAAAGGGTAGTGAAGGCACTAAACAAATAGGCAATACCGGTGCTTAATGCAACAAGCGTATCCATATTAGCTTTCTTATGCCTTGCCTGCTTCCATGCATTGATAAAAAATGTTTTGCCAAAATAAAAAACCACTGGGGTAGCCAGCGCCATCATGATCCAGTTGCCGTAAGGCAGGTCCATAAAGAACATGCCGATTACTACAATCGGTAGGGAAAGTAACGATGACCAGATCGTTCTGTGTTTAACCTCTCGAAGGTGGGATTGTTGCGCTTTTTCTTTTATTTCATCACCGTTCTCTTTATCAATCACTAAATCATACCCGATGGACTGAACGGTTTTCTGTAAGGTTTCAGGGGATTGGATGGAAGGGTCATAATTAACCCATGCGGATTGATTGGCGAAATTGACGCCTGCATCTTTTACCCCTGTAACAGACTTCAACATGGATTCAACACTGATCGCACAGGCTGCACAGGTCATTTCAAGAACAGGGAAGGTTTCTTTTATGTAATTCTCTGACATAATCTTTGTTTTGTGCAAAGCTCATGCAGGCAGGTAATCGCATTGTTACAGAATTATCACAAAGATGTATAGGATTGTATGATAGTAGCTAGACCTTGTCGATGGGTTTTCTTTTATTCTCGCGTAGCTGTTTGAAATGTGAAGGAGTCAAGCCGGTTGTTTTTTTAAACTGCTGTGAAAGATGTTGCACACTGCTATATCCCAGGCGATCGGCAATTTCACTTAAAGTAAGCTCATCATACATCAGCAGCTCTTTTGCTTTCTCGATCCGTTGCAGAATGATATATTTCTCAATGGTAATACCTTCAATGGAAGAAAACAAAGAAGATAAATAGTGATATTCCAGGTTGAGTTTATCAGCGAGAAATGCTGAAAATTTCAAGTTCAATTCTTCGGCTTCATAATGAACCAGGTGAATGATGGTATTTTTGATCTTGTCAACAATTTTTGCTTTCCGGTCATCAAGCAGCTCAAAACCCATCTTTTCCAGGGCGGAACCTAAAACCGGCAAAAGATCATCGGTAATCTCACCGCTTAGTTCAACCTCGCCCAACTGGATCTGGTTATAACCGATATGAAGATCTTCCAGCTGCCTGCGAACTGCCATCACACACCTGTCGCAAACCATATTTTTGATATAAAGCTTCATAGCGCAAATATATTGCGTGCTGACAGCATCTGCCTGCTAAAAGAGGCGGCCAGTGTAGAAAATGGTTAAAATATAAGAATTTATGGAAATTGTATAACTTTAGGGGAACACCCCTGTGTTAGTTTTGTGAAGAATATGAAAGGAAAAAGATCCATACAAGTAAAGGCGGCGTTTCTGCTGACAGTATTCTCCCTGAATACACTTGTAGGGTTTGCCTGTTCAGTTGGATTAAGAATGGGATTTAACGAATCCCATCCCGGTAAAGAAGAGGGTAAGGTTCACATACACAAGGACGGTAAAAAGCATGTCCACCAGCCTGTTACCGAGAAGAACCACCCTGGTAAAGATGAGGGTAAGGTTCATATACACAAGGATGGCAAGAAGCATGTTCACAAGCCTGCAACGGGAAAAGACCGCCATGCCAAAGCATCTAATACTTCCAAAAAGGATGACTGCTGCAAAGACAAAGTGGTTAAACTGCAAACTGCAGACAAGAATTTTCAGTATGCAAAAATAAATATCAATGCACCGGTATATATTGTACCCGGCACCTATTCAATGTCAGCTGCATTCCGGATAAGTAAACCTTTTTTGCAGGAATATACCGCCTGCCATTTTCATCCCCCACCACGCGATATCCGCGTAGAGATCCAGAGTTTTCAAATATGATTTGATGTATAGTGATAGTGCGTCCTGGCATTGCCATGTCCCTGATTATTTCTTTATACATCAAATAAAAAAAATGAAAAAAATATTTCTTTTTGTTACCCTATTTGTAGCCATTGCTGCAAATCAGTCGTCAGCGCAGGAAACCTCTAAATCTGAGCCTGCCCAATTATTGTCTATCTACTATGATATCAAAGACGCTTTGGTATCAGGCAATGCATCTACCGCATCTACCAAAGCCGGTGATTTTGTAAAAGCCCTGAGTGGCATTGATACTAAAATTGTAGCTGAAGCTAACCGTGATGCTTTGTTGAAGGACATAACTGTGATCTCTAACAGTAAAGATCTGAAAGAACAGCGGGTAAGTTTTGCGCCGTTTTCAGAAAACATGATCACGCTTGCAAAAACGGTAAAGCTTTCCACCGAACCGGTGTACCAGCAATATTGCCCGATGAAAAAAGCGTCCTGGTTAAGCAGTCAGCAGGCGATTAAAAACCCGTATTACGGCAGTTCCATGCTTACCTGTGGAAGTGTGAAAGCCACTTTGTAACAATCACCATTTTATTATCTCTTAATTCATCCGTTATGAAAAACACATTTATGTGCATGGCTATTGTGGCCATTGCCCTTAGTGCATGCAACAACAACACAACAGAGGAAAAGAAAACCAACGATACAACCAATTCAGCAGCAACGGCTGCACCGGTTACCGGTGGTTCTTCTGTAAAAGACATTGTTGAACATTACCTGCATATAAAAAATGCATTGACTAAAGATGATGGAAAGGAAGCGGCCAACGGTGGTAAGGCATTGGCAGATGTGTTTGCCAAATTTGATCAGTCCTCTCTTACAGCCGAACAAAAGAAAACCTTTACTGATATCCAGGCGGATGCCAAAGAGCATGCCGAACATATTAGTGTAAATGCTGAGAAGATCGCACACCAGCGCGAGCATTTTGCGACTTTAAGCAAAGATGTGTATGACCTTGTAAAAACACTCGGTGGTGGCCAGACATTGTACAATGATTTTTGCCCGATGTACAATAATAATAAAGGTGCAACATGGTTAAGCGAGACAAAGGATATTAAAAACCCTTATCTCGGAAAAACAATGCCGACTTGTGGTACCGTAAAAGAAACCATTCAATAAGAATTGATGCGCAGGGCCAAAAAAATAGGATTACTGTTACTTGTGATATTTATAGCAATTCAATTCCTGCAACCTGCCCGTAATAAAAGCGGGCAGGTTATGCCAACTGATATTTCAAGAACAGTTCCGGTTTCCCCGGCGGTTAGTGCGTTATTGAAAACAGGATGCTATGATTGCCACAGTAACAACACAAATTATCCATGGTATGCTACGGTGCAGCCAATAGGATGGATAGTAAACGGTCATATTCAGAAAGGGAAAGCCGAATTGAATTTCAGCGAGTTTGGTTCTTACACGATTCGCAGGCAGAAAAGCAAACTAAAATCAATTGCAAACCAGGTGAATGATAATTCCATGCCGCTTGCTTCTTATACATTTATTCACAAAAATGCGAAGCTATCAAAAGAGGACAAAGCGTTAATAATTGATTGGGCAACTCAAACAAATGAAGCCATTAGTACAAAACAATAAAAACTATGGAACACCAGCATCCCGAAAAATATACCTGCCCCATGCATTCTCAGATAGTGCAGGATAAGCCAGGAACCTGTCCAATTTGCGGTATGGTATTGGTTTTGCAAAAAACTAATGAACCTTCGATTTCGGATCACCAGCATGAAATCAACCCGTCGATGGGTCATGCGGGACATAACCATCATGCAATGATGATTGCGGATTTCAAAAAGCGCTTTTATGTTGTTCTCTTTTTGACGATTCCTATCATGCTGTTGTCAATGATGATACAGCAGTTTATTGGTGTGGATTGGCATTTTAATGGGTCTTCCTATATTCTATTTGCATTATCATCTATCGTATTTTTTTATGGTGGCTGGCCTTTCTTAAAAGGCTTGGTTGATGAAGTAAAAGCAAAGAATCCCGGTATGATGTTTTTGATCGGTTTTGCCATTTCAGTTGCTTATGTATATAGCGTAGCCATTGTGTTTGGTTTACAGGGTATGGACTTCTTTTGGGAACTGGCAACCCTTATACTTATTATGCTTTTGGGGCATTGGATAGAAATGAAATCGATCGCCGGTGCATCAAAAGAATTGGAACTATTGGTTCAGTTGATGCCTGCCGAAGCGCATATGGTAATGCCTGAAATGATACACGATGTCAAGACTGATACACTCAAAGAAAACGACATCATTTTGGTAAAACCAGGAGAAAAAGTAGCTGCCGATGGCATCATACTTGAGGGTGAGAGTTATTTGAATGAATCCATGCTGACCGGGGAATCAAAACCTGTGCAAAAGATAAAAGGTGATAAAGTAATTGCAGGCGCAATCAACGGGAACGGCTCTATTAAGATAACGGTATCACACGGCGCGAAGGAATCTTATCTCTCACAGGTAATTAAACTGGTAGACGATGCACAAAAATCGAAATCAAAAACACAATTATTAGCGGATACTGCTGCAAGGTGGTTAACTGTGATTGCTTTGATATGCGGTATCGCTACGTTTTTATATTGGTATCTAACAGGGCAAACTGTAGCCTTTGCCATGGAGAGAATGGTTACGGTAATTGTTATCTGTTGCCCACATGCTCTGGGGCTGGCGGTTCCTTTGGTGGTTGCAAAATCAACAGCTTTATCGGCAAAAAATGGATTGTTGATTAAAAATAGGACTGCCTTTGAGAGTGCCCGGAAAATAACCACTATCGTATTTGATAAAACCGGCACGCTAACAGTTGGAAAGTTTGAAGTGTCAAAAATTGTATCTCTTCAAAATGATCTAGCTGAAAAGGATATCATCCGACTAGCATCGGCGCTTGAACAAAAATCTGAACACCCGATTGCGACAGGTATTTTGCAAAAAGCAAAAGAACTATCGATCACAATCCCTGAGACAGAAAACTTTAATGCCATCACAGGCAAAGGCGTAGAAGCAACGGTGGAAGGGAGGAAAATATTGATTGTAAGTCCGGGTTATTTAAAGGAAAATAATATTCCCATTCCTGAAAACTTTGTTGCCAATGATACAGAAACGGTTGTCTTCCTGGTTATTGATAATCAACTCGGCGGATACATTGCTTTATCGGATGAAATACGACCGGAATCAGCAGAAGCTATTCAAATCCTGAAAGAAAACAAAATCAAATCCATTTTGCTAACAGGCGATAATAGTAAAGTGGCAAAAAGCGTAAGTAACACACTGGGCATGGAAAGTTTTATAGCGGAAGTTTTGCCTCATCAAAAGTTAGAGAAAATTAAAGAACTGCAAAGCAAGGGGGAGTTTGTTGCCATGACTGGTGATGGTGTAAATGATGCACCGGCATTAGCCATCGCCGATGTTGGGATTGCTGTTGGAAGCGGCAGTGATATAGCTGCCGAAACCGCAGGAATTGTTTTGGTAAACAGTAATCCAAAAGATATTGTCAATTTGATTTTATTTGGCAAAGCCACATACAAAAAAATGATTCAGAATTTAATCTGGGCAACTGGGTATAACGTTATTGCACTACCTCTTGCCGCAGGTGTTTTATACAGCCAAGGAATTTTATTAAGTCCTGCGGCAGGCGCCGTTTTAATGACAGTAAGTACAATCGTGGTTGCTATTAATGCAAGCATGTTATCCGTAAAAAAATAAAAGTAGTAAAATGAAAAAAATAAATTTAATCGTATTGGGATTGGGGCTTTATTTATGTAGCAGCGCTCATGATGGGAAAAGAATGGATATAGGGAATACAGAAAATAAAGAACAACCCTCTGTAACCTATACATGCCCGATGCATCCAGAGATTCATGCTGCAAAACCGGGCAACTGTCCAAAATGTGGGATGAAACTGGTAAAAGAGAAACCAAAACCGGTTGTCAAACCAAAGGAAGTAGAGAAGCCTAAGATTGGTAAACCTGTTATGCAAATGCCGGATAACACTAAGGACACCGTTCCCGCAGCTAAAAAACTGCAAGCGCTATCCTATACCTGTCCCATGCATCCTGAAATACATTCTGATAAACCGGGCAACTGTCCTAAATGCGGGATGAAACTGGTTGTAGAAAAACCAAAAACGAATGCTGCACCAGCCACTCACCAGGATCACCAAGGCATGGACATGAACAAGAAAGATACATCCGCAAAAAAGATGGATATGAAAATGGATCACGACATGGGGAACATGGAGGGGAAAAAAGTAAGTTTAGGTCCAATAAAAACTATCCCCAATAATACTCCGCCACGAACAGTGCGGTACGATTTATATATCGCTGACACAATGGTAAATTTTTCGGGAAAAACTAAAAGAGCCATTGCCGTAAATGGACAGATCCCAATGCCGACATTGACATTTACTGAAGGCGATACGGCGGAGATTTATGTACACAACGAATTGAATGAGGAAACATCGCTGCATTGGCATGGTCTGTTTCTACCTAATCAATATGATGGCGTTCCTAATTTGACTCAAATGCCTATTAAACCACATACCACCCATTTGTATAAATTCCCGATCATTCAAAGTGGAACGCATTGGTACCATAGCCATACCGAATTACAGGAACAGATCGGCATGTACGGTATGTTTATCATGAATAAGAGAGCAGAATGGAACATACCTACCATACCACTTGTACTCAGTGAGTGGATAGATATGAAACCGAAAGAGGTACATCGAAGCCTCCATGCGGCAACGGATTGGTTTGCGATTCAAAAAGGCAGTACACAAAGTTATACCGAAGCCATAAAACAAGGTCATCTGAAAACAAAGCTTACCAATGAATGGAAACGGATGAACGCAATGGATTTGACAGATGTATATTATGATCAATTCCTGGTAAATGGTAAAAATCAACTGGAACAACCACAATTTAAAGCGGGCGATAAAGTAAGGCTTCGGATAGCAAATGGCGGAGCCTCTGATTATTTCTGGTTATCGTATGCGGGAGGGAAAATTACCGTAGTAGCTTCGGATGGCAATGATGTAGAACCGGTAGAGGTTGACAGGTTGATCGTAGCTGTTTCAGAAACGTACGATGTAGTGATTACCGTTCCTGAAAATAAAAGTTATGAATTTTTAGTAACACCAGAGGACCGTACCAAGTTTGCATCCGTATGGCTGGGCGCTGGTGAAAAAGTTGCGGCCAAAAAAATGAAGCGCCCAAAATATTTTGCCGGCATGAAGATGATGAACGACATGATGGATATGAAAGGGAACCTGGTTGAAATGGAAGGCATGGTTATGCAAAATCAGATCATGGACATGAATACAGTTATGTATCCTGAAATAACAGGAGAAGAGAAATCTAAAAAAGAGATGCCAAAGGGTAGTATGCAGAGTATGAACATGGAAGCAGAAATGCCGGATATTGTTACCCTTAATTATAACATGCTGAAATCTCCTACAAAAACTTCTCTCCCTAAAGATGCACCGGTGAAAGAACTGAAGTTTAATTTAACCGGAAACATGAACCGTTATGTGTGGAGCCTCGACAATAAGGTAGTTTCAGAATCAGATAAGATATTGATCAAAAAAGGAGAAAACATCAGGATCATTCTTTACAATAATAGTATGATGCGCCACCCGATGCACCTGCATGGACATGATTTCAGGTTGCTCAATGGCCAGGGCGAATATGCACCTATGAAAAACATCATCGACATTATGCCCATGGAGAAGGATACATTAGAGTTCAATGCTAATGTTTATGGCGATTGGTTCTTTCATTGTCATATTTTGTACCACATGATGAGCGGTATGGGACGGGTATTTTCTTACGAGAACCAACCCGCTAACCCGGAAATACCAAACCCGAAACTGGCGCAGCGAAAATTGTTTGCCGATGACAGGGAGTTTCATCCTATGGGAAGAATTGGCATTGAAAGTAATGGTACTGATGGTGAGTTCATGCTTGCAAACACAAGATGGAAGGCAACTACCATGTGGCACCTGGGCTTTCATGACATGCATGGGTATGAAAGTGAAACAATGATTGGACGTTATTTAGGCAGGATGCAGTGGTGGTTTCCTTATGTTGGCTTCGACTATCATTTTAAAATGGAAGGCGGACCCAAAAATATATTCGGTGATGAGGAGAAAACATGGTTCGGTCAAACAAGTAATAAGAACAATCGTAAAACGGTAGTCGCTGGTATTGCCTATACACTTCCGATGCTGGTAACCGCAGATGGAAGAATTGATGGAGATGGAAAATTCAGGTTCCAGTTAAGCCGGGAAGATGTTCCGGTATCGCCACGGTTACGCTTTAACTGGATGATCAATACCGATAAAGAATATGCAGCAGGGTTCAGGTATATTCTCACGAAGTATATTTCGCTATCCAGCCATTATGATAGCGACATGGGCCTGGGAGCCGGGCTTACCATAACTTATTAATTAATTGCTGCTTTAATAGTCAGAAGATGCTAAGGTTACTCAAGTTTTTACTGTTATCTACACTTGTACTAAGTGGATGCCGGTTTAATAATAAAGAAAAAACTGCAGAGCCAATCAAGATTGAAGGGCTGCTCCCTAAGATACAATTGGTTGATCTTGATAACAAGATTGTTCGTCTTGACGAATACAAAGGGAAAACGATATTTATTAATTTCTGGGCCACCTGGTGCAAGCCTTGCATTGAAGAAATGCCTTCGATAGAAAAGGCGCAAAGTATCATGAAGAGCAAAGAAATAGTTTTCCTGCTGGCATCATCTGAGGGGATTGATGAAATTAAGGAGTTCAGTAAAAATCATAGCTATCAATTCCGGTATGTGCATCTTGAAAACGGGGAAACATTAAATCTCCAGGCTTTACCAACCACTTTTATTATTAATCCTATGGGAAACCTTGTTTTCTCAGAAATGGGTTCCCGTAATTGGGGTGAAAGTGATAATATCAACCTGATCAAAAAAATAACCCAACAACATGACTAAACTATTATCTCTTTTTGCATTAACTGTTTTGGTTATTGCCTGTAAAAATCAATCAACAGAGCAAAGCAATGTAAAGCCGCTTGTTCTAAATGTTGATTCAGTCAGTGGGGAACCGTTTTTGTTTACAGATTCCGCTGGTGTTAACTTTCTTTCATGGGTTGAGAAAACGAAAGAAAAAAGTACCTTTCTTTTTTCACGGCTGAAGGGAGATGAATGGTCGAAGCCAACTGTCATCAGTTCCGGCGACAACTGGTTTGTTAACTGGGCAGATTATCCTATGCTTGCTTCTGATGGATCTGGCGGTATGGTCGCTCATTTTCTTGAGAGAAGTGAAAAAGGCAAATATACCTATGATGTAAAACTGGTCACCTCTGGAGATGGAGGTAATACCTGGAGCACCCCAAAGATCCTGAATGAAGATGGGAAAAAGGCGGAACATGGATTTGTATCACTCGTTCCCTATGGAAACAATTTTTTTGTTGCGTGGCTTGACGGTAGAAATGCTGCAATGGAAGGGAAAGGGGGTCATAGTGAAGGACACCATGGCCAAATGACATTGCGGGCCGCTGTTATTGATAAGTCAGGAACTAAAATTTCAGAATGGGAGTTGGATAACCGGGTTTGCGATTGCTGCCAAACCACAGCAGCGATCACCGCAAACGGACCTATTGTTATTTACCGCGACCGTTCGGAATCGGAAGTCAGGGATATATCCATTGTGCGCTTTGTTAATGGTCAATGGACAGAACCTAAAACCATCTTTGCTGACAATTGGACGATCGCGGGCTGTCCCGTTAACGGTCCAAGGGTTGATGCACGCGGCAATAACATGGCAGTAGCAAGATTTACGTCACCCGATAAAAAGGGACAGGTAAGTGTTGTTTTTTCACAAGATGGTGGCGCAACCTTCGATGCCCCGATCCGTGTTGATGGGGGCGAGACGATTGGCCGTGTCGATATTATCCTGCTCGATGACAAAACTGCTATGGTAAGTTGGATGGAAGGGGATGCGATAAAAGCGGCGAAAATTCATGCTGACGGAACAAAGGGACCCTCTATCACAATTGCTTCTTCATCACAATCAAGATCCAGCGGGTTCCCCCAAATGACCAAATCCGGTAACAGCATTGTATTTGCATGGACAGATGATAAATTGAAAAAAATCAGTACAGCACGACTTGCCCTATAACAAGTTTTGGAAGAAAAACACTTTATTGTAAGGTTGCAACGAAAATTATGTCTAAGGGGTAAACACTCGGTATTTGATATCTTAACATTGCGTTTTGCATGGATAGGAAGAAAAAATATACCTTTAGAGAAGGATAGTCATGAAAAAACTACTGGTAACCATATTAGCTGTTGTATACATCACCGTCTCAAGCGGTGCTACTATCAACATGCATTATTGCATGGGTAAACTGATGACAGTAGATCTGAAACAGGAGCAAAAAGGCACCTGTGGTAGTTGCGGCATGGAAAAAGTTGGTCACAAAGGTTGCTGCAAAGATGAACAGAAAAAACTACAGATCGAAAAGGACCAGAAAATCTCCGAATCATCTTTCCAGTTTCTATCCTTTGTTTCAGATATAAGTGTCCCATGCTATTTTTCATATAGTGATCATTCCTCACTTTCGATTAGTTACCCCGTTTCTCACGCACCACCCGGTGTGGAAACAATACCCATTTTTATCCGCAACTGCAATTTCCGAATTTGATTTTTCTTTTTGTAATGTAATGCCCGCCTCTCGCGGGTCAAAGGCATTTCTATAATGCCGGCTTCTTTACTATTCAATCATTGATAAAATATTACAAATGAAAAAGTTTCAAATACTTTTTGCGATGCTGTTTGCAATCGCAACTATTCAGTCCGTTAACGCACAAAGCAATAAATCTGACCGTCTCAAAAATGTGAAGGCCTCCGATACACTTGTAAGCTATATATGCCCGATGCACCCCGAAGAAACCAGTGATAAGCCGGGAAAGTGTGCTAAATGCGGCATGGCGCTGAATCTCTCCAAAAAAGAGTTGATGAAAGCGGGTGTGGTAAAATATACCTGTACCATGCATCCGGAAGTAACAAGTGATAAACCGGGTCAATGTTCTAAATGCGGGATGAATCTCAACCTTTCTAAAAAAGAACAAATGAAAGTGGAAGTAATGAACGGGTACAAATGTCCAATGCACGCAGACGTTACAAGCGACAAACCCGGTAAATGTTCAAAATGCGGCATGGCACTGACAGCCATAAAACCTAAAACGAAAGACTAATTATTTTTTAAAAGACGATCATCAAAATTTATATCATGAAAACATTTCTTTTTTTAATAACAATAACCATTTCAATTGCAGCCAATGCACAGGTTTCTAAAGTGTCTTTACAGGCAAGTGGTCTAACATGCAGCATGTGCAGCAACTCGATCAACAAGGCTTTAAAGACAATCGATTTTGTTCAGAATGTAAATCCAAATATCAAAACATCTACATTCGAAATTACCTTTAAGGAGGGTTCTTCTGTTGATTTCGATAAACTGAAAAAGAAAGTAGAAGATGCGGGATTCACTGTTGCGAGCTTTGTTGCATTTGTGAATTTCGCTAATACAGAAATAAAAGCCAACGAACCCGTTAAGGTCGGTGATAAAACTTTTTACATTCTTAATGCAAAAGAAAAATCTTTGAACGGCGCAAAACAGGTAAGAATCGTTGATAAAGGATTTGTATCAACAAAGGATTTTAAGAAAAATACATTGGCTGCCCCAACAAGCGGAAACGGCGTGTATAATGTAACCATTTAATCATCGGGCTTTGCTTTCGGGCAAAGCCCTTTACATTTTTTATATGAAGACCAAACTAATTACTGCGATGTTGCTGATCTCATTTAGCAGCATGGCGCAGGAACTATATGTTTATACTGAACCGGCCAGTAATATGGCTGCCAAAAGTATTGGCCTCCGGCTGAATAATTTCATCATGCCCGAATCTTACACGGCCAAAACCAATTATCATATGATACCTGAGATCATGGTTGGCGTTTCCAAAACTACCATGGTTCATTTTGATGCCTTTCTATCAAACCGAAACAAAGGATTATCTGTAGAGGGTGGCAGTATCTATGCCAAATATCGATTCCTGAGTAATGATGAAGTGCAGAAACATTTTCGTATGGCAGCTTTTTGCAGGTACAGTTTTAACAACAGCGATATTCACCAGGAAGAGATCAACCTTTATGGCCATAACACAGGGTTCGAGACGGGCGTTGTTGCCACACAGTTGCTGCACAAAGTGGCGATTTCATCAGGTCTATCATTTGTCAAAGCGCTGGACAATGGTAACAGTAATAAATTCCCATACAGCAATCTCGACAGGCAGGCAATCAATTATACTTTATCAATAGGGAAATTGATGTTGCCGAAAGATTACACTGATTATAAACAAACCAATTTGAACCTGATGTTGGAATTTTTGAATCAATTCAACCTGGGTTCCGGCAAATATTATATGGATATTGCTCCTTCTATGCAGCTTATCTTTAATAGTGTTGCCAGGGTTGACATTGGTTACAGGCAACAATTGAACAGTTCACTTTACCGTACTGCTCCAAATGGTTTGTTTGTCCGGTTAGAGTATAATTTATTCAATGCATATTAAAAGGAAGGAATTGAACGATCCCACTAAAAACGAGTGATGTTAATAGATAAATATCTTTCTGTTTACGATTTCAAAGAATTTTATTCTATCAAAGCGAATAGCCCAGCTAATGAAATCTATATTACCTTGTAACCGATGACATTTAAAAATTTAAAAAATATCGACAAATTTGGTACTGCAGGATTATTTCTGACAGCAATATTTTCACCGTGTTGTTTCCCGCTTTTTGCATTTGCGGCATCTGCTCTTGGGTTGGGCAGCGCTGAACTTTTTGGTGGCTGGACTATGTGGGTCTTTCAGGCTATGGTATTGGTCTCAATACTTGGACTTTATATTTCTTACCGAAAACATGGTTGTTTGTATCCATTATTGGTGGCTGTTCCCAGTGGGCTTATCATTTCTTACGCATATCATTTTAATGATAATGACAATTGGATATATTTTCTCTACGCCGGAATGTTTGGAATGTTGGCGGCAACCATTTGGAATTTTCAAAGGAACAGGCTTCACAACACAAATGAAATTGTATTGCGATCCACTATTACCTGTCCGGAATGCGGGCATTCCAAAGAGGAAATAATGCCAACAAATGCATGTATTTTTTTTTACGAGTGTGAAAACTGCAAAACACGCTTGAAACCAAAACAAGGGGACTGCTGTGTTTTTTGCAGCTATGGAACAATGAAGTGTCCGCCAATGCAGGGGGGAGAGAACTGTTGTTAGCCCAAGGTGAGCATTTGATGCAGCGCGGAAGATGGCAGATATCAAATAGTCTATTTTGATTGTATGGCATTTTACCTAATTAGACCAGGTAGCGTAACCAGCTATTTAAATAACTACAAAGCGTAGAATATAGTGGACAGGCAAAGATGCAGAGATGCTAACCTCAGAAGGTTAATCTAAGTAGAGAGGTGGCATGTTTTTTTCATATTTTAATAAAATTCAAATTATGACAAACAATAACGAAGAAAAAAAAGACGGTGTCAACCAAACGCCTGGCACAGGTAAAGCGAACCCGGAACAGCATGAGCATGCTGAACATCATCAGGAACTGGAACATCATCCACATCCTGAACATCACGATGGGAATACGGATCCTAATGTGCTGGAAAAACACCCGGAAGCAGAGCATCATGAACATGATGAGCATCATAAAGAGAAAGAACATCATCCTAGGAAGTAACCCTAAGATTTTACCCGATTAAAAATTGTTTTTAATCGGGTAATCTTAAACATGATTTTTTAGACATATAGTTTTCACACCACCTTATTATAGATCTAATGCAATTTTTTTGCAGATAGACTATCCTTCCAACGAAGTAAGGAGTAACAAAAGCATTTATTAATCAGCATTTAGATTTGATTACTTACTGAATTTTTTGAAAATGCTTTTTACTGAACTTTCAATTTCCTGATCTGATAACAGTTTGGTATTTACCTCTTTTGTTGTCCAGCCTTGCCAGAAGGTTTTGTCTGTTTTTGCATCGATTAAACTTACGGTTAAAGTACCTTCCGTTACCTGATATTGCGAATTGTTATAACCGGCAAAGCGGGAGGGATAGTAAAGAGTTCCCAATCTTCTTGTATAGGGGTTGTAATACATGCGCGAATAAGAGGGCGTGTAGACAGGATCACTTGTTCTTCGGGTATTTCTTTCAACAAGTACATCATAAGCTAAAACAGCGTCCGGGTTTGTGGGATCCTCCCGCCATCCTGCACTTATCAGACTTTGATTTACAGCATTTCTGATTTTACTTTCCTGAATGTCGTTGTGTTTTTTCTGCTCGTGCACTTCCTGTGTTTCTGACCATGCAAATGTTTTGTACTGGCTAAGATCGACGGTGTCATCCCGCTGAATATAAGCCTTTGAGGAACAGCTGGTGAACAGTATAGCGGAAACGGCAAAAAGAGAAAAGAGTTTTATAAACGGGTTTTTCATAAAGGTGTTTTTTTAAATAGGTCAAAAACTAGGCACTAACCAAAAAAGGTCGTGTTAAATCGCTCACAATGCTGTTGAGGTTAGGAGCGTCCAGTAACCTGCAAATTTATTTGTAAAATAATTGTACCAAAGTCTTTCCAATTGGCACAAGAACTACTTTTGACTCATGACCCCTATCCAGTTTAGAAAAGAAGAAATAAAGGGACTGTTTACTTATCTCTATGTCGAACCGCCCGCATACGAATCAATGCCGGGATTGACTGACGGAAGCTTATCCTATCCGGCCACAGGCCTTCAACCTGTAGACCCTATCATATATAGCAGTCTTTTCCGCCACTATTTGGCACTGGCGGATTTTTGTTGTGGTAAAATGGACAAATATGTTTTATTGCCGCCGTCTCCAGATACGGAAAATTCAGACATCTTATTATGGCTCGGGGCATCACGGTGGCGGTTTGAATTGCTTTCAAATGACGTTGACGGCCTGGGCGCCGACAAAGGGTTTGTACAAACGATGAATTATGATACTGCCAACCCATCTGTTGTGCTTTTTGCGTCGAACAATTTTCCTGATCTTTCCCTTCTTCCGGAAGACCTGTTTGGGGAAGCCTCATCTCAATGCAGTCTTTTCGGACTCAGCCCAAACAGATCGGGAGCCCTGCTTCATTTTTTACAATCTGGAGCTGTCCCGGAAATCCAAAGGTTTCTTCTGGAAAGCGAGTTATTTTTTCAAGTTTCCATTGCCAAACAGCTAGGCAGCTACAATTCCATTCTGATTAAGTCACCCTTTGATATTGACAGAGACCTTGCCGCTTTTCACTCGATCCTTGATCCTGATAATTAATTCTCAGCGTACCTGTTTCTCATTTTTTAAGGAAAATCTTACCCCTGGCAAAGATTTGGAGTGTGGGCACGATTTTTTCCACTGTTTTGTAAAATACATGTATGGATGGGCTTAAAATGGAAAAATGGCGGACTTCTTTTGAAATGGGGGTATCAGGACTAAAGGCCAGTTATGATTCACTTTTACTGCATAAACGCTTTGAAGAGACCTTTATTTTGAAAACTGATGAAACCAGCCATACTTTTTACCTGGAGCTGGATCCGGAACTACCTGCAGAAGTGCAGGACAGGCTGGAAAAACTACTTATTGAAACGGAACCTGAGGACTCCATATAATGTAATTGCAACCACATTGTGATTTTTTACCCTATCTAATAAATTGTTTTGCCGATAAACACCCTACTTTTGCACCTCATGCGTATTACCGTTTTCATATTAACGTTTATTGTACTGGGACTGAGTCTTCTCCCGTGTGCAGACAGGGGCAACGCTATGAAAGCTGGAAAAGCAAACACAGAAATCACTGCCCAAACCAACCACGAAGAAAACCAGGGTAACAATGATCTTTGCCCGCCGTTTTGCCATTGCGGTTGCTGCGCCAATGTATTTATCAAAACAAGTTTCCTCTCTTTGGAAATGCCACCTCAGATTTACATTAACAAAATACCTTCTTATTTACCTGGTGACATCACCGGTATATCCTTGCCCATCTGGCAACCTCCGCAGTTAATAGCTTAATTGTAGTGCGCTAAAACGCACGAATTCTGCTGTGCTTAATGCACGGACTATCATCATTTTCTCACTATCCAACCAGTGTGGTTATGGCTAAGTCAAAGCCGCCAGGCCGCAAGCAGAAAATTGTTTATAGCAAAATAAAAGACCCGGTTAAACCAAAATGGATCCGAATTACCAAGTCCATTACCATTGTTGTGCTGTCTATTGTTCTGCTGCTGGCTATGGCGGGTATGTTGTTGAAATACTTTCATCTGATTTCAAATCATTTATAGGTCATGTTAAATAAGATCATAGATTTTTCTGTCAAGAATAAATTAGTCGTCGGCATTTTCACCTTTGCCCTCATTATATGGGGCGTAATGTCTCTAAACAAACTTCCGATCGATGCGGTTCCTGACATCACCAATAACCAGGTACAGATCATCACAGTTAGTCCGTCACTGGCCGCCCAGGAAGTAGAGCAGCTCATTTCTTACCCGGTGGAACAGACCATGTCCCTGATTCCGGAAATACAGGAGGTTCGCTCTATCTCCCGCTTTGGGCTTTCAGTGGTAACCGTCATCTTTCATGATGATGCCAATATTTATTGGGCCCGCTCGCAGGTAGCTGAAAGGCTTCCGGAAGCACGAAGCAAAATACCGGAGGGTACCGGAGAACCGGAAATGTCACCCATCTCTACCGGATTGGGCGAGATATACCAATATGTACTTCATCCAAAAAAAGGGTTTGAAAATAAATATAATGCAACCGACCTGCGCACACTGCAGGATTGGTATGTAAGGAGGCAACTGCTCGGTACACCCGGCATCGCCGAAGTCAATAGTTTCGGTGGTTTCTTAAAACAATACGAGATCGCCCTGAACATAAACCAGACACGCAGTTACAATATTTCCATAGGGGACATATTTACCGCGCTAGAAAAAAACAACCAGAATACCGGTGGTTCTTACATTGATAAAAAACCAAATGCTTATTTTATTCGGAGTGAGGGTCTCATTACCAACCTCGGTGATATTGAACGCATCGTGGTGAAAAAAACCCAAACCGGTTTCCCGGTTACCATTCGCGACATTGCAACCGTCGGTTTTGGGGCAGCCAATCGTTATGGGGCATTAACGCGAAACGATCGTGAAGCTGTTGGAGGAATTGTTATGATGCTAAAAGGCAGTAATTCCAGCGAAGTGGTAAAAAGAGTCAAAGAAAAAGTCTTACAGATACAGAAAACCCTTCCTGAAGGCGTGGTACTCGAAGCCTTCCTTGACCGCAGTGAATTTGTAGGCAGGGCGATCGACACGGTTAAGAAAAATCTCATTGAAGGAGCGCTGATCGTCATATTTGTACTCGTGGTTTTCCTGGGTAATATCCGCTCAGGCTTGATCGTTGCCTCCGTGATTCCACTGGCCATGCTCTTTGCCATTTCGCTGATGAATCTCTTTGGCGTATCGGGAAACCTCATGAGCCTTGGCGCCATTGATTTCGGGTTGATCGTAGATGGAGCGGTCATTATCGTGGAAGCGACCATGCATCACCTTGCCAGCCGTAAAGAGGGCAGAATTGACCAGGCGGAGATGGATCGCGAGGTAGGCTCGTCGGCAAAAAAAATGATGAACTCGGCAGCATTCGGGCAGATCATAATATTTATAGTTTACATGCCTATCCTGGCACTGGTAGGCATAGAAGGTAAAATGTTCCGGCCAATGGCGCAGACCGTTTCTTTTGCTATCCTTGGCGCCTTCCTGCTGTCACTGACTTATGTTCCCATGATGAGTGCGTTATTTCTCAGCAAAAACATAAAACATAAACGAAATCTCTCAGATAAGATGATGGATTTCCTCCATCGTATTTACACACCTGTGCTCAGAGGCGCTTTGCGCATGAAAAAAATAGTGGTACTGATCGCAGTTTCTCTGATGGTTATTGCTTTTTTCGTGTTCTCTAAATTGGGTGGAGAATTTCTCCCGCAATTGGAAGAAGGCGACCTGGCGGTTGAAACAAGGTTGTTGACGGGAAGTTCCCTAAGCCAGACTGTTGAAAAAATAACCCAGGCTTCCAATATACTCACCAAAGAATTTCCGGAAGTGAAAGAAGTAATTGGTAAACTCGGTGCATCTGAAATACCTACTGATCCCATGCCTATCGAAGCTGGAGACATCACTATTATTCTTAAACCCAAAAAAGAATGGGTGAGCGCAAGTACACGCGAAGAGTTGGCTGAGAAAATGAAAAAAGCGCTGGAAAGAATCCCCGGTGTAAGTTTTGGTTTCTCACAGCCCATACAACTTCGTTTTAATGAGCTTATCTCGGGAGTGCGCCAGGACGTGGGCATTAAAATATTCGGGGAAGACATGCAGGTGCTTGCCGAACTGGCTAAAAAGATCGGTAGTATCGTTCCCACAGTCAAAGGTGCAGAGGACCTGTACGTAGAACAGGTGGGTGGTCTGCCACAGATCTCAGTTAAGCTCGACCGTGACAAGATCGCACAGTTTGGTCTAAATGTATCCGATATCAACCAGGTAATCAATACTGCCTTTGCCGGTGGTAAGGCCGGTACCGTATTTGAGGGAGAGAAGCGATTTGATCTTGTTATCCGATTACAACAGGCCGAGCGCCAGGGTATTGAAGATGTACGCAGGCTCTTTGTGGTGGCTGCTGACGGAACCCAGATTCCGCTCGAACAGGTGGCAGATATCAATCTGGTATTAGGGCCCAACCAGGTGCAGCGTGAACAGGCGCAACGCAGAATCATAGTTGGCTTTAACGTTCGTGGAAGAGACATCGCATCTGTGGTAGAAGAAATGCAGCTGAAAATTGACCAGAAGATCAAAATGCCGGTGGGTTATTACATTACTTACGGTGGTCAGTTTAAGAACCTGGAAGAAGCTAACAAAAGGCTGTCCATAGCAGTACCTGTAGCATTGGGGCTTATCCTTCTGTTACTGTATTTCGCATTTGGCTCCTTTAAATATTCTTTACTCATATTCACCGCAATCCCGATGTCAGCCATCGGCGGAGTGTTCGCACTGCTGATCCGCGGCATGCCTTTCAGTATTTCAGCCGGTGTAGGTTTTATCGCCCTCTTTGGCGTTGCCGTACTGAACGGGATCGTTCTTATCTCGGAATTCAACCGGCTTAAAAAAACTGGACTAACCAATTTAAATGATATCATAATGAAGGGAACCGCTATCCGATTGCGTCCGGTACTCATGACTGCAGCAGTGGCTTCACTTGGTTTCCTGCCTATGGCACTTTCATCCGGTGCCGGTGGCGAGGTACAAAAGCCGCTTGCGACAGTTGTGATTGGTGGGCTGCTTACGGCAACACTGCTCACACTCATTGTACTGCCTGTGCTTTACACTTTCTTTGAAAGGTTCGGCAAAGGTAAAGAGCCCAAAAAATTGACGGCGGTAGTGACCATGTTGTTATTGTTCTTGGGCGGTTCAGCTACAGTGAATGCACAGGTGCCGGCTACTGCCACCAATACAAGGATCAACCTTCAGTCGGCCATAAGCCGTTCGCTGGATGCCAACCCTAACATCAGGGCGGGCAACCTGAACATTGATTACCAACAGGCGCTTAAAGGGGCGGCAAAAGATATCGGCAAAACCAATATCACCTTAACGCTGGGGCAGTATAACAGTCCGATCGTGTATGACAACAACATCACCATTACGCAGAACATTCCCAACCCTGTTTACTTAAAACGGCTTTCCGAACTCAGCGATGCATCGATCGATGCGAGCCGCCTGCAGGTGGGCATCTATAGAAGCCAGGTGACTTACCAGGTTAAAAGCATTTACTACAGGTTGATTTACCGGCAGGAACAACGCAGGCTTAACGACACATTGGTTAGCCTATATGAGCGGGTACTCAAAGCAGCGGACACCCGCTTTACGGCCGGTGAAACCAATATCCTGGAGAAATACAACGCCAATACCCAGCTCCAGGAAGCCATCGCGCAGAGCAACCAACTTGGGGAACAGATCAGGACGGATCTCGGACAATTGGCCAGTTTCACTTTCGACTCAAGCCTCAGCGGGATTGCAGATACACTTCTGGTAGAAAAACATCTTGTAATGAATCTCGATTCAGGCTTGCTCAGTAATAACCCTGAGCTACAGGCACTCCGGTCACAAATCGCCGTTGCGGAAAAGGAGATCAGCGTAGAAAAGAGTAAACTCCTGCCTGATTTTAACGTGGGCTATTTTAATCAGTCACTGGTAGGTACCTACGATGTAAACGGGTCTCCTAAATATTATGGCGCAGGTAAACGTTTCCAGGGCATTGAGGCAGGTATCAGCATACCGATTTTTGCCCGACCCCAGAAAGCGCGGATACGTGCGGCCCAGATCAACCGGCAGCGAAGGGAAGCTGAAGTCCAGGCGTTTTATTTCAGCCTTTCACAAAGAGGGTCATTACTCCTTTCTGACCTACGGCGAATTACGATTCAGCTGAATTATTACCGCAAAACGGCACTTCCCCAGGCACAGCTGCTCATACGTACCTCGCAGCGCGCATTTGAAGCCGGAGAAATGGATTACTACCAGTTGTCTCAATCACTGAACAATGCAAACAGTGTCCGCCGCCAATACATCGAATTATTGAATCAATACAACCAGTCAGCGATCGAACTGGAATTAATTACAGGTTTATAAATTTTTACTACCATGCGCAAAACACTTTATGCAATAGCACTCACCCTTTCTTTTTTCTTTACAGCCTGTTCTTCCAAAAAAGAAGAAGTTCAGGTAGAGAAGGCAGAGGAACACAACCCGGATGTGGTTGAATTTACCAATGAACAGTTCCAGACTGTAGATGTCCGTTTCGGTGGGGTTATCACTACCAACTTAAGCAACTATATTAAGGCATCCGGCACCATTGATGTTCCCCCACAGGATCTGGTAAGTATTACTTCACCTTATGGAGGGTCGATCAGGAGCACCACTGTCATCGAAGGAAAATACATGAAGAAAGGCGAACTGATCGCCACCATTGAAAATCCGGAGTTTGTTCAGGTGCAGCAGGATTATTTGGAAACCAGCAGCCAGCTCAGTTTTTTACAGCAGGATCTTACAAGACAGGAAGAACTGGTGAAAGAAAACATCGCAGCGCGCAAATCGTTACAGAAAGCAACGAGTGAATACAACACCATGAATGCGAGGCTTGAGGGCTTGAAGGCCAGGCTGCGAATCATGAACATTAACCCGTCCAGCGTTAAGGCCGGTAATTTTACTTCCGTAACCCGTATCTATGCCCCGACCAACGGCTACATTACCCACGTATATTCCAACGTCGGCAAATTCATCGGACCCAACGAATTGATGGCTGATATGGCCAATACCAATAACATCATGATCAGGGTTAAAGTGTTTGAAAAAGACTTGCCGAATATAAAACTCGGGCAAAAGGTACGCTTCCGTGCCACCGGTGACAGCGTAGAACGTACGGCCAAAGTATTCCTGATTGGTAAAGACATCGATACCGACCGGACCGTGGAAGTGCATGCCGCTATTGAAAGATTAACCAGCAATATGCTGCCCGGTATGTTCGTCAATGCCATCGTTGAAATCGGTACGTCCAGCACACCAGCTTTGCCGCAGGCTGCGGTCGTGCCTTCAGGTGGAAAGCATTACATTTTTGTGGAAGAGCCATCCAAACAAGGAGAGCAAAACACAAAAACAGCGGACAAAGAAAAGCACCATTCGTTCAGAAGGGTCGAAGTGGGTATAGGCGTAACGGAGAACGGTTTTACGGCCGTGATCCTGCCTGAAAAATTTGACCCCAAAAGCAAGATTGTAATCAAAGGTGCCTATGACCTGTTATCTAAAATGAACAACTCGGAAGAGGAAGAAGAATAATCAGTTTTAAACCTCTTACAAGATGCTTCAACTGCTTGAATTTACGCATAACAATATCATCGCTACCCGCACAGACACCATGTTGAGCGCTGCCGGGTATGCGAAGATTCTTCCGCTTGTTCACAACATTGAAAGCAGGGGCAAGAAGGTCAGATGGTATTTTGAAATAGATGATAATTCCATTTTAGACGAAAGTTATTGCAGCAAACCGGCGACCGATGGTGATTACCAGCTGGCTTTCCCACGCGCAGCAGCGATGGAGAAAATAGCGATAGTTGCGACTGAAAAATGGCAGGTATTTCTAACAGTAATAAAAGGAATTGCACCAAACGCAGACGTTCGATGCTTTGGTTTGCAGGATCGCAAAAAAGCGATGAAATGGATCGAGGTGTAGAAAAGTGTTTTGACTGAAATACCTTAAAATGTAAAAAATCCCAGCAATTCTTCCCGCTTTTTACAATACTGCAAAAGGCGAAATATTGTTTAGTGAAAAGGGCGTATTGTTGGAGAAAGCAAATGCAAAAGAAAAATTTAAATGCAAGTTATGGACATCGGATTTGAACTCATCATCATCGTAAAATTACTGGCCTCTTTTATACTCGGTGCCTTGATCGGGTATGACAGGGAAATACATGGGAGGGATGCAGGCATCAGGACATATGCTGCTGTATGTATTGGTTCGACACTATTTACAGCTATCGCATGTCATCTCACCGGTGACCCTGCTGCCGCCTCCAGGGTGATTGCTAACATTGTGACAGGTGTTGGTTTCCTTGGCGCGGGAATTATCTATCGAAACAACAGTGCAGGCACTTCGCACGGGCTTACTACTGCAGCAACTGTTTGGTGTACTGCTGCCGTGGGGGTGGCTATCGGCCTGGATATGTATATCATAGCATTGGCTGGCGCACTGACCCTGTATTTTCTCCTTTCCCTGCACCACCAGAAATGGTATATTCAGTGGAAGAAAAGAATGGTTAAGGGTGCGGGGCATCACGAAGACGAAGACTAAAATCATTATCCAAGAATTTTTCAGTTATGGCACAGGATATTGTTGCACTTTCAGCAGGAGGTAAACACAACCGGTCACTTAAAACCGTTTTCATTATTACGTTCGTCTATTTCGTGATCGAGGTGGTGGTGGGTTTTATGTCCAACAGCCTTGCCTTATTATCTGATGCAGCACATATGCTTACGGATGTTGGAGGACAAGGCCTGGCGCTGTTTGCTATCTGGATGTCTTCCCGGCCGCGCAATGCATGGAAGACATACGGTTACTACCGCACGGAAATTTTTTCGGCACTGCTCAACGCGGTTGTTTTGTTGTTTATTTCCGGCTACATTTTATACGAAGCCTGGCAAAGGTTCAGCAACCCGCCCGCTGTAGCTGGTATCCCTATGTTGGTGGTGGCTTTCTGCGGGTTAATCATCAACCTGATTTCGATGAAGATATTGAGATCCGGTTCCAGGGAAAGCATCAATATCAAAGGAGCATTCCTGGAGGTGGTAAGCGACATGTTGAGTTCTGTGGGAGTGATTATTGCGGGATGTATCATTTTGGCGACAGGATGGTTATACATTGACCCAATTATGAGCGCTGCCATTGGCCTTTTTATATTACCCCGGACCTATAATCTTTTAAAAGAGTCGGTGAATATCTTACTCGAAGCCGTACCTAAAGATATAGACTACAATGCAGTGAATAACCTATTTACTGCCAAGCCTGGTGTCATCAGTATTCATGATCTCCATATCTGGACACTTACTTCAGGTATGTATGCCTTAAGTGTGCATGTAATTATGGAACCCGAAACCTCACTTGAAGAGGCCAGCGAAATTTCACGGTCACTTAAAGAATTGCTGGCTACCAGATTTAAAATTAACCACACCACTATCGAAATACACATCGACAAAACAGAGGACGTTCTTAATAATATTTAATCCATGCGCCATATCATGAAAAAGATCAGATACAGGAAATTGAAACAAACCAGCGGCATAACCAAACTGCTATTTGCTATTTGCATGGCTGCAATTGTTTTTTTTCTTTTAAGGCTTACCAACATTGAAATGCAATGCCGCATGATCCTCGCATGGGATGCCTTCTGCCTTACTATGATCGCACTGAGTTGGGCTCTCTTCTTTTCAACCGGAGAAAAAGAACTCTGTGACGTCGTGGCTGTTCAGGATGAAGGATTAAAAGTAATTTTTACCATTGTGCTCGTTGCGCTTTGTTTCAGCGTATTTGCCACGTTGTTGCTTTTAAGCAGTCAGTCAGAACCTTACATGGATAAAATACTCTACATGACAATCACATTGTCGCCTGTGCTCTTATCATGGATACTATTGCACACCATTTTTACCATCCGGTATGCGCATCTGTATCACGATCATAATTCACTGGCAACAGGAAGCAATGTGGGCGGTATCAGTTTCCCTTCCAAAGAAGCCCCCGACTATGTAGACTTCGCTTACTTTTCTTTTGTGATCGGTATGACCTTCCAGGTCTCTGATGTGCAGGTTGAATCAAGGGTAATCAGGCGTTTTGTGCTGATGCACAGTCTTATTTCGTTTGTGTTTAATACGATAATAGTGGCTTTGACCATTAATACCATTGCGGGATTTGGCAAATAGTGTGTAAATAGTAAACAATTAAAAACAGGGAAAGTGAAAAAATATTTTTATTGTCTTGAAGCACTTATTGTTGTTTGTATTGCAACCAATGCGTATTCATTTTTTCACCATGCCTTTTTCAGGTCCGGATTTTCGACAACGGTAAACATGCTGACACCTTTAGCAGTATTTGTGTACTTGAGAATAGCATTTGTAAAAAACAAAAACGCAAAAAAAAAGCGGCGAACCGACTATGAAAAAATATTCAGCAAAAATTAGTAAGTTTTTTAAAGCCCTAGGGCCAGGGCTGATCACCGGTGCCAGTGATGACGATCCGTCGGGTATCGCCACCTATTCCCAGGCGGGCGCGAAATTCGGCCTTGCGACCCTATGGGCTTCGCTGATCACTTTCCCGCTGATGGCAGCGATCCAGGAAATGTGCGCCCGCATCGGCATTTTGACTTCGGTTGGATTGACCACAACACTTAAGAAACATTATTCCAAACCGATACTTTACCTGATGCTTCTCTTCAGTGTCCCAGCGATCATCCTAAATATTGGGGCAGATATCGCGGGCATGGGTGCGGTCGCAAACCTGATCTTTCCTTCGGTATCACCTCTTTTATTCAGCGTTTTGTTTACTGCGGTTCTGATTGTTATGATAGTCTACCTTCCTTACCAAAAGATCGTGTCTGTCCTGAAATACCTATGCCTTTCCTTGTTCCTATACATTGCTGTTCCGTTTTTTACGCACCCGGACTGGGGAGCAGTCCTTAAAAATACGTTTGTTCCTACCATCCATTTCAATAAAGAGTTTGTTGAAATACTTGTTGCTATTTTAGGTACAACCATATCGCCTTATCTTTTTTTCTGGCAGGTTACCATGGAAGCCGAAGACGTCAAATCTTCCAGGCAGCTCATACTCGCCAGAAATAGAATTGCCCGAAGGGATGAGGACACCAAAGTCTTAGAGGCAAAAACAAAAAACTTCCTCAGCCTGTTGATTGCTAAAATGCGGCTTGATGTAAACCTGGGAATGCTGCTGTCTAACCTGGTTATGTTTTTTATCATCCTTGCCACCGGCACCGCCCTGTTTGCCAATGGAATTACACAAATAGATACAGTAGAACAGGCGGCTAAGGCATTGGAGCCTGTGGCAGGAAAAGCTTCCTACCTGATATTTACCATTGGGGTAATCGGAACCGGCTTTCTTGCTATACCAGTCTTAAGTGGATCTCTCTCCTACATTGTATCTGAAACTTTTGGCTGGAAGGGAAACCTGGATGCAAAATTTTACCGGGCCAAATCCTTTTATATTGTTATCATCATTTCACTTTTACTCGGACTCTCCATTAACTACTTTGGTATCAGCCCAATCAAGGCACTGCTGTATACAGCCATTCTGTATGGATTAACTTCGCCTATACTGATAGCGATTGTCCTGCATATATCCAATAATAAGAAGATTATGAAAGAGAATACAAATGGTAAGCTATCCAACGTACTCGGATGGCTTACGCTGATAATAATGTCAGTTGCTGCTATTGCACTGATCTATTTACAGTTTTAAAAAAACGAGAGAAAATAAATAAACAAATGTTCAGTATTCTTATCGGAAGTTTTTTATTGAGTGTTTTACACGCCATTATTCCCAATCACTGGCTAGCAGTACTTGCCATAGGAAGAAGGGAAAAATGGTCGGCTGCTGAAACTTCCAAAGTGACCCTGGTGGCAGCACTGGCGCACGGGCTGAGCACGGTTGTCATTGGCCTCCTATTAGGGTTTCTGGGGAATTCAATGGCACAAAAGATCAATCATTTTACGCACCTGGTGGCCCCAATTATTTTCATCATACTTGGAACTTTCTTTATCTACCGTCACCACCGGCATAAACATTTTCAACTCTCGGATGTGCCGCAGAAAATTTATAGCAAAAATCGAATCATTATTGCGTTGGTACTAGCTATGTTTTTCTCGCCATGTATGGAAATCGAAGCTTATTTTCTGATGGCTGGCACCCAGTCACAATGGCTGGTGGTAATTATAGCTGCTATGTATGTAGTTATTACAGCCGCTGGCATGACATGGCTGGTGTCACGGGCATATAAGGGTTTGCTAAAACTTAACTGGCATGCATTGGAACATAATGCAGGCATCATTACAGGCATCACACTTATCATAACAGGTATACTATCATTTTTTATTTTTTAAATTTAATACCATGGCAAAAGATCGTTACAACACGCAGGATGATCAGCAAGCTGAAAAATCATCTGAACCGGAGGCGACAGAAAGAACTGCTGTACCATCCGGCAAACCGGAGAAACATAGCGAAGATGACGGGCATGATCACGGTGAAAAAAAACACACTGAAGACGACGGTCACGATCACGGGGATGAAGAGGAACATAGTGACGATGATGGGCATGATCATGGAGGAGCAGAAACGACGGGCTGGAAATCGCACTGGGATCTTCTGCTGGCGCTTGCGATATTAGCCGTATTGATGGTGCTCAAATTCGGGTTTAGATATGTTCCACCCCCATTGCCCGATCTTATCATAAACCTCGCAGCTTACCTGCTGGCAGGATGGCGCGTGCTGGATATGGCATGGCGCAAAGCGAAGCGGGCTGATTTTTTCAACGAATTTTTTCTCATGTCGGTTGCAACGATCGGTGCATTTATTATCGGTTCATACAGTGAAGGTGTTGCAGTCATGGTGTTCTATTGTATAGGGGAATGGTTCCAGGATGCAGCGGTCGCTAACGCCAAAAAAAGCATCAAGGCATTGCTGGATGTGCGCCCCGATAAAGTATCGGTGTTGCGTAACGGTAGCCCACTGGAAGTATCGCCCGCAGAAGTACTGGTCGGGGAATCCATACAGGCGAAACCGGGAGAAAAAGTAGCACTTGATGGTGAACTGATTTCTGAAAGCGCTTCGTTCAACACTGCAGCGCTCACTGGAGAAAGCAAGCCTGATACCAAACGCAAAGGCGAGGCAGTGCTGGCTGGTATGATCAACCTCAACGGTGTTGCTGAAATCAAAGTGACCGCGCTTTTCAAAGACAGTAAACTCAGCCGCATTCTTGAAATGGTGCAGGATGCAACCGCGCGTAAATCACAGACGCAACTCTTTATTTCAAAATTTGCCAAAGTATATACACCCATCGTATTCCTGCTCGCACTTGGCGTATGCCTGGTTCCCTACTTTTTTGTAGACAACTATATTTTTCAGACCTGGTTTTACCGTTCGTTGGTGTTCCTGGTCATCAGTTGCCCTTGCGCGCTGGTAGTATCCATTCCCTTGGGTTACTTTGGCGGTATCGGTCTTGCATCCAGGCACGGGATACTGTTCAAAGGCGGAAATTTCCTGGATGTCATGACAAAGATCAATACAATCGTCATGGATAAGACAGGCACACTGACCAAGGGTGTCTTCAAAGTACAGAAAATACAACCGCAGGATATGTCGGAAGACGAACTGGTAAAGTTGACTGCTGCTGTTGAAGCAAATTCTACCCACCCGGTTGCCAAAGCTGTTTCTGACTATGCAAAGGAGAAGGGGGACCTCGCAAAAGCAACGGATATCGAAGAGATAGCGGGCCACGGTCTGAAAGGCAAAGTGGATGGTAAAGAAGTGCTTGCGGGTAATGTTAAGCTGCTTAAAAAGTTTAATATCAGTTATCCCGCAGAAATTGAATCTATAGCAGATACCATTGTTACGGTGAGTGTGAACGGTAAATATGCCGGTTATATAACCATTGCTGACGAGATCAAAGAGGATGCAGCAGCCGCGGTCAAAGCCATGCATGAACTCAACATCAAAACAGTGATGCTATCCGGAGACAAGCAGGCTGTGGTAGACAATGTTGCTAAACAGATAGGTATTGATGAAGCATATGGAGATCTTTTACCGGAAGGGAAAGTAGAAAAGGTGCAGGCACTGAAAAACGAAGGCAGGCATATTGCATTTGCAGGTGATGGAGTTAACGATGCACCTGTGGTGGCGCTCGCAGATGCGGGTATTGCGATGGGAGGCCTGGGCAGTGATGCAACAATCGAAACAGCAGACGTGGTGATCCAGAACGATCAGCCGATGCGTATAGTGGTAGCGATAAAAATTGGAAAGATTACCCGCAAGATAGTATGGCAGAATATCATTCTGGCCATGGCTGTAAAAGTGATCGTGCTGATCCTGGGTGCCGGTGGTATTGCTACTTTATGGGAAGCCGTAATTGCAGACGTAGGTGTTGCTTTACTGGCGATCTTAAATGCAGTAAGAATACAGCGGATTAAATTTGACGACACGCAGCCGTGATAAACAATGGGCTAAAAGCAAAAAAAATGCGGGTATAAAACCCGCATTTTTTTGCCCATTACATAAAAATGAATTTAAGACATCAGGCTGGCCATACCCATAAGTGAAGCCAGTACGATTACGCATTTGTAACAATATGTTCTGTTCATTATAATTGATTTTAGTGGGTGTTAAAGATACGAAAGCAGGGCTGGTTGGATATGTTAAATCTGTACACCGTCAATGAATAAAAAAACTCGCTGCGCCTACGAGTACAAGCAATAGTGCCGTTATTTTTTTTTGACGTGTATTACCATGCTTCGCGTAAATCCTACCAGACCATTTGCTAGCCAGGAACGTTATCAGCAGTACCCCCGAAATATTAACCATAGCATAAAACATGGCGAGCAATAAGATATTATTAAAACCATAATCCGCGGCCGCGATAAAAAGATCATGCACTTCCAGGCAGGGAGAGAGCAGCATCATAAGGAAAATGCCCACCATCCATGCCTTGCCTGTGCGCTTTTCCTGTTCATAACTTTCATCTCTTCGTTCATTTTTATTGGCAACCAGGAAATAAGCAATGCCGAACAGGATAAGAACAATTGGTGCGGCGAGGTGAAGGTATGTCTCATAAGTATGGGAGAGTTTTGTTCCCGCTATTCCAAATGAAATACCCAACAGTAAAGTACCCATAACATGCGCACATGCACATATACATGCCATCAGCTCCAGGCGCTGCCGGGTCCAGTTTTCTGACCTGCTTAAGGCGGCTAAAGGAAGCCAGTGATTAGGTATAAGTGCCTGCATCAGAGCCAGCAGGCATGTGTTAATCAATAGTTGAAGCATTGCACTTATTTAATAGTGTTTAACGAGGCAAGCTTTGCTATTTCATTAGTGTTGTCTTTAATGAGCTTGACAGCGATATCCCGAAGATAAGAGTCCTTTCCTGTCTTAAGGTACGAACGGGCTATCATGATTTCACTTTTTTCAATGAGGACCGACATTTCAAGAGACAGTTGATCATCTGACCCTGAATGAGCCATTTTCTCAAAATCATTTTCCGACATGGGAATTTTATACAAAAGTTGATGGGGCTTTTGTACACTGGTGTCTTTGATTACAATTTTGGAAAGAGCACCAATTAATTTATAACTGCGTGAGATTATATCACTTGCTAACACGACTGGGCCTTCCCGGCCTCCTACCGATAGCTCAACATTTGCGATATCTATCAATGCCTTTCGATGTATAGTGATTAATTTGATAAAAGCAATCTCTGTATTTACTGCCTTTTCCGCATCTTTCAGCTCATGCGTTAGCTTGTCAGTAAAACCGATAATGGTTCCAATGTGATGCGAGGTGTCAGGCTTTTGATTTTTTGCTTTTATATCTGCAGTATCCGGCTCAGGCCCATGAATGTTGTGGTCCGACGTGTCGTGACAGGAAAACAAAAAGCCAACATATAAACATACAAGAAGCCCCCGGATCATGGCATTGTTTTTTTTACAAATTTACTATCTGTAAATATACCAATGTTAGTCCTGTTCAAATGGTTTAAATTTGAGAATATTTTTACGAAAGATCAGGCCTCTTTTACCCATTGATTCTCTATTTAGATTGCACATGAAACAGCAAACTGTTACTGTCATAGGCGCATTTCTATTTACTGCAGTAATTCTATTATTGGGCTATATTGCTTTTGGTTTTTGGACAGCGTTGATTTTTACCTCAGGTTTTCTTGGCGGTTATTTGTTGTGGATCTTCGTAACGGGAAAGCCATCCTTTGCTTCCCTACGTGTTCCGTTTTGGGTATCATTTTCTTTATTCATCGTACATAGAGTTGAAGAAAAGATTTACGGTTTTTTTGCCCGTCTTTCGGATATTACCGGCGTTCAAACACCCGCTATTTCTTCGTGGCCTGTAATACTGCTCGTGCTGGTTTCTGTAGGTGCCTGGATTACCATTCCAGTTCTTGTAAAAAAGGGTTATGCATTTGGTTATTATTTAGCATGGACATTTTTTGCGGCTATGGGAATTACAGAGCTTGCCCATTTTATTTTTCCTTTTTTTACCGGACAACCGTACGGATATTTCCCTGGGATGGCCAGTGTTTTGCTACTCGCACCTGTTGCCTGGTGGGGAATGTACAGGCTTTCACGGAAAAATCAATGATCCAAGTGATCAACAATTGTTGATTCATTTTTTAATAGTGAGGAAACCACCCTGTTACACGGTAATTAAAATTGACATACAATGGGAATAGAACTTGAATTAATTATTTTGCTCATCATACAAGCTTTTGCAAATTCATTTTTTGCCAAATTTGAAATTGAAACTCCTGCCTGGAAGAAACTCCTGAAATGGTTGCTGATCGATACGATAACCCTTGGGCTGTATTACATTATTGGCCACTATGCAATTATTCTCCCTTTTGTATTAATTGCAGCTGGAACTATTATTCATTTTAGAATCTGCCGCAAGAATGGCATAGATCCATTGAATGCCACCCCACGCAAAAAATATTATAATCTTAGGGGATGGAATTGGGTCGAGTAAAATGAGATCACTTAATCTACAGTTTTGCCGAAAGTCAATTCTTGCCGCCTGCGCCGTAATGTAATTTCTATTGCGCTTTAAAATCCGTAGCTATACTAATCTGGATCATTTATACATCTCATAAGAAACACCCAACATTTTTTTGCCGTCATAAAATGCAGAACTGTACAAATTACCTTTTCGATAAATGAGAGATAAGTACGGGTCATGCACTTTGTTTAAATCGTTGTGCACCGCTTTAGCATCTTTATTAAATCCTGTTTGAGATATATAAAACATCAATTCAACCGCTTTGTTTTTAGTAAGTGTTTCTTTTTCATTCCATGAAACGTATGCAAGGATTTTGTTCCTGACTTCTACACTGTCTGGTAGGTCAATATGTCCATCAAGGAGGAAATGTTTAACAGGAAGCGAATCAACCGATGAGACTGTCAAATGACTTCCGCCAGGATCAATCGGAAAGATCTCAAATTGAGTATACTGCGAATCGCAGGCATTCAGAAAGCCCAAAGTTAATCCTATAAAAAAAAGCGAAAATATATTTTTAAGCATGCTGTAGATTTCTAAAACAAGGTAATAGTAAAAAAAATAACTGTAAAATTGCGAAGAACTTTAACCTGCGTGGGAAATAAAAGAAAAAATGGAAAAATTACTCTTGGCTACCGAGCCCGAAGACTAATTTCCATTGCTGCAATATGGCACCTAATAAGAGGGCTTAAAAATAAGTCGAGAATCCGAATTGAAATCCTGCCAGCCTGGATGGAGGATTACCTAAAAGATCTGTTTGCCAGTTATAGCGATAGTTAAACCTGAAAACTGTTTGCGGTGTCGGCCGCCAGCTGATGGCGGGAACAACTGAATAAATATGATCTGCAATATTATCCCCAGTTGAGATAAATTTTCCTTTATTCCAATCCACATGTTCTAACCTGATCGCTGCGTTGATAACAGATTTTTCAAAACCAAAAAGTGATCTTGAATATACGGGTTGAACAATATCCAGGAATCCACCTTGTTGCGCGCGCCCAAACTGCTCAGTATAGGTGTTGGGAACATCTACCGAAACCCATGCCCATTCACCATTGATGAATGTTTTTGTTTTGGAAAGTGTTGTGTTGAAATCAATCGCATACACATTTACGTTTCTTTTTTTGTCGAGGATAAGGCCGTCGTCCTGGAACTTATTGTAAACGCCACCCATATAAGAAAGTCCGATCTCTCCAATGCGGTTGTTACGCAGGGCAAATTTTGCAGTAAGCAACGGCACACCATTAAAAGATTCTTCAAACCTGTCGGGGTTTTCCTTTGCTGCAGGCAGATAAGTTTTGTTCTGCCCATTCGATATGATGCTTTCATCAAACCCGTTTGTTAAATAAAGTTCGTAACCATATACCCAATCTTTGCTGTATTTTTTTCCATATACGCCGAATCCAACATTACTCCAGGTAGCGGGCAGCATCTGTGTAGCAGAAATCGGACGGTCAACAAATTCCCATTTGGGGCCATCGTGGTTCTGGTTAAAAGAACCGATGGGGTTCATGACCACGCCACCGCGGAAATTTAAAAGGGGTGCCAGTTCAAAATCGATAGATGCAAATTCTATATTGATCTCTTTGGTTCCATCTTCGAATTCGATCTCGGAAAGAAATTTTAGTCTTTTGGAAATGGAAGAGGCAACAAACAATGTGAGCCTTCTCATCTGGAACTGGTGGCCCTCGCTGATACCATTTTCATTCAGGTATTGATAATTGGCTTCTACATATCCTCCCAACGAAACAGGCAGCTTACCGGCAGCGAGCAACGGCCTGTTGTACACGGCATCCATATTCAATAACATCCTTGAAGTATCGGTAACAGGTTTCCGTAACAGGACCGGGTCTATTTGCGCAAATCCTTTGCAAATACTCAAAGCCAGCAGAAATAATATCGCGAGATTTTTCATGATTGTTTTCTTAGGTCGATGAATATGTCGCTGTTAGTAACCTGTATGGGGAAACTGCGTAAGGAATTATCTGCGGGACCATTGGTAGCGATGCCCTTGTTGTTGAAGGCGCTTCCATGGGCAGGGCATTGCAGCGAATCGCCGGATGCCTGCAATTCTGTTCCCTGGTGTGTGCAACGCATCCACAAGGCAGAATATTCCTGGTCGCTGAAACGGTACACATAGATGGGGTATTGCAGCGTATCATTTCTTATGATGATAAAAGAGCGGTATGCCGGTGTTCCCTTCTGGTTAAAATTGAAATCATTTTTACTGATCCTTACTCCATCGTTGCTGATGTTGCCCGCAATAAAATGTGTTACGCCACATGATGAAAGCACAGAAGCCATAGCCGTCATTGATAAGCAGGCCGTGCACGCTTTAACGATAAAATCCTTCCTGTCCATTTCTCTTTTTATAATGATTCTAAAAACTGTATCAGTTTCGCTTTATCTGACGCGTTAAGCTGTTGAAATTTAGTTTTACTCTGTGAGGCTTCACCACCATGAAATGAAACGGCTTCTTCGATACTTTTCGCTCTTCCATCGTGCAACAGGAATACTTTACCGCCCTGCGAATTTTTTGATAGGCCCAATCCCCAAAGCGGAGGCGTTCTCCATTCGGCTGGCATAGCTGTTCCTTCAGTATAACCGTCATTTAACGATGGTCCCATATCATGCAATAAGAGATCGGTGTAAGGAAAAATTGTTTTATTAGCTAATGCTGCGATAGTTGAAGGGCCTGTTTGCATTTGCGGTGTATGGCATTTGCCACATGAAATATTGGTAAAAATCTGTTTACCCGCTATTACATCCGCATTGTTCTGATCCCGCTGTATCGGCGCTTTGAGGGTTTTCAGATAAAAGATCACATCCAGTACTTTTTGATTGGAGATCTCCGGATCGATCTGTAGTCCATTATATGTGTTGTAAGATTCATAGGACGAGTTCACACCCATATCCTGGTTGTATGCGTTCGCTGTTTGCTGTTGAAGATCATAAACTGCTGCTTTTTTACCGAAGCGGCCAATATATCTTCCGTTACGCTCAATCGTTCCTGGGCGTGATAAACAGTACACGGGAATATGTATCCAGTTGGGTCTTCCGGATATACCGTCGCCATCTGCATCCAGTTCATCTGATAAACCAAGAAGGGTAGCATCAGGCACCGCTTCCAGTAATCCAAGTCCCGTATTGGCGGGAGGTGTAAAACTGGAAAAAGTTGCGCCTGTTGGAATCGTTTCAGGCTGAATGCCGGGTAGGGCCCTCGATTGTAATTGCGGGCCTCCCAGATGTAAGAATTTGTTTCCAAGTGTATCGCTCTGTCCGAAACGTGTGAGCGTGGTAAAGGGATGTCCTTTTCCATCGCCCGCGTGACATGAACCGCAGGAGGTGGCTACAAAGGTTGGCCCCAGCCCATTAGAACTGGTGAAAATATCATCATTAAAGGCAATGTCCCCACGCAGGAAAGCCTGGTTTTGTTCGCCGCTCAGACCTTCAACAGGCCCGTCCAGCACACTATCATCTGCGGGAAGGCCTGGCAATAGCTTATTGCAGGATACCGTGACCACAACAGATCCCAGTAACATGGTGATCAATAAAATTTGCCTTTTACCCATCCGTAATTTTGGCTAAAGGTAAAATATATTTGGTTATGCCAAAATATATTTTTAGACGAGCCTAATAATTATGTTTTAGAATTAGGTGTATCTTTCGGTTATGAAGTCTGCAACTCTTTTGAGTTTTACGGAAGAAAATTACCTTAAGGCCATTTATTCCCTTACGCAAAAGCATGGCTCGCCGGAAACATCTACAAGTCATATTGCGGAACAGCTATCCACCAAGCCGTCTACCGTCACAGATATGCTAAGGAAGCTTGCTGATAAGAAACTGATAGCATATGAAAAGTACAGAAAGATTGAATTAACCAAATCCGGCAAGCAGCTCGCAATTCTGGTAATAAGAAAACATAGGCTATGGGAAGTTTTCCTGCATGAAAAATTACAATTCGGCTGGGATGAGGTTCACGAAATAGCTGAACAACTGGAACATATTCAATCAGAAGAATTAATCACCAGGCTGGAAAGGTTTTTGGGGTTCCCGAAGTTTGACCCACACGGAGACCCGATACCTTCTGCAAATGGTGAACTACACGCAGGTCAAAGAATTACATTATCTGATGTACAAATTAATAAAAGCTGCGAGGTAGTTGGCGTAAACGATAGTTCTGCTGTTTTTCTTAAATACTTACAACAGGTTGATATTGGAATCGGTACTAAAATAAAGGTATTGGAGAAGATCTCTTTTGATGGATCCATGGCCATAAGCTTGCCCAGGAAAGTAAGCATTTCGGTATCAAAGAAGTTTGCGGACAATCTCATGGTAATTCTTTAAATAGTATCAGTTTGATAAGGCTGGTATATTAGCAAGACATTAAGTATTAAAAAGTATCAATTAGGCTATTTAAGTAGCCTAATTAATGTAAATTGCGACAGTTGATTAGCTTAATTTACAAAAAATGGATATTTCCAGAGTTATTCAGGAGCAAATAGAAGCCAAAATTGGCCTTCAGAAAGTAATCATGCTGTACGGTACCCGCCGTACGGGAAAGACGACGATTATTGAAAATATTGTCCAAAAATATGGCGATGAAGCCTTATTGCTGCAAGGTGAGGATATGCAGGTAGCTGAGCTTTTGCAAAAAAGAACAGTAGCTAATTACAAGCAGCTAACAGCAGGAAAAAAGATCATAGTTTTAGATGAAGCGCAGGTCGTGCCGGAGATAGGCAAAATTTTAAAACTAATGATCGATTCTGTAAAAGGTATAACGGTGATCGCAACGGGTAGTAGTAGCTTCGACCTAGTATATTCTACCGGTGAACCTCTTGTCGGGCGCAACCTCGTATATTACCTTTATCCCATTGCGCAGGTAGAACTCTCGGCTACGCAAGATTACCTTACTACCGTAAGAAACCTGGAACAACGGTTGATCCATGGAAGCTATCCGGAATTATGGCATATTGATAAACCACAGGAACAGGAAAACTATTTGAAACAAATGGTAAGCAGCTACCTTTTAAAAGACCTGTTGACGATGGAGAATATAAAAGGGGCTGATGTTTTATACAAGTTGCTACAAATGCTGGCATGGCAGATAGGAAGCCAGGTTAGTACCGTCGAATTAGCCAACAACCTGCAGCTAAATAAAGGAACAGTCGAGAGGTATCTTGATCTGTTAAGTAAAGTATTTATTATTTATCCATTAACGGGATATAGCAACAACCTTCGCAAAGAAATTACAAAAAGCAAGAAATGGTATTTTTTTGACAACGGTATCCGAAATGCGCTGATCGGTAATTTCAATCCTTTGGAACTGCGCAATGATATAGGCCAGTTATGGGAACAATATATTTTAAGCGAACGGATAAAATACAATAGTTACAGGAACTACCAACCACAGTATTTTTTCTGGAGAACTTATGACGGCCAGGAAATCGATTTAATCGAATTGAATAATGGGCAATTACAGGCCATTGAATGTAAATGGAAAGCAGCAAAAGCGAAAAAGCCAGTGGCCTTTGCTAAGGCATACCCGGAAGCAAGCTTTGCTGTTGTCGATCAGGACAATTACCTGGAATGGATCACAGGTAAAATATGAATGGTTGGTTTAAATAGTTAATGTTACAATGGACTATCCAAAAAAGTACTTTTGCAACGCCTTATTAAGTTGTTGATAGGTTGGATCATCTCTGTCTATATCTCCCCGTACCCTGTAATATTGCTTTTCTGCAGCCTCTATTTTGGATTGATTGAAGGGCACAAAATTGAGTAATAAATGAGCGATATCAATATTATCCATTTTGGTAAATAGGGGTTCGCCCTGCTGGTGCTTATTTGTGTCTTTGGACTTAACTTCCTTTTGCAATTCTTTTAATACCTGGAACAGCCCGATTAACTTATCCTTCAAATGAATATTTGAAAGTTTGATTGATCCTGTTTGTTGTTGGTCAGCCAATCTGCCATCAACCTGATCCATGATCTTTTCAACAATAGGTTGTACTTTTTCGCTTACTCTGTCAGCCAGCCTATCTAAATGCGCATCATCAAATGCATTAGAATTATTCGACCCTTGCAATTCATTTTTTACAAGCACCGTTAAATCGTTACGCACAAACTGATTATACATTAATTGTTTACGTGAGTCGCTAACATCATTTATTTTCTTTTCGACCCATTCCAGGCTCAGGTTCATAATTGATCGCCACTTGATAATGTTGGATGTTTTGGAATTAGTTCCCAAACGATCAATCCGGTGCCGCAGTTCAAGCTGAAGAAAATTTAGAAAGGCCGGTTGATCAGGATAGAGATCATAATGCGTACTTATATACCGGATTGCATCCGCAGCATTATAGGCAAACAACTTGGTAAAAATGAAATTATAATACTGTTCTGCATAAGGCTCCTTTGGAAAATTAAGCAGGAAACTCTCTTGCTGATAAGGACCAATTACATAATTAAAATAAGGGATGAACGCTCCTTTTTTCCGGCTGTAATTATTTTCATACCCGGAAATCAGCATCATATTCCGGAATGCCATGCTATTCATCAGGAAGCTACGTATGGACATAGGATCAGGTATTTTTTAAACTTTCAAATAAAGCATTTTCTCCATGACCTTCATATTTCAGGAGGGTTCTAATATCAGAATGTTGTGTTATTTTTTGAATTACCGTCATAGGGACACCCTTTTCAAGCATCAAGGTTACAAAAGTACGCCTTGCCATGTGTGATGACATGAAATCATGTTTAGGCTGCCGGATCTGAACTTCTGTAACACCGCTAAAACGGATTATGCGAACGGGTGTATCAATCTTGACAAGCTTACCGATATCTTTTAAATATTCATTGAATTTCTGGTTAGAGATTTCCGGGAACAGGTAATTGAACTTTTTTAGTATTGGCAAAGCGTTCGCGATAAAACCGGTAAAGGGAACAATGGTATTCTTCTTTGTTTTAATAGAAACGAAGTTCCATTTCTTACCATCGAAATCATCTGGATTGAATCGCATGATGTCGGAGAAACGCTGGCCGGTAAAGCAGCCAAAGCAAAATAGATCACGCACTCTTTCAAGTTTTTGATTTTCGGAAAGATCAAAATTGAGAATTTTAAACAACTCATCCTCTGTTAGTGCTACAATTTCATTTTTACTTTTTCGCTTGATCTGGGTTTTGATCTTGGTAAATCCCGCCGCATTGCTGTGATATTTATTTTCATAAGCCCATTGCAAAAAAGATTTCAGCGTAGCACAATATTTGGCTATCGTGTCATTTAATAACCCCCTTTCTTCTTTATAAGGATTTTCTTTTCCTAAAAGGAATTTCTCATAATCATTGAAGAATGTCTGGTTAAAACTCTGGAAGGTTAATATAACTTTTTTGGTATCCTCATAATCATCCAGACTCTTAAAGATGGTCCGGTATTCTTTGAGTGTACCTTCTGTTAATACGCGTTGTTTTTTTATTTGAAAATCGGCTCTTGCCTTAGTAAGTGAATTTGCCTTTGCCGTAGTTTTACCATTGATAGCGGTGCTAAGCATTTTCTGAATTGCAGATAGATCCAATGCTGCCTGGTCATCATCCTTCAGTTTACTGAATTGTTTAAGAAGTGTATTAGATAAAGTATCCAGTTCGTTGTTTAATTCCAGGCTCCCACGGGTAGTGCTTTTATATTTGCCCTTCTTAAAGTCCCACTGTTCCGGTAATATCCGGAAGTTGGTCTTTATTTTAATTCTTGATCCTCTTTCAAATGTAAAAAACAGGTAAAGTGCGGTGGGCTTATCGTTTAAAATATTCTTTGGATATGGTTTATTACCAGCAGAACAGTCTGCGACAACTTGTTTTACTTTCTCTTTTGCTACCTCTTGTGAAAAGGGTTTGTCCAGATAATAATTGATGAATGCCATAGGTTCAAAGTTATGAGGAATCGAACCTATTTCGGACAGATTTCGGACAGATTTTCTTAATTTAGATAACTATTATTTTAGTTATATTTAACTTTTGAAATATTAAATTAGGTTAAGATCAGTTAGTTAAGTACATATATAAATTAAAAATAATTAAATAAAACAAGGCGGTTCGATTCCTGTCTTCCCGACCAAAAGAGCTCTAAGCAATTAGAGCTCTTTTTTATTTGAGATAAAAGAGTGTAGGTAGCGCATCCCGCTTTGCAGCGGGAGGGTCGCAGGTTCGAATCCTGTCTTCCCGACCAAAAGAGCTCTAAGCAATTAGAGCTCTTTTTTATTTGAGATAAAAGAGCGTAGGTAGCGCATCCCGCTTTGCAGCGGGAGGGTCGCAGGTTCGAATCCTGTCTTCCCGACCAAAAGAGCTCTAAGCAATTAGAGCTCTTTTTTATTTGATTGTAGGAATGGTCTTGAAAACTAAGCTGCGGTTCCTGAATACTGTTTTATTGAATTCAGTTCTTTCTCCATTTGCCTTTTTCCATCTTCAATATCAAAATCATCCTGTAAGCCAAGCCAGAATTTTGCAGAATTATTGAAGTACCTGGAAAGCCTGAGTGCAGTGTCTGCAGTAATGCGTCTTCTGCATTTTATAATTTCCGAAATCCGTGTTTGCGGAATTCCGATATCTTTTGAAAGACGGTAAGCAGTAATTCCCAGAGGAGTTAAAAACTCTTCTGCCAGCACTTCTCCCGGATGTATGTTTCTCAAATTTTTCATGTTGAATTCTTTAGTGGTAATCAATTATTTCAACCTTTTCGGCATTACCATTGTTCCAAATGAAAATGATGCGCCACTGATTATTAATTCTTATTGAATAGTAGTTTTTATATTCCCCTTTTAGTTTTTCCAGTCTGTTAGATGGAGGAATCTGCAAGTCATTTATGTTTTGCGAGTTATTCAACATTCTTAATTTCCGTCTTGCTGCCTCCTGTATTTCCGGCGGCAGGCTTTTTACCCTTTCCCCTTCCCAAATTTTGCCAGTATCCTTATCTCTAAATGAAACAATCATAATATCGTTACGCGTTACTAACGTTAAAGGTATGCAATATTGCAAATATTCCAAAATCTTTCAAAATCAGGTTAGAACATGCAGTAATAATCCCGACCAAAAGAGCTCTAAGCAATTAGGGCTCTTTTTTATTTTGAGGATCCATAAGGAATGTGCATTCTGATAGAGATAAGCCGGTATGTTAAATGACAGCAGAATGACAATTGCGTAGCGAGGGTAAAACATCTTTGCGACTTTAATCAAGACAACTGTTATGAGATCAATAGGGATACTTTTTTTTATTTTGCTATTCATTACTGCAAGTGCACAACAAAACGAAACCGAATTAAATCCGGTAACAGTTACTGCTTCCTTTAAGCCGGAACTTGTTTCAAGAACCGGCAGAAATATCATTACCATCAGCGGAGCCTATTTTAGTCAACTGCCTGTTCATTCTGTTGATGAACTATTGCGGTATATACCAGGGGTAGAAGTACAATCAAGAGGACCCATGGGTGCGCAAAGTGATGTGGTTATACGTGGTGGCACTTTTCAGCAGGTGCTAATCATATTGGATGGACTTCGCCTGAACGATCCCAATACCGGGCATTTTAATAGTTATGTTCCTATTGCCCCGGCAGAAATAGACCACATTGAAGTGTTGAAAGGCGCTGCTTCTGCTGTTTATGGTTCGGAAGCGGTTGGCGGGGTGATCCATATAATTACCAAAACATTTTCTGCCCAGATGAAAGGGAACAAAAAGCAATTTGCAGCGCAGGGTACTGCCGGACAGTATGGTTTATGGACCATTAATGCCGGCGGATTTTATCAGCATAACAATACTGCTGTTAGCGGAGGGATACTTACCAATAATACTGATGGGCAGATACAAAGAGGAACAAGAGGCTTTTTTAATAACAGTACTGCATCTGTTTCTTTAAGTCATTATTTCAATTCAAACTGGCGTTTGTTGGTAAGAACAGCATATGACAGAAGAAAATTTGGTGCACAGAATTTTTATACCACTTTTAAATCTGATACAGCCTCTGAATCTGTATCAACTTACTGGAATCAGGCCAGTTTGTTATACCAAAAAGATAAAAACAAATTCGTTCTCGATGCCGGATATAAAAAGGCAACAGATGAGTATGCATTTAATGCCGGGGCGCTGCCAAATAAAAACATCTCTACTTTGTTTCAGGCATCCTCACGTTATGAATATCAATTTTCGTTAAATACAGGTTTAGTAACTGGTGTGCAGTTTCAGGATAGGGCCATTACTTCCAACGACAGGGGAGATCATCATTTAAAACAGGCTGAGGGTTTTGTAATATTAAATCAGGGAATTGGAAACAATCTATCCGTGTCGCCCGCTCTCCGGTTAGATTACACAGAGAACAGCGGCACAGAGCTGGTGCCTCAACTGAATGTCTCTTATAAAATAAGCAACCTGCAGATAAGAGGCAGTGCGGGTAAAACCATACGTCAGGCTGATTTTACAGAACGTTACAATAATTATAATAAAACACTGGTAACAAGCGGCAGTATTGGTAACCCCAATCTTGAAGCGGAACGTTCGTTCAGTTATGAAGCCGGTGTGGATCTGTTTGTACAAAAAGAATTGAAAATATCTGCCGGAATTTTCATGAGAGACCAGCAAAAACTGATCGACTGGATCACAACAGCATACAATGAAATACCAAGGAAAGATAATTTATCTCCTGCAGGCACTTATGCACTGGCAAAAAATATTGCTCAGGTAAATACCAGTGGACTTGAAGCAGATATTCAATACAACAAATCATTTCGTAATCAACAGCGTCTTTTTTCCACAGTGGGGTTTGTTTGGCTGGATAGTAAAAGTAGTGATGGGGTTACTTCGTTCTATGTTTCATCGCATGCAAAGTTTCTGGCAAATTTTAATGTTACTTATTCAAATCAATGGTTTAGCATCAGTGCAAACGGAATATATAAAAACAGAGGAGCACAAACTGCTTCTGCTATAAATGCAACGCTTTCACAGAATTACTTTTTGCTGAACACGAAAGCTGAAGTGTTTCTTATCAAGAATAAAGCATGCCTTTTTGTTGAATCGGATAATATATTCAATACAAAATACAGCGACCTGTTAGGCGCCGCAATGCCTGGCAGGTGGATGATGGCGGGTTTTAAATTTCAATGTACACAAATAAAATAATGCCTGGATCAATCCAGTAATTGATCCAGGCACGAATAAAAAAAGTCTCCAATAAACAGGAGACTTTTTTATTAACTTGATAAGCCAGGGAGGATATTGGATCCTAACTTTTCATTTTTTTTCTTAATACAAAGTTGAACTATTAGTGGTGCGCATTAAATAGACTATATGATAGTACTTCGGTAGTAAGGATACTAACCATTACTTTTAAATTTGGAAAAGTGCGGATGTATGCGGGATAAGAAGAATTGATCTGCCACAGATTCACAGATTGTCACAGAAAAATCACAAGCAATCGGCGGCGAAGGAAATAATTGCGAAGTTTTATATCATTTACCGGAGCTCGTTAACATTGAAATCATTATTGCAATAGATCCTATTGATAAGTTCCGGCAACTTTTCGTAATCGTGGTATTTGTCTAAAAACACATCGGCGCCCATGCTCAGATAGTGCCTTTCGTAACGGGCATCCGGGTTGTTACTTAAAATGATAACTTTTACAGTGGTGTCCCCGTTTTTTATTTTTTTCAGCAGATCAATAGACTTATGCTCAGGCAAACAACTGTCGAGCAATACTATTTTTGGCTTAATATCTTCCAGTAATAGCAGCGCCTCCTCAAAGCCGGCTGCTTTAAAAATAGTTTTAGGGTGCTCAATTTCTGAAACTATTTGAACAAGCCGATCCAGAACTTCAGTGGATCTTTCAATTATTAAGATCATTGTGATATGCTTTCTTGGTGAAAAGATTTTCCCTTTGCGGGATATGCTTATCAGTAGGAAATGGAGGGGGAGGTACTTTCTCTGCTGTAAAGAGACTTTAAATGAGAATAAATACAAATAGAATAAACAACTACATCCCGGTAGTAGTTATTCTACCGGGCTACTTCCGCAACTTTTTATAAAGCCATTTCCGGTATGATGTGGTGTGAAATGGCATACCTGGTTAGTTCTGCATTAGAATCAACCAAAAGCTTCTGCATGATCTTTTTGCGGTAAGAACTTACTGTTGTGAGCGCAATCGAGAGTGATTGAGCTATCTGTGTAGTCGTCTTTCCCAAGGCCAATTGTTTAAGGATCTCAACCTCTTTACCTGTAAGTTTTTTATGCGGATTTGTTTCTGTTTCAAGCTGCTTTAAAATTCTTTCTGCGATTCCTGTGCTGATGTATTTTTTTCCTGCGGTGATCTGCCGAATGGCTTTGATCAACTCCTCCGGCGCTGTTCCCTTGTTAAGGTAACCAGCTGCTCCTGACTTTAAAACCCGTACTGCATATAGCTCTTCTGGATATACGCTTAAGATCAGAACCGGTAAATCGGGCTTCATTAATTTGATCATTGCTAAAGCCTCGATGCCGTTTTTGCCGGGCATATTCAGGTCGGAGATCACAAGGTTCCAATCGTGAAGGGCTACTTCTTTTAACAGTGCTTCGCCATTGTCTACTTCCATTATCTCCGCATAGGGGTATTCGTCGCCCAGAATCCTCGCAACTCCCTTGCGTAGCAGGCTGTGGTCGTCGGCAATAATTATCCGGTCCATTTTTTTTATAGCAAAGGACCGACAATAGAAAAGGATTGGCAATAGAACTGCCTGTTTTAATTGGATAGTGGTTGTACTACTGCATGTATAGATATCTATAGTTACGCGTCAATATCAGAGATAATATGATGCGAAATAGCATAGCGGGTAAGCTCTGAATTGGTGGTTAAATTGAGTTTGCTTAAAATTCTGCTGCGATGCGTGCTTACTGTTGTTAATGCTAATGAAAGCGATTCGGCAATCTGTGTAATGGTTTTACCTATGGCCAGTAATTTGAAGATCTCAAATTCTTTATTGGTTAGTAACTCGTGTGGTTGTTTTTCTGTATCTACCTGTGTCAGTAATTTTTCTGCTATTTCCGGTGTGATATATTTTCTACCCAATGAGATGCGCTGAATAGCGGTGATCAGCTCCTCGGGGGCCGAATTCTTATTCAGGTAACCCGATCCACCTGCCTTCAAAACCCTTACTGCATATAACTCTTCCGGGTAAATGCTCAGGATTAATACGGGTAATTGCGGCTTTATTAATTTGATCTGTTCCAGTGCTTCCAGTCCGCTTCTGCCCGGCATATCAAGATCTGAGATCACGAGGTCCCAGTCGTGCAGGGTTACTTCTTTTACCAACGATTCGCCATCAGCCACTTCGGTTATTTCTGCAGATGGGTATTCATCTTTCAGTATCTGGATAAGCCCCCTCCTGATAAAGCTGTGGTCATCTGCTAATATGATGCGTTTCATTTCTACTATGGTTAATTTATTTTATCAATGGCAATCTAACGTGGATTCTGGTTCCTTTCCCAATCGCAGATACCAATTCGAATTCTCCGTGTAAAGCACGAACCCTTTCTTTCATGCCTAAGATACCATAGGGTTGTCTTGATTTGGAATGTTCTGCTTCGGGGTCAAACCCTTTGCCGTTATCTTCAATCGTAACATCGATATGATTGTCTGCAATTTGAATGTAAGTTACTACTTTATTAGCCTCCGCGTAGCGGGTGATATTAGTTAGTGCTTCCTGAAATATCCGGAAAAGACAGGTTGAAACCTGTTCCGGTAAGTTAAGTTCTCTTTCTGCCGTGATCAGTTCAAGTGGGATGCCGGTGTTTGCCGTAAACTGTTTGGAATGCCACTGCATCGCATCCAGCAGGCCATGATCGTCAAGGATAGTCGGGCGTAATTCGTTTAATATTTTTCTGAGTGCCACATTACTGCCATCGAGCAGCTCTAATACACCCTTTAGCTTTTCTTTGACAATGGGGCTGTCTTCGGAGGTTTTTTTATTGATCCAGGCAAGATCCATTTTCATGGCAGTAAGCTGCTGACCCAGTTCATCGTGCAATTCGCGGCCAATTCTTTTTCGCTCTTCCTCGCGGATGGTTTGGAGGTAGGTGGTGAGCTCCTGTAATTGTTTTGATGTTTTGTTGATCTCCAGCTGGGTATTTTTAAGATCAGTAATGTCCTGTGTGGTCCCGTTTATTCTTACCGGGGCGCTTTTTTTATCGGTTATCAATTCTCCAGTTGCTAACATATATCGGACACTGCCATCTTTTCTGATAAGTCTGAATTCAAATCTTCCGGAAGCTTTTTTATGTGCAAGGGTACTCCCGAAAATATCCTTTACTGATTGTCTGTCTTCTGGATGTATTCTTTCAAAAAAAGATTCGAGTGATATTGCCTTTTCTCCCAATGTTTCTTCGAAAAGATAGTACATCTCATCAGACCAGTAATTTGTTTTGTGCACCAGGTCAATTTCCCAATAACCTATCTGTGCAATTTTTTGAGAGAGTTTTAATTGGTCAATGGTGCTTGCAATTTTTTCTTCAGCTTTTTTACGTTCAGTAATATCCGTGATGGTGCCAACATAGCCAACAATTCTGTTGTTGGAATCTAACTCCGGCAATGATTGTGCCATTACCCATTTAATGTTACCATCGGGGTGCCTGAACCGAAATTCGAATACTGCAAGTTTGCCATCCTGACTTACTTTGAGCCAGTTATTGGCTAAGTAGTCCCTGTCATCTTCATGTATTGCAACTAACCACCCATTTCCAAGTGCATCAATACGGGGCAACCCGGCAATCTCGCTCCAGCGTGGGTTTACGTAAGTTACCAGGCCTTCTTTATTGGTATGGAAAATGCCAACAGGGGCTACTTCTGAAAGTTTTTGGTAACGCCTTTCGCTTTTAAGCACAGACTCTTCCGCTTTTTTACGGATAGCTTCTTTGTCAGAAACTTCGAGCGTAAATGAAATATCTGCGGTTATTTTTTCAAGCAGATCAATCTCTTCTGTATCAAAAAAGTTTTTTGTATCTGCATATAAAGTGAATGTTCCGATTACCCTGTTATATTTTTTGATTGGTAAAGAGATGGAAGAGTGATAGCTTCTTTTTAAGGCTTCCTCACACCAGGGCGCCATTCTGCTATCGGTTTCTATATCATTGCAGAATGAGGGCTTACCTTCTTTTATAGCAGTTCCGACTGGCCCCTTTCCTTCGGGCGATTTTTTATCGGCAATAATTTTGATCACCTGTAAGTAATCCAGATCCAATCCATCATACATAACCGGATTTACATGCATGGTCTTTTCATCAAGTAGTCCAACCCAGGCCATCCTGAATTTTCCAACTTCAATAGCTATTTTACAGGCTTCTTTGAAAAGGGTTTGTTCGTCCTGTGTCCGGATAATCATCTCGTTAACATCACTGATGAAGTGGTATAATCGATTTGTCTTTGAGAGTTTTTCTTCTGTTACTTTTTTTTGTGTAATATCCCTGAAATAAACAGAAACACCATCGGTTGAGGGGTAGATATGATTTTCGAGCCAGAGATTATTTTCAGGATGCCATTGGACATTTGTAACATACTGTTGTGTTTCCAGCGCCTTATGAAATGCTTTGGTACTTTCTTCATTGAAAACTTTTGGGCACTTTTTCCATAGGTTTTTGCCAATGATCTTATCCTGGTTACAATGCAGCAGATCCGCCGCTTTTGTATTAAGGAACATAAAATTCCAATTGGTATCAAGGGCTAAAAAACCTACATCAACCCTGTTGAAGATATGGGTAAGCTCTGTTGTTCTGTTCCCTAACTGGTTTTCTGATTCCATTTTGAATTTGTTCAGTCTATCTTCTTCTCTGTTTTCAGTGATGCCTTTTTTTACTGCAACTTGTTTTAACCGTGCAGAAACAGGAGTTGTTTGGGGAGATGTTAGAGGTTTTGATAACTGCTTTTTCATGCAAAAAGCGTTTGGCACTTAAAGTTAACCTTAAAATGGCAAAAATTGAAATATAACCATTGGTTATACATGTTCTATATAGTTGATCAGGATCAGGTCTTTAATCAGTTAAATTATTCAAAAAAAACTCCATTTGAGCATTCCACAGGTATTGGTTAGATTAGCTATTTGCAGGGAACTGCAGGTTAATTTCTAAACTTATCAGAAAACGCATGTACGATATCTGTTGCATTGGTCATATTACATTAGATAAAATTGTTACCCCTCATTCGGTAGCGGAAATGGCCGGCGGCACTTCATTTTATTTTTCGAATGCCATCTGCCAAATGGGTATTAACTATATGATGGTAACAAGCCTGGCAGAAACAGAGTTTCGATTTGTGACTGATCTGCGTAGCAAAGGAATAAATGTGGAAGTTTTGCCGGGTACTCATACCGTTTTTTTTGAAAACAGTTATGGTGAAAATTCTGATGACCGGACACAGCGTGTATTCCAAAAAGCAGACCCTTTTACTGTTGAACAACTCTTTACTTTAGAAGCACAAATCTTTCATCTTGGTCCTTTGCTGGCAGATGATATGTCTGTGGAATTAATTCAATCATTATCTAAAAAAGGGAAACTGTCTCTTGATGTGCAGGGATATTTGCGCGAAGTGCAGAACGAACATGTTTGCCCTGTTGATTGGCCTGATAAAAAGGAAGCACTTCCATATATTGATTTTCTGAAAGCAAGTGAACATGAAATGAAAGTGCTGACAGGGCTTTCTGACATAAGAGCCGGAGCCTTGTGTTTGCAGGATTGGGGTGTGAAAGAAGTGATCATTACAATGGGCAGCAAGGGGTCGGTCATATTAAGCGATCAGCAGTTTTATGATATCCCTGCTTTTGCCCCCCGCGAAGCTGTAGATGGCACAGGTTGTGGCGATACTTACATGGCAGGTTATTTATATCGCCGTATAAAAGGAGACGGTATACAGGAAGCTGGTGAATTTGCTGCTGCGATGGCCACGTTGAATATCGAATCATCCGGTCCATTTACGGGTAATAAAAATGATGTGTTGCAATTGCTGGCAGAAGATAGGGTAAAGGTATTTTCTGTTGAATGATGAATATGACCTGCTATGTATTTATCCTCGCCCCTTCATCCATTTCCGGCAAGAGTTATCGGATTTTATAGATAAATTGGAACTTCAAACTATAACTAACGCTATGAAAAAATTGACGGGTGTTTTTACCCTTATTGGCCTATTAGCGGCCATTACTGCTTTTTCGCAGGAAAAACCTGAATGGAAAACTGTTTTTGCAAATATCAACAATGAAGTACAGGCAAATTCAAAAGCATACAGTACGCTTAAACAGGCAACTGAAACTGTTGGTCACCGTTTAACCGGCTCTGCCAACGGAAAGAAAGCAGAAGAGTTTGCTTTTAACCTGTTGAAATCTTACGGATTCAAAGATGTACGTTATCAACCATTTGAAGTGGAGAGCTGGAGCCGCGGTTCATTGTCTGTAACTATAGGAGCAGAGGAGAATAATTTGCAGCCTGTAAAATCTGTAACACTTGCCTATTCTCCCGTGGCTGCCGATGTTACACTGGAACTGGCTGATATGGGCAATGGTTTGGAAGAAGACTATATTGCCAACCCCGGCAAAACAAAAGCTAAGATCGCATTGGTTTACCTTGGGGTATTACCAGGATCTAAACCGGGTACTAAATCATTGCATCGGTCGGAGAAAACGGCTCTCGCTACCAAATATGGTGCAAAAGGGATTATCATCATCAACACGGCAACAGGCGGTATTTTATTAACAGGCACCGCATCTGTTACAGGTAAACTCATTCCAATTCCTGCTGTTTGTATTGGTAAAGAAGATGGATTGCAGTTGAGAGAAAAACTGGCAACAGGAAAATTATACAGTCACATTGTGATGAGTAATTTTTCGGGAATGATCAAAGCAAGAAATGTAATTGCAACAATTAAAGGGAAAGCCCTGTCCAATGAGAAAGTGATTGTAGGCGGGCATTTAGACAGTTGGGATCTTGCAACCGGGGCCATTGATAATGGGATAGGTTCTTTCTCTGTATTGGATATGGCAAGAACCTTTGCCGTACTTAAACTGCATCCGGAAAGAACTGTTGAATTTGTAATGTTTATGGGAGAGGAGGAAGGCCTGCTGGGCTCTAAAGCCTATGTAGAAGCTGCTTTGAAAGATAAAAGTATTGACCAGCTTCGTTATATGCTGAACTATGATATGACCAATGACCCCAAAGGTTATTCCACCACTGCTGAAGAAAGTAAGGAACTGTTTCAATCAATCGGCAATATTGCTCACTCGCTTGATACTGCCTACAAAAACACCTTCAGGGCCGGTGCTGGTTTGCATAGTGATCACCAGCCATTTATGTTACAGGGTGTACCTACCGGCGGTGGTGCGGGTGGTACTTTGCCAAATAATTCCGGCCCATGTTATCATGCCGATTGTGATGATTTCAGGTTAGTGGATGAGCAGGGTTTAAAGAATACAGTTCGGTTTAGCAGTATGTTATTATATGGCATTGCTGATTCGAAAGAGATCAGAGCCAAACATTTTACAGATGCAGAAACAAAAGAATTTCTGCTGAAAAACAACCTGAAGGAGCCTTTGCAGATTGCGGGTGAATGGCGTTGGAGTGATTGAGGGGAAGGGCTGTGTATCGCCGTGATTGTGTCCTCACAATCACCACGGCACTTATAAAATAAAGTAACCGGGTTGATGTGAGGACACACCAACCCGGTCGGCAGCCAGGGAAGTCGCAGAAATTATTCTGCGACTTCCCTACATAAATTATAGTCCATTAATATGGCTCTTCTGCTCCCATCGTTCCTGTATAAAAAAAGAAATTAAAACCGTGCACAACGCAGCGATCATACCTGCTCCTACATCCAACGGAAAATGTTGTGCCAGGTAAATCCTCGAATAGCCTGCCAGTAGTGCATAAACAAAACCAACCGGAACAACCCATCTTTTTTTTATCAGCAGGCAGGCTAATAAAAAGATGGTAAATGCGGTACCCGTATGTCCGGATGGAAAACTATATGCCGTATGCAGTTCCACACCCGGCACGGTGTGTATGGCGTTGATATCCGCAATGGCCGCAGTGGGCCTGGGTTCTGCGGGGAATATATAATTTTTAGTGAGCTGGGTAATCAATGTAGATACAATAATGGCTGCTATCAATAATGGAAATTTGTTTTTCCGGTAAATGAAGAAAAGGATGGCTATTGCTATCCATACAAGGCCATCACCAAGATTGGTCCAGTATTTAAAAAAAGTATCGGCAGCCGGACCCAGGTCTGTATTCAGTTGCAGAAAAAAAGCATTCTTGCCGATTACAATAGAACTGATAACAAGGTATAAGGCAGTTACCAATGTAATAAGGAAACCGATCTGAAAGTTTTTGTTGTTGCTAAAGGAACTGGTAGTCATCAGGCTATCTGCTTTATGCAAATCTACTACTTGTGGACTTTTATCCGAAGGTAAAAAAAGTCCCGCCGGTTAAGGCGGGACACGAAAAGGAAAGAAATTAAAATCCTATATCACACCAGCCAGTTCAAGACTGCGTTTTTTTAAATTAACAATATCAAGGTTGTCGATTATCGGATCAATGGATAAGATCAGTGAAGTGCCGTTTTCTCTCCACCAGTTGTTGTCGGTAAGCTGGTTTACGTGTAATACACCAATCAGGTATTTTCTATCCGCCTCAGCATGCCATTCTTCAATCCATTCAAATTTTTCCCTTGGAATAAATTTCCAATCATCAAAGCTTAGATAAACCTTCAGGTAATAATCGTGGGTAAGTTCATTTGGCTGGTGATGGTACAGTTTTTTGTATTCATAACGATAGTCGTATCGGAGCGCAGCAATATCACTTAATACGGCCGATGCAGTAGGGAAACTGCCCGCGCCTTTGCCGTAAAAAAATTGTTTGTCTGCAAAGCCGCTTTCTATCACTACACCATTATATTCATTTTTTACAAACGATAAAGGTCCATTCAGCCTTACAAACTGCGGTAATACAAATGCTGCTACCTGCCCGTTCTTCAGTTTTTTGGCCTGTGCCACCAATTTGATATCAAAGTTTTTTTCTTTTGCTACTACTGCATCGCTGAGTTGAATATTCTGGATGCCGGTAAAGAGAATATTGTTCGGGTGTTCAACAATGCCATACGCATGATTGAGCAGGATGGTCCATTTGTTTACTGCATCATATCCCTCCACATCCAGTTTGGGATTACTTTCGGCAAAACCCAGTTGCTGTGCGAGAAGCAGTGCAGACTGGAAGTCGAGTTTGTCTTCAAACATTTTGGTTAGGATGAAATTGGTCGATCCGTTTACAATAGCCCTGATAGAATGCAGCAGGTCGTTATCATAATATTCTTCCAGGTTGCGGATTACCGGTATTGATGCGCAGACCGCTGCTTCATATAAAAAAGGCAGGCCTGTTTCCTGTTGCATTTCAAGTATTTCGGGTAGATGCTCGGCAATCATTTTCTTACTTGCGCTTACTACTGCCTTGCCATTTCTTAAAGCGATGGATACAATTTCGAATGCTGCATTGGCATCATCAATCACTTCTACAATTACATTAATGCTCTCATCAAATAACAGGTCTTCTTTTTCTGTGGTGAATAAAGAGGCCGGAGCATTTCTTGTTTTGCCGGGATGTTTGATACATACTTTTTTGATGCTGGCTTTCAGGGAAGGCGTTTGTTGTAAAATTTTATAAAGGCCTTCGCCCACTACACCAAATCCGAAAAGCCCGATAGTTAATTGTTTGTGTGCGTCCATTGTTATTGTTACATTATTAGTTTATAAAATCACTGATCACATTTCCTATTTTTTCAAACTCAAGTAAAAAACCATCATGTCCGTAATCAGAATCAATAATGGCATGTACTGAGCCACTGATATTTTCTGCAACCAGTTGTTGTTCCTGTGGCGGAAACAACATGTCAGAGCTGATGCTTACCACAAGCGTTTTTGCTTTTATTTTTTGCAGGGCCGCAATAGCTGATGATCTGCCGCGCCCTACATGGTGTGCATCCATTGCTTTGCTGAGGAAGAAATAGCTAAATGCGTTAAACCGTTGCACCAGTTTTTTGCCCTGATACCGTTGATAGGACTCACTTTTATACTGAGCTGTTTTCTCAATATCAGTCTCCTGCTGGCTTATCTGGTAGGTATGATAATTACGATACGATAAAAGCGCTATACTTCTTGCTACAGCCATCCCCTGCAAACCCGCTTCCTGATCTTTGTTTATCCAGGTAGGATCATTTTCAATGCAATGCCGTTGCGTGGCATTGAAAGCGATCCCCCATGGCGAATGGAAGCTATTGGTTGCCAAAGGTACGATATATGTGAAAAGAGAGGGGTCTTCTACCGACCATTCAAGTAATTGTTGCCCGCCCATAGACCCCCCAATACCAATATGAATGTGCTGAATGCCTAAAAAATTTTTGAGTTGCTGGTAGGCGCGGATCATGTCCCTTGTAGTAAACCATGGGAAATCATGAAAATAGGGATTGCCAGTTTTTGGGTCAATATCCAGCGGACCAATGCTGCCATAACAACTGCCCGGCATATTAACGCAAATGATGAAGTAATCGGCGGGGTCGAATAATTTGTTTTCTCCAACAAGTCCGGGCCACCATTCTGCTGCCTTGCTATTAGCTGTAAGTGCATGAAAGATCCATACTGCATTATCTTTCTGCTCATTCAATTTGCCATAGGTGGTATACGCAAGATGAAATCGTGGTAATTCAATACCCGATTCAAGAATGAATGGCTGTTGCGAGTGAAATAATTTCATCACCTGTACTTGTTATGTTCTAAACCGAAGAGAATATCGAATACTGAACAGAGAATCTTGAATGCAGAAGTATTGGGTACTTCATTATTCAATATTCCCTATTCAATAGTTATTATTTTGAAAATACCTGTGCAAATGCCTGTTCAAAATCTGCTTTGATATCATCGATATGTTCGAAGCCTACGCTGATACGGATCAGGTTGGGTTGCACACCCGCTGCAATCTGTTCTTCTGCACTCAATTGCTCGTGAGTGGTAGAAGCAGGATGGATAGCCAGTGTTTTTGCATCACCCACATTAGCCAGATGGCTCGCCAGTTTTAATGAATTGATGAATGTGCTGGCATTTTCTTTTGGCCCTTTAATTCCAAAATTCAATACGCCGCCAAATCCATTTCTTAAATATTTTTTTGCGAGTGTATGGTATTTGTCGGTGCTGAGTCCCGAGTACTGCACAAAATCCACATGCGGATGCTTCTCCAGCCATTGTGCCAATACCAGCGCGTTATCAACCTGCCTTTGCACACGCAGACTAAGCGTTTCAAGCCCTTGTATTAAAAGGAATGCATTGAATGGACTTTGTGATGCACCAAAATCGCGCAAGCCCTCAACTCTGGCTCTGATGATGAACGCAATGTTTGGTAAACCCAACGGATTGCCTTCGCCAAATACATCCCAGAATTTTAAACCATGATAGCCTTCACTTGGTTCGGTAAATTGAGGGAATTTGCCATTGGCCCAGTTATAGTTGCCACCATCCACAATTACGCCGCCAATGGTTGTACCGTGGCCGCCGATCCATTTGGTAGCCGACTCAACAACAATATTGGCACCATGTTCCAATGGGCGGAACAAATAACCTCCCGCACCAAAAGTATTGTCAACAATCAATGGCAGATCATGTTTTTTGGCAATGGCTGCAAATTTTTCAAAATCGGGAACACTTAATCTGGGGTTGCTGATGGTTTCCAGGTAGATCGCTTTTGTTTTGCTGTCGATATGATTTTCAAAACTTTCCGGAGTATCGCCATCTGCAAATCTTACTTCAATGCCAAGCCTTTTAAAAGCAACTTTAAATTGATTGTAGGTGCCTCCATATAAGAATGAGGTACTTACAAAATTATCTCCTGCCTGTAGGATATTGTTAAGCGCCAGAAACTGTGCAGCCTGCCCGGAACCTGTAGCCAGTGCGGCTACACCGCCTTCCAATGCAGCAATGCGTTGCTCAAATACGTCGGTGGTAGGGTTCATGATGCGGGTATAGATATTCCCGAATTCTTTCAATCCAAATAAATTGGCGGCATGTTCTGTATTGTTAAAACCAAATGAAGTGGTTTGATAAATAGGAACGGCTCTTGCTTTTGTTGTTGGGTCTATTTGCTGACCCGCATGTAATTGTAATGTTTCGAAATGGAGTGCTTGACTCATACAAGTTGATTTTGTGGTTAATTCAATTAAAAATGATACGATAAGTAGTTGGACCAGCTTTTAGTCCGGGTAAGATATAGTTATGCCATACGGCAACAACAGCACATGCAACAAATACAGCCTTTGTTCGAAGCCTGGGGTGTGTAACAGGTATTTGTGATTGTTTTCATGTATTATCCCACAAAACTAATAGACTTTTAATTGAATTACCAAATATTATTTTTTAAAAGGTTTAATTATTTGTTAAGCTGGTGGTTTGCAATGCCGGTTGACTAAGTTTTATTTTATCAAAAGTCTGTTCAATATCGGCCAGCAGGTCTTCTGCATCTTCGAGACCGATGGATAAACGGATTAGGCTGTCAGCTACACCGGCGGCTCTTCTTTTTTCTGCAGGAATGGTTTTGTGGGTCATGTTGGCAGGATGAGACACTAAGCTTTTAATACCACCCAGGCTTTCGGCCAGTTTAAACAGTGTGGTTTGTGTAACAAATTGCAGTGCGGCTTCTTCCGTATCTGTTTTTAAAGTGAAGGATACGATCCCGCCAAAGCCTTTGGATTGTTTCCTGGCAATATCATGATTGGGATGTGTTGCCAGCCCGGGATAAAATACTTTGTCAACAGCGGGATGATTCTCTAAAAACTGTGCTACGGTTAATGCCGAAGCGCAATGTTGTTTTACTCTCAGGTGCAGCGTTTCAATGCCGCGTATCACCAGCCAGCTATCAAAAGGAGCCAGTATGGCGCCACAGGCATTTTGCAGGTATTTGATCTTATCACCAAGTTCTTTGTCTTTGGTTACAACAAGCCCTGCAATCAGGTCGCTATGGCCACCAAGGTATTTGGTAGCGCTGTGTATCACAATATCAGCTCCCAGCGAAAGAGGTTGTTGCAATACGGGTGAAGCAAAAGTATTATCCACGCACAGTAAACACCGATTGGCTTTTGCCAGTTTGGCAATGGCTTCAATGTCGGATATTTTTAAAGTAGGATTAGTAGGTGTTTCTATCCAGATCAGTTTTGTTTTTGGGGTGATGGCATTGAAAATATTTTCAACACTGGTTGTATCCACATAATTCACTGTAATGCCAAACTTCTCATATACGTTGGTGAACAAACGGAAAGCACCACCATAAATATCATCCACTGCCAGTATCTCATCTCCACTTTGTAATAATTTAACAATGGCATCAATGGCAGCAAGTCCACTGCTGAACGCAACACCAACGGCACCCTTCTCCAGTTGCGCAATCAGTTGTTCCAATGTGGCGCGGGTAGGGTTACCGGTTCGTGCATAATCATATCCTTTGTTTACACCTGGCGCTTCCTGTACAAATGTAGAAGTCTGGTAAATAGGAACAGAAATAGCTCCGGTTAATGGATCAACGGGAATACTGTGAATCAGTTGTGTGGCTGTGCTCATTGTTAAGTGGTTTGCCCCCCAGCCCCTGGAAAGGGAGATGGGAGAGGTTTAGAATTTTGTAAAAATTCTTTTTAAAACTTAACAAGAGGGTAGAGCAGAAACTTACCGATGTGCTTTTTATTTCTTCCTCCTAACCCCCTTCAGGGGGCCGGGGGTAAAAAAAAAGCTCATCCGGTAAGTCAGATGAGCTTGAATATGATATGCCACATAGGTGGATCAGTTTGCAAACTTTTACTCTGACTTATCTTTTCCCGCCATACGGCGGGATCGGAGTTGGCACCTTCATACAACTGAGTAAGAAGTATGGGTTGCCAAGGCTTCATCGGGCCAAATTCCCTCTGCCTTTCTTGATAAGTGATCTAAAGAACTGGCGCAAAGATAATGGCACAGATTTCAATTTTCCAAATAAAAGTCTATAAAATTAGTAGGAAATTATTTAAAACCTAATATAGATAAGCATTTCAGGCGAAAACTATTTTTTAGCTGAGGCAAATGTTTTATAAAATCCTAACCGCAAGCCCGCAGAACTGAGATTAAGGTCAACCGCAAGCTTGCGGCCAAAATAGGCCAATCCAATGCCCAAAGATGCCCTTGCGCTTGTATAATTGTTGACACTGGTTGGCGCGCCAATGTTTTTGACAGTATAGCGTGATTGCCGGGATACAATCTCGATCGATCCCATACCAAAAGCCTTCCATCTTTGATTTTTGGTTATGTCGAGATAGGCACGGGTAAAAGGAGCAATGCCCAGATCGTAATAAGTATTAATGGTCTCGCTGATACCGGTACCATTGGAATTATTTTTTGATCTTAGGAATCCAACTGTAGCCTGTCCGCCAACTACCCAGTTCCTTTCCAGGGCCCATCCAAAAGTTGGAACAATATTTAAACCATATTCGCTGTGAAAACTGCTGATATCCAATGCTAAATCGGTATAATACATGTCGCCGGCTATGAGACTGGTTTGGATACCTACAAGTTTGGCTCCTTTTTCTAATTGCGCATTGGCTGTTATGCCAACGAGTAAAAGGAGAATAAAGGCTGTTTTTTTCATAATTATTGGTTGTTATATAAAAATAGCAAATATGATGCCGGTTAATTTTATGTTTTTGTTGAACGGTAAGCATTAAAACCTGTTCGGTTTTTGAATGTTAGTACATTTGATCCCTATTGAATATTGGCATGGCAAAACAAGTAAGTAAGAAAAAGGAAGGGAAGGAAATCGTGTTGACAGATGACCTGATAGAAGTATTTGGCGCAAGAGAGCATAATCTAAAGAATATTGATATCGCTATCCCCAAAAACAAATTGGTTGTTTTTACCGGGGTAAGCGGCAGTGGTAAATCTTCACTCGCATTTGATACCATTTATAACGAGGGGCAACGCCGGTACATGGAAAGCTTCAGCGCCTATGCCCGCCAGTTTATGGGCGATATGGAGCGGCCCGATGTAGATAAGATCACCGGCCTCTCTCCCGTTATTTCCATCGAACAAAAAACAACCAATAAAAATCCCCGCTCTACTGTTGGAACGGTAACAGAGGTATATGATTTTCTGCGGTTATTATATGCAAGAATAGGAGAGGCATACAGTTACAACACCGGCAAGAAAATGGTAAAGTTTAGTGAAGAAGAAATTGTAGATAATATCTTCACCAAATACAAAAACAAAAAAATCAGTTTGCTGGCGCCGCTTATCCGCGGTAGAAAAGGGCATTACAGGGAACTGTTTGAAGATATCCGCAAAAAAGGTTTTTTAAAGGTAAGGGTGGATGGAGAAGTGATGGACCTTACACCCAAACTGCAGGTAGACCGTTATAAGATCCATGATATTGAAGTGGTGATAGACCGGCTGCAGGTAACGGATGATATGAAAGTGCGTTTGAGCCAGAGTGTGCAGCAGACTTTGAAGATGGGTAAAGACCTGCTGTTTCTTTTATTGAACGACACCAATAAAACCATCCAGTATTCCAAACAATTGATGTGTGAGGATACAGGTATCAGTTACGAAGAACCATCACCTAACGCATTTTCATTTAACTCGCCTTACGGTGCCTGTCCTGTTTGCAAAGGATTAGGCAATGTATATAGTATCAGCATGGATACTATTATTCCTGATGCAAAGATTAGTGTAAAAGAAGGCGGTATTATTCCGCTTGGCGAGCAGCGCGATGCCTATTTGTTCCGTAATGTTGAAACACTTGCTAAAAAAAATAAGATCAGTCTTGATAAACCGATCAAAGACCTTCCAACTGCTTCATTAAATATTTTACTGTATGGAAATGCAGAAGGTGGTTCACTGGAAGTGTCCGATATGGATGAAGCCGCAGGTAGTCAGCCTTATGAAGGCGAATTTGAAGGTATTATCCCCATGTTAAAAAGATGGTTTTCGGGTAACAGCCAGAGCGAGTCTTTACGCGAATGGGTGGAAAAATTTATGGAGCTGAAAGTGTGTACTGCCTGTGAAGGGGCAAGACTGAAAAGGGAAAGCCTTTGGTTTAAAGTGGATGAGAAAAATATTTCTGAGCTCAGCAATATGAACCTCGATAAATTATTGATATGGTTCGATAACATTGAAAAAAGATTAAGTAATAAACAGAACCAGATCGCGAAAGATATTCTGAAAGAGATTCGTGAGCGGGTGCAGTTTTTATTAGATGTGGGATTAACCTATCTCTCGCTCAACCGCCCTTCCAGAACCCTTAGTGGCGGCGAATCGCAGAGGATACGGCTGGCAACACAGATAGGCTCGCAGTTACAGGGTATTACCTATATTCTGGATGAACCTTCCATCGGTTTGCACCAGCGCGACAATCGCCAGTTGATCATCGCTTTGCAAAACCTGCGTAATATAGGCAACAGTGTATTGGTGGTTGAGCATGATAAAGATATTATGATGGCCGCTGATTATTTAGTTGATATTGGACCAAGGGCGGGTTTATACGGTGGGCATATTGTTGCAGCAGGAACTCCAAAAGAAGTATTGCTGAGTGGTTCTGAAACTGCTTTGTATTTGAGTGGTAAAAAAAATATTGCTGTTCCTGCAGAAAGAAGAAAAGGTAATGGTAAACTGCTGGAACTGAAAGGCGCAAAGGGCAACAACCTGAAGAATGTAGATGTTGTATTTCCATTGGGTAAATTAATTGTTGTAAGCGGGGTGAGTGGTAGTGGCAAATCAACACTGATCAACGAAACACTGTATCCGCTGCTGTCGAAACATTGTTATAACAGCCGTGTTACGCCAATGCCGTTTAAAAGTATTAATGGACTGGAGCATATTGATAAGGTGATCGAGATAGATCAATCACCCATTGGTCGCACACCGCGCAGTAACCCCGCCACCTATTGCGGATTTTTTACCGAGATCAGAACTTTATTTGCTGCCATACCTGAAGCCAAGATCCGTGGTTACAATGCAGGCCGTTTTTCCTTCAACGTTAAAGGTGGCCGTTGCGATGTTTGTGAAGGCGGCGGCATGCGTGTAATAGAAATGAATTTTCTTCCTGATGTGTATGTGCATTGCGAAAAATGCAATGGCAAACGATACAACCGCGAAACACTTGAGATCCGGTACAAAGGAAAATCGATCAGCGATGTGCTGAATATGACAGTGGATGAGGCCTGCGAATTCTTTCAACCTGTTGCGTACCTGTTTAGAAAAATAAAAGTATTGCAGGATGTGGGTCTTGGTTATATCACGCTGGGTCAATCGGCCGTAACCCTTAGCGGCGGCGAGGCCCAGCGTGTAAAATTAGCAACGGAACTAAGTAAGAAAGATACAGGTAAAACATTTTATATACTCGATGAACCCACAACAGGCCTGCATTTTCAGGATATCCAGCACTTGCTGGATGTACTTGATAAATTGGTTGACCGCGGCAATACCGTACTGGTTATTGAACATAATTTAGATGTGATCAAAGTGGCAGATCATATTATTGATCTTGGCCCTGAAGGTGGTGATGGTGGCGGAACTATTTTATTTGAAGGAGTTCCCGAGAAAATGGTGAATGTAACAAAGAGTCATACTGCCAGATTCCTGAAAACAGAATTGGGATTATAATACGCTGCGTAACCTCTGCTTCTCTGCGGCTCTGCGGTGATAAACAATCTCCATTCACCGCAGAGCCGCAGAGAACAGGGAGTTTTCGCAGAGGAACAAATTAGTATTAGTCTAAAATCATTTCTACATGCTGAATACCATCTTCCAGATAAATATCACTGGTTTGCACAAACCCGAAGGATGCGTAAAAACTTTTAAGATATAACTGCGCGCCAATTTTGATAGGCCCTTCCCCAAATAATTCATGGCAGGCTTTAATAGCCTCTGTCATCAAAATTTTTCCCACCCCTGTTCTGCGGTAAGCAGGTGAGCTTACTACCCTGCCTATAGACATCTGCTCATACATCACCCCCTTTGGAATTAACCTGCAATAGGCGGCCAGGTTATCCCTGTCTTGGATCAGTAAATGGTGCGAGTTTTGGTCGTTATTATCGGCATCCAGAAACACGCAGTTTTGCTCCACCACAAATACCTCATCGCGCAGGCGCATAATGGCATACAACTCATGAGGGGTAAGATTGTTGAAGTGCTTGTAATAAATGGTAAAATTCCGTTCAGCCATTGTGTTTCGTTTTAGGGTCTGCCTGTCAAGTTGTGAGGCAAAAATAGCGGTAGAACCACAATAATTTCACACCTTTGCCACTTTATTGCAATAACCCCGAACAACTATTGTTGAACATGTCAAAAAAAATTGCCATCATAGGAGCCGGCCCCGCAGGATTAACTGCTGCTTATTTATTAGGTAAGGCAGGTCAGGATGTAACGGTGTTTGAAAAAGATCCCCAATATGTTGGTGGTATCTCACGCACGGAAAGTTATAAAGGCTATCATTTTGATATTGGCGGCCACCGTTTCTTTTCCAAATCAAAAGAAGTAGAAGATTTCTGGACAGAGATACTGGGTGATGAAATGCTCGAACGTCCACGCAGCTCAAGAATTTATTATAACAAGAAATTCTTTTCTTATCCCCTGGTGGCATTTGAGGCCTTAAATAAACTGGGTGTGATAGAAAGTGGTTTGTGTGTGATGAGTTACCTGAAGGCAAAAGCATTCCCGGTAAAAAATCCAACCAATTTTGAAGACTGGGTGGTTAACCAGTTTGGACAACGTTTATTCAATATTTTTTTCAAAACATATACGGAGAAAGTTTGGGGCATCCCTTGTAAAGAGATCTCTGCCGATTGGGCCGCGCAGCGTATCAAAGGCTTATCGCTCAGCAGCGCGATCTGGAATGCGTTGTTTAAACCGAAAGGAGGAGGAGGTGATAAGGACAAAGTAATTAAAACACTGATCGATTCATTCCGCTATCCAAAATACGGCCCTGGTATGATGTGGGAAACCTGCGTTACCAAGAGCAAACAGTTGGGCGTGAAGATTGAAATGAATTGCGGTGTAAAGAATATCAGTACGGCCAATAACAAATGGACAGTTCATACAACCGATGGCAAATCACTGGATGATTTTGATTATGTATTGTCATCTGCGCCAATGCGCGAGTTGATTGCCTCTGTTTCCCCACGCTTTCCTGAAAAAGCATTCAGCTCTGCACAACATTTAGGTTACCGTGATTTTTTAACCGTGGTGTTGATCTGTAAGGATGAAGATGCTTTTACTGACAACTGGATCTATATTCATGATCCAAGTGTTAAGGTAGGACGTATTCAGAACTTTAAATCGTGGAGCCCATTCATGGTGCCCGACCCCAATATGGCATGTTATGGTTTGGAATATTTCTGTTTTGAAGGAGACGGATTATGGACCAGCAGTGACGAAACACTGATCAATCTGGCCAAAAAAGAAATTGAACAAATAGGGTTAACCAAAGACAGTGCGGTAGTGGATGGATATGTAGTGAGACAGCCTAAAGCATACCCTGTATATGATCATTCATACAAAGAAAATGTAGAAGCCGTTCGTGAGGCGCTGAAAGCTTATCCCAGCCTGTACCTGGTGGGCCGTAACGGTATGCACAAATACAATAACCAGGATCATAGTATGATGACGGCCATGCTGGCGGCAAAAAATATTATTGCCGGTAAAGAACTTTATGATCTTTGGGATGTGAATGAAGATGCTGAATACCATGAGGGTGGTGCGCGCGGAGCAGAAGAAACGGGGAAGGTATTGGGAAGAATGGTGCCGGGGAAAATTGAAAATTAGTAATAATAATTAGTAAGCCGCAGATTCCCAGATCAAATAAATTTGCGAATCTGCGGCTTATCTTTTTAAATGGCGGGTAATAGGCAGACATCCGAAAATGATTTATCTTTCTAATCACAAAGATCCTGTTCCATGAAAAAAACTATTGTGTTCTCAGTCTTCTTTCTGCTTTCATTCATCATTGCCGATGCGCAGAAAGAAGTTCCTGATACTGTTTATACAGGCATTTATATTACCAGTATACATGATATAGATTTCAAACAGAATGAGTATACCACCAATCTTTGGCTCTGGATGCGGTATAAAAGAAAGGAGTTTGATTTTGTACAAAACCTTGAGATCCCGCAGGCCAAAACTTTTACCAAAATGTATACTACAGTTGATACCAGTGGCAATGGTGTATACGTTTTACTGAAGCTGCAGTGTGTAATGAAAGACTCGTGGAAGATCGGTAATTTTCCGTTTGATCAACAGAAACTGCGTTTATCAATAGAGAATTCGCAATTCGATTCTAAATCACTCGTGTTTGTAGCAGATACGGTGGGCAGGCATTACGATCCCCGTTTTGTTTTGCGGGGATGGGATATAGACAGTTTTATAATAAGCACCGGCATTAAAGCGTATGAAACAGATTTTGGCGACCGCAACGTTGTAAAACCACATATGGAATATGGAAATTACCGCGTGAGGATGTCAATTAAACGGGATGCATCAGACCTGTTCTGGAAAATGTTTCTTGGCATGTATGTGGCATTTTTGATCTCGTATATCTGCTTCTATATTCACGCAGATAATATTGATTCCCGTTTTGGATTAAGTGTGGGTTCGTTGTTTGCAGCTATCGGTAATAAATATATCATTGATTCTTCATTGCCTGAATCAACAACATTTACTTTGGTTGATACACTGCATGGTATGACCTTGTTCTTTATTTTTCTGATTGTTGCAGCATCGGTATATTCACTTTCACTGGTGAAAAAGAATAACCATAAAAAAGCGAATCGGTTTGATATGATTGCTGCACAGACAATCCTGGTAATTTATATGGTAGCTAATGCTTATTTTATTTCGAAGGCAAAACTGGGGCAATAGAAGCAGACCAATCAATTTGCAGAAAAAAATGAAATGTAGTTTTATTGAATGTCCTGCAGGGGGCTATCCTTTGGCCACGAACCAATTATGGGTAAACGCATTTTACTTATATCGCCATTAGATAAATAGTTTAATACCCATATTTCCCCTTCCATTTTTCCTTCAAAAATTTCCTTAATTCATTCTCTCTTACATTATTTCCGGGATCATAAAATTTGGTGCCTGCTATTTTTTCAGGCAGGTATTCCTGCTCAATAAAATTGCCTTCGCCCAGATGAGAATATTGATAGCCCTTTCCATAATCCATATCCTTCATCAGTTTGGTTGGTGCATTACGGATATGTAAAGGAACGGGCAGGTCGCCATATTGCTGAACGGCACCCTGGGCTGCGGCTATGGTAGCAACAGCTGCATTGCTTTTGGCAGATGAAGCGAGATAGGTAACGCATTGCGATAAAATAATGCGGCTTTCAGGGTAGCCTATTTTAGCAACTGCATCAAATGTTGCATTGGCCAATAACAAGGCATTGGGATTAGCATTGCCAATATCTTCACTGGCAAAAATGAGCATGCGGCGGGCAATGAATTTTACGTCTTCACCACCTTCTATCATCCGGGCAAGCCAATACACGGCGCCATTGGGATCACTACCGCGCATACTTTTGATAAAGGCCGAAATGATATCGTAATGCTGCTCACCCTGTTTATCGTAGAGGGCAATTTTCTTTTGAGCCACCTGCATTACGAGGGCATCTGTAATAGCCAACCCCGAACTTTTGGAAAGTTTGGAACTTTCCAAAAGTTGGGTTTGTATAACAAGGTCAAAAAGATTAAGCAGTTTTCTGCCATCGCCGCCACTGATATTAATCAGGGCCTCTGTTTCTTTCAGCTCAATATTTTTTGTTTTCAGATCCTCATCTTTTTCGATGGTTTGTTTTAAAAGTGTGATCAGGTCTTTTTCCTGCAATGCTTTTAATACATACACCTGGCAACGGCTTAACAACGCGCTGTTTACTTCAAAAGAAGGGTTTTCGGTTGTAGCACCAATCAGTGTGATGATCCCTTTTTCTACTGCTCCTAACAGAGCATCCTGCTGCCCTTTATTAAAGCGGTGTATCTCATCAATAAATAAAATAGTGCCTTTGTGTTGCCTTGCTTCTTCAATCACCTCCCTCACTTCTTTCACACCGCTGCTGATGGCGCTGAGCTGAAAATAAGGCACCTGTAAAGTGTGGGCAATAATATTGGCAATGGTTGTTTTACCAACTCCCGGTGGCCCCCAGAGTATCATAGACGGTACCCTGCCTTGTTCGATGGAAGTACGTAAAATACTTCCTTTGCCGGTCAGGTGTTCCTGTCCAACAAGATCGTCCAGTGTTTCGGGACGCATTCTTTCGGCTAAGGGTATACTATTATTCACACCTGAAAAGTAACAAAAATTCGGAAGGGGATATTGCTGTGTTTATGCACCTTTTCTAAAAAAAAAGATCAGGATGCAGGCTGTTCATTAAACAGGTAACCATACTTTTTGAGCAGGCGGAAATTAAGCGGTATATGCACCAGTGCCAGAATGCCTACAAATAATAGGAAATAAGCAGCCATTTTCATTGCCTGAACAAAAAGCGCTGTTGTAAATGTTGGTGGAACTGTGGGCTGATTTTCCAGGAACCGGCCAAGAACTTGTTTCAGCTCTGCCTCACTTAAAAAGAATATGCTAATAGAGTTTGTGAGAAATGTTAGTCCCATAAATGCTGCCACATACCCGTTAACTTTTATCCAGTCTTTTAGCGATGGCTTACAGGATTTATTGATGTCGATACCCTTTGTTAAAAAATACAGGCTTGCAAAACTATAGATCACAAATCCAGCCATCACAAAAACCACAAATAACATGGCCGGGTTAGCAAGTGCCATGAACAGCATAATAAAATCCATCACACCAAATAATGCGGCAATGGGTATTAGTATAAAAGTGAGTATGCGGAAAATGGTCAATGCTTTCATCAATTTATTGCTGCTGTTGTCCCGCAAATGTATCAATAATAACTTCAGCAAGTTCAGTTGCTGATTGCTTTTCTAACAGAACCTTGGTCAGTTCTTCAAAAGTTTCGCCGTCTTCATAACCTACAGATACATAAACCGAGAGTGACTGTCTGGCTGGTCCCTTAAAAGTTCCTTTTACGGGAGTACAGTCTGTAAAGTCGCGGCCAACTGCCAGTTTTACATGGTGGCTGGTGGCCCATACATTGTTGGTAGGGTCAATACCTGCCCAGCCAAAGCCTGGAATATAGGCTTCCACCCATGCGTGTGTAGCACCTTCACCTCTCATCCCATTCTTATTTGGGCATATGTATCCACTCACATACCTGGAAGGGATACCCATCATACGTAATAGCTCCAGCATTACATGTGCAAAATCCTGGCATACACCCGCTTTCTTTTCTAATATTTCATCAACAGTAGATTCGATCGTGGTAATGCCTTTGATGTAAGTGAATTCAGTAAAAATAAATTTACAGGTGTCTTCTACCGTTAAACGGATATCTTTTCCGGAACAATGCAATGCCGATACAAATTGCTGCATCAGGTCAATCGCTTTTATTCTGGATACCCTTTCAAGTTCCAACAGGTGCAGATCGTTATAGGCAACCGATTCTACATCTTTTGAAAATGTATCATTCGGTAAAGGAAGTTGTGCGGCGGATAAAGTGCGGATCAATAATTTACTTTCTATTATCAGTTCTCTATGCGGGGAGAGCAGGTTGAAAGTCCCTGTTTTGTTACCCCAATAGTCAACATAAGTAAACACTTCCGGGTTATCGGTGATCAATAATTCTTGTTGTAATATTTCCTGATCGGCAGACTGGTAAGGATAGATCATGATATGATTCATACTCTCTTTCACTGGCCTGTCGTATTCGTATTTGGTAATGTGGTGTATCTTAAAAATCGGCATTCGTGGTTTGTTTACGAATAAGAAAAATAGGTCTGTCCCAACATCCTGCTAAACTCATTCAGCTCTTTTCTTATATTCATTAAAAAAGTTTCCAATCCTGTTTCTGCAACAATGGCAAGGTCTGAAAATTTTACATAACTGTGTAATCTTCCAAACGACCTGCATATATGCGGTGTGCCATCTATTGGATTTGATTCTGTAACATCGCAAAGATATTTATTTGCTCTCTCCAGCGAATAGTACAAAGAACGTGGGAAATTTTTGTCAAACAATACCTGTTGTGCCACATTGCAGTTATGATTTTGGTTACTGTAGTTTTTTAAATGCAATTCGTAACCGGAGAGTGCCAGCAACAAACCACGCCAGAATAAAATATCTTCTTCTTTGGTAAAATCGTAGTCTACCAATTTAAAGAAAGTATTGGTAAATTCTACAGTAGACAGACAGCGTTCGGTAAACTTTCCCAGATTCATATAATTCCAGCCTTGTCCGCGAGGCATAGTACTGTCGGTTATCCCGCATAACTGATCGCTGCTGCTGATTAATGCGTCAATCATCACGATAGCATCCGGCCCGGATAATTTTTCTGAAAGAGAAGAGTGGTTGATCATGTGGTACAACTGATTAACCTGCTCCCATACTTCTTTGGTTATCTGATCCTGTACCCCTCTTGCATTTTCCCTTGCACGGGTAACAATCACTTTTAGCGAATTCAAATTCTTTGTATCTGTTATTAGATATTGCAATACGGCGGTATCATTTCTTTTGAGTGTTTCAATTTCCTCAGAAGAAAGGGAAGTAAATATTTTGAGGGCAGGCTCCCAGGTAATGCCACTGGCTACTTTATCGAATGATAATATATAACTCGTTTTTATCAAGCGCAGCATTCCATCAGCCCTTTCCATGTAGCGATGGAGCCAGAATAATGAGTCGGCGATTCTACTTAGCATAGGTTGTTGCTTGTAATGTTATGAATGTTTTTCGTAAGTCGTGAATCGTCAGTTGTGAGTGTTGATTTTACGCACGACTGACGATTCACGACTCACGTTGTTGCGGGCATGTCTATCACCCAGGTATCCTTGCTTCCCCCGCCCTGCGATGAATTTACTACCAGCGATCCTTCTCTTAGTGCTACCCTTGTTAATCCTCCGGGAACAATTTCAATTCCATTGGGGCCGCATAATGCATAAGGACGGAGGTCTACGTGGCGGGGTTGTAGTTTCCCATCAAGTAAACAGGGAACGGTTGATAATTGAATGATGGGCTGCGCGATAAAATTCCTGGGATTGGCAAGTATGGCTACTTTGGCTTTGTCCAGTACTTCCTGTGAGGCGCTGTTACCCATCACCATACCATAACCGCCCGATTGATTGGTTTCCTTGATTACCATTTTTCCCATATTCTCAAAAACATATTGGCGCTCATCTTCATTCTTCAATTGATAGGTTGGCACATTGGATAATACCGGTTCTTCGTTAAGGTAGTATTTGATCATATCCGGAACATAAGTGTACACGGCTTTATCATCTGCCACACCATTGCCTAATGCATTTGCGATGGCTACATTGCCTTTTCGGTAAGCACTGATCAATCCGGGTACACCCAACGCACTTTCTGGCCTGAAAACCAATGGGTCTAAAAATTCATCATCTACTCTTCTGTAAATTACATCCACCTGGTTTAGCCCCGCTGTTGTTTTCATATACACTTTTTGGTTGTCTACCACCAGATCGCGGCCTTCTACCAGAGGGATGCCCATCTGCCTTGCAAGGAAAGTATGTTCAAAATATGCCGAATTAAATACGCCGGGTGTAAGCAATACCACAACAGGGTTCTCATTCTGTCTTGGCGATAAAGCCATCAAATTGTCATGTAGAATTAATGGATAGTTGTTAATCATCCGAACATTGCTGTTTGCAAGCAGGTCGGGAAAGATCCGTTTGGTTACCTCGCGATTCTCCAGCATGTATGATACCCCCGAAGGAGTGCGTAGATTATCTTCGAGGATATAAAATGTACCATTATCTCCGCGGATTAAATCAATACCCGCAATATGTACGTAAATATCATAAGGCACCTCAATGCCAAAAACTTCCCGGGTAAAATGCGGACAACTGGCAATGAGTGCAGCCGGGATGATATTGTCTTTAACAATTTGTTGTTCGTTATAAATATCTTTCAAAAAAAGGTTCAGCGCTTTCAGCCTTTGTTTGATACCGGTTTCAATATGGTTCCATTCTGCAGAAGTGATGATGCGCGGAATGATATCAAAAGGAAATATCCGTTCAATGCCCTCATCATTACTATATACTGTAAATGTGATACCCTGGCTCATAAAGAGCTCACTGGCTAATTTGTCTTTCTGCTGCAGGTCCTGCAGGTTCAGGTTACTTACAGCATCATAAATGGTGTGGTATTGTTGCCTGATGTGTTCTGCATTCTTCATTTCATCCCAGATATGGGGCACAACAGGGTATTGCTGGAAGAGGATGTCTCCGGTCATAAACAGTTAATTTGTATGGTCAGGTACAAATAAAAAAGTTGCCACCCTTTGGATTTGGACGAGCAACTTTTCTAAGATAGGTATTTTTAGAATACAAACTGTTTAACCACTACCCTTTACAGAGAAAATTTATTCAATAATTCAGCTATATAAAAAAAGCCTACCAGGTAAACTGATAGGCTCCATATTATAATTGGTTATACTTTTCTAAAACACCTGTAAGTATTTATGCTTTCAGATTCAGCTTTATCTGCAACTCATCAAACTGCTTCTCATCAATACTGCTTGGTGCATCCAGCATTACATCACGCCCACTGTTGTTTTTAGGGAAGGCAATAAAATCGCGGATGCTTTCGCTGCCACCGAGGATAGAACATAAACGGTCAAACCCAAAAGCAATACCACCGTGCGGCGGTGCACCATATTCAAAGGCGCCGAGTAAGAAACCGAATTTATGCAAAGCTTCTTCTTCACTCATGCCCAGCGCTGCAAACATTTTCTCCTGCAGTTCTCTTTGATAGATACGGATGGAACCGCCACCAATTTCATTACCATTCAATACCATATCATACGCATTGGCTTTGATATTGGAATAAGGGTGCTCCAGGTATTTATCTGCGTTTTCGATCAACGGGTTATTGTTGATCATCACGTCAATATGTTCAGGCTTAGGTGAAGTAAATGGATGGTGACGCGCAACCCACCTGTTCTCTTCTTCAGCATACTCAAACAGCGGGAAATCCAATACCCATAAGAGTTTGAATTCGTCTTCTTTTCTCAGTCCCAGGCGCTTGCCCATTTCAAGGCGCAGTTCACTGGCGGCTTTACGGGTTCTTTCTTCGCGGCCGGCTAATATCAAAACCAGGTCGCCTGTTACTGCATCTGCCGCATCGGCAATAGCCTTAAGCTTATCTTCTGCAAAAAATTTATCTACACTGCTTTTGTAGGTGCCATCAGTATTGCATTTGATGTATACCATGCCCTGCATGCCTATCTGCGGACGTTTAACCCACTCTGTTAATTCGTCTATCTGTTTACGGGTGTATTCACTGCATCCCGGAACGGCAATGGCTACCACTGTTTCCGCATTATCAAACACACCGAAACCACAGGCGCCTGCACCTATTAAAGTGCTTTGCAGGTAAGCGATTTTACCCGGGAAAGTATGTAATGGAAATTTCAGGTTACCAAGTTTCATACCGAAGCGGATATCCGGTTTATCGTTACCATATTTCCACATTGCCTCTTCCCAACTGATCCTTTCTACTTCTTCGGTGTAATCAATATTCTTTACATCTTTAAATATGCGTTTGATCAGGCTTTCAAACATGTTCAGGATATCTTCCTGTTCTACAAACGACATCTCACAGTCGATCTGTGTAAACTCCGGCTGCCTGTCGGCACGCAGGTCTTCATCCCTGAAACATTTTACTATCTGATAATACCTGTCGTACCCACTCACCATCAACAACTGTTTAAAAGTTTGTGGCGATTGAGGTAACGCATAAAATTGCCCGGGATTCATTCTTGAAGGCACCACAAAATCCCTCGCCCCTTCGGGTGTGGATTTAATAAGGAACGGCGTTTCAATATCCATGAACTGGTTTTCGTGCAGGTAATTTCTGGCAGAGCGGTTAACAGCATAACGCAGTTCAAGATTTTTCTTAACAGCATTACGCCTGAGATCAAGAAAGCGGTATTTCATCCTGATATCATCACCACCATCCGTATCATCCTGAATAGTGAAAGGAGGTATCGCAGATTTATTTAAGATACTGAAAGATTTTACAGCTATCTCAATATCCCCGGTAGGGATATTGGTATTTTTATTACTGCGTTCAGAAACATTGCCGGTTGCCTGAATCACAAATTCTCTTCCCAATGGATTGGCATCTAACAGGCCATTCAGTTCTTCCCCAAACAATAACTGGGTAATACCATAACGGTCGCGCAGATCAACAAAAGTGATCGCGCCAAACTTGCGAACGGTTTGAACCCAGCCAGCCAGGGTTACTTGCTTATTTACATCACTGATCCTTAACTCTCCACAGGTGTGCGAACGGTACATAGAATTACTTGTTTTTTCGATTGCTTGGTTTCCCGGTGGTGAGTGGTGAGTAGTGAGTGATGAATTAGGAGTTGATCATTAAAACTCACTACTGACTACTCACCACTCACCTCTCACGCCTCACGTTTTCGGACCGCAAATATAACCGAAATGCCCCAAGCTGGCCCAATTCAGTAAATTCTGCGCTAAAAATGAGGCTATTTTTGATTTTACGCCATCTTTGTAACCATGACATCAGCTCCTGTATCTAAGAGAGCCCACCGATGGGCTGTTGCGGCTTTCTTTTTTATTGCCGGATTGAGCTTTGCCAGTTGGGCCAGCCGTATACCCGATATCAAAGCAAAATTGCATATGAGCGACGCTGTTTTAGGCGGGTTATTACTTGCGCTGCCTGTTGGCTCAATGGTTAGCCTGCTCTTATCCGGCTGGTTAATTGCCAGGTACGGCAGTAAAAAAGTAATTACCGCCGCTGCTATCTGTTACCCCCTTATTTTAATATGTATCGGAACAGCCAATACCATATGGGGATTGGTTCCTTTTGTTTTTCTGTATGGACTAACAGGGAATATCTGCAATATTTCAATCAATACCCAGGCAGTTGGTGTGGAGAACTTATATGGCCGATCCATCATGGCATCCTTTCACGGCATCTGGAGCCTGGCTGGTTTTGCAGGTGCGGCTATCGGAACATTGGCCGTATCAAAAAATCTGCCTCCTTTGTTTCATTTTTGTTTGATCGCAACCGCCAGCATTCTTTTGATCACTTATATCCATCGGTATACTTTGCCAAAAGATGCGGTGCATGTGGGACAGACTTTTTTTGTAAAACCAGACCAGGTTTTATTGCAGTTGGGATTGATCGCTTTTAGCTGTATGGTTTGCGAGGGCACTATGTTTGACTGGAGCGGTGTGTATTTTCAAAAAGTGGTAGCTGCGCCTAAAGCGTTGACCACGCTTGGCTATGCTGCCTTTATGAGTACCATGGCCGGCGGCCGTTTTCTTGGTGATTATGTTGTTACCAAAATTGGCCCTCAAAAAGTTTTACAGGGAAGCGGTATCCTGATCACAATTGGATTATTTACTGCTGTTTTATTTCCCGGCATCATAACAGCAACCATCGGGTTCCTGCTGGTTGGTATTGGCGTTTCTTCTGTTATACCGTTGGTGTACAGCACTGCGGGAAAATCAAAAACATTATCGCCTGGTATGGCATTAACTGCTGTTTCAACTATCGGCTTTTTAGGGTTTTTACTGGGCCCGCCATTGATCGGTTTTATTGCGCAGGCTTTTAGTCTCCGGTGGTCGTTTACATTAATTGCTATCCTTGGATTTGGTACTACGGTGCTGGCCACAAAAATAAAATCCTGGTAAAAAACCGTGCCCTTGGGCCTTAGTGTGCAAAAATAAAACCATACACACTGGCATGAAGGCACGGTTTTGGGTGTGACAATTCAGGACCACTTCAGTTTTTCAATCGTTAAATATTCTCTAAAAGGGTATATTCTTTCCATTTAAATAGTTTTTGGTAGCAGAATTGAATAGGTATCAGTGAAATGATTCTGTAACCTAAAATTGATTGTATGAAAAGAAGTCTACGCTACCTGCCTTTACTCCTTGTTTTGTTTTTTGCGCAAAGCTGTGTAAAAGCTGTGATCTCACCTGTAGGTCTTTCTGTTCCTGTTACAGGATCATGGGTCTTAAGTGAGTCATCTCAAACCAATGGTTATGGCTGGCATTACTTTAATACCGGACTTGAAAATGGTGTCTTCCATTTTTATAATGATGGCAGCGCGAAATTTGATGATGGCTATAACCTGATGCGCGGCACATGGATTGTACGTAATGTTTCCTCCGGTTATTACGACCGTTATGGAAATTATTATAACGACCTGCACCAGTCATTTGAAGTACATGTGTACGACAGCTATACCCACGGCTCCGCTGATCTGTATTTTGATGATGTAGTGTTTACAGGCAATCAACTCATTGCTACCAATTATACCGGGGGAATGATATCAAGATATATTTTCAGCAGGTACTGATTAACAGAACAGCAGCAATAAAGCTGCACCGCCCAGAATAGCTAATACGATAGGTTTCATTGAACTTAGTCATAAGTTGTCAGTTTGCAAAATGGTTAATACGGTTCCTGAGCCGCACTGCAGCTGCCATTGGAAAGAGGATCGGTAAATGCATGCAGCCAGTAATGCATTTACAATGCATCACATACAATAGCTGTAATTACCGGATTGTCTTTTGCCTGAAAATGGTTAAGGAACTATGGGAGTAGAATTCCCGGTGGTTTGATGTGCTGACGAAATCTAAAAAGCAGGAATTCGAGCAAGTGGTTCATATTTCATGGGAGTGAGGCTCCATTTACTTTGATAGCGTAAAGATATAGCTATCGATGGCACATGATAAAACGGAACAGTGTTCAGCGGGACTTGCGCTTTCACAAGTGGTAAAGCATGTTTGATGAACGGCAAAATGCCTGTTTTTTCGGTGTTTTTGCTACAATGTTTCAAGTTCGTTCCTATGGCGTGGTTTCCAGTAAGCATAATAAAACGCAAGGGTAAGAATGCCCAAGGCAAATGGAATCAATGCAAGGTGTTTGTAGGTAAGATCGCCAACAAGATGCCATGAATCAAATCCAAGAAATTCACTAACCATCCAGTACGAGTTGGCAGTGATCCAGATGGTGATAGCGAAGTTGTGACAAAGCTCAGACATGAACTGTCTTGTTCTCCATGCAATAACAATTGAAATAATCAGCGTAGGAAAGATCATTGCAATACCGAGTGGCCTCCATACCATGCACCATGCCACATCTTTAAATAACCAGAAAACAATATGGAGGTTTTCCATTTTGCGATAGCCGAGAGGGATGGTGTAGGATGCTGCCTGATGGTTGTTGTTTGTGGACATTCGTTGTTTTTTTTTACCACAGAAGACACAGCATTTCACAGAAAGATAACTGTGTAAATCTGTGTATTCTGTGGCAATATTTTTAATCGCTTGCTGACTAAAAATAAGAAACCTATTTATCCCTGCTTAAAATTTTTGAAAACCTTCTCACATCTGCCATCGGATGAATAGGCATGCCATGCACAAGATAGTTGATAAACTCCCTGGAGAAATAGGGCGCCAGTGAACAGCCTTTGGTACCCATCCCGTTAAATACACCAATTGATGATGTTACAGGATGCAACCCCACAAAAGGCCTCCGCTCCATATTAGCTGGCCTTTCCGATGCGATATGATCAACTGTTTCGAAAGGCAGTTTTAACCAATGCCTGAGCTGGGCTTCTGATTTTATTCTGTAATCGGCAGTGGGGTTGGTGTTGGTGAAATTCCATTCATAGGTAGAGCCTATCCAGAAAAGATCTTCCTGCCATGGAACCATCACAATGCCCTGCTTAAAAATATTTGTGCGTGGTAATCCGGGAACGCGTACAATCAAAGCCTGTCCTTTATTTCGTGCATAAGGCAACAGGTTAAAATAAGGATTATCAAATCCCGCAACGCCTTCACAAAAAATTATTTTTTGAGCAGTGATGTTTTGGTAAGTGATATAATCATCCGATACCACACAATCTTCCCACCTGAATACCTGCTCTGATAAAGCATTCATGGATTGTAAACGGGTACGCCATTCTGCAAGCATAGTAGCCAGATCAATAAGCCAGCAGGGACTGATTTCGCCGATGCTGAAATCGAAATTAAAATAACCTTTCCAACGTTCCGGATTATCAGGTATACGTAAATATTCTTTTTCGATGGGTTGTCTTTCTGCAAATGCCAATACCATTTGCGGGGTAGGATGGAAGTCGAGAATATTGCATTGACGGATCAAAGGAACATGTAATTCATCGCCAAATGCCTTGTATGCTTCAACCGCATAGGGCATCAGTTTTTCGATCTCCCATGTTCTTACCATTCTCCGGCCTGTGATGGGATTGATCACCCCACTGGCTACTTTGGTAGAACTAAAAGGCTTGTTCTCATCAATAACAAGAACAGTTTTGCCTGCTTTAATTAATTCGTGGCTTAAAAATGTGCCGCAGATACCTTGTCCAACTATGAGATAATCAACATTCATTACTGCTAAGGTCGGTAAAAACGGTTTCGCTAAGAGAAGAACGAAGAAAAAGAGAAAAAAGAAATTTCAGAAACGCTTCTTTCCTCGTCCCTCTCTTATCGAAACTAATTCGCCACCCTGATCTTTATGCCCTCAGAATGACTGGTAAATTCCGGTGCATACATACACTGTATAGTGGCTAATCCAACAGAAAACAAACCGGAATGCGTAATAAATACCGGATATTCAAAAACATAGGTTCCTTTTGGTAAATAGCTGATGAAGAAATTACTGCTGGCGTCTTTGGTACTTTCGTAATAACCCAATCCATCCTGCCATTTATAACCGCTCAGCACATTCACAGGTTCCATAGATGCGGCGCGCATGTCTTTCAGGTGCAGGTATTCCATGTCGCGGTCAGACCGCAGTTCCATGCGTATCACTACTTTATTGCCGGTTTTTAATTCCTCGCCTTCTTTAATTAATTCCAGTACTTTGCCTTTTTCTGTATTTCTTTCAATGAATAATTTTTTGCTGATAGAAAGAGGGGATGCGGCAACGGTTACTTTATCCATGTCTTCAAAATATTGCCAGTAGATACTGCCCCAGCTTATAGATTGGGAAATTGGGGAATTGGGAAATTGGGAAATTGATTTGTTTGTACTTCGTACTTCATACTTCGTACTTATTTCGATGTTTCCCATATCAGGTGTTACCTGTTTTCCTTCAATTCTTTTTTTGAAGTAGCCCGTGCCTGCCGTTGCTTTTTCGTTGCTGCTGTTAATGGTGTAATTACCTAACTGTATGGTTATTTTTCTTTCGGTATTTAACCAGTCGGAGCCGTTTAGCAACAGTGCGTAACATGCATCTGCCGTGGCTATCGTGGTTTTCCAGTTGGTGGTTTGTTTATTGAGCAGCAGCCATGTTTTCATGGCATTGATCTGTTTGGTGAGAAATTCGTTGGTATTGATCTCGCTCATAAAAGTGATCATCATGCTTTGGTGTTCAATGGGCGATTGATACCAATGACCTGCATAGGCAGATTTCCAATACATGCCCAGTTTTGAATCGCTGATGGCATTTTCCTGTAAAGCAGGAAGGATGGTGCCGGTTGCAAATTTTTCATCTTTATTCCGGTAATAGATCAATCCCAACCTGGCCCTGTTAAAACTGTTTTGTTTGATCCATGATTGTTTGCCATGATTATAAAAATATGCATGGGCTTCGGGAGATTGAATGGCTATATCTCTGAAAAAACTGCGCATATACAGGTAATCAATATGCGTAGACGAAAGTGGTTGTTTGGCCAGGTCCACTTTATTTTTGATCAGCCATCTGTAATCTTCCCCTGCTTTACTGTCGGCATATTTTAATGCATCTACCAATATGTTTCTAATGCGTAAGACTATATCCGGTGAAAGCGCCCCCAGCCTTTTTAATTTGCCAATGCCGGTGAGGATATAATTGGTCATGTACCGATCTCCATATCCCCCTTTAAACCAACTGAAACTGCCATCAGGCAATTGGAGTTGTGATAATTTTTCGATCAACGATTCTGTTTGAGTACTCAATTTTACCAAATCAAACAGCAGGCTGATATTTTTTTGTTGCTGTGCTTCGCTCTCGGCCTGTAATACCCATGGGGTTTCCTGCAGCAACAACTGTTTCAACTCTTCGTTTTTCTGCAGGTTGCTTTTGAAAGAACTGCTATCAGCCTTCCATTGTTCAAATACCTGTTTGATTTTTGGGTGTTTGTTTACGATAAATGAAGCGAGACAATTGGCATAGAAACGATTAAAGGTTTGTTCTACACATTCATAAGGGTATTCCATCAGATAAGGTAATGCCTGCACGGCATACCAAACGGGGTTCGATGTGTATTCAACTGTTAGCCCCTCATGTGTCAATGATTCGCTGGTATTGTTCAGCAGCTTATCAAATTTGAATTGCTGCGTGGTATCGCCCTGTAAAAACACAGGAAGGGTTTCTGTAACCAGTATGCGGTTGGTGAGAACAGGCAGTGTGTTTTCTTCTCCATCACTAAACTCATTTGCCTTGGCAATAATGCGCCAGGTTAGTGGGCGGTTAAAACCAAAAGGAACCTGCAAGGGGAATTTTACAGCAAAACTCTGGCCTGCATCAACAGTAAAATATTGTGAAGGGAACACATTCTGGAACCACCCATCCACCGATGTATTGCTGGCAGCATCTATTAATTCAAAACTTACCTGCCCGGTAATTTCTTTATCGCTGAGGTTTACAATTTTGGTGCTGAATTCCATATTGTCTCCTTCGCGCATAAACCTTGGCGCATTGGGTTGCACCATCAGTTTTTTCTGGGTGATGATATTGGTTTGGTAACTGCCAAACGCCAGGTCTTTGGTATGGGCTATGCTAATCCATTTCCATTGCGTAAGCGCTTCGGGCATGGTAAAACTGAAGCTGTACTTGCCCGATGTGTCGGCATAAAGCAGCGGGAAGAAGAAAGCTGTTTCGTTAAAGTTCCTGCGCGGTTGTACCTGAGCCGTTTCTTTTTCCGATACCTTTTCGCCAATGCTGTCATTAACGGTTACTGTATCAACAACAGATGCATTGGCAAATGGTTTGTTGTAGCTTTCTTCTGTCAGTGGTTTCATAGTTGCAACCTTTAAACCAGCCGCTTTGCCCTGAAGACTGAGAGCAATATCCTTTGAAGAAACTTTGTTCTGTTCACCATAACCAACTATCACAGCTTCGTTTAGTGCTTTTAGCGATTTTCGTAAAGAAACCGTTATATATATTGTTGAATCATTGATCCATTTTGTTAATCCTCTGTTCCATAAATCAGATGCATTGCTGGCAATACGGTCATATTCAATTGATGGTTCTTCTAAGTATTTTTCGGGGATATATTTTTCTATTGAATTTTCTACTCTGAAATTGTAATAACCGATAAACCTGTTTTGTTGAAGGTTTCGTTCCCGGATATTCGGCTCAGCCCAGTCGTGTGTTTTAAATTGATCCAGCGAGGCATCATACATGCCCGTTAATAATTCTGCAGCAGCTTTTTCATTCTTATCTGTCTGAACAGTTACTGTCCATTTTTCTTTACTCCCCGGTTCTGTTTTATCGCGATAACTCTCATATTTTACCTGTAGCATTTTATTGGTCCATGGTACATCAATAGCATAGTGTTGGGTGTATACCCGGTTATCATGCACATATACTTCATCAATAGTTACACCGCCCCTGTCATTTTCATCAGGTGTATAGTTAATGGTTTCAATCCCCTTGTTGCGTTCAGAAAACTGGTAATCGGATGTTTTGTTTTGGGGACTGGCAATTTTTCTGATAATGTATAAATGATCCGCTGCACTTCCACTGATAAAGGTTGCCGTTTGCCCCGGCTCCGCTGATCCTTTTATTGTATAATTAAATTGATAGGCAGGTGTTGCCAATATAGTGTTTGACCTGTTGAATAGCTGTGTGTAACGAATAGTTTTTACTTCAACCCCGTATTTGTCTTTGGTTACAGCCTCTATCCTGTAATAGCCGGGCTGTAATGAGCCGGGTTTAGATGTATACGTGTTTGAATCTTTTGTATCAATTGTTCCTTCAGAAACCAATCTGATAACCGGCCATGTCAGGTAATTGCTTTCATCATCATATTCGTCGGTCGGAAAATAGCCTGCAAATTCATCCCTGCTCATGATAAACTGATCAGGCCTTGGCCAATATCTTTTCCTTTTTGCCTGTTCAGGAGATTGTAATGCAAATACTTTTACATGCACTGTTGCAGGTTCTTTCTCATAACTCAGATTGGTGCTGCTGATGGATATATTTTTCAAACTATCACTCTCTGTAATGTCCGGTACGCCTACATTCAGCAATAACGAAGCATAACCAACAGTAACGGAAGTCTGGTTGCTTCTGGTTTCTCCGTTTATATCTGTAACATCTGCTGTAACAGAAAAATCGAATAAAGGATTGCCGGTACGGTCTGTAATATCATCAGCAGCGGCTTTAAATGTAATGGAGAATTTTCCTGATGCATCGGTTGTAAGTTCACCAAAACTGATCTCCCTGTTACTGCCGGAAGGGTGGGGGCTGCGCCAATACCATGGTTCAATAAAGCGTGTGTTTCTTGTAACATGGTATGCAACTTTGGCACTTTCAATATTGTTGCCGGCAAAGGCTTTGGCATAGCCAACAATGGTAACGGAATCATTTAACCGGTAGGCGCCCTTGGCTTTTTCAAAATTTACGCTGAAGGTGGGACGTTTATATTCTTCAACAGAAAAATAAGTGGTGGCCTGATTTTTCCCTTCTACATCCAGGCTGAAACTGCCTGTTAATGTGTTTTGCGGTAATTGGAATTTTCCGTTAAACGACCCAAACTCGTTCAGCACGTACTGTAGTGAATCTATTTTTTTGTGATTCACATCTTTCAGGTATAACCAGGTGGGATTTTTGTCAGTAACTAATTTGCTCAGTTTTGTTTTATGATCGCGGGTTACAGCAATTCCTTTAAAAAATACAGTTTGTCCCGGCCGGTAAATGGCCCTGTCTGTAAAATAGAAAATGCGGTGATTATCGGTTTCGTAAGTCTTAGCCTGTAATTCGTTAGTAACAGGTAGCTCATCAGGTTGATTATATAAATTGTCGGTTTCTCTCAACTCCAGTCTGTCCTTGCCTTTGCTGAAAGAATAGCTGATATTAAATGCATAGGGTTTTTCTGTATAATTGAAATAGCCATTCTCATCAGTGGTTCTTTCAGCTATTTTTTCGAAAAAATTTCTTCTCAGTGTGTTGTTATATAATTTTTGAAATAGTTCAACCTTAACATCCGGCATAGGTTTGCCGGTTCTTCTGTCGAGTACAAAAAAATCGGATTTGTTTTTAACATAACTGATGTTAGAAACATGAAAAACTTGTATGCTCAGTTTATCATTGTTGGCATCAAATCCCGGCGAAGAGGAACAGAGTAATGCATATTCGCCAACAGGCAGACTTTCTAATTTGATCTCAACGGAGTGTAACTGGTGGTCTCCGGAATTGGGAAGCACTTGTGTAAAAGATTGATAGGCTTTTAAACGGGTTATATTTTTCCAATAGTCATCGTCCCATCGGGTGTCGGTTATTTCTTCTTTGTGATTGATGCGAATGATTCTTCCGTATAACGTATCAACATTCCGGTAATTTACCAATGCCCTGAATGGTTTTCCGGGAATGGTTACTATTTCTGTTTGTGTTTTTAATTCTTTGTGTTTTATTTCTGTCAGCAGGTTTTGCAGGTTCGCTATTCCGCGGCTGGTGTCTGTATACATCAACAAAGCTTTTTCTGCCATTTGCCTCGCTTTTACAAAACCATAACGATTACTGGTATCACCAAAAGGCGAATATTTTTTCGAGTTGTCTGCTTCCGCCCTGGCCAACAGGTACCATGCCTGTGCAGCAGGAGAACTGCTTTTAAATAATGAGGTGATCTCCTCCAGCGCTTTTATATAAGCTGCTTCTTTGTTCAAAAATGTCCCCGACGAATAAACCCATTCAATCCGTTCCAGGTTTAGTTCCAGTAACATGTTTTGGTTTTTATCATTGCGATGAAAAGAGAGTAGTTGCTGAAACAATTGTAAAACGATCCATTGTTGCGCACTACTGTCTGTGGTGGCAAATTCTGCACGAATGAAGTTGTCTAACATATTTAAAGCATTTTCATCTTTTAATGTAAATGCATAGGTTGGCTTGCTGATGTAGTTATCGCCTGATTTAAAATAATCCAGCGCCTCATAAGCCAGCAGGTCAAATAATGTTCTCCTTGATGTATGGATATTGCCTTGTAGAATAACAGCGTCATAATCTTCGGATCTTTTTACCTGCAGCAGTTTTGTTTTTTCCAATGATTTGAAGAAATGCCCACTGATTGCTGCATGAAAATCCTCTGCGCCCCATGCAGTAATATCTTCTTTGATAAGTTTTGAAGTATTCTTTCGGTCATACAAATTCCAGCGATGCTCATTAAAGTATTGCAGGTATAATTTAGCCAGTAATGAATGAAGGATGGCTTTCTGTACATCGTCTGTTGAGGCTGTCAACTCCTGTTGTATAGATTTGAGAACAGGATTGGGATCTTCTGACGTAATCCTGTCCTGCAAGGCATATTGATAAACCAGGCATTTGATCACCTGGTCGGGCAGTTGCTGTTGTTTTGCTTTTTGATAGAGTTTGCTGATCCTGTTCAGTGCGGTTTTTGTCAGGTCATTTTTTACTATCAGCGTATCTATTCCCAACCACTCTTTTTTAAAAAGTGTATCGGAAGATTGGGCCTGTGCTGAAAAAGATAATGAAAGGAGAAGGGCGAGGTATAGGTTTCGTAAAGGCATGTCTCAGAATTTCAGTTAAAAAACTTTCTTATTGCTTAGGATGCAAATAGGCTGATTTCTTCACACAAGGTATGACTGATTAACAAAATATTGTATCGCTGATTGCGCAGATTGAGATATGATTTTTGGGAAGGGCATAAAAAATCCCGACCTATTGTTTGCCGGGATTTTTTTATATCAATATTGTATTGTTATTTCTTTAGGGTTGCTGCCATTTTGATACCGATATCTGCGGGGCTGGCCACTACTTCAATACCGCATTCTGACATGATCTTCATTTTGGCTGCTGCCGTATCATCTGCACCGCCAATAATAGCCCCTGCGTGGCCCATGCGACGGCCGGGAGGTGCGGTTTGTCCGGCAATAAAACCAACTACCGGTTTTGTTTTATTGTCTTTGATCCAGCGGGCAGCATCAGCTTCCATGCTTCCGCCAATCTCCCCGATCATAATAATACCATCTGTTTCAGAATCATTCATCAACAGCTCTACCGCTTCCTTGGTAGTAGTTCCGATAATTGGGTCGCCACCAATTCCTATGGCAGTGCTGATACCTAAACCTGCTTTTACCACCTGGTCGGCAGCTTCGTAGGTTAACGTACCGCTTTTAGATACGATACCAATACGGCCCGGTTTAAAAATAAATCCCGGCATAATGCCCACTTTGGCTTCTCCGGCGGTAATCACACCCGGACAGTTAGGCCCAACCAGGCGTGTATTCTTACCCAGTAAATAATTTTTCACTTTTACCATATCCTGCACCGGAATACCTTCTGTAATGCAAACTACCAATGCAATACCTGAATCAGCCGCTTCCATAATCGCATCAGCAGCAAAAGCAGGCGGTACAAATATGATACTTACATCAGCGCCTGTTTTGCTAACCGCATCAGCTACTGTGTTAAATACTGGTCTGTCAAGATGCGTGCTGCCCCCTTTATTCGGCGTTACACCACCTACCACATTGGTACCATATTCGATCATCTGGGTTGCATGAAAAGTACCTTCTGTGCCGGTAAAACCCTGCACGATAATTTTCGAGTTTTTATTCACTAATACTGCCATGGCGAAAGTTTCTGTTAGTTTGAAATTCGCGGCAAAAATAGGTGAAAACTGAGTAAGGTTTTGAGTTTGGTGTTTAAAGTTTGCAGTTTTTTAGGCTAAACCGCCGGCAGGTGCAAAGAAAAGGGTGATAATCAAAGCTGAAATAGCCCTGTTCCATCATCACTATCCTTTCTATGCTATGGCAAAACAGCCCGCTTCTGGCGGACTGTTTTTAGTGCTGGAATATTATCCATTCTTTCTGGCATGATGGATCTGCTTTTCAGCCCTTCTTATCGGATGCTTTACACCATCTGCTTTCAGGTCTTTGACATCGCCTTTCATATCTCTTTTATCTGCCTTAATGTCTTTTGTCAGCTCTCTGGCTTCAGCTTTATCACCTTCTTTGATTTCTTTACGGCGCTCCGCTTTGTCTTTTTTAAGATCGTGCAAATCTTTACGCATGTCTTTCATATCTGCTTTTTTATCCGAAGCGGACGGAGTAGTGGTTTGCGCCATTGAGCTTGCAGAAAAAACTAAAATGGCAACTGAGGCAAAAAGGATTTTTTTCATAGTAAAAAATTTTTAGAAGGTTTTAAAATGTGTACGCTGTAATAGACTTTTTGCATTGGTGGGAGTTTAGTGCCTGTAACGTATTAATATTAGTTTAACAGAATTGATAAAATATAAGAGGCACGAATTTCTCGTGCCTCTTATATAGAGATATGAGGAGGATGATGTGCCGCTATAATTTGTAGAACGCCTTACTGTCTCTTCCATTCTTTGTACTCACTTTCAGGAAGTAAGGCCCATGTGGTAATAATTCTGCAGAGATTTCTATCATGTTATTACCCTGCGATAGCGGTTTCTTGATATTGAGCTTGCCTGTGCCATAAATATCATAGATAGTGATCTCTGCTTCTACATTATTATTCCTGCTATAAACAGTAACCATCATTCTTGTAATAACCGGGTTAGGGTTTATGCTGATGATTTTGACGTAGTCAACAGATGATTGAGGTGTATTTGCTGTGTCCTGCACCACTATTTGTTTGCAGGCTTTCGCTTCACAGCCATTGATTGTTTTTACTTCGAGACAGGTATTGTAGATACCCAGTAACGGGAATTCTTTTACAGGACTGATCTCATTACCGCCAAGTATGCGGTTGTCGCCAAATTTCCATTTGCGCTCAATAATACTGTCGCCCTGCAGGGCTGTGCTCTGGCTGCTGTTGAATTGTATTTTCTTTAAGCTGATGCGTTCTGCAGTAAACTGTACATCTACCGCACAATTTACAGGAGCAATTACCACTGTTGCCTCATACTTGCTTTCGCAGCCGCTTTGTGTTTTGATATATAAATACACATGGTAAGTGCCGGCTTTGGCAAAAGTATGCAATGGATCTATGATGTTGCCTTTCAGCGCCGGAGTGTGATCTCCAAAAAACCAGGTCCTGCCGATGATACTGTCAGTTGCAGAAGTGCCTTCAGAAACATTGCTGTTAAATTTAACTGTGTTGTTCTGTATGCTGAAGGAGAACGATGCTTTGCAATTGGTAGGTGCAGGTTTAGGAGCAATCACCACTTTCCCTTCAAACCTGCTTTCACAGCCGCTTTGTGATTTGGTAACAAGGGTTACAACATAAGTACCCGGCTTGGTATAAGGATAAGACGGCGTAATAATATTGCCGGGTAATGATACCGATGTTGAATCGTCTTTGTAAGACCATATACGACTGATGATACTGTCTGCCGGGAAACTTCCTCTTGATTCAGCACTGTTGAATATGATCAATGAATCTTTGATGGCATAAGTGAATACAGCTTTACAACTAACCGGAACAGGTTTAGGTTCAATCACCACTTTCTTTTCAAACCTGCTTTCGCAACCGCTTTGTGTTTTGATAATAAGGTTAACCAGATAGGTGCCGGGTTTGGTATACGGATATGATGGTGTGATCACGTTACCCGGTAATGATACCGATGTAACACTGTCTCTGTAAGACCATAACCGGCTGATGATACTGTCGGATGGTGTGCTTCCTTTTGACTCTGAACTGTTAAACACAACCAGCGAATCTTTGATAGAATAAGTGAATACAGCTTTACAGCCGGTTGGAACAGGTTTAGGAGCGATCACTACCTTTCCTTCAAACTTACTTTCACAACCACTTTGTGTTTTGATAACAAGCTTAACTACATAAGTGCCCGGTTTGGTATAAGGATAAGACGGCGTAATGATATTACCTGGTAATGATACAGATGTTGCACTGTCTCTGTAAGACCATAACCGGCTGATGATACTGTCAGAAGGCGAGCTTCCTTTTGATTCTGAACTGTTAAACACAACTAATGAATCTTTGATAGCATACGTAAATATGGCTTTACAATTGGTTGGTACCGGCCTGGGTTTTATCACAACAGTTCCGGAATATTTGCTTTCACAGCCGCTTTGTGTTTTAATAACCAGGTAAACAGTGTATTTGCCGGGTTTGGTATAAGGATAGGATGGTGTTATGATATTTCCCCCTAATGATACAGAAGTGGTGCTGTCTACATAATACCATGTACGGCTGATGATACTGTCTGATGGCGAACTTCCTCTCGATTCAGAACTATTAAATACAACCAATGAATCCTTAATTGTATAACCAAATACCGCTTTGCAGCCAGTAGGTATTGGAATGGTTCCGGGAATACTATCTTTAACTACTACACTCATGCAATACTCTTTCTCGCAACCTTTTGCTGTTCTTACACGTACGCAAACAGTATATAAACCGGTATCTTTATACTCTTTCAGCGGATCAATCCTGTTGCCATCAAGCGAACTGCCATCTCCAAATTTCCAGATCCTTTGCACAATACTGTCGCCCACTAAGGTTATACCCGGACTGTTAAAACGGAATTTTTTCGGACTCAATTTTTCAATACTCACCTGTAATTCAACTTTACAGTCGTTTGACTGAGGAGTGAAAACAATCTCACTGTAATATTTGCTCTCGCAACCGTTTTTAGTTTTAATGGTAAGTGAAACCTTGTAGATGCCGGGTTTTGCATATGCATGCACTGGGTCAACTATGTTGCCTGTTAATGTTGCAGAAGTATCACCAAATGTCCATGTGCGGCTGATGATGCTGTCGCCTGCAGGCGCGTAAGAACCGGCGCCATTAAATTTTACGCCACCAGGTAACGATGTGTAAGAGAAGGCGGCCTTGCAGGGAGCAGTGCCGGGTGTGGTTGCCCATGGGCGGCAAATAATAAAATTGCTTTCTACAATGGTGTTGGGATAAAACACCGGCTCATGAATGATCTTGATACCATCGCAATTCTCAACAACGATCAATATTTTGCGGATATCAGCATTACACGTAAGCGTGTCTATATAATACCCGTTTGGGTTGGTAATCTTTGTGTGCGATATAAGGCAACCACCGGTAGAACTGTCTGTACTGTATATCTTAACCGTTCTGTTTGCAACAGCATAGTTGGAAGAATCTTTTACATACCCTTTTACAATAACCGTATTGGCAAACAATTGGACCTGTAAAAACAGGAAGCAGATAATGCCGGCAATGCGTATAATTTTTTTCATAAAATATAGGTTAACTACGCATCTTAGATACAGGGCTATTTCCCGCCGCAGCCTGTTATATTTTCTTTTTTTAACAGATCTTTATTTTCAGAATGGCCAATTCCCCCGCAAATAGCGGGTTTTCATGGAGTTCGGTCGTTCTGAAGTATCCGCAACTAAATCCAATAAGCTTTCTTGAATTTGGCCGCCAATCCCTACTTTTGCGGCTGCCTGAAAGGGTATTACATTAAAAAACAAACACAATGGCAACAACATCCGACATCAGCCGTGGTATGATTCTGAAATTAGACGGCAGTTTATATTCTGTGGTAGAATTCGGCGAAAACAAAACCGCACGTGCCGCCGCCAAAGTATGGGCTAAATTAAAAGGCGTTGATAACAAACGTTCTATCGAGAAAACATGGAACAGTGGTGAAAATATTTTTCCTGTTCGTGTAGAAAAGAAAGCTTTCCAGTTCCTTTATAAAGATGATACAGGCTATAACCTCATGAATAAAGAGACTTTCGAGCAGATCAGTCTGGCCGAAGAAATGATAGATTCTCCTCAGTTCCTGATGGATGGATCTGAAGTTTTCGTATTCATCAATACAGAAACCGAACTGCCTATCGGCGCTGAGCTTCCTGAAAAGATCGTCTTAAAGATCACTTATTGCGAACCCGGCCTGAGGGGAGATACCGCCACCCGCGCCCTGAAAGCTGCAACGGTTGAAACCGGGGCTACCGTAATGGTACCTCTTTTTGTAGAAGACGGTGAACTTATCCGGGTTAATACCAAAGACGGATCTTACGTTGAACGTGTAAAAGAAGAAAAATAAATACCGCCCATTTGGGTTTAAAGGAGGAACTCCCGGTTATAAAATAACGAGCAAGGAAAGGGCAATCTGAAAGGTTGCCCTTTTTGCTGCCCGCACAGGAGGGGGATTGGCAGGATTTATGACAAATCCCCAAATAAAGAAAATCCCCGGTTTTATCAAAAAAAGGCTATTTTGCCCCCCTAATTGACCCAAAAACACTGTTTTTACCCCTAAAACTTGTCATTTATGGACCTAAAGCAAATTCACGAATTGATCAAAATCATTAATAAAAGTAACATTGGTGAAATCAGCATCGAAGACAAAGATGGCAAGGTAACCATCAGGCAGAAAGAAGAGCCCGCAGTAACAGTAGCGGCTCCTGTACACCAGGTATACTCAACTGCCCCAGCCCCTGCGGCTGCACCGGCACCTGCTCCTGCAGCAGCTGCTCCAGCTCCTGCTGCTGCTCCTCCTAAAGCCGATAACCTGATCACTATTAAAAGCCCCATGATCGGAACATTTTATCGCAGACCATCTCCTGATAAACCCATTTTAGCCGAAGTAGGTACCGAAATTACCCCGGGTAAAGTGGTTTGCATCATTGAGGCCATGAAATTGTTCAACGAGATTGAAAGTGAAATAAAAGGAACCATCGTAAAAGTGTTGGTAGAAGATGCCAGCCCCGTAGAGTACGATCAACCTTTATTCCTGGTAGAGCCTGCGTAGTTAATTTGAAAGCCTGTCTGCCGGCAGGTATGGCAATTTGAAATTTGAAAATGAGATCCATTCATTCTCTTATTTACTCAAGTTTTGCCTGTTAATTTTCAAATTTTCAAATTTTCAAATTTTCAAATCCAAAGGATGTTCAAAAAGATATTAATTGCCAACAGGGGTGAAATTGCGTTACGTGTGATACGCACCTGTCGCGAAATGGGTATTAAAACGGTAGCGGTTTATTCTACCGCAGATAAAGACAGCCTCCATGTAAAGTTTGCTGATGAAGCGGTTTGCATTGGTAAACCTGCCAGTTCTGATTCTTATCTCAATATTCCGCATATCATGGCCGCGGCCGAGATCACTAATGCGGATGCTGTGCACCCGGGATATGGTTTTCTGGCTGAGAACGCAAGGTTTTCTCAGATCTGTGCCGATCATGGTATTAAATTCATCGGGCCAACGCCTGAGATGATCAATAGCATGGGTGATAAGATCACCGCTAAAGAAACCATGATCAAAGCAGGAGTTCCGGTAGTACCAGGTGGTGATGGTTTGTTGGAAAGCGTGGAACAGGCAAAAGTGTTAGCCAAAAAAGTTGGATACCCTGTTATCTTAAAAGCAACCGCCGGTGGTGGTGGTAAAGGTATGCGCGTAGTTTGGGAAGATGCTGAACTGGAAAAAGCATATACCACCGCTAAAATGGAAGCCGCCGCTTCTTTTAAGAACGACGGGATCTATATGGAAAAATTTGTTGAAGAACCCCGTCACATTGAGATACAGGTTGCGGGAGATCAATACGGCAATGTTTGTCATTTAAGCGAACGTGACTGTTCCATCCAACGTCGTCACCAGAAACTGGTGGAAGAATCGCCTTCTCCTTTTATGACGCCCGAGTTGCGCCGCAAAATGGGTGAAGCCGCCATTAAAGCTGCTTCAGCTATTAATTATGAAAGTGTGGGAACCATCGAGTTCCTGGTAGATAAACACCGCAATTTCTATTTCATGGAAATGAATACACGTATCCAGGTAGAACATTGCGTTACGGAAGAAGTGGTGAGCTTCGACCTGATCAAAGAACAGATCAAGATCGCTATGGGAGAACGCATCTCAGGAAGAAATTATGAGCCGCAAATGCACGCGATCGAATGCCGCATTAATGCAGAAGACCCGTATAATGATTTCAGACCTTCACCGGGAAAAATTACCGTGTTGCATACACCCGGAGGACATGGTGTTAGAGTAGACAGTCATGTGTATGCCGGTTATGTTATTCCTCCTTATTATGATTCGATGATCGGTAAACTGATCACGGTTGCTCAAACAAGGGAAGAGGCAATTGATACAATGTATCGCGCGTTGAGTGAGTATGTGATTGAAGGCGTAAAGACAACCATTCCGTTCCACCTGCAACTGATGCAGAATGAGGATTTCAGGAATGGAAATTTCACAACCAAGTTTTTGGAATCTTTTAAAATGAAATAACAAAAGCGGCGCCTCAATCAGGCGCCGTTTTTGTTTACTGCGCGAAGTAACTATTGTTATGCGAGTGGTGAGTGGTCAGTGGTGAGTAAGTTAATTCGCTACCAGTGTTTACTCACCACTCACCACTCACTACTCACCACCACCTCCCGGTGGACGTCCGCCACCCGGGCGTTGCTGAGACATTGCCTCAATTACTTTTTTAGCCAGATCAGCAGGTAAAGCTTTTTCAATTCTTTTGTTTCTTTCATCTGCGATCTCTTTCATTTTTGCCATTCTTGCATCGGCATCCTGCATGTCCCTTAAAGCCATCATTTTAGGCCTTGTGTCGTTGCTGATAGCGATAACAGAATCAATCTGCACATCATTTAATCCAAGAGCTTTATATCTTTCTTTCATCATGGCCAAACGTGCCGCAGGGTCCATCTGCTGACCGCCTTGTGCCATTACTGTTGTCATCATCGAACAACAGAGCACTACTGTTAACAATGCAATTACTTTTTTCATACGGTGTGTTTTAGATTTTTGTATGCGTTAAGTAAGCCATTATTTTTTTTCTTTTTCAACATTTTCGGTGGATGCCTGCCTGTAGTCGGCATGTTGCTCTTTAACATTTTGGTATGAAATGCATAAAAAAAGCCCTGTTCTAAAGAAAGAACAGGGCTATGGTTGCTTAAGTCAAAAAGTAATTATCTTAAAAACAACATCTCACGATACTTAGGCAATGTCCACAGATCATCGTCTATCAGGTGTTCCAGCTTGTCAACATGGTAACGGATCGTGTCGAAGAATGCTGCTTTTACCTGGCTTTCGTAAGCGATAGCTTTGGTGCGGATATTTTCGATATTGTTTACCACTTTTCTTGCTTCTACCATTTCATGCACTTTGGTATGTATTACCTGGATATGATCGCTGACAGATTTCAGGATAGCGAGCTGGCTTGCATAGGCGGTCTCTGGTAAGCCTGCAGCTTTCAGTCCGTTTACATTTTCCAGTAACTCGTTCTGATATTTGATGGCAGCAGGTATGATATGGTTAAGCGCAATATCACCCATGATACGGCCTTCTATCTGAACTTTCTTAATGTATTTTTCCAGTTCTATCTCATGTCTTGCTTCCAGCTCAACATGGCTGTATACACCGTTTGATTCAAACAGTTTTTTTGCTTTGTCTGTAAGCATGGCATCCAGTGCAATTGGCGTGGTCTTCAGGTTTGGCAAACCGCGGCGGGCTGCTTCATGGTGCCACTCTTCACTGTAACCATCTCCTTCAAACAATACACTCTTGCTTTCAACAATGTATTTCTGAATTACCTGCATGATAGCGATTTCTTTCTTATCTCCTTTCTCAATCAGGGCATCAACATCAGCCTTGAATTTCTTCAGGGTATCAGCCATGATGGTGTTCAGAACAGTCATTGAAATAGCGCAGTTGGCAGAAGAACCTACAGCACGGAACTCGAACTTGTTACCGGTAAAGGCAAAAGGAGAGGTCCTGTTTCTGTCGGTATTATCAAGCATCAGTTCCGGAATGCTGCGGTGAAGATCAAGTTTAAGGATCGCTTCATCCTGCTCGTCAAATTTGGTGTTAACCCTGCTCTCAACATCAGATAATACTTTGGAAAGATATTGCCCAACAAAAACAGAGATAATAGCAGGAGGTGCTTCATTGGCGCCCAAACGGTGGTCGTTAGGTTCAGAAGCGATGGCTGCTCTCATGATATCTGCATGATCATGAACCGCTTTAATAATGTTCACAAAAAAAGTAAGGAACATCAGGTTGGTCTTTGGCGTTTTGCCCGGTGCCAGAAGGTTTACTCCTGTATCGGTTGCCATACTCCAGTTATTGTGCTTACCGCTGCCATTAATGCCGGCAAATGGTTTTTCGTGCAGCAATACCACTAATTTATGACGCTTGGCCACACGGCTCATTACATCCATTAATAAGGTATTGTGGTCAACAGCAATGTTCACTTCTTCAAAAATAGGGGCGCACTCAAACTGTGAAGGTGCAACCTCGTTGTGGCGTGTACGTAATGGAATACCCAGTTTGTAAGCTTCCTGCTCATAATCTCTCATGAAAGCGTAAACGCGCTCAGGAATAGAACCAAAATAATGGTCTTCCAGTTGCTGTCCTTTGGCAGGGGCAGCACCAAATACGGTACGTCCGCACTGAACCAGGTCGGGACGGGCATTAGCCAGTGATTCGTCGATCACAAAATATTCCTGCTCCCAGCCTAATGTTGGGGTTACTTTGGTAACGTTTTTATCAAAGTAATTACAAACATCAACAGCAGATTTATTCAAAGCCTCCAGCGCTTTCAGCAGTGGAGCCTTATAGTCTAAAGATTCTCCGGTATAAGAAACGAAGATGGTAGGGATGCATAAGGTTTTACCTTTTCCGATCTCAATAATAAATGCGGGTGAAGAAGGGTCCCATGCAGTATAACCACGCGCTTCGAAAGTTGCACGCAAACCACCACTTGGGAATGAAGATGCATCGGGCTCCTGTTGTATCAGAGCAGCGCCATCAAATTCTTCAATGGCAGTACCATCGCTTTTCAGGGTAAAGAACGAGTCATGTTTTTCGGCAGTAGTTCCGGTAAGTGGCTGGAACCAGTGCGTATAGTGTGTAACACCTTTGGCTTCTGCCCATGCACGTATACCGTTGGCGATCTGGTTTGCTACAATACGGTCAATTTTTTTGCCGCCACGGATACTTGTAACAAGGCTTTTATAAGCTTCATCACTCAAAAATTCACGGGCGGTTTTTAATGTGAAAACGTTCTCATTAAAAATGGCAGTGATTTTAGTACTTGACGGATCGGGGGCTCCGGCTGCTTCGTTGGTAATATTACCAATAGCTGTAAATCGTAAAGACATAATTTTTTAGGTTTTTGACTGTCGAAAATACAAAGACAACCAAAAATACAAATGTTTCTATCAAAAAATGCCCGTGGAGTGATATTTTCTAAAAAAAATGTTGAAAATGTGAAAGAAATATAAACATAGAATTTTATTTAATATAAAAATTAAATAATTTGTTATTTTCAGATCAAATTAAATTGTCCCTCTACTGTAACTTATCCGAAGGGTGGATCGTTTGAATTTTCAAACTATTAAATATGAAAAAAATATTGCTGGCTATCGCCTTACTGGCAGGTACGCAGTCATTCGCCCAATGGCCATGGGAAAAAATAGAGGGGAACGGACATCTTACAAAAGAAAACAGGTCTGTGGGCAATTATACTGCAATTGCTTCTGCCGGCTCCTGGGATGTAATGGTTGCTTATGGAACCGAAAAATCGATACAGGTAGAAGCAGACGAAAACCTGTTGGAGTATATTGAAACAAAGGTGGAGAGTGGAGAGCTCTCTATCAGATCAAAAAAAAGTGCCAACCTCCGGTCGAAGAATAAGATCACTATTTATGTAACACTTACACGCTTAACAGACGTATCCCTATCCGGAAGCGGCAATATTATGGGAGAGGGAAAATTTGAAAATGAGGGAACCTCGCATTTCAGGGTATCCGGCTCGGGAGATATTAAAATGGGTTTCCACAAAATCCAGCATGCAGATGTGGCTATTGCAGGAAGTGGTAATGTCCGTTTATCAGGTACTACCGAAAAAATAAGCGCAAGGATCAGCGGCAGTGGTAACGCAGATTGCAGTGAGCTGGTCAGTGACGCAGCTTCTGTTGGAATCAGCGGCAGCGGTAATGTAAAAGTATATGCCAATAAAAGTATTGAAGCAAGGATAGCCGGAAGCGGTAATGTATATTATAAAGGTGCTGCCACAGATATTGAACGCCATGTGGCAGGTAGCGGCCATGTTAAGAAAATGTAACAGGCCGGCTTCATATATAATAAAAAGCCATCCCTTGTGTGCCGGGATGGCTTTTTTGTTTTGCTGACATTTTCTGTAAAACTTCGTCTTGCCCCTTACGCCTACTTTCTTACCTTCGCGGCATCATGGAAATTACTGTTGCCACCGCCGAAAAACTCCGCTTAACAGCCGAAGAATTTGAGTTGATCAAACAAAAATTAGGTCGTGTTCCCAATTTTACTGAGTTGTGTGCTTTTAGTGGAATGTGGAGTGAACACTGCAGTTACAAAAACTCGATCAAGTGGTTAAAAACATTGCCACGGGAAGGGGGCCGCATGTTAGTGGCCGCCGGTGAAGAAAATGCAGGATTGATGGATATGGGTAATGGCTTTGGTGTAGTATTTAAAATTGAAAGCCATAACCACCCCAGCGCCATTGAGCCTTTCCAGGGTGCCGCTACCGGCGTAGGTGGTATACAGCGCGATATTTTTACCATGGGTGCAAGACCGATTGCTTCGTTGAACAGTCTTCGTTTCGGAAACCTGCAGGATAAAAAAACCCAACACCTGCTGGGCGGAGTAGTACATGGTATTGGTCATTACGGAAACTGCTTCGGTGTGCCTACCGTTGGCGGTGAATTATATTTCGAAGACTGTTATCATACCAACCCACTCGTAAATGCGATGAGCGTGGGTATTATGCAATCCTGCAAAATGGTAAGTGCTACTGCTGCCGGAACAGGTAACCCTGTTTTCTTTGTAGGAAGTGCTACCGGTAAAGATGGTATTGGTGGTGCATCATTTGCATCGGCTGATATTACTGCAGATAGTGCAGAAGAATTACCTGCGGTGCAGGTGGGCGACCCCTTTCAGGAAAAGAAATTATTAGAAGCCTGTCTGGAAGTGATTGAAACCAATGCGGTAATTGGCATGCAGGATATGGGTGCCGCAGGTATTATTTGCTCCACTGCCGAAATGAGTGCGAAAGGTGGGGTAGGTATGCGCATAGATCTGGATAAAGTTCCTACACGTCAAAAAAACATGAAAGCATGGGAGCTCCTGTTGAGCGAGAGCCAGGAACGCATGCTGGTAGTGGTTGAAAGAGGTAAAGAAGCAGCCGTATTAGCCATATTTGAAAAATGGGACCTGAGCTGCAGTGAGATTGGACAGGTAACAGATGATGGCCTGCTGAAGTTTTATATGCATGGACAATTAGAGGCCGAAATACCTGCTTATGAATTGGTATTAGGCGGTGGCGCTCCACAATACACAAGAGAATATAAAGAGCCGAAATATTTTGAAAAGATCAACGCGTTTGATGTGAATACAATTGCTGATATAAGCAATCTGAAAGAAACAGCAGAACAGTTGATACAGATACCGAACATCGCATCTAAACGCTGGGTGTATACACAATACGATAGTATGGTGGGCTCGGCCAATGCATCTACCAATGCACCAAGTGATGCATCTGTTGTGTTGGCAAAAGGCACCGGTAAGGCATTGGCTATTACGGTTGACTGTAACAGTAAATATGTTTTTGCCGATCCGTATAAAGGCGGAATGATTGCAGTAGCAGAAGCAGCAAGAAATATTGTTTGCAGTGGTGGAGAACCTATCGGTGTTACCAACTGCCTCAACTTTGGTAATCCATACGATCCGGAAGTGTATTACCAGTTTGTAAAAGCTGTAACCGGAATGGGCGATGCCTGCCGCAGGTTTAATACACCTGTAACCGGTGGTAATGTTAGCTTCTACAATCAAAACCCTGATGGTCCTGTATATCCAACACCAACAATTGGTATGGTAGGAATTATTGATGATTTTGCTAACCGCATGACATTGGATTTTAAAACAGCCGGTGATGTGATCTTAGTAATTGGTAAACCATCCAATGATATCGGTTCTTCAGAATATCTGCACAAACTAAAAAAACAAGCGTATTCACCGGCTCCTTATTTTAACCTGGAAGAAGAACTGGCAATGCAGCAATTTGTATCCACCATCATCAAAGAAAAACTGGTTCAGAGTGCACACGATATCAGTGAGGGTGGATTAGCTGTTACATTGCTCGAAAGTGGGTTTAATAAAAATCTTGGATTCACTGTTTCTGCAACAACTGAAGGCAGAAAAGACGCTTATTGGTTTGGCGAAGCACAGGGCAGGGTAGTGGTTTCATGCTCTACGCTGAATGCTGAACGCGTAACGCTGAGCGCTAAAGAAGCAGGCATTCCTGTAACAGCATTAGGGAAAGTAACCAGTGGAAGCATTACAGTAAATGAAGAGAACTGGGGCAATATTACAGAGTGGAAAGAGAAATACGATACTGCAATAGAGAAATTGTTGTAATCCCCCAACCCCCTGAAGAGGGAATTAAACTACTTAAGATGGGTAATCCAATTGAGACAAATTCTACTAACTCCCCTTTAGGGGCTGGGGGTGAGGCTGGGGCAATTATATTAACCGGTGCAGCAGGTTTCATTGGCTCCTGCATGGCGCAGTACCTGAATGAGCAGGGTTACCGTAATTTAATACTGGTGGACGATTTTGGTGTAGAAGAAAAAAGAAAGAACTGGGAATCTAAAGCCTATACTGATATTGTAGAACGCCATTCTTTATTTGATTGGTTAGAAACACACCAGCCAGCTATTAAGATGGTCATTCATCTTGGCGCCAGAACCGATACTACTGAATTTGATTATTCCGTTCACGAAACATTGAATGTTCAGTATTCGAAAGATATCTGGAATTATTGCACCGCACATTCCATCCCGCTTATTTATGCATCATCCGCAGCTACTTACGGTGCCGGTGAATTTGGTTACGATGATGATCATGCATTAACCGAAAAACTGCAACCGCTCAATCCCTACGGCATCAGTAAAAACGAATTTGATAAATGGGCATTGCAACAGGTTAATGAAAATAAGCAACCGCCTTTTTGGGCAGGACTGAAATTCTTTAACGTATACGGTCCTAACGAATACCATAAAGGAAGAATGGCCAGCGTGATCTGGCATGCATTTAACCAGATCAAAAAAGATGGTGTGGTTAAATTATTTAAGAGCCATAAAGAAGGATTTAAAGATGGTGAGCAATTACGCGATTTTGTATATGTAAAAGATGTGGTAAATGTGATCGGCTGGATGATGGGAGTAATGCTGAATAATGAATGGGCAATTAAAAAGAACGGACTTTATAACCTGGGAACAGGGAAGGCCAGAACGTTTAATGATCTCGTAAAAGCAACATTTGCAGGCCTCGATCTTCAGCCCAATATTGTGTTTATTGATATGCCTGAAGATATCCGCAACAAATACCAGTATTTTACAGAAGCCAATATGAAAAAGCTTCGCAATGCGGGATATTCACAGGCATTCCAAACACTGGAGCAAGGTGTAGATGATTATGTTCGAACCTATTTGAGAACTTTAAAATACTTTTAGTTGCTGTATCGGGGTAATCAACAACTTCTCAAAACAAAATAAAAGGCATGAACAAGAAAATAGCCATCATCGGCGGCGGAAACCTTGGAGGATCAATGGCTGAAGGACTGGTAAGCAGCGGGTTTGTTTTACCAGAACACCTGTATGTTACCAAGAGAAATGTGGCTACACTCAAATCGCTGGAAGAAAGAGGCGTATTGGTTAGTAGCGACAATGCGGCAGCCGTTCAGTTTGCAGACTGGATTGTGCTGGCTGTAAAACCTTTCCAGTTGAAAGATGTGATTACCGGTATCCAGCCTTATCTTGATCCGAAAAGACATGTATTGATCAGTGTGGTTACAGGTGCGTGGATAAAAGATATCCAGGAAATCGTTGGTGATCAGTTTGCTGTTTTCAGGGCCATGCCTAATACTGCTATTGCCATACAGGAAAGCATGACCTGCATTTGCGCGCACCATGCAACCGTTACACAGATAACATTTGTAACCAACCTGTTTGACCAGTTGGGCAGATCAGTTTTTATAGAAGAAAAATTAATGGATGCGGCAACGGTACTTGGCGCCTGTGGTACTGCATTCGCCATGCGATATATCAGGGCCAATATACAAGGTGGAATAGAAATTGGTTTCAGTGCCGCTACAGCTTCGTTGATAGCCGCACAAACAGTGAAAGGTGCTGCAGAATTACTATTACAAAAGAATACACACCCAGAGCAGGAAATAGATAAAGTAACCACGCCTAAAGGCTGTACCATAGCCGGCCTTAATGAAATGGAGCACCAGGGGTTCAGTTCATCGCTTATTAAAGGCGTTGTAACAAGCTACCGCAAGATCATAGATGATATGTGATCAGTACAACAGGCCATATAATATTATTCCCCCCAAAAAGAACCGGACTAATGGCAAGGGGATAGTGGATCCGTTATTTGCACTACCGGCCAGATCCCTTTCAGTTTGTAATATTATCCTATATGATCATCTTTTGGCAAAGAAATAGACCTTTCCAAAAGGAATTTTCTTCCTAAAACAAGCCATTTTTAGAAAGATTTGCACTTCAAATTAACACTTTCAACCCGGAGAAAGATTGTTTGAGCGGGCTTGTTTTTTTAGTCGATTTTTTTGCAGTAGGTTTGTACGACCTCAGAAGATTTTCTTCACCGTTTTTCCAAGGTCATATGTTTTGAAAAGTTAAGGAGCAGTAACAGTTTGCTGCCTTTTGGACTATTATTATGTAACAAAGGGAAACGAAGCAAGGTGGGCAATCCGGGCATAGGCAAGGTTGCAAACCGCATCAATCATTAAATTGATCAATTAAGAATACTATGGCCAAATTTATTTTTGTTACAGGAGGTGTAACCAGCAGTCTTGGAAAAGGAATTATTGCCGCTTCGCTTGCAAAATTGTTGCAGGCAAGGGGTTTGCGTGTAACCATCCAGAAATTCGATCCCTATATCAATGTGGATCCGGGTACCTTAAACCCCTATGAACATGGAGAATGTTATGTTACCGAAGACGGCGCAGAAACAGATCTTGACCTTGGCCATTACGAAAGATTTTTAAATATCCATACTTCACAGGCCAATAATGTAACTACCGGCCGTATTTACCAAACAGTGATTAATAAAGAGCGTGCAGGCGATTTCCTTGGAAAAACGGTACAGGTAGTTCCCCATATCACCGATGAGATCAAAAGAAGAATGATGCTATTGGGCGAGGGCAATAAATATGATATTATCCTCACCGAAATAGGTGGAACAGTAGGTGATATTGAAAGCCAGCCATTTGTTGAAGCCATCCGCCAGTTGCAGTGGGAGCTGCCCGAAGAAGACGTAATGGTGGTACACCTTACCCTGATTCCTTATCTGAAAGCGGCCAAAGAACTTAAAACAAAACCAACCCAGCACAGCGTTAAAATGCTGAGCGAAACAGGGGTACATCCTGATATCATTGTTTGCCGTACCGAAGAACCACTGAATAATGATATCAAACGAAAAATTGCACTGTTCTGTAATGTAAAACAGGATGCCGTAATTGAAGCGATGGACGCTTCTACCATTTATGAAGTGCCGCTGTTAATGCTGCGCGAAAAATTAGATCTGATCTGTCTGAAAAAACTGAACATCGCCCATTACGGTGAACCTGACCTGGATAAGTGGAAAGGCTTTCTCGACAAACTAAAATATCCCCGCAGCAAAGTAACTGTTGGTCTTATCGGTAAATACATTGAACTACAGGATGCCTATAAATCTATCCTCGAAAGTTTTGTACATGCCGGAGCTGTCAATGAAGTAAAAGTGCAGGTGATAAACGTACACAGCGAATTTATTACCAATGAAAATGTGGCAGAAAAATTAGAAGGCCTGGATGGATTGCTGGTAGCACCTGGTTTTGGACATCGTGGTATTGAAGGAAAAATCATTGCTGTTCAGTATGCACGCGAAAAAGGAATGCCTTTCTTCGGTATCTGTCTGGGTATGCAGATGGCAGTGATTGAATTTGCCAGGAACATACTCGGACTGACAGATGCACACTCTACGGAGATGGACCAGACAACTTCCCATGCTGTTATCAATATGATGGAAGAGCAGAAGAAAATCAAGATGATGGGAGGTACCATGCGTTTGGGCGCCTATCCATGCGAGATCAAAGAAGGAAGCCTGGCGCATAAAATATATGGTGAGGTGATGATCACTGAACGACATAGGCATCGTTATGAATTTAATGATGAGTACCTGGCCCAGTTTGAGGCCAACGGTATGGTTGCCAGCGGAAGGAACCCGGAAACAGGATTGGTGGAGATCATGGAGATCCCAGCACATCCTTTCTTTATCGGTGTTCAGTATCACCCCGAACTGAAAAGTACGGTTGAACGTCCTGCACCATTGTTTGTAAGCTTTATTGATGCGGCAAAAAAATACAACGACAGGAAAGGTTCTGTCAAAACATCTTCTCTGCAGGATGCGCTGATATAATACGCTGCAAGAATATTGAATAGTGAACAGGGAATATTGAATGCTGAAGTGATCGATACTTCGATATTCGATATTCCCTGTTCAATATTCAATATTTTCCCCCGCCATTCACCACTTTTAAGCAGTATTTCTTGGCACAATGAAGTATTTTCAAGATCCAAAACAGAACGGATATGAAAATTTGCAAACTCTTATCTACAGTTATTTTACTGACAATATTTTCTGCTGTTAATGCACAACCGCCACAGGGTATTAAATGGACAAAAGACGGTAATGGCTATTTTTCCTCAGAAGGCGGTGAAATAGTTAAATACGAATTGCCGGGATTAACCAAAACAGTAGTGGTATCCAAAGCGCAGCTTACGCCGAAAGATGCAAAGTCGCCGCTTGGCATCCGTAATTTTTTCTTTTCAAATGATGATAAAAAAATACTCATCTACAACAATACCCAAACCGTTTGGCGCTACGATACACGTGGCGATTACTGGCTGCTTGATCTGGCAACGAACAGTCTTAAACAGATAGGCAAAACGCGCCCCGCATCTTCCTTAATGTTTGCCAAGATCTCTCCCGATGGCAAAAAAGTAGCGTATGTAAGTGAATACAATCTTTATGTAGAAGATATGGCCACCGGTAAATCAACTGCATTAACTACAGGCGGGAACCGTAAGCTGATCAACGGAACTTTCGACTGGGCTTATGAGGAAGAATTTTTCTGCCGCGATGGTTTTCGCTGGAGTCCCGATAGTAAAAAGATCGCTTACTGGCAGATCAAAGCCGGTAATGTTAGAAACTACCTGATGCTGAACACAACAGATTCTATTTATCCATTCACCGTTCCGGTTGAATACCCTGTTGCAGGAGAAGCTCCCTCAGCTTACAAGATTGGTGTAGTTGATCTGGCAACGGTTAAAACAAACTGGATGACCATTCCAACCGATCAGGTACTGCAATCTTATTTGCCAAGAATGGAATGGGCAGCTAACAGTTCTCAGCTTATTGTGCAGCATCTGAACAGGAAACAAAACGAAAGCAACCTGTTGCTGTGCGATGCCGCAACCGGAAAATCAACAACTGTCTATCACGAAACAGATCCGGCGTGGATTGATATTTTACCGTTATGGGATACCGATTACCAGTATGGCGGCTGGGATTGGCTGAATGATGGAAAAGAATTTGTATGGCCAAGCGAAAAAGACGGCTGGCGTCACCTGTACCGTGTTAGCAGAGATGGTAAAAAAGAAACACTGATCACCAAAGGCAAATACGATGTAATGGAGATATGCGCGATAGATGAAAAAAGCGGCTACGTCTATTTCTATGCCTCGCCCGACAATGCCACACAAAAATATTTATACAGAACCAAACTTGATGGCTCTGCTGATGCAGAACGTTTATCGCCACTGAACCAGAATGGCACTCATAGTTATTCAGTATCGCCTACAGGCAGGTTTGCGCAACATGCTTTCTCAAATTATTACACGTCTCCTGCAAGAGAATGGGTTGCCCTGCCGGAACATAAAGCCATTAATGGCGATAAAGTAAATGAAGCCGTTACAAAAGCGGATAAATCTAAATCAAATGTTGAGTTCTTTAAAGTAACCACAGCAGAAGGTGTTGAGATGGATGGCTGGATGGTTAAGCCCAATCATTTTGATCCTGCAAAAAAATATCCTGTTGTTTTCTTTGTGTATACAGAACCGTGGGGACAAAATGCTGTAGACAGATATGGTACAGAAAGAAATTTCTTATACAATGGAAACATGGCCAATGATGGCTATCTCTACATAACCCTTGATAATCGTGGCACACCTGTACCCAAGGGAAGAGAATGGCGTAAATCTATTTACCGTAAAATAGGCCAGGTAAATATCCGCGATCAGGCATTGGCTGCCAAAGAAATTTTAAAATGGTCATGGGTTGATACTTCGCGTGTGGCAGTTTGGGGATGGAGCGGCGGCGGTTCGGCCACACTGGGGTTAATGTTCCAGTACCCTGAAATTTATAAAACAGGAATAGCCATTGCTGCTGTAGGTAACCAGCTTACTTATGATAATATTTACCAGGAACGTTACATGGGCCTGCCACAGGAGAACCGGGAAGATTTTGTAAAAGGATCCCCCATCACATATGCAAAAAACCTGAAAGGACATTTATTATACATACACGGAACAGGCGATGATAATGTGCATTACAATAATGCTGAACAACTCATCAACGAATTGATTGCAAACGGCAAGCAATTCCAGTTAATGAGTTACCCCAACCGCACACACGGCATTTATGAAGGCAAAGGAACCTCGCAGCACCTGCAGCAATTGTATACCGATTATTTGAGAATGTATTGCCCGCCGGGAGGGAGGTAAGGAATGTTGAATAGTGAATCCCGCAGGCGGGGAATATTGAATGATGAAGTGAGCTTTTTTTTCGTACATAATAACGTGTTGTGCTATTAAACACATAGTTACATAGGTCAGGAAACAGGGCATATAGTTTAAAAGCTATGTTTCTTTTTTGTTTTTCCTATGTACCTCCTATGTTTACAAAGTAAGTAAAATAGTTCTTTGAGATAAAAGTTAAGATACCAATAGATTTGGGCAAAAAGTGAAAA